>Ga0222715_10002820_pt1 | contig 15710 bp, 25 predicted proteins | sample C33_9DmetaG_FD_165056 | JGI IMG/M metagenome (GOLD analysis project Ga0222715, IMG submission 165056) | Estuarine water microbial communities from San Francisco Bay, California, United States - C33_9D | ecosystem: Environmental > Aquatic > Marine > Unclassified | place: USA: California...
TTTGCCATTAATATCCATCCTGTACTAATAATAAATCAAATGAGGCAGAAGCAGAAGAAGTAGAACTTGCTTTTCCAGAAACATAAATATCTGATTTTTGAGGTATTACATTGATTGCATTAAAGACAACTGTTGTTTCACCACCTCTAACATTTAAAAATTGTTTTGTTTGAAATGCTGCATTAGCAACACTATTATCTCTTTGTATAAATTTAAAATCCATTTCTTGATCTTTACCAGATGATATATTCATTGATAATAAATAGCCAGTATAACTTGCAGGTATGGTATATAAGCACATTAAAGTTTGACCATTACCTGGAGATATAGTTGCAGCAACATCAACGCCACCTGTATAAGTAGCTGTAATTGTACCTTCATTATTTCCAAAAGACCCTGCTGTTACTATAGACATTCTATAAACTCGTAAAAATTGTTGTGTTGTAGTAACTGTGTTTGTACCATCTAAATCAACAGTCTCTTCTACAAGAGCATAAGAAGAATCAAGTCCTTGTATTCTTAAAGTTCTTCCAGCTGTTCCTACTACATCATCGTTAGCATTATCACTGACTACATCAAGAGTGGCTTGAGCTGTTTGCCAAGGATAATTGCTTCCTGTTTCCCAAATAGTTTCAAAAGAGCCTGATCCAATTGAATCATTATATCCAAATTTATTAACCATAGAGTAACCAGGAACTTTACCTTGTTGAATTGCTAAATAAAACGGAATGTCATCGACTGTACTTCCACCTGTTATTGGATTGACATTGTTACAACTCATTAGCATTTACTCCCAGCTAAAAACCAATTCATTCTTTCTACTTCTTGTTTTAACTCTTCTTGAAAAGAAGTGTTCAATTGATTTTTTATTGTCTCTAAAGCCTGTAACTTTTGTTGTTCATTATTGTAATCATGAGTGATACTTGGCTCAGGTATATATGCTGTTATTTTTGCCATATTAATATTGTATTATAAGATATAGTGTAATATATCATGTTTATGCATTTTTATAAAGAGGGCTTAAATATTTACTTTGTTCATATACCAAGAACAGGAGGTAGATATGTAAAAAAATTATTATTATCCAATCAATTTAAAAGTAATTTTGATTGCCCAGCAGAAATTTATTATAAAGGTATAGAACTTATGCACTTACATGAATCTCTATTAAATGATTTTAATATATATAAAAACTCAAAAAAATTCACCATCGTTAGAGATCCTTTATCTAGGTTTATAAGTGCCGCACGTATAGATTTAGATTTACACTTTTCTCTTAACTGGAAACTAGACACTGTTGATAATGTTTTAGATTATATAACTTTTCAAAAAAATGGTTTGGGTTCTTTTGGAAATAATTGGTTTAGACCTCAATGGGAATTTGTAAACGAAAATTGTTTAGTTTGGAGATTCGAAGATGGTTTCGGTGAAAATTTTAAAAATTTTTTATTAGATAAACTTAATATATCTTTATATAATTTAAATATTGATTGGAAAGATAACTTTAATAAAAATTTAAATTCTATTAATTTTAATATGGAAATAGTTAAAAAAGCAGTTTCGATAGCCTACAAGATTGATTACGATAAATTTTATCGTCTTCCATCTGGTTGAACATCTGCTCTAAAAGTTCCGTATCTCCAACTTTGACCAGAAGAGGTATTAGATATTTTTAAACTAGCTGCTCTTCCTCTTGCTCTAGTATCTATTTTTTGAGTAGATGAAGTTATAGAGAAAGGCCCTAAAGAAGAGGATACCGCTGTGTCCGAAGGATAATCTTTCAATAAAATAGTAATCGTTGCAGTTCCATCTAATCTTTGAAAATCTGGAATAAATCTTCTTATCTTTGTAAATGTTTCTCCGTCTCCGTCTTGATGTAATTGAAAGTCACCTGATTCAATAAACGATTGTATAGGTGTGGTTACTCCATCAGCAAGTTGATCTATTCCTGTTTCATGTGCCCAAAAAGTGGACGATCCACTAATATTAGTGACACCTTGAATAGTAGGAAAGTTAGGAACTCCTGTAGTATTAAAAGAACTTGCATAAGGATTATCATAGATATGAGCATCGTAATAAGTGGTTCTTGCTAAAGAACTGGTATACCAAACTCGATCTTGATAATTATAAGTTACACATCTATCAATTTCACTCGCAGAGTTAGAAGGATAAAACCAATTAATTTCATTAAACAATGAATTGTGTCCCGCATACACTAATCTTGCAGCATTGTAATTAATTCCTAAGTCACCTGGATTATTAGTAGTAAAAACAAAATCTTCTACTGTGCAAGGAATTTTTTGAACCGTTCCATTAAAAGCATTAAATCCTCCATTGTCATCCATCCAATACACAACACCATCCACAAATACTAAAGCATGAGAACCTACTAAACCACAATTAGATCCTACTTTTCTTATACTAAAAGTAAAAGGAGCTCCTACATATTGCATGGTATAAGCAGCAGTATCAGTTAATACTAAAATATAATCTTTTCCTTTTACTACCCCCATAATTTCTGTTCCATCATCTATTCTAAATGTTCCAGCTGTATTTACAGAAGTTGGTTGATAATCATTAAAGTTTTCTTGATCGGAAAATCTAATAAACATTTTGTCTTGTGTAGATGGATTGCCAATCGTTGTTTCTGTTCCTAAGTGAATAAAATGTCTATCTTGATCAGATACAATACTAACAGCCGTTTTAGTAGGAGCATTAGTCATAACGGTTGCTCTAGTTTGAAGAGCATTAATATTGGCATTAATTGGTTGCCATGTAAAAGTTCTTCCGTTTAAAATAGTTGCAGTTAATATTTGTCCATAATTATCTAAAGACCAATCTGCTGGATCTAAAGTAACAGAAGAAGATAAAGATGCTTCTCCCCATGAAGTAAAAGCCTCTACTCCTACTCCATTAGAATGAACCGCTGCGATAGTTCCATTTATTCCTCTAGTGCAACCTGTTAAGTCATTACTAGATATTCCTGTATAACTAATTAATTCATTATCTATTTTAATAAAACCTACAGAAGGAAAACCAGTTGTGCTTGTTAATGTAATGGTAGTAACCACCGCATCGATCGCTCCGTTTAATGTAGTAGTAACCCCAGTAGCTCCTCCCCATCTTCCTGTTCCAAAACCATATCCATAGGTTTGACCAACAGGGCCTACTGTTACATATCTATTAATGGTACATGCACCGCTACCGCTGTTGTTAGCTGTGGCATTAGTCGCCATGGTTACTGTAAACGTATTAATCGTAGCATTAGTTACTTCAAAAGTTTGATCTTCAAAATTAGCGGTGGTATATCCTGCTCCTGTTGGAGGTGTTACGGAAGTAAATGTAAATAAATCGCCAGTAGATAAATTATGTCCTGTTAAATTAACAGTGACTAAAGCGGAACCAGAAGTAGTATCAAAAGTTCCTCCTGATTGAGGAGATTCCACTGGGGTAATATCATAAAAAGATTCTTCGTAATAAATAAAAAGACCTTTTTGCGTGCCTAACGCAACATACCTCCTACCATTTAAATCTGTCCATTGATGTTGAGCACGGATAACTCCTACTATAGTATTAGTAGTTAATTTTTCCCATCCACCTATTTTTTCTGGTAGCCCATAACGAAAACGAACAAAATCACCATTTACATATTGCCCTTCAGCAGCTGTATCGGTTATTTGTTTATTAAAGCCTGGTCTTATATTTATTAAACTTAATGGCATAAGGCATTATACCTTATTATTCTTTATAGTAAAACAACGCTGTCCTCGTTTTATTGCGTTTTTGTTAGTATTGTAGTAAAAAACAGCTATGAACAAATACATTAAATGTATTACTTATTTAATAGAGAAAAAAACAAATCTTACAAACCATTCAAAATCAAACCTATTTAACCATTTAATAGGAACCTACAATATTTTAAGAAAATGGGAATGTCATGAAGATATTTGTTTTGCTGGATTATTTCATTCTATTTATGGAAATGATTTTTTTACAGTTAAAACAGAAACAGATAGATCTATAATTAAAAATTTAATAGGAGAAAAAGCAGAAGAGTTAGTCTATATTTTTAATAAAAATAGACAGGAAAACAAAGAAGTTTCAATTATTTCTTTTGCTAATACATTGGAACAAGACATGTTTTGTGTTTTAGATAATGTCTATGATAAAAAGGATATGGATGATTTTTATTTTTATTTTAGGGATAAAGTCCAATGGAGATTTATAGGGGCTGGAAAAGATGAGACTAAATGGAGAAAATTTAATTATTATTTAAATTTTAAAAATAAAATTGAAAATAAATTAAAAACAATATCTGAAAGTATTTTAAAAGATTTAAACATATATGATTTTTTAAACGAACAAAGAGTATATGCTAGTGCAAATCCTTTTGGAACAGTGCATGAGGTGCACACAGATTATGGAGATGAAACAGCCAAAGGTATTACAGTCATGTTTTATTTAAATAATAGTTGGAAAGTAGATTACGGCGGAGAGACTGTTTTTTTTAATCAATCTCAAAATGAAATTATTAAAAGTATAATTCCTAAACCAACTAGAATAATAGTATTTGACGGAGGATATCCTCACTGCGCTAGAGACGTAAGAAGAGACGTTAATGATTTAAGAATGGTTTTAACCTTTAAATATAAAATAAATATAAAATAAAAAATGAAATTATTTATTCATATTCCTAAAAACGGTGGAATATCTATTAAAGCTATTTTAGAAGAAAAATATTCATATCCTTTTAATGGTCATTTTACTTGTCAACAAATGAAAGCAAAAGCAATTTTAAATAATTTTATATACAAAGAAATTTTTTCTACTTGTAGAAATCCTTTTTCTAGAATGGTAAGTGTTTATTTTTTTCTTCAACAAAAAATGAAATTTTATTCACATTGTTTTAATAATAATTTGGATTTAACTATTCCATTTAAAAATTATAGTTTTCGTCATTTTATTGAATTTTTTTTAAAGCAAGATAACTGTAATTTTCGTTATATGAATACGTATATGTTTCTTCCACAGTGCACTTGGTTAGATACTTCCGATAATGTAACTATATTCAAAATAGAAGAAATAGAAGAAATAGAAAAATATTTAAATGTAAAAATGCCTCATTATAATAAACAAACATATGAAAAATCATGGAGAGATGTATATGATGACAACAGTAAAAAAATAGTCTACACTCATTATGAAAAAGATTTTGAAAAATTTAAATATTTAAAAACATGATAGAATTTACACAAAACGATAAATTTATATCAGAAAAAACGATTGGCTCTCTTTCTATTACTTATCCAAGAACAGTTAGACTACTTTTTGGAAATTATACTAAACAACATATACTTCATAATTTAAAATTAAAAATTAAAAATAATTTATCTAAAGAAACTTCTAACCATACTTATGTACGTGGGGGAATGACAGATTGGGATTTTTTTATTAAGGATGTTGATTTTAGTGTATTTTTTACTGATATAATGGATTCACGCAAACATATATTGTCCTCAGAATACATATTAAGTAAAGAGGTAAAAGTAATTGACGCATGGGGAAATTGTTTAAAAAAAGGAGACCATGTAGCGTTACATAATCATAATACATTACATGGAATATTGTATTTAACCGAAGGGTGTCCTTTAGTTTTTCCAGAGCTAGAAATAAAATTTACACCTAAACCAGGTGATTGGATTATATCTCCTCCAGAGTTACTTCACGGAACAGATCTTATAGATTCTGAAAAAGAAAGAATAAACGTAGTGTTTAATTTTACATTTTTTGATTCTTTTAGAAGAATCAATGAAAAACTTAAGTCGGAAACATTAACCTAAAAGTCTGTACTTACCACTTAACCAAGAAGTTATTATATATTTTTCATGTTTCAATGGAGGATTTCCTCTGTGCACATAAGGAAAAAAAGCTGGCCAAATAACTATTCTTCCTTTAATTGGTTGTACTCTTACACTTTGATATAAAAATTCTGTTTCTCCACCTTCCTCTACATCATTTAAATAAATAGAAAAAGCAATCACCCTTTTTAATAATTCTAAATTATCACTCGCTTCCACATGCCATACATGATAACCACCTCCTGGAGATGTTTTTTGAATTTTCATAGAATTAAATTCTAAATCCTCATAATTTAAATAATCTTTTAAAGGCACTCTGTCTAAATAAGTTTTAACTGCAAACATTAAGTTTTCTACCAATCCTGGTATTTCTTGTAGCCAGCCATCATTTTCTTTAAAGTGTAATAATACTGAAGTGTCTTTTTTAAACTTTTCTGTGACTCCTTGGGATAATCTATCATAAGAATTTTTTTGTTTTTCTTCTTTTTCAAACCATTCGATACTTTTGTCTATTGCTACAGAAGGAAGGTAATTATCAAAAATTCCTATAAAATTATTTATATTGAAGTTTTGCTTGTTTGACATATTTATCTCCTTTAAAATCACTGAATAATCCATCAGCATCTACATAATGTAAAAAAGCCTGAGCACAATATCTTCCTTCAAAAGTTTTTCTTCCATGAAGTAACTCGCACCCTAGGTATACAACAGCATCTCCAATGTCCATTTCTAACCAATTATTATCCATATGTATTGGCCATTTTGTACCGCAGCTGTCTATGTTTACAGTAACACTTATTTCGCATGAAGCCCTATCTGAGTGATCTTTTAAAGTAGATCCGTGTATATAAGCTCTCCAAAAAACATATGTTTCATGTAAATTCAATCCTGATATTTCTTCTACTTTTTTCTTTTTAGACAGCAGTAAATTTTCTAATAAAATATCATTATAGAAAGAAGGACTATATGGACATTGGTCATCAGTTTCAATAGAAGTTAAAGCTCGTTGTTTGCACCACGGTTGTAAAATAGCTAACTCTTCATTACTTAAAAAACCTTTAACAAATATGTATTTTTGTTCTCTTATGTTGCCCATGATACTAAACTATACCTAGTTCCTTTAGTTATTGGTTCAATACTATGAGGATATAAAAAATTAGAAGGGAATATTAATATAGTTCCTTTTTTTAAAGATTCTCTATGAATTATATCTTTGTTATTTGATGGGTTAAAAAATATAAAATCTCCACCTTCATAATCTTCATTTAAATTAACTATGATACTTAATCTTCGAGTAGTTTCAGGGCAGTCGTCTACGTGGATTTCATATTTACCATTTACATCATATATTAAAAAATCAGTCTGATAAATATCCTTATAAACACATTCTCTAAACCTAACTGTATAATTTAACAAAGCTATCTGCAATGCTTGTTTTATAAAATTAAATAAAACTTGTTTAGTTATATCTTTATTATTAATATTATTATAAGGTTCCGAAGAGACATTAAATCCTTTTACTTTTCTTATTTTTTCAGTGTCTCCACCTAACGTAGGTAAAGGTAAAGATTTTTCAAAATTTAAATAATTGATAATTCTATCTATTAGACAGGTGTTAAAGAGCCTATCAAATCTAATAATAGCTTTTTGTAATTGCATTTTAAGAAGAATAGCTTGTCGGTCTTTGTCCTAATCTTGCTATTTTTTCTTCTACAGTCTCCATTATTGGGTTTCCTTCAGCGTCTTTTCCTAAAAAGACGTTATCATTATCCCAATTTTCTTGTAGAACCGATAAATGTTTTGCATCCCATAAATCAATAAATTGTTGAAAATCTCCAAGTATAGAAGCATCATACCTACTATTTGGTCTACTATCTGCGTATTCTACTTGATCATTATCTATATTGTCATCAGTAAATTGTATAGCATGTAAATTTGAAAATTTAGGTTGCATCCAAAAATCAGTGCCCCCGCAAACATATCCTCTAGCAGTAGAGGTATTAAATTCTCCAGTTCTTTTAACTATTGTTTGGTCTATAAATATTACAGTCCAAGTTCCGTGTTTTGACATTTTTTCTCCTTATGTTTTTATAATATATACTAAAGTTAGGTATGGTTGCAAGACTGAATTTGCATCCCCTACAAAATTAGCTGATGATAAAGGATGAGTATGTGCTCCTCCTCCACCAGAAGAACCAGCGGTTCCTGATCCTGCTCCTGTCTGTGCTCCTCCTCCAGAAAAGAATGAACTGGCCATAGAATGAGTATGAGAAGGCAACTGTGGGGTAGATACTGTAGTGTTTCCAATAGCTCCTCCAGTAACATTACCAGTTGCAGCAACAGTGTCAGCTCCTCCTGTTGAATACTGTGATTTCGTAGGAGATTTATGTTGACATACTCTATTTTGTAAATCTGGAAGATTAAAAGTAGTAGAACCATCTCCTACTCCATAAGCAGTTCCTACCACAGCAAATAATGCTGCATAAGTACTTCTACTTACTGCTGTTCCATCGCATTCTAAAAATCCTGTTGGTATAGAAGAATCTGACCACGGTATAATTAACCCAGTATTAACTCCTTGTATACCAGTTAAATTAGCACCATCAAAATCATATCTTGTGTTTTCATAATTTGCCATAATAAATCTCTACGTTTTAATTACATACATAACTGTTAAATAAGGTTGTAAAACATTTTTTGCGTCACCTGTAAAACTGGCTGAAAAAGGATGATCATGTCCAACATTTCCTCCAGTAGATCCTGTTGATCCAGGAGGTTGTGCAGATTGAGTTGATACACCAAATCGTCCAGGACCAGGTGGGTTTCCTTTTATACCAACGGTGTGAGAGTGAGAGGCAATAGTAGGAGTTGTAAGGCTAGTCTGTCCAAGAGAACCACCTATATTCCCAGCTACAGGTACAGCATTAGCTCCCCCTGTTGTTGCAAATGATTTAGTCGGAGAAGATTGTACACAACATCTATCAGTTAAATCAGGTAAATTAAAAGTAGTAGAGCCGTCTCCAACTCCCCAAGTAGTACTTACTACTGCAAATAATGCAGCATAAGTACTTCTACTTACTGCTGCTCCATTGCATTCTAAAAATCCTGATGGAACAGCAGCATTAGACCAAGGTAATATAATACCTGTATTTACTCCCTCTATATCCGTTAGGTTTGCTCCGTCAAAATTGTATCTTGTTGCTTCGTAATTTGCCATAATTTTTAAGTTTTAATAATATATTTAACTGTTGCATAAGGTTGTAACACACTATCAGAATTTCCAGTAAAAGTTGCGGCTATAGGATGTGTGTGTGCCCCCGCTCCACCAGACGAGCCAGAGCTAGTGGTACCTCCAGACATTGCTCCCCTGTTCTCACCATCAATGCTCATATTTCCAGCTCCCCCTGCCATTAACTGCATTGGATGAGTGTGAGCGGCAATAGTAGGAGTTGTTAAAGTGGTGTTTCCTACACTCCCAGATATATTTCCAGTATTTGTAACTGCATTTGCTCCTCCAGTAGAAGCTAATGCTTTAGTTGGTGATTTCCCTACAACAACTTTATCTGTTAGATCTGGAAGATTAAAAGTAGTAGATCCATCTCCAACTCCATAAGTAGTACCTACTACAGCAAATAAAGCGGCATAGGTTGATCTGCTTACTGCTGCTCCATCGCAATCTAAAAATCCTGATGGTGTAGAATTATTTGCCCAAGGAACAATAAGACCAGTATTAACACCTTCAATTCCTGTTAAACTCGCTCCAGAGAAATCATATTTCGTAGCTTCGTAATTAGCCATGTATTATTTCTCCTTATATGTCCAACCAGTAGTTGCGTCTCCTGAATATACTAATGTGAATCCTGCGCCTTGTGTATTGATTGTTAAATCAGCTGCAGCGTTTGCTATGTTAGAACTATTTCTACCAATAGTTAAAGCGTTGGTATTAAAATCATATCCTTGATCCACTACAGAAACCTCATCTCCTGTAGCTGGAGAAGCTGGTAAAGTCAAAGTAAAAGCACCTCCATTAGTGTTAGCCAAAATCTGTGCTCCTGCCTGAACTGTTTCTGCAGCACTAACTACTCTCCATGTTTTAAACTCTAAATCTTTTATGATGTCTGTTCCATTTGCATGACAAATATAAGAATGACCTTCACATAATAAAAATCCTGTTTGAGAAGTTACTTTAAAAGTTAATGTGTAACCTGCGTGGTCTGTTCCATCAATAATGTTAAATAATTTTTCTATTCCTGTTGGAAAGTTTACTGTTCTATTTGCTGCAAGAGTTCCAGTAAATTTTAAAGTCATGTTTCTTGCATTTGAAATTGCAGCATCATCCATTGTTAAAGTTACATCAGCTGACGCAACATCTATTTCTTGATAACCCGCTACGGATTGTTGAATTAAGTTTAAATTTGTATTTGTTTTATCACCCCATGTACCAGCGTTTTCGCCAGTGACCATTAGTTCGAGTTTAAGATCTGTAGAATAACTTGATGCCATAATTTTTTAAAATCTCCTATTAGTATTTTACTATACCTATGCCGCTATATCAACTGGTGTCCATACAACAGAAGTACCTGTGTCAACTTCAGCCCATGCGATAATATTAGGTGTAATTGTATTAACTGTCAATCCAGTACCAGTAGGTATTACTTTACCTGTACCAGTTATGGACACTGCCCCATTAAGTGTTTGTAAAGAACTTCCTGTAACGTCAAATCCAGCTATATAACTAGCTTGACCTGCTGCTGTTGTTGCGGAAGAACCTGTTACCGATACAGTAGCATTTCCAGAAGTGTCTTCATTTCCACTATATACTCTTATTTCACTTCCTGTTACTGGTACTTCTGTTAAAAGTCCAGCTTCAGCTACTCCTATATCAGTATTAAATCCGATTCCAGTAGGTTCTACTAAAGCAGTTCCTTCTATAGTTGCAGGTTCTATATCGGTATTAATGGTATGTTCAGTAACATTAACATAAATATTTGCTCCTGCTTGAATATCTACAGGATTTATTGCTGTATTTAATCCAAACGAAACAGTTATTTCTTGAGTGTAATCCGTAAATGCATCTTCGTTTCCTGTAACAACAGTTGCGGATAATCCATTAGCACCAGCAGCGATAACAGAATAATTAACTCCCCACGCCCAGTTTCCAAAAGTATCTCTGCCCCAACCTTCACCAATTAGATAAGTTGGATCAATAGTAGCTTGCCCTGAAGTAAATGTAGCAGTTGCTCCTGTTGGAATAACAACTGCATTTCCTTCTGTTCCTTCGTTACCAGTAAATGTTTGTAATGCAGATCCTGTTGTTGGAACATCAGCATCAACTCTAGATGCAGATTGTCCTGTAAATGTTTGTAATGCAGATCCTGTTACATCTACTTCAGCTGATATAGAGAAAGTAACATCGTTGATAGCAGTATTTAATTGTTGCCCTTGTAATAAGACATCACCTTTAATACCCCAAGCACCATAGCCCCAAAGCTGTGCTCCCCATCCATCATCTATGATATTTTCAGTAGCGTTACCTAAATTTGCAGTTAATGCAATTCCTACTAATTCGATTTTTTGTTCTGTTTGAACATCGGATGAACCAACGCTTGATATTGAACTAGATCCAGAAGCAATTACAGTGCAATTATTTTGCTCTCCGTAATTTCCTATACCCCAGACAAGTTCATTCCAAGCATTGGCCATTCCATATTATCTCTTTATTACGATATTCTTATAATCGCTTGAGTATCGTTTGCATCAGGGAACTGAATAGTAAATGTTCCAGCAGTTGCAGTTTTGTCTCCACCGAAATCTAACACACATACTGATTTACTAGATTCAGATGTGTTATAAATTAAAGCTCCTCTAGCTGTTAGAGTAACTCCAGTGAATGATAAATCATTAAAGTCAACGAAAGCCGTTGTTCCGTTTACTGATACTAAAGCGTTCACTAATGCTCCGCCACCTGCAACATACTGTCCAGTATCTCCAACTTGTCCTGAGATACCTACTGCGTATGAAGTAGTGTCTGCACCGATAGATGCAGATGAATCGTATAGTGCTAATTTAAAAACATCGCCTGTTGATGGAGCGAAGTCATGCAAACCATTTAATAGATCTTCTTTAAATGAATTAGTAATTGCGTTTGTTGTAATTGCCATAATTATTTCTCCTTATTAATTTTGTTTATGGTGATGGTGAAGCAACCTTAACTCTAGGTACTCCATCATCGTATTCTCCTCTACGTCTTCTACCCATTTGTTGTAGAGCAAAAGCTTGTATTTCTTCATTATACTTGTCAGAATACAGTTTGTACATATCCGCAGGGCCTTTTAAGTAAGAAAAGCATTCTGTTAAAACACCATGTAATAGCATTCCTTGCTGATGTTCCGCTAAATAAGTGCTGTTAGTAGAAGTAAAATGTGGTGGATCAATAATATAATTAATTTGCACTTGTCCAGCTGCCGCCGCTGCATTGGGAGTAGGTGCTACTACAATATTATAATCATCCCACATAGCATAGTATATAGGAGTGCCTGTAACACCAGAACTGTTATATTCAGATATAAAACTAGTATCTCTTTTTTCTAAAAATTGCCTTGTTCCAGATATAATCGTCTGTACTGACCTTAATACAACTAAATCAGAAGGCATGGACAAATATCTTTGATTAGTAATAAAACTAGAAGTGGAGTATTTTCGTAAATCATCGTAATCTACTTTTCCAGCTATATCTAATTCAATATTAGATATAAATTGATCAATTAAAGTATCGGATAATACATTAGAATCTACCTCCGTGTAGTTTCTTATTTGAGTTAAAAAATTAGAATAAGTTATAGCCATTATGATATTCCTATTGTTACTTGTCCTACTAAAGACAGCATAATTCTTCGTCTATTTTGTTCTGCTCCACTATCTGGTTGCATTCCATTAGACATAAAAGCAAAATCACCTGGTAGAGTTAAATTAGCAGTTATCATTCCTTGTCCACCTGAACTGGAAATAACTCCTCCTACATTCATAGGTAATTGAAAATCTTGTGGTCTAGAATTTTGTAAAGCAATAGCATCCGATACTACTTTTCTTCTACGTAATTGTGGATGTTTAGGTTCGTATTCAGAAATATGAACAAGCGCCCCCGTCCACTCTGTGACCATTTCATGATAAGGAAATACTTGTCCTGAACGATCAGAAGTAGTTAAAGATTTCTTTCCTTTTGCGTAAGCCATTATGCAACTCCATCTCCAAAATAAGTTTGTGGTGCAACATATAAAGAAGTTCTAGATCCATCCCCATCTAAAGCTCTTGCCATTTCATCTTCATATGCTAATTTTAATCCTTGAGTTAAATCAGGTCTTTTTTCAAAAGATAAGTAATAAGCAAGACCAGAAATCATGCATGGTAAAAATCTAAATACAATATCTGGATTGTTTGTGTATGCTCCTGCATCTTCAATTTTTTGCATGTAATAATATTTTAAATAAGTATAGGTTGCAGCATTAGGGGTATGATACAAATAAATAATTGGAGTTTCTTGTCTATCTACATAATACTCTGAAGGTTGTCCTGTAGTTCCTTTATCAGGTCTTCCTGCGTACGCAGACCTGTCTATTTTTGTTAAAGACACGTCTTGTATACTAGGACCATTTCCAGAACCTGTAGATACATAAGCTTCTAATACATCATTACAATCAGATGGAGTAGTATAGTTTCTTGTTCCATTCACTAACGCAACTTCTGCATGTCCTACTTTCCAAAGATGAACTCCTCTATTTCCCCATTCAGAAAATAAAAGATTTAAATTACGTCTTGCTCTTTTTAAATCATATCCAGAATTAGGTCTCATACCACATCTGTTGTATGCTTCTTCTATAAGTTCATCGATAGTTAAATTAAAACTAGTTGTTCCTGAGGTAGCCATTATACTAAATCCTTATAATAATTAACTTGTCCACCTTTTGAAAATTCAAAATAGTATTGACCTGTTTTATTAAACTCTCTTCTTAACGAAGACCTCATTTTTTCAGTTGTTGCATCATACAAATATTCTTTTGTACCCATACGTTTAATTTTTTCCCATTCTGTTTCTTTTTTTTTCGACATTATAAAATATCCTTATAATAACTTTGTTGTATGTTTTTAGAAAAAGAAAACTCGCCACCTTTAGATAATTTTTTTGCTTCAGGCATACATTTACCAGACGCATCTCTATTACAAGGTTTAACATCTCCTCCTCTTTCCTGTGTAGGATTGTAGGTAGGACCCATGTTCATTTCATCTCTCATTCTTGAAGTATCTCGAGCTGCCATGAATGCATTACGCGCGCCAGCTCCTGGAACAACATTCATTATTCCCATTTCCTGTGTCCTAGCGCCCAGGTTACTTAAAAAACTTAGTCCAGTATCTCCTGTGTGAGATTTTCCAACATTTTTTGAATATCCTCCAGGTCCTGTATCGGTAGAGCCATCTAAACCTACAGATCCAAAACCCTCATCACCTAGGCTTTCAGTTCCGTCAAAACCTCCATACCCACCGTCTTCAAATTTTTTTACTTTAAGTTTTCTACGTTTCATATATCTCCTTAATAGCGGCCGCTTTGAGAGTGTATGACTTCTCCTTTTTGCGGTTGTACAACTTCTTAGATTGTACCACTTGAGGCTTATAAGTTCTAGACCTTACTTTTTTTGCTATGGGATTTGGTTTTTTCTTTATAAATTGTTCCATGAGTCTTTTTAATAACTTGTTTAAATCTTTTTAAATCTTTATTACCAAGACCTGGTTCTAACTGTTTAGATATTTGACCTCTTGATATTACCATGGTTTATATTTAGTTTTGTCCTCTTCTTTAATAGCTCGAAGGGACATATTTCGGTTCTCGCCTGAGTTCCAGGAGACATGGACCCAGCCGCTATCGGGCTCACCATCTCGATAAAATTCGAGAATCAATTGATCATATTCTAAATTATCTTTAATCCATTGAGCTAGTTCTTTGTTATCAATACCCACCACTTCTATATCTGCGGCCTTACCTTCAGTATGTTGTGAATGAATACTAGAACCAATAGCAACACATAACTCTCCAGATCTGTATCCTGAAGATATAATTACAGGGGAATCAAAATGAGAACGAATAGGTTGTAGTACATTCACGCACAACGCTTTGAGGTTATCAATATGAGCAGGAGAAGGATTATTAGGAATTCCTTTTCGTTCCGCTGTTTGAGATTTAACTAACTCACTTAACTGGAAGTTTGCTGATAGTTTCATTTCTGTTTAGCTTATTACATTTACAATCTTTTAACAAGAGGCAAAAACCCATACACACCCAGTAAATACAATGCTTCATTTCTTCCTTTTATTACAAACGTAAAGCTCTCTCCAAATTTTATTCTCCATGCGACTAAAAAATGTTAAAAGCTTACCTAAGATCCATCTTTTCATGGTCCCCTCCTTTAAATGTTTTTAGTAGGTATCTGTATATGAGCTAAAGTTTTTCCTGCGTTTACACCACTTTTTATAGTATATCCAGACCCGTTTTTATTAATATCAACTTCTTTTCTTGTTTTTAATAATAATTTTTCTTTTGCTTCTTTTTCTTTTTGTTCATGATTTTTTGCAACTAAATCTTTTAATCTATTTTGGTAAACATGATATCCACCAGAAACATCTTTTAATCCGTTTTCTCTATCTAAAAATTTATAATCTATTTTAGTTACATTAAAATCTTTTTGTATTTTTTTACAAATAGTTTCTGCATCAAATTCACCGCAACTGTACACATCAAATTGCATTAGTGCTGGAGACACTTCATCCCAAACATGCATGACAATATGTGAAGTTTCTATAATA
>Ga0222715_10002822_pt1 | contig 15706 bp, 17 predicted proteins | sample C33_9DmetaG_FD_165056 | JGI IMG/M metagenome (GOLD analysis project Ga0222715, IMG submission 165056) | Estuarine water microbial communities from San Francisco Bay, California, United States - C33_9D | ecosystem: Environmental > Aquatic > Marine > Unclassified | place: USA: California...
GTGTCTGCTGCTCCCTCTCCTGTGAAGGAAGAGGCAGTCGTTGATGATGACGATGCTCTGTCTTACTTCGCTCGTCTCGCTGAAGAAGACTGATGTTTCGTAAGATACTAACCCATCCAGTAACACATTTCAATCTGATATTGGTTGGATTTTTTATCCTAGTTCAGGTGGTTCATACCCACGCTCACTATCAAATGGAAGCACATAACATGTGTAAAACCAAAATCAGATACTGAATTCTATTGGCGGGGAAAAAATTTCCCGCCAATTTTTTTATCAAAAAGGTCAACCAGTTGCTTTTAATCTATTAGCAATAAAACCAGTTCCTTTTTTGTAAATGTTTTTCTTTCTGTAATCATCTACAAAAGATCTTAGAAGTCCTGGTTTTAGAAGATAAATTTGTCTTTTCTTCTCGTTCTCAACAGTATAATACTCAGCAATGGTAACGGGACGACAAATCTCGTTACCATTTTTTATTTGATATGTGTTATTAATTCTTAGTTTGTGAGTGTCGTTGTAGAAAGTCTCATCTACATGAAGACCTGCAGGATACTGTGCAATCTCATAGGTTTCGTAGTGATGAATGGTTCCATAGGGATCATCAAACTCACTCTCCAAAGTTTTATTCAATGCATAGTTTGAAAGAGGCCAATCATATTGTGCGTTGACCATGTTATTTGTCAGAAGGATTACCCAATCATAAAAAGGATTTCCGTATGCTTTTTCTGCAAGACTATCTGGTCTCTCACCGTCAACAATAGTGTACTTCTTAAAGATTACTGCCCGTGAAAATATATCATCATTGACTTTATATCTGCGAAAGAAATTTTTAGCAATCGCATAATCCGAACTGGAAAATGGATAACTAATTGGTTTCTGATCGTATAGTATGTTTGGTGTTAGTGAGAAGAACATTAGTATTTTTCAACCTCGTCAGAGAATACAAGTTTGGTTTCTTGGAATGATAATGTCAATTCGTAGGCAACCATTGTGCCATCTTCTAATGTTGCATAAGTTCCATCAGGAGTATAGTTGATATCAACCTGTGTCATGGCACACATTTTATACTGAGGAACATCTGGATTGAGACCACCACCTCTCATGAAAGACACTTTGCAAACATTTGGAACTCTGATAAAGTTTTGTGCTACATTGATTGCGCCACCTCCAAAGTTGATCTCTTGACCATCAGCATATCTAGGTAGAGAAGCTGCTCTAAAATTAGTGATAATTTTTTTGATTGCTTCTGATTCTTTGCTGTTTCTGGGAACTAACTTATATACTAATTGGAAATTTCGTAGTTCTATTCCACCAAACAACAGTTCTACGTTTGGATTTAGAATAACTCCACGAGTTGAACTGTAAAGTTCATCTGGAGAGATCGATTCACTAGTAAGTTTTCCAATCGATTCCCTAATTGCTTTGTTTACTTTTTCTGGGACAAAGTTTCCTGCTGCTTGGGTAACCGTTTTGGCACCACTTTCTATGCCAGCAAATATATCCCCAGATCCAGCAGTTTTCATTGCATTTGCAGCAAAACTGCTAAGTTTTTTTCCAGTCCATTGTGCTTTTGAACCAGTAGAGATATCTTCTGGCATGTAAAGGATTACAGATTCACGAGAGGTTTTTTTATAAAACTTCTCATCATCATTACTCTGATTATATACTGCTAGTGCTCTAGAACTAAAACTTTCGTTTTTTCCTGTTCCCAATGCGTTTTCGATAAGATCTATACCTGTATTAACAGCAAGTCCAGTGCCAATTCCACCAAGATACGAAGCAATTCTTAAAGCAGCTGTAGCATTTTCTGCACCAGTTGAATCTATTCCAACATCTACACCTTTGAAAGGTGGTTGATACTCATAGAATTCAAACATAACATAGTCAGAATCGGAACCAATAGACATGTCTGCTGGATATCTAACAGCAGCACCTAAACTATCGGCACTTGGTTCGTTGTCTCTTGGAACATAGTTAGTATTACCAATTCCTTGTTGGTATTCAGACTTGTTTATTTCTTTCCAGTCTTTTCCATCCCACTTCCAGAAGACATCTGTCTTCCCACCAGAAAGTGTAGTTCCTTCAGTTTTCTTGAAGTCACCATCTTTACCAGGACTATCTGGTTTCGCTTTCTGAGTAGCACTAGTGGCAATTTGTAACCCAAGTGTAAAAGCTTGAGCTCCTAATCCTATTGGCATTAGATGGACATCTCCCTAGACTGTTTTGTTCCGTATCCTTTAACTTTTCTTCCTGCTTTGATTTGATCGTAGAAAGTTTCGTCAGTGTCTTCCCAAACAACTTCAGGGCTGATTGGAAAACTAACACCATTAACATTTTTCACGAAATCTGCTGTTGGTAGAAGAATAGAAGTTGCCCACTCTTCTGTAGCAAGATCAAGATATAGTCCTTCAACATGTGCTGTTAGATATTTATGGAAACATGCCTTAGGTATGTTAATCCTACCACTCAATAGTTTTTGAGTTGCAATTATCCTTTTCTTCATTGACATGTAGTGCAAATTAGCACCCCAAAATTCATCCTTGTTTGCTTTGATGACATATACTAGAGGATACCTATCATAATAGGGCAACCATCTCATCTTTGCTTTGTATTGGAACATGTATAGGTGTCCCTCAACAACAAACTTTCTTAGTTGATTTTCATCCTGTTCTTCTGCTGTTCCAGCAGCGTCTGCCGCTTCATCAACTCTATATTTTTCAAAGTTCTTTTTATATTTGCTTGCTTCTTTAGCAACAGCAGATCTATACCAAGATAGTGATCTTTTCTGTCCTGCTGCTTCTTTTTCCACTCTTTCAAAGAGTGTCATATATCCAGGGTTTCTCTTGGACTTGACAGCTTTGTTGCGCTGGAGATATGTAAATCCTTCTGCCATTGTTATACTCCTAAATGGTCTTCGGTAAGTATTAAGAAGTTCATCTGCCTGTCTTCACAATACTCACGCGCAGCGGACCACTTTGCGTAGTTCTTTGCGTATGTCAGAGCAGCATTACGATAGGCAGCTGTTTTTTTGTTTTTGTCATTCGGGGGTGTAGTTTGTTTTTTGGGTTTAATCTCAATAATATATTTGGTGATAGCACCAGTCTTTTCACGAACCTTGATATAGAAGTCTGGAAAGTATCTCCTCACTCTACCATCGGGAGCACGATAGGGTATGATTACCTCTTCGCTCCCCCACTCTATTATTGACGGATTATTATCACAGAACACCATGAACTTTCGTTCCCATAATGATCTATAGATAACACGAGTTGGATTTCCACGATACTTGCCAGGATTGATTGGTTTATACAATCCAGAGTATGCCATAAATATAGTTGGACCAACATAGGTATTTAGTGTGTCTATTAATAGCTTTCTAAGTAATATATCAGCAAAGGGCGGTATGTCCTTTACTAATAACTTTGTGGTTAAGTTTGTAAATTGTCCAATTGCAATTCCCACAGCAGAAGGCGCTGAATACTTCGAGATGTTTTGTAGTGAAGCACAACTTCCAAATGTTAACACCGCACAAGGTCAAATAAATGGAATTTACAACGGTGCTGGTCAAATAAGTTATCCTCACACAAGAACATTTACAGAAATCCAGTTGGGGTTCATGTGTGATGCTAATCTCACTGCACTTAAATTTTTACAAGATTGGGTTGATTTTATCTTTTCTGGAGAATCTAACGAGGTTGGAGAGGATAAAACCAATACGGCATTATCAACAATGCAGACAATTTCTTCTCCAAGAAAAGAAAATAGAAATATCAGACTGAAGTATAGAGATGACTATGCTTGCACTATAGCGATCACCAAAACAGAAACAGGTGGTAACTCTACTACAGAAAGAGCACCTATTACCTATGTTCTAGAGAAAGCATATCCATATGCTATTGATGCTGTTCCTCTACAATTTGGAACTAGTCAGATCACTCAAGTTACCGCACAGTTCTCCTATATGAGACATTATGTAATTAAGAACGACATTACAAATAGTGAGACATGGAGAAAGAAAAATAGTAGTGATGGAAGTATCCTTGCTCCTGGACCAGCTGGTGACTTTGGAAACACAAGTATCCTTTCTCCTGGACCAGCAGGTAATTTTTGAAAATTGATTTTTCAATTCCATAAAATGGGGAAAATTTTTTCCGCCAATTTTTGGGTCAAAAAGACGCACTAAATAATTGCATGATCTGATCTACGCATAATGGCATTACCACAAGTTGCTCTTCCAACGTACGAGTTGGAAGTTCCTTCAACGGGCAAAACAATCAAATATCGCCCATTTGTTGTAAAAGAAGAAAAACTACTTTTACTAGCACTTCAATCAGAAGATGATAAGCAGATTGAAGATGCTACAAAAACACTACTAAAGAATTGCATTCAATCTCGCGTAAAACTCGAAGATTTGGCAAATTTTGACCTAGAGTATATTTTCCTCAATATTCGCGCCGTATCAGTTGGCGAAGTTGTGGAAATGAACCTACTTTGCGAAGATGATGGGGAAACTCAAGTTCGCTATAATCTAAATTTGACGGAAATTAGGGTATCGAAACCAGAAGGACATTCTAACAAAATTATGCTATCTGACACGATGGGCGTAATTATGAAATATCCATCATTTGAAGAATTTGTCAAAGTGTCAATTATTGGCAAATCTTCGACTGCAGATGATGTTATTGAGACTATGGCAAAATGCGTCGATCAGATTTTTGATGGTGAAGATGTATATGACAGTTCTACGACTTCAAAGAAGGAATTTGTTGAATTTATCGAAGGATTGACAAATAAGCAATTTGAAGATGTTCAGAAGTTCTTTGAAGATGCTCCAGTTCTCAAACATGAGATTAAAATCAAAAATCCAAACACTGGGGTTGAGAATACTGTTGTTATTCAGGGTTTGTCCAATTTTTTCGGATAAGCCTCTTCCATAACACTATGGAAGGGTATTATAAAACCAACTTTGCTTTGATGCAGCACCATAAATATAGCTTGAGTGAAATCGAGAATATGATGCCTTGGGAGCGTGAGGTTTACACTACGCTTCTAATGCAATACTTGGAACAAGTCAGAATTGAACAAGAAAAAGCAGCAAAGCAACGCTAATGGCACACGGTTTTCTAGCACCAGTTGGTGACAGTGAAGCAACTCTTAATTTAGATCTTCCTTATAAAAAACTCTTTAATTTTTTAAAGGATAATCTTTGGCGTCTAAGAAAACAGCAAGAAAATATTGCCGTTCGTGTTAGCGAAATTCAAAATACATTAGAGGGAAGAAACCAAAAAGCACTTCCACCTGGCACTAGGATGCTTAGTGGAAAAGACCCAAAAGGATTGATCTCTAGTGGCGGTCCAACCGCACTTCCTCCTGGTGGTCCTAGATTGCCAGGAGATACTGGACCTATTGGACCAAAAAAGGGTGGCACTATTACCAATCTCTCTGGAAATGGTGGTATAAACGCGGATACTTTCTTTAAAAGAGCACAAACTGGTGTAGGTGCAGATGGCACTTATATGACAAGTGCTCAGAGAAAAGAAGCATTTATCAAGTCGCGTCAAGAAAGAGTAAAAGAATCTGTTGCTTCAGCAGCCGCAGTATCAAAGTCTCCAGAAATTTCAGTAGATAAAAGTTCTGATGTTGTTGCTGCTGTCAATAAAAATACCGAAGCAGTTTTAGGTCTGGTAAAGGTTACCAAAGAGCAGACTGTAAATGATACTAAATTAAGTGAAAAAGCTGCAGTAACTCAAGAAAAGATCTTTAGTCGTCAAAGAGCGGCAGCGGAAGAATCAAGTCTTGAGAAGGGAAGCGATTTGTCTGGTTTCTTGAAACCAGAGATGAAGAAGATTGAGAAGAAAATGGGCGCTGGTCCTGGCGGTCAAGGATATAGCGGACAATTAGGAGGAGGCGGTCCTAATGTCATGGATATGCTTGACATTGGATCTGATATTCTGGACATGCGTAAAGGCAAGGTCCGTAGAATAACTCAGGGTAGAGACGGCAGAACTTCAAGGCAAAGATTGCGTGATATGAAAGCACGCAAAGCAGGATTACGTCCTAGCAGTCGTGGTGTCAGACCCCGTGGCGGTGGACTTGCTAGAACTGGTGGTAGTGCTCTAGGGAGAGGTGCTGGTCTTGGTAAAGCACTTGCTGGTGGTGCTAAAGGTGGTGGTGGTCTTCTAAAAGGCGCTGCGATGGCAGGTAAAGCAACTAGAGGAATTCCTGGTCTTGGATTACTTACCGCTGGTCTTGAATTTGGTGATAGAAAAGCACAAGGTCAGAGTAATTTACAGGCAGGTGTAGGAACTGCTGGATCTGTTGGTGGTGGTCTTGCTGGTGCTGCTGCTGGTGCTGCTATTGGTAGTGTTGTTCCTATTCTTGGAACTGCAGCTGGTGCATTGATTGGTGGATTGTTAGGATCCATGGCAGGTGGTGGTATTGCTGATGCTGCTACTGGTGCTAATAATGTAACTCCTATGGCATCTGGTGGTGTTCTCGTTGGTGAAGCTGGTCTAGAAGGAGTTTTCCCACTTTCAGGAAAAGAGGGAAAGAAAACTTTTGCAATGTTTGGTCAAGGACTTTTTGATGTTCAAATGGACAACAAAGAAGATTATGCTAAACTTCAATCCGCTGGACTGAAGCAATATTATGAAAAAGAAGGTGGTTTTGAGAAAATGGGAGGTATCTTCGAAGGTATTTCGGGTGCTATAGGTGGACTTGTCAGCGGTCTTGGTAGTGTGCTCAGCGCCCTTGCGGGTGGATCTGCTTCTGCTGCCACTATGGGTAGTAATTTTGCTGGTAGTATGAGTGCTGATGAGCAGCAACTTACCGAAGCACTTATTGCTGCTGAAGAAGGACTAAAAACTGAAGCATATCAAGATACCGAAGGAATTTGGACGATTGGATATGGTCAAACTACACTCAATGGAAGAGCAGTAAAACAAGGAGACAAAATTTCAAAAGAAGAAGCATTAACTGGATTTAGATCTAATGTAAAAAGTCATGCACAGAGAGCAATCAACCAAGTTGGTGAAAAGAGGTGGCAGGAGTTAGATCCTAAAGCGAGAGCAGTTTTAACATCGCTTGCTTATAACTATGGCAGTATTCCTAGTGCTGTTTTGCCAGCTGCTAAGTCTGGATCTACAGAAGACATTGCTAAATCAATGGATGCATTGTATGGACACAATAGGGGTGTCTTGAAGAAAAGAAGACAGAGAGAACAATCTATCCTAAGAGGAAATTTACAGGGATCTCCTGGAAATACTGTAAGATTGGATAAAGATTTTATGGCAGGTGGAAAGTTTGCTGGTGCTGGAACTGGTCCTATGATTGCTGGTGGTGCTACTGCTGGTCCTGGTGGTAAAGTTATTGAATACATTACTGGCGATAAAACAAGTTCTGGATATCGTGCAGATCATGGTGGTGGTAATTACCATGACCATGTTGCTTTTGATAGTAAAGCATCAAGAGATGCTGCAGCTGCATTTCTAAAAACTAAAGGGTGGAAGATTGGATCTATGAATGACGGCAGACATGCTGATGGTTCATATCATTATTCTGATCAAGCATTTGATATTCCTTTTTATCCAAACCAGAGAATAAAGGGTGTTACTGATGATGCAAAGGGTGAAACTAAATTAAGTAGTATGTTAAGAAAAGACCTTGCTGCGGGTGGATTTAGTGGATCTGGTGTTCCAGCAGTGCCTGGACAAGTGCCTGGACCAATGAATTCTCCAATTGCTGGTATTCAAATGCCACAAACCCCAGCATTTAATATTCCTGGAGCACCAGAATTGAGTAATATATTGAATGCGAATGCAGCACCAACACCAGTTGCTGCAACACCAGCAGCGGCAAATACTGGCGCTCCAATGATGACAACTTCTGCACAAGTTGCTATGGCAGGAACGACACAAGCAGCACCAACTGTCATCAATAATTACAATATTATGGCTGGTGCTGGTGGTGGAGGAGGAGTTGTTGGAAATACTTTAGTGCCTGGCATTGGTATGGACAGCACGGGACTTTCAGCATTTCAACAATTAAAACTTAGATCGATAGGATAATGGAAACGTTTCAAAACCCCACTGAATTCTCTGTAAAGAGTATCGCCATAGCTGCTTTGGGTCAAACAAAGGGGTTTGACATCAAACATATGGTAAATAAGTTTTCCTATGTTGAAAATGTTACAAGTCCATTTGTAGCAGCAACTATGACAGTTGTTGACAGCACAGGATTTATGAATGATCTACCCATTCAAGGTGGAGAAACTGTAGTTGTTACTGTTCAGACAAGTTCTAAAAGCGAACCTCAAGAATATCAGTTATCTGTCTGGAGAATTGCGAATAGAGGTAACGAAGGAAAAGCACAAGTTTATACATTGGGGTTAGTTTCTGTCGAGGCACTTAATAATGAATGCGTTAGATTGTTGAAAAAACTGGAAGGCAAACCAGATGATATTATCAAGAAAATGCTTAGGGAGGACTTGAAAACAGAGAAAGATTTTTATCCAAAGGATGCTACAACTCAGTTTGCTGTAAAAATGATCCCAGCAAATAGAAGACCTTTTGATATTATATCTTCCTTAGCAGTTAAGAGTGTTCAATCTGGAACTTCATCATCTGCTAAAAACAGTAGTGGAAGTGTTACAAGCAACGAAAAAGAAACAGTTTCTGGTAGTGCTGGATATTTCTTTTGGGAAAACAAGAGAGGATATAATTTCTTTTCTGTAGATAGTCTTTTGGATAGAGATAACAAAGAAATTCCTACCTGGGGTCCGTACATAGAAAAACCAGCAAATCAGAGTGATGATGCTGATGACAGATTTGCAATCGCACAAGCTTTCTTTGGATCAGAAGTTGATATTATGTCTTCTATGAGAATGGGTAAGTATTCATCACTGCTTGTTTTCTTTAATCACTCTACGGGTCAGTATCATGAATATCATTATAGTGTGAGAGATGCATACAATGATATGAAGCATATTGGCACACAGAACACACCATCATTGATTAAATTTGGAGATAAAGACATTTCAGATTATCCCACGAGAATTATTTCTACCCTAATTGATCATGAATCGTGGTATAATGAACCAGGGATTGCATCATATGAAGAAGAAGATGGAGCAGATACACCAAATGAATTTTGTGATTTTCACAAACATTTTTCTGCTCAATCATTGATGAGATATGAACTGTTGAAAAATCAAATGGGATTTATTGTTATTCCTGGAAATTCAGAGATTTGTGCTGGAGATAGGATAGACATTAAATTAGTCAATAAAGTTCCAACGGAAACTGCTAAAGACGCACCATATGATCCAGAAAGCAGCGGAGTTTATCTCATTGAAGAAGTTACGCATGAATACAATACGACAGATGGATCAAACGGAAAATTTACAACGACATTAAAATTGATGCGAGACTCTTATGGTGATGTGGAATCAATCCGAGGTAACTAAATAATGCATACGGAGGTAACTAAACATGGATAGTATCGAACAACATATTGAAGCAGACAGAGAGGAACTTGCTGATCCTCAACTCTCACCTCAACGCCGTCGTCATATTGAAGGCGAACTAGAAGAATTAGAAGCATACGCAGAGCGTCATCCAGAAGATCATCATGATCCCACATCTCTAGAACTATACTGCGACAATAATCCAAGTGCTCCAGAGTGTTTGGTATACGATGATTGATTGATATGGATCAAATTTTATCCAGCATTATTCCAACCCAAAGAATTGGTAACGATGGTTTCCAATGGTGGGTAGGTCAAGTTGAGGGAACTGCTGCTGACGAAAAAAACAACAAAGGCGGTTATCGTTTTAAGGTAAGGATTGTCGGTGATCATCCTGGTGATTTAGAATTACTAGGCACCGATGATTTGCCATGGGCAACTTGTGTCATGCCAGTGAATGTTCCTTTCATTCCTGGTAATGGTGGCGGTGGAATGCCTCAACTTGAAGTTGGATGTTGGGTAATTGGTTTTTATCTTGATAATGAGAAACAAAAACCAATCATCATGGGATCTATTGGACAGGTCCCTGGTGCAACTAAAGTATTTGTAGAAAGAACATCTGATACACCACCTTTTACTACAGCAATTCCTCAGATTAACGAGGCAATTGATGGAGCACCAATTCAACAGAAAGGTGATGCATCCACTTCTACTACGGCATCAGACACTGCTCAAAGTAGTAATGATACAGGAACTGGAAAGAACACTGCAACTGGTGGTCTTTCCGATGGATCAAAAGATGGAGATGGAAATCCTAGGGTCAACACTCCAGCAAGAAAAACACAAGGAATTAATGACGAAGATTGGTGTCAAGCAGTAGCAGAGAAATGCACCAATCAAGATCTCAATGAGCAACTAACCATTATTATGGGAGAGTTTCTCGCTGAGGTTCAGAATAATAATGGAAATATTGGAACATACTTAGTTGATTCTGCAACTGGTGGTATTTTCGATGGTATTGAAACTGCCAGAAAATACACCAACAAAGCAATCAGCGTAGTTGAGCACTTCATTGCTAAAGTGAAGGGGTTTATTATTGATAAGATGACAGCAGCGGTAAAGGATCTTATCAATGCACTGATGTATCCTTCTGAAGAAGGAAACATTCTAACTCCTGTTACAGAATGGTTTAATGATCTCCTGAAAGATCTTGGATGTAGCATGGCAGATCTTGGAGATCAATTGGCGGAATGGTTGACAAACGTCTTGATGAGTTATGTGGAGGAGATTTATAAGGCGATTGCATGTCAAATCGATGCCCTTGTTAATGGTATTATCTCCAAAATAAAAGAGTTGATGGAGGAGTTATTTGATAACATTCTTGGTCCACTTCAGGATATTTTGGGAGCGATTGCAGAACCATTGAATTTGATTGGTGGAGCGATTGATTATGTTTTAGATCTGCTTGGTATTTCTTGCTCTGGTCCAAATACTGAGTGTTCTAAGTATAAGTCAAAGTGTACTACAGGCGAAGAAAAGAAAGATGGTGATGAGGATTTCTTAGATGGTCTCTTAGCAGGAATTGATGATCTATTCCCAGCAACTGGTGCAGATTACACGCAATATGTTTGTGATGAAGCATATAAAGGAAATACCTTAGATGTCACAACTGTAGGATTTACTGGTGGTGTTCCATTACCAGCAAGTGCTAGTGGCAATTCCAATCAGAACCTAATCACATTCAATATCCAAGATGTTGAAATTGAAGAGGGTAAGAAAGGTTACTTTACAGTAACTAGAACTGGAATTGATGATATTGCAGCTTCCGTTAAGTATGAAACCCTTGCAACTAAGGGTAGTGCTACTGTAGGAGAAGATTATTTGGAGGTATCTGGAATTCTTGGATTTGCCCCAGGAGAAATCTCTAAAACTATTGATATCACCACTCTATATTCCGAACAGAAAGAAGGAGATGAATACTTCTTTATTAAACTGACAAAAAATACGCCATCCAAACAAAGTGGTGTCAAGGTAAACTTTGTCAAGAATATTGGAAAATGCACAATTACTGAGAATGACCAAAATCCATATAAGTCCAGTCCAAAAGATCCTATCAATGGTCTCAAAGAAACTTTCCCAGAAAATGTAACTGGACTAACACCACCAACAAATGCTACTGGCGGTGGTGAAGAAAATACTGACCCAACATATGCAGTATCTGCAGATAAACCTATTGTAAAAGAAGGTGAGTTTGTTGTATATACAATTGAGACAACAAATGTTGCTAATGGAACAACACTCTATTACAGTTTGACTGGAAAGGGTATTACACCAAATGATATCATTGGCAATACAACCAAGGGAAGTTTTGTCATTTCCAACAATACATCAAAAGTTACTATTGGTCTAGAAGACGATGGAGTAGTTGAGGAAGAAGAGATCCTCAAGTTTACTATCAATGGAACTGGAGCATTTGTTGATGTTCTTGTCATTCCAAATGAGAATAGTAACACTGGTGATGGAAGTGATGACCTTGGAGACTTTGATATTGGTGAGGGAGAAACTCCAGAGAATGCATTCCTTCCATTCCAAGTTCCAACTGTAGATAGCACTAAGATTATTACTGATACTGATGGTGGAATTATCGAAATTCCAATTGATAATCCTGGCGATCCTTGGGCAGAAGCACCATATGTATTCATTGGTGGAAACGGCAAGGGTGCTGCAGCAACTGCTCTACTTGACAACAAAGGTTATCTAACCGAGATCAGAATTAAATCATCTGGATTTGGTTACAAGAAAAACCTAGCATCAGATCAAAATGTCCGTTGTATCATTGATACTTTTACTCTCCTAAGACCAGGAAGAGGATATACTGAGAAACCAACCATTCTAATCAACGGCGATGATACTATTGCGGAAGCAATCATCAATGATGATGGATTTGTTATTGGTGCTAGAACATTAAATAGAGAGATAACCTTTGATCGTTTCCCAGTGATTGAAATTGTAGGTGGTGGTGGATATGGAGCAAAACTCCTACCATCACTAGCATGTCTAGATACTGGTGGTCTTGCAAGACTTGGTGCTACTAAGATTGGCACTGGTCGTTATGTTGATTGCCCATAGGAGAATAGATAATGTCACACACAGATTTACACGCAAAGACAGAAGCAAAGGCATATTCTTCCTCTGGGGCAAAGGCTGCCAAGACATATCCAAAGGATGTTGCAAAACCAACAACACCAGACGAGACCCAAACAACAGAAAACGATATTAGGTATCGCACTGTTTGGAAAGGTTCACTAACTCGTTCGGAAATTTATGAGCGAGCATTTCCAGATGGAACTACAACTGCTCTAAGAATTGACGGACCAGCAGACAATGGCGGATTCATGACATTCAAGTCAGATGGATCTCTTGTCTTGAGAACTGGTAAGAAAAGCAAAGAGGTTGGTGCATCTAGTGGAAGTTTAAATATCCACACTAATGGTCAGCAACAAAAACATGAAGGAAAATCTTTTATTCAGTATAACAGAGGTTCTGAAGATACTAAGGATAAAGAAGCACTAAATGTCATTGCTTATGGTGATGTTGTAGAAGATGCTGTAGGTAGTGAAAGACATATCAAAGCAAAGAAGATTATTATTACAGCAGAAGAAGAATTGATGTTGATCGCTGGAACACAGGTATTCATCCAAGCAGGTCAGGGTGGTGGCACAATTCAAATGAATGCTGGAAATGTTGAAACAGTTGCTGATAATGTCAAAGAAACTATTACTGGTCAAAAGTTATCGGTTGGTGCTCCAGAAGAAACTAAATTGGCATATGATCCAAGATCTAATGTAAGCATTGTTTCACCAGGACATATTAACTGGAAGATCCTTGGTGATTATTCTCAGTGGGTTGGTGGTATATCTGAGCATATTGTTGCTGGCGGAGCACCAGTTCCTCCATTGATTGAGAACAGAGTAAATTCATACACAGTAAAAACTGCAATCGGTGGTCAAGCATTTGAATCTGTTGATTACATCAATAGGTATGCTACTGGTGGTATTTCTGACAGTGCTGGTGGATCTATTGACATTCTCGCTGGTGCAGAAGCAACATTTACCGCAACCGATACACAATTCTCTACCGCTAACTTCGAGCTAGATGCTGCCAAAGTGGATATTATTGGCAGTGCAGATGTCTCGATTACGTCTTCAGGAAATGTTCGTATCACTGGCACATTAATTTATCTTAACTGATTGATCGGAAATCCGTATCAAAAACTGGCACAAGGGGGCTTGTTTTTGGCACTCTGCCATGCTAAATTACATCTGTAGCAAATGAGGGAGGTGCCTCAATTACTCGCACCAAACTTCTTGACGCGCTTCTGCTTCATGTGCTATAATCAATCCATGCGATCGGGACAACCCGATCCATCATCTGCGGGTAACCATTCCGCAAGTAAATTTTCGAGGAAACACAAATGATCAAATCCGCTTTCGCAGCTCTGGCTGCTGCTCCCCTTTTCGCTGGCGCTGCTATGGCAGGTCCTTATGTGAATGTTGAAGCTAACTCTGGTTGGACTGGTTCTAACTATGGCGGCACTGCTATCGACAACCATGTTGGTTACGAAGGTGCTCTTGGCGAAGATGCTTCTTACTATATCCAAGCTGGTGCTACTGTCAAGCTCCCCGATGGTGGTGCTTCTGACTGGGTTCCTTCAGGTAAGGCAGGTCTGGGCGTTGCTCTGACCGATGACCTCGGCGCATACGGCGAAGTCTCCTTCGTTGGTTCTGGCGTTGCTGGTGTTGACCGTGGCTACGGCACCAAGTTCGGTCTGAAGTATAGCTTCTGATAAATATGAGTGTGTCTTTCGTGCGGCACACTCTACAATCGGAACACCCTTATGGGCACCTTCGGGTGCCCTTTTTTTATGCCTCTAAATAATAACATCTGAATTTACATTATGAACTACAAACCTTATTCGCCAGAATGGCACCGATGTAGATACTTAAAAGAAGCATTGTATAAGTATCTTGACGATTACGTTGACAACGATGTGATTATCAAGGATATTACAGATATTCTCGCTGAACGCTCTGAGAAGGCGTACAGGGAGTTTTCTAGAATAAATGAATTAGAGGCAAAACTGGGAGAATAACATGCTTTCCACGCAATATAGACTGCGTTTAGAGTTCATCTGTAAGAGGATCTCTAACAATGAGGAAGTTAAGTTAGAAGACATGATCTGGGCGGAGAAACTTGCCAAGAGACATACAACTGCTAGGGAATGGTTGAACAAGGCGCGTAGATACGCCGCTAATGACATCCAAGAGGGCAGTATGGACGATTTCATGAACCAGATGGGTCTAGGTGATCCAGACCCCTCAAATCACCGCACAGGGTTCTCTAGCGCGGATGAGATTGTTGACTGGTTCAAGCAAGACAAACCTGATGATTGGAGGCAACGTGACTGAAACGGTAGTAATTTACAGCAATGGTAGCCAAGAATGTGAACGAATGGCAATGCTACTCAAATCTCTCGGTGGTGAATTCTTAGAGTATAAACTCGGTCAGCACTTTACTCAAAGAGGATTTGAGGCAGAGTTCGGTAAAGAGGCTGAGTATCCACAAATTAATATTGGATACTCTCACATTGGTAGCATGAAAGAAACCTTACAATTTATGAAAGAACGAGGAGTGTTTGTATGACAACAGCAAGACGCAAGAAGAGCAGAGATGCTGAAGGAAAATTCTTTCTTTATGTGTTCTTCTTTCACTTATGGTCAGGGGTCGTGAATTTATTTTCCGATAATGATTGACAAAACCCGAGAAACCGAGTAGGATAACTCTGTCCAAGGTTCAGAAGGGTAATGGCTCTATCAAACTCTGTAGAGGAAAGCTTGAAGGAAGCTTCTGCTTCTCTTCGTAATGCTCTAGCATTCGCTGCTAGACAAGAACGACCGATTGTTTGCACTCAGATCGCTAGAATGATCTCTGAGATTGAACAGATTGGTTCGTTTGATACTATTTTAGATAAATTCGAGGAATTGGCAAATGAAAAAGACGTTTAAGAAGATCGACAGCAAAGGTCATGAGGAGATCTGGGAATGGGAAGAGACGCCTGAGCTCAAGGCATTTATCAAGCGACAGTCAGTTGTAAATCTGTCTGCACCCCCTGTCCGTCCTACATAAAGTATGCTATAATTACTAGGTAATCGAGACAGGACAATGACTACGCTTCCTAACTGG
>Ga0222715_10002823_pt1 | contig 15704 bp, 30 predicted proteins | sample C33_9DmetaG_FD_165056 | JGI IMG/M metagenome (GOLD analysis project Ga0222715, IMG submission 165056) | Estuarine water microbial communities from San Francisco Bay, California, United States - C33_9D | ecosystem: Environmental > Aquatic > Marine > Unclassified | place: USA: California...
TTAACTTTCTTCTTGCTCTTTGTAAAAATAAAGTTGCGTTACCAACAGCTAGAGCATCTACATTTGCAGCTCCATTGTTAGATTGTTTTTTAATTAATATGTTTGTAGGTGTTATTGCAATATCAGTACCACCACCACTAACTGCAAACTCACCCCCTGCAGTACCAATAATTAAAGTTCTTGTAGCTGTCATAAATCTAATTGCGTTTACTTGGTTTGATGCAATCGTATAAATAATAGAATCATCATCTGCTACAACTCCATGATAATTATCATCCATGTTTTCATAATCACCAGACTTTGAAAAAAATAATGTTTGTGGTTGAGATAAGGTTGCTGCAAATACTAATCTTTGTTCAAAGAAAGTTACGCAAGAAGGATAACCTGTAGTATCTGAAAATGATCCTAATGCAAAATCAGTAGTTGCACTACCAGAAGATATAGCAACTTCTACAGTTGCAGTAACTTGAGTTGAAGATGTATATCCTGTAATTTTTAAATGACCATCTTTCATGTGTACTAATCTTCCAACATCTGTAGATAGCCAACCTTGATTAGAATTAACTCCAGTTGTTGATGATAATGTTAATGTAGCAGTAGAACCAACAGCAGTATGAGAAGTTGTTATTGTTGTTGTTTCAATATTGTGATCCATAAATGGACCATTCGTAAATTCAACACTTGTTAGTGTCCAGGATGTATGACCTGTTCTAGCTAATTTTTTTACTGGATGATTGGGGTGACATAAATACATAACATCAGCACTTTGTGCATATTTAATATCAAACAATTCTGATTCTAAATAAGGTGAAGATATTTCGTAAGCTGAACCACCAGATAATATTTGACCATTATCTTTATAAAATCTTATGTACTGCTCACCAAACTCTAACATATAAGTTTGTGTTGTACTAAACTCAAAAGGAATTAATCTTGTTTCTTTAGAACTGTCTTTTACTTCTGCTACAAACTGTGAGCCAGATCTTCTTGCTGCACTTCCATGAGGATAGACAATCATGTTTTCTAAAGTCTTACATCCTGTAGGGTATTTTTGTAGATCGTTTCTACCATCTAGCCTTGGTGATAATTCTCCACCTGTGAAGTTCGTTAATTGAACAGCAACTCTAGCCATAGGTTAGTACCTTGCGTTTATAAAAGATGAAGATCCAATAACATCTGATTGACCATTGTCTGGATTAGTATTTTGACCTTCTGTAGCATCTACAAATCTTGCTTCTCTTAATTTGTCTTGAAATAAATTATACATATTAGAAGCCGTAGGATTAGATGAAGTAACTGCATAAGCAATGTCTGCTGCTAGTGATGCAGAAATTGTTTCTCTTAATAGTTCATCATATTGATTGGCATCTGTTACTCTTGAAACATATTGAATTTTTACTGTTCCATGGTTTGCTAAAATTTTTCTACCTTCTACTTTAAAATCATAATCGTAATTTAATATTCCAAGAACTCTCAAACAATCTGCAGGTAAAGTAAATTGATAACTAAAACCCCATGAAGGAGTTTCTGTATCTCTTGCTAGTTCAACTCTTTTGATTAAACAATTCCAGGGATGAGATCTAAATAAACTATCTCTAACTTGTGTGTATCTTGCGTTACAAAGTCTTGCGTTTTTTGAATCTTCTGTAAGTGATAATATTGTCGATGCACCAAGTTGGTTTAATGCTCCATTACAAATGTCTACTACTGATGCCATATTACTTCCTTATAATATACTTTCGCCTTATATGTCTATCTTTTTCTAAAGCGAATATTTCTTCTGTCGTTCTTTCTTGTTTAGTATCAAATCCATAATGATTTTTACCATCATTCTTAAATCTATCTACTAAAACATATCTATAAACATGATCTCCTTTTTTAAAATGTAGAACAGTTTGTAGATCTTTAATTTGTTTCATGCACTCTAGGGGGTTTCCACTCTCGCTTCCACCCCCTAAAATTCTATTTATTATGCTTCGTGAGCCTGTATTTCTACAACTTTTTCTTCTTCCATTCTAGTCGCACCGAATGCAGCAGAATAGTAGACTTGAGTTGCATAACCTTTGTCAGATCTTTCATCGATTCTAGCAGTAGAGTCTTTACCTACAGCTAATGCAACACCATCTTGTACGAAAGCGATACATTTTCTTTTGCTTGAAGCGATTGCTAGTCTGTTAGATACACAGAAATCAAAGCCAAGGAATGTATTAACATCTCCTGCAGCTAATGCTTTTACTGTGTTGAAGTCACTTGAAGTTACTTCAGTAGTTCCTAATAGATCAGAGATCTGTTTTGGAGATACTACGATGTATCTTTTTAGTGAAGGATCAACATCAGCAAGATCGATGATTTCTTTTGCTTCTCTTAATTTAGCAATAGTTAAACCAGCAGTTCCAGCTTCAACAATCTTTTGACCTGCAGGTAAAGCTACTGCAGTACCACCAGCAACACCTGTGTCAGATGAACCGATTGCAGCAGTTAAGATAGCATCATCCATTGCTCTACCCATTGCATAAGCAGCAGCTTGTGCATAGCTAGAAGTTGGATCTACTAACATTCTTACTTTATCTAGATCATCAACTAAATCTGCGAACTCATAGTCAACAAGTGAAACTCTTCTTCTTGAGTGAGGAGTATCTGCTTGTGGAGTGTCAGAGTGTCTAGTTGATCTTACTGTTGCAGTTACACTTCCGATTTGATCGAAGAATGCATTTTTTCCTGTAACAGATTCAAGTCTCACTTTATCTCTTAAAAGTGATCCTTTTTGTTGTGATAACATTTGTATGTTTGAACTATATTGTTCTACAAATGCTTTTGTTATTTCAGTTGACATAATTGTCTCCTATTATTTGTTAAGTTATTATTAAACAAAATCAGAGGAGTTCTCAAAAAAATTGGCTTCTCTTGGATTTAAAGTCTTTTAGACTACAAGTCTATTCCTTGTTGTCAGAAAGGTTCTTACGAATTGTCTTTCTTTTGTTAGGCGAATTTTCACTCGCCTTACAAACCCATGTATAATATTCTTCGCAGATTGGCAAGGGATTAGATTTTTGATTCTCTGATCCACTCTCTACAACAATACGAAGTATTTCTAATCTTAATTCTTGATTATCCATTAATCATTGTTCTTAAAGTAAATACTTGTTGAACTACTTTGTCATGATCTGGATGAGACTTATTCCAATATGGACCATCCCTATCATTAACAAGTTTACTGATTTCAGCTTCATAATCTGTACCTCTATCAACATTCTCACTTTCTGTACTTACTAATTTATCTTCTGACATTAGATTAGCAATGCTTGCAAAACCTTTAATCACAGAAGGATGATCTCCAATACGAGTACCATCTTTTAGTTCCATGTTAAGAATATCTTCACTCATGTTTGCTTTAGCAATAGCACCAGCTTTTTTTATATTCTCATCATAAGATCTACCCCACTCTTTACGAAGTTCTTGTTCTGCATTTGCTTGAGCAGTTTCAGTATCTACTCTTGCTTGTTGAATAGAACCTTCCATAGAATTTTTGTAGAACTCTAGAATACCTTGCGCTTGTTTATTATTTAAACCAAGTTGATGAGCATTCTCTGCAAATTGTTTTATTGCAGTATCATCTAATGGAGCTGTTTCAGATTGTACTTCTAGTTTATATTTATCTGGAGATTCTGGTCTACCTAGTTTTCCATAAACTTCTTGCCATTGATCATCTGTTGAGTTTTCATTTGGTACTGCAACTTTATCTTGACCAATCATTCTAGTTGCGTTGATATAACTTTTAGCTAACGCATCTATTTCAGTAAATTTAGAAATGTTAGGATCGTTTCTAAACTCTTCCGAGATTGTTTCTTTCCAAGATTTAGCAACAGTTGAAGGTTGTTCAATTGTTTGAGGAGTGTCTGTAGTAGTTGTTGTCTCTTCTACAGGCACATCAGTTTGTGTTATCTGTTCACTTGACATTCTTATTCTCCTTTTGCAGCATTTGTTTTATAAATAGAAGAACGCTGCGTTGACCTTCCATATATGCACTTTCATGACTATCACCTTTTACATTGGTGGTAGAATGATAATGACATCTTTTTTCTAAATCAGACAAAACTTCTTTGCCTTCGTCTGTGTTAAAAATATATTGATAGTTATCTTTTAGTTTCTTTATGAAACTTTCCATTTGTTTTTCTGATTGCATACTACTCAACATCTGCATTAGCTACTGCTTGCGCTTCTTCTGGCAATGCTTTTGCTAATGGTGCTACTTTTCCTCCTGCTTCTGCTAATTGTTGTACTTGTTGCATCTGTTGCATTTGTTCTTGTTGTTGTGCTTGCGCCTGTCTTTCTGCGTCTAATTCAGATTGTGGTTTTAATATTTTTTGAGGTACACCAACAATGCTAGTTAAATGTCTAACTAATTTATCCATATTGATATGATCAAATACTGGAGCAACATTTGATAAGCTACCCATAATTTCTATTGCTCTCATGATAGATGAAAGTTCTGTAGATTTTTGTGCTTTAGCTAATGGTGACACATATTCAATCTCAATGTCTTGACCAGATAAAAAGTCTGGTGCTTGTGCAAATAAATTTCTTCTCATTAAAATTGCAAATGCTCTATCGATTAATGGTTTTAATAATTCAGATTGAAGTCTACCCAAAACTGGTCCAAGCAATCTCATCTTCTCTTCGTTTCTTTGTATAACTTCTGTTGCCGTCATTTGTGGACCATCTTGCATCATTAATTGATTTACATAAAAAGCATTTCTAATTGAGTTTCTTCTTTGCTCTTCCATGTTTAAACCTAGTGTATTGTTTGCACCAATGTTTAGAGGTTCAATTCTATCTCTAGTTCCTGCTCTGTAAAAATTTAAACCACCAGGTACTGTTCTTACTGGTAACATAAAACCATCATCTGGAACTAGTAAAGGTGGATCAACTTGTTTTTGCGCAGACTTGATTATAGTTTTTGACATTTCATTTAGCATCTTAACATCTGGCAAAGCTGTCATTGCAGGAGATCTACCATAGATTTCGTGTGATGCTTTTAAGTATCTAGGTACTACAAAAGGAAACTCTTTAAATCCAGAAACAGATAATTCATCACCACTATCTGCATCCATGTAAATAGATTCAAAAGGCATATTTTCTTTATCTTGTTTTGCAGGATTAAAATCTGATCTAGGATATACTGCGTGAAGTATATCTACTTCTTCGTAAGGATCCTTCTTTGCTGTAACTGCAATGTGAGTTGATACATTGCCAAACTTTTGTATTGCAGCTCTTGCAGATATTCTAAACTTTCTAAATACTGTATCGATTCTTCCTTTATCATTTTCTGAAATATAAATTTCATTAATGTGTCTTGTAGAAAATTTTAAATTATCTTCATCATCTTCTTCTATAAACATTGCAGCAGTTCCAAATGTAATTAGATCATGATACAATTCAAAAATTTCTTGTTGGAAGTTTGATTGATTGAATGCAGAGTACATAACTTCAGTAGCAGATTCTAACCATGCTTTAGCTTCATCTTCTCCTTCCATTCCTTGATCTTTAAATTTTAAAGAGAACCAAGGTGTTGATGGATTAGTTAGCATACCATGAAGTGATGCTGATAATAATTCTACTGATTGTAATGGCGAACCATCAAAAATAAGTTCTGTTCTTTTATCACCTTTAGATCTTGACTTTGTTACATCTGCTTTTCTTGGTTGCATATAGTCTGCAACTTCTTGCCAATGACTTTCCCAATTTTGTCTTTGTGATTTTAGTCTGTCAAATCTTGATAATAAAATTTTTGCTTTTTCTGATTGTGCCATATTACATTCCTAATAAACTTGGTTTACCTAAAGTCAAGCTACCAGTTGCGCCAGTAACTCCTGTCATGATTGTTGGTGATCTTCCTTTTGCTTTAACTCTTCTTTTTTTTAATTCAATACTATCTTCTACTTGTATTGCTTTGCTTTGTGAAACTTCTGCAGTAGTTGGTGTTGTTGTTAGTAAAGTTTTTCCACCAATATTTTTTTCAACTACATATGATCCACCACCATTATCATTATTAGATATAGTTCTACCATAAGCATCTACTTTACCCATACCTCTATCTTCCATATATTTTTTAAATGATTCTGGTGAATTTGTGTAAGCAGATTTTTTTCCATTTATAAATTGATCTGCAACATTTTTTTGAAAATAAGATTTATTTACTTCAAATGTTTTTTTGCCAATTAAACCTGAATAAACTGCTCCTACTGGACCTGTAAATTTTGGTGGTTCATATTGCATTTCATTTAATCTTTTTAGATTATCTGCTTTTCTATCTGCTTCTACTTTTGCTTTTGCTTTTTTTGTTTGTGTTGGAGTGTATTGAGTGTATTGAGTTTTAGTTCTGTAAGTTTCCCTATTATCGTCTCCACCACCAAATGATGTTGAAGTTGATGTTGATGTTTTTTTTGCTCCACTATATCCAGAAGAAAAAGCATTAGATGTACTGTAGCTTTCTTTTTTATTAGACGATGAACCTATTGTTGAATAGTCTTTTCCTGCCATTTACTTTCCGAAAGTTAAAGATGATTTAGTATCAGATTTAGTTTCAGATTTAGATTCTCTGTTTACTGCTATACCATTTTGTAAATCATTCATGTTATTAAATTTTGGTTCTGCTTTCTTTGCAGCAGGTTTCATTTTCTTGATAGCTTTTTTAATTTTATCGAACATATTAATCTCCTAATAAAGTTTTTAGTTTTTCTTCCTTATCTTCTTGTATACCTAATGGTCCAGTAAGTATTGTAGACTTTCTACCTCTTCTTCTTCTTTCAATTGCAGCTTGTTCCTTATCAATCTTTGCTTGTTCCTCTGGAGAAAGTTCTGGCTCTGGTGGCTCAACAGGAGCTGGTGGTGGTGGCAATGCTGGCATTTTTGGTTTAAATATTGAACCCATAATTATATAATCCTATAGTTATTATCTGCTACACTTTGTGGCGCAGTTTGTCTAGTATTTAATTCTTGTAAACCTACTGCTAGATACCTCATAGCATCGCAAGCATGACTACTCCAATCATGCACAGGTTTAGATCTAAACATTCTTGATTTGTCTACATACTTCCTGTGGTAATGTCTTAACGCATCTATTAACTTTTTGCAATGGTCTGTATCAAACCAACATCTATTCAATAACATTGTTACTGCATGAATACCTTCTTCTACTGGTAGCTTCGGTACTACCTTAAACCTAACTCCTAACTGATATGCAATCTCTCTTCTGGTTTTGCCATTGCCAAACTCCTGTACATCAATGTCGTGTGGAGCAAAGTGATCTTTGTAGATGTAAGGTTTTTCGTTTAGCATCTGAATATAGTGAGGTAAGCCATGACCTCTTTCTTCATGGTAATCTATTATCTGTACTGCCGTACCTTTTTGTTGAAAAAATATAATACTACTGTGGTCTGCGACACCGAGATCCCAGGCAGTTGAGACAGGCAAAGTAGGATCGTAGGGAACTCTAGCTAGTTGTTTCTTGTCATCTAGTTTAGATATTTCTTCTCCATAGATTGCACCTTCTATATTGGCTATCCAATCGCACTCAAATTCTTGCAGGTACTTTTTTTCACCCATAACTTCTTTTGCTTTATCTAATTCTTCCTGGTCAACTATCTTTGTTTCACTTGCTTTAGCTTTGTAGTTAAACCAATCTTCTGCACCATTTGCGTGTTGGTATAGATCATAGAAGTTATTATTCATTCCTGCAGGTGTACCAATAAAGACACAGTAACCTTTACGATCTGATAGAGCTGGTCTAATTATCTCTGCAAATAGCTTTCCATCGATGTTTGCGTACTCATCTATAACGCAGCCATCCAGGTAGATACCTCTCAATCCATCAGAGTTTTCTGCTCCGAGTAATGTAATCCTAGCACCATTTGGCAGATCTACTCTTAACTCTGTTTCATTGAACTTTGTTGATGGGATTTTATCAGTAAACTGTTTCATATAATCCCAGGCAATACTTTTTGCCTGTTTGAATGTAGGAGCAATATATGCAAATCTTGGGTTCTTATGTGGACACATTAATGCAGATTTGATTAAATGGTTGATCATGCATACTGTTTTACCGAACCTTCTGTGGCAAACTAGCACACTCCATCTATGATTGTTAATCTGTTTATGTAAAAATGCTTGATGCTTCCTTGGTGTGTAAGGTATTTTAATATTCATTAGTGTATCATATTGGATCTATCACCATGATCTAGTGGTTGATAATCAACACCTAGTGTTACCATGACATAGTTTATAAACAAATTTGCAGATTCTTTATTAGGAATACCAATAAATTTAACTGTTACTGAATTAGTTTTCTCATCTATAAAAGCAATACAATCAAAATCGTCTGTGTCTAGATAAGCCATATACCATATGTAGTGGATTTGAAAAAAAATAAAACAAAAAAGTGTTTGTGTATAACTGGCTAGGTGTCTGTGTGTCTGTTGAAATTATCCATGTATATATATGTATAACATCGCAGGTAAAATCTGGGGTATAGGGGTAGTTTAGAATGATAATAATTCTCAAGGATACAGGAAAAAAACCCTTATAAAATAGTTAATGATAATTTTCGACTATCAATAGTAGTTAGTATTTTTCTTATAACCCAGGATTATCGGAAATTTTTAGATCCGTTGGTCATAATGCGTAAAACAGAAAATGATCGCTTTGTTTTTGGATAGTGAATTATTTCTATTTTCAATTCCAATTCCTGGACCAATAAAAATATAATTCCTGGACCAATAAACAATTGAGCTGCGCCACAATTTAGCCATAATTATTATGCGTCAATCTGTCATGTTATAATTTTTAATTATATCTTTAAATTACCCTTATAAGTTAAATTAAACAGTAAAGGAAAAAAACAAATGAATAAAGAAAGCAAAATAAGACAGATCGAAAAAATAGAAGTTGTTAATGATATTGATAAATTATTTTATGATATTGAAAATATTGAAGATCAAGCGACAGTTTTTAGATTAGTTTTAAGACAATTAAATAATTCAACATTGATTGCTTTAAAAACTTTTATTGAAAATGATTTAAACACTTTAAAAGATTTGAAAGGGGGTAAATAATGGAAATTAAAGTATCAATTAAAAATGTTTATGGCGTTGAACGAATTTATCCAAAATGCAAAATTTCAACTTCATTTTCAAGATTAATGAGAAAAAGAACATTTGATAGAGAAGAGATCCAGGAAATTAAAACAATGGGATATTCTGTCGAAGTTGTTACAGAAACTTTATAATGCGACAACTTGTCAATTTAAAGAAAGTAAAAAATAACTAAAATAATAAGAAACAAAAAAAGGAAAAAAAAATGATACATATCTCAAAAATGACAGGAAAACTTGAGGGTTTTCAAGCAATATCAACAAACACAACAACAAACGGATATTGCCAAAAACAATATAAAAAACAGGATCCAAAAAATATTTGTACTTTTTGTTATTCTCATGAAATGTTAAACACATTTAGAAAAAATATGGCTCCTGCATTACAAAGAAATACAGATCTTTTAAATGCGAAAGTTCTACATCCAGACGCATTGCCTGTAATTAATAGCGCATTTTTTAGGTTTAATGCTCATGGGGAATTAGCATTAGATAAAAAGCAAGCAACAATAAATTTAGAAAATTATGTTAATATTGCTTTAAAAAATCCCCATTGTAATTTTAGCCTTTGGACAAAAAGATTTGATGTTATTAAACCTTTTTTTGATACACACCAAAAACCAAAAAACTTAATATTGATTTATTCATCACCCTTGACAAATCATATAATGACAAAAACGCCAAAACATTTTGATAAAACTTTTAATACAGTTGTTGAAACTGATTTCCAGGATCAACAAAATTGTACGGGTCAAAAATGTAAAGATTGTTTGTTATGCTACAAAAAAGATACAACATCAATCATAGTTGAAAAAGTTAAAACATACGGAAAAAAGAAATTAAAACAAAAACTAACCAAATAGAAAGGAAACAATGCAAAAAAAATATAATAAACCTAAACTTTTAAAATTAGAAAAGTTTAATGAAAAAGAAATAAGAAAACTTTTAAACAAAGAAAGCAAGGAAACATTAATTGATTTAATTGTTAATTTTGAGTTTAAAAGAATAGGCGTTTTAAATGCTAACAGACAAACAATAAACAATAATATTTTAAGAAATCATAATATCTTAAAATTTTAGAAAGGAAAAAAAACAAATGGCAACATTAAAGCAATTAGTAAAAATACAAAGCGCAATTGATAATAGATCGATTGCGTCAGATACAATGGAAACCCTGGAAACTAATTATTATTATTCAAGATCTAAAGGAATTAATATTAAATTTGGGGATATGCATATAGACCATTTTTTGCGCTCTTTAAGTTTGGATAAAGAAAAAAAAGACACCAGGGATATTGAGACGGCAAAGCTAATATTAAAACAAAAAAAAACATTAAAAAAGATAGAAAGGTTATTAAATGAATTGGAAAGATAAAAGGATTAAGGAAATTAATCACGATATTTCGGAAACAAAAAAGAAATATAATTTTAATTTACATAGCTATTATATCGAGGAATATTGCGACATTTTAAGTTCTAAAGCAAAAAGTTTTGAAGAGTTTAAAAAAGAAAGGGGGATAATTTGACAGATATAAATTTTTATTTTTCTGTAACAATATTATTTTTAATAATAGTTTTAATTATAACAATCTAGAAAGGATATAAAAAAAAATGACATCAACAGAAAAAGAAAGCGAGTAATAAATGAAAGTAAAAAAAATAATAGATCAGTTGCAACATTATATAGATAATTATGGAGAAGATGTTGAAGTTGATTTTAAAATGGTAGCACCAGAAAATATATGTGATGATGATAGTATGGATATTGACATAAATTTTGAGGGTGAAATAGGTACATCACTATTACCAGAAAAAGTTGAAATAGGTTTTACTTATGATGATAAAAAAGATTGGTCACATGATTGGAAATCACAGTTAGAAAGCGAGGAATAATGACAGATCAAACATTAGATGAAATAAGAATAGTACAAGAAATAAATAAAGCTAGAAACCATGAAAGGAAAAAAAGAGAAAAAGAAATAGAAGAGGAAATAAAAAAAGAAAACGAAGATTATTTAAAGGAGATACAAAATAAATTATGAAACAACAAAATTTAGAAGAGTTAAAAAAACAAACTCTAATAAATATTTTGAGTGCTAAAGGAATTATTTACACTCACTATAAAAACAAACAACTAACAAAGGATAAAAAAAATGTTAAGCAATTACGAAGCCTGGCTACAAACTGCACAAACTAATGAATCAATAACTTATCATGAGGGGTATCTTGCAAAAGATAGATTTTATGACTACTCCATAAGGGATATAGCAAATTTGTTTATGCGTGCTTATGAAAGTAAAAGAGTTGTTTTATTTCAAAAACGATTGGAATATGGAAATATAAATCATGATCCTAAATTTCAATACATAGCTAAAAAAATATAGAAAGGAAAATATGAAAATCAATCTCAAAGAATTAGAGCATATAAAATATTCTCTTCTTCAATCAAAAAAAAATATTTCTTATACTTACGAAGTTAGTTGTGAGTTAAGAGATTTATATAAAAAAATATCTTCTTATTATGAGGAAGAGCAAAAGAAAGTAAAAATAGAACTTACTGTAGTAGATTCTAAAAAACTTTAATCTTTATTGTCTGGGGGTATATCAGTTATATCCCCAGATACATCAATCAAATCATCAGTATTATCTTCCCAGGATATAGTCATTTTAGTATCAATGTTTTGTTTTATAGGTTTATTATCGCTATATAAATCGGATACCTTGCCTGCAATCCATTGGATAAACTTTGTTTTCTCTCGGATAAATAAAATTTCTTGTGGAGATTCAATTTCTTGATAGCTAAAAACTTGTAACAGTTTGTCTATTAGAGTTTGGATACCTAATTTTCTTGCTTCAGTTACCTTATGCTCTGCTTCTGGATTTTTTTTTAAGTAGTGATAAAACTTGGCTAAGCTGTACGGATACTGCTTTTCCTCTAGTATCTCTGTAAGGGTTAAGCCGTTTACCAATTTTTCGCAAATGGTAGATAGATTTTCCTTTGTTATCAATTCTTGGTTTGGTTTTTGTGTAATAGTATTCTTTGATTTGGTCATCTGTATAGTTCCTAAATTGTATTAGTTTGGATAGTTGTTTTATTCTTGTTTCATCTGTGTATTTAGCTTTATTAAATTTATCGTAGTTTTGAAATCCATGGAATTTGCACTTGAATAACTTACCACCAGATAATGGATAACCCTTCATTCTACAAGGTATTTTCTTACCCTCTCTTAATCCAGCTCTAGTAAAACCCTGGCAAAAAACTTTCTGCTGCGCTCTTCCAGGCATTACTTATTTTCCCATGGTTTAATCCCATTTCTTTTATTGTATTCAACTTTTTCTCTGTATCTTGGGTTTGCTTGTTTCTTTATCCTGGACAATGCGCTCAATATTTTATCTGCATTAACATAAGTCGCTTTGCTTTCTCGTTCCTTATCTTCCTTTCGTTGAATTGCTTGCTTACATAAATATACATTAACAGTTTCTGCTTTTAATTCATCAAGGGGGAGTTTAGATAATTCATCTAATATCTTCTCGGTATCCCCTGCAAAACTCTTAACTATTTTACCTATATTATTAATGGATAATGTTTCTTCTAATGTAGCCGTAAAACGGCTATCTTGTGTAGGTTTAACGGCTATCTTGGTTGGCTCGTAAAGTTTCTCTGCTCGCAAAAATGTCTCATTAACAAGATAAGTTTTACCAGATCTACCTCTAACAGACTTAACAATATTTAATTTATTAAGTGTTTCCAGGCACGATTTAATTGTGGTCCGACAAAGACCTGTATCCTTATGTATTGTTTCATGCCTTAATCCAGCTTTATATCCATTTTTTTTCCAGGCATATTTCATTACAGATAAGAATACATTTAAACAATGTGACTTTCTTTCTCCGTCTACCAGATCTAAATGGTGGTATAGCTTATAAGTTATGTGTAAAAATCCTCTACTTACATTCATTATTTATCCTTTCTTTTTTTAGATTTACATTTTGTTTTATGGTGGTCGTGCAAGGATCGTAGAATTATGACCCATTCATCTTCACTCATTAGTCTAAACTCTGTCTTACGGCTCTTTATACGCTTGATACGGAAGGTTAGGCTACTTGGTGTCAATTCTTTATAGAATACTAAAAAACAAGGGATGTTTAAGCGTTCTGCGATGATTTTTGAGAGGGTTGTAGCCTTCCATTCTTGACCTTTGTCATAACAAGTCTCAATGATAGCTAAAGGTTCGTAACAGTATTGGCAGCACTCGACACTATCAACATCTATATAAGCAATGCCATCATATTTTCTGTGCCAATCAGAATACTTGCCATTACTAAAAGCATATACATCACGAGCCATTTTTTAATATCCTTATCTCGTTTTCTTTCTGTTCAATTTCTTTTTCTAATGCAAAAATTATATTTTCTTGTTTCTTAATAAATTTCTTGGCTCTTTCTAATTCTTTTTTACAATCAGTTTCTTCAAATATTCCAGAATATGTCATTTTTCCTTTATAATTTTCTTAACTACAGCTCTAGGATACGCAGTTATATTTCCAATGGATAGTTTATCTTCATCATAAGAAAAAGATGTAAATATTTTTACTACTTTAGAATCTTTATAATAAAGAAATCCAACATCTTCACACCAGGAGTAACTAAACTTATCAACATCAGATAAATCATCATACCATTGACTTGAGCTGCATATGTCAACCCAAATTATTCGAACCTTTTTATAAGGTAGTTTTTTTTTAGTCATTTTCACTCCGTTATATAAATAAAATCTTCCGTTGACAACACATATAAATGCCTGTATTACCTACAAAAAAAATGGAAAATAAAAAAATAGAAAAAGCATTTTCAATATTTAATGGTGGTGAAGGATTAGATCATTGGTCTTATTCATCTACAAGTACACCCTTTGCAAAAAATATTATTGGTTACAGTTTCCCTCAAGAAGTTAGAAGGAAGTTTCCATTTAGATACAAAGCTAACTTTGGTAACCTAGTTAATAATGTGGTCCAGAAACAAATCGCAGATGTAATTTATAAAACTAAAACAATAAAAGAAACAGAGTGGGATCGAGATTATAAAGTTTGTTTCAATCAAGAAAAAGAAATTATAAATTCAAAAGAACCTGTTGACGCAAAAGATAAGTTTGGCAGAGAAGCTATGATTAAGTTTGCAGAAGATTGTATTCCAATCACAAAAAAAGTTGTGCAGCAGATTGTCGAAAAAGAAAAATTAGTTTGTGAAAGATATGTAGAACTAAAAGAGTTTGATATGATCAAGCCTATTATTGGTCGTATCGATTATGAAACTAAAACAAAATTTATAGAACTAAAAACTAAACCACCTAATTTAAGGAAGGTTAAAGGTAAGGAAGAGTGGAATATGATCACTCAAGATTTACCAACTGAACCTACAATAGAAAACCTTACACAAACTTCGTTCTACTACATGGCAACAAAGAAGATACCTTATCTAGTATATGTTAATGATAAAGATTTTGTTATCTTTGATAAGAGCCATGAGTTAATGAAGGCAGATCATTTACAACATCTTTATGATGTCATGGTAGATAAAATTCTAACATGGGAAAAAATGATTATGTTTTCTGAAGGTAACATCAACAGATTAGCAAGCATGATGGAGCCACCAGATCTTAATCATTTCTTTTATTATAAAGATCTAGCAGATGAACAAAAACAACTAATAACCAAACTATGGGGAATAAAAATATGAGTAGTGAAGCTAATGTTTACCAAATAAATAAAAAAAATATGAAAAATATATACGAGAAACTTTACAATGCCTGTAATCATGCGAGTGGTGTAAAGAAAGCAAGCAAGGTAAAAGGTATGCCTTTTAATCCTTTATTACATGATGATGTGCAAAGAGTTGCAATGGCAGCTCTATTAGAAAATAGATTATATGCAACTTGTAACTATGTTACAGACATTACACCTAAATGTGTAATTGTAACCTGTACCATGAAGATAACTGACATCGATGATCCAAAAAATTTTATTATAGTTGATGGATGTACTGCGATGGGTGGTCTTGATAAATATGGAACAGGTCAAGCAATGTCATACAGTAGAAAGTATGCATTCCTAAATGCGTTGAATTTAAAAACAGGAATGGATTTAGAAGATGGTTATAACGCAAAACCATTTGAAGAAAATTCTCCAGAGCAATCTGTAGAAGAACCTACCTACCTTGATGATGAGGTAAATGTAGAAGATATAATAAAAGATATTTCTGACACAACAACTGCAAGACAATTATCTGCAGTTAAAGATTTGGTTAGAGATCAAGTTATGTATCTTAAAAAAAATAACCTTAAAGCATTCGAGCAAGTTATGAAATATACTCGTGAGCATGAGGTAAAACTAAACAATAATCAATCATAAGATTGATATAACCAAGGAGTAAACATGGATAATAAATCCGACAAGATATACATTAACCTAACCAAGAACCCAGATTGGAAGTCACCAGAAGATAAACTTCCTATATATGTTGGTCCAAAAAATATGAAGCATCCAGATAAGAACTGGAC
>Ga0222715_10002825_pt1 | contig 15699 bp, 12 predicted proteins | sample C33_9DmetaG_FD_165056 | JGI IMG/M metagenome (GOLD analysis project Ga0222715, IMG submission 165056) | Estuarine water microbial communities from San Francisco Bay, California, United States - C33_9D | ecosystem: Environmental > Aquatic > Marine > Unclassified | place: USA: California...
CAACCCAACCCGCTAGCGAGCTCGAGCTTACTATCCAACAGATCTACTCCGATCGTTTTGGTTGCACCGGCCGCTTTTGCACCTAACAGAGCAGCTAACCCCGTGCCTCCTAGTCCGACTATCACAGCGACTGAACCCATTTTCATTTCAGCTGTATTAACAACTGCGCCCACCCCGGTGATTACAGCACACCCAAAAAGTGCCGCCTGATCCAGCGGGAGATTTTTACTGACCTTGACCAAAGAACATTGAGAAACGACGGCGTATTCAGCAAAACAAGAGACGCCCACATGATGAGTGACTGGCTTTCCATTTAACGAGATACGTTGACTTCCCCCGAGCAGTGTACCCGCAACATTTGCTTTCGCACCCGGTTCGCATAGCGCCGGTCTTCCTTCCCCACATGGAATACAATCCCCGCAGCTAGGAACAAAAACAAATACGACATGGTCCCCTACATCTAAATTAGTCACGCCAGGACCAATAGATGTCACAACGCCCGCAGCCTCGTGACCGATAACCATGGGCACTGGGCGTGGTCTGGAACCATTTAGTACTGATAAATCCGAGTGACAGAGACCTGCCGCCGCCACCTTCACTAGTACCTCGCCATTGCCTGGTGCCTCTAGTTCTATTTCCTCTATCTTAATTGGTTTCGAGTCACTATAGGGAGTTGGCGCTCCTATAGTGTGTAAAACGGCCGCGCGACATTTCATTTATAATTCTCCATTTTTATGGCAGTTCCAAACGTTGATAGTATTTACGTAGATCAAGTAATAGACGCGGAATAAATATTTTCGACCGATGCTTGTAACAACATATTAAATTCGTCGTCCGAGTGATTTACCGTGAGTCCTTCCGTCAGCGCTCTATTGAAGCTAGCAATTACGCCATTATTTCGGCTCAGGCGTCCATTAGCCTCCTCGCGAGGATATCCACCAGACAGAGCGACAACTTTTAATACTCTTGAGTGATTGGTGAAGTCTTGGTAGAAATTATCTATCTCTGGAAGTGTAAGTTTGAGCATGACCGTCTCATTTTCATTTAGTTTATCCAATTCAATTTGAATTTCCTTTTTAAGGATTGCCTCTATAGCGAGTTTCTCTTCGCTATGGATGTCGATTTCTGGCTCGATAATCGGTATCAGTCCTGTTGCAATAATCGTTTTAGCTATCTCGAATTGTTGTTTTACTACACCAACGATAGCGGTTTGATTTGGCTTTTTAATTACGGAGCGCATTTTGGTCCCAAAGATCCCTTTTGCTTTTGCTTTGAGTAATAAGCTATCTAAATCTGGTATTGACTTCATTTGTTGGCAACCATTTTCTTCATCAGCAAGACCTTTATCTACTTTGAGGATCGGCACCACGTTCTTTTTACTCCAGAGATATTCTGGGGTTGATATATCGTCAATATTTTTATCCATAGTGTTTTCAAAAAGGATAGCTGCCAAAATATATTCCCCCGAAAAAGCGGGACTTTTCATGATTCTAGTTCTCATCTTATGGACAACCGTAAACATTTCTTCTTCAGTGGACCACGCGTCGTTCCCTACACCATAAATCTCCAATGTTTTTGGTGTACTTCCGCCACTTTGATCAAGTGCTGCAATAAATCCGTTTTCGCTGCTTAGTTTTTTTAGTTGTTGGTCAAAATTAGTCACTATGGCTCTCTTTGTAAGTTATGGTTTTAAAATATTCTATCGTAAATTGGAATAAAAATGTGCCGAAGGATACATATATTCATGGGTTGACGCTGCCTTAATTGATGTTGTGTTGAACAAAATCATATTTAAGGTGTTAGAAAAACACATACATTTTGGCGTCATCTGTCTTACTAACGAGATATAAAACTTTAACTTCGCGTTCTTACACTTTTTGGGTCATACATTGGTACTAGTGAAGCGGTAGCCTTATACAGTCTATTAGCTTGCTCTATCTCAAAGCTTCCCGTTGATAAGAATTCAGGAGTAATTCCTTCGATATTTTTTAAGTAGCCCATAGAAGCGCAGGCCCCTAACGTGTGGGCGTATCCCGACGACGTAGTATATCCAATGCGTTCTCCATCACGCAAGATTGACTCATTGTGCGAGAGTATCGGGCCACTATCTTCCAGCAAAAATTGTACTAGTCGAGTGTTAATTGGTCCTCTCGCTTTTTGAGCGACTAACGCTTCTTGACCAATGAAACTTTCAGTTTTGTCCCAGGCACATGTAAATGAAAGGCCAGCTTCAAGTAGGGTTTCTCTAGGTCCCATATCATGAGCCCATTCGCGATAAGCTTTTTCAATTCGTAGAGAATTAAGGGTGTGATATCCACAGTGTTTCAGACCGTGTACTTTACCCTCTTCAATGATTTTGTCGTATACCGAGACTGCCATTTCGGTCGGGATATAGAGCTCCCAGCCTAACTCACCTGTGTATGATATACGTACAGCTAGCGCGTTCTGATATCCGATTTCTATTGGTTGCATTGTTCCAAATGGGAAGTATTCGTTTGAGAAATTAGAGGAGGAGATGTTTGCAAGCAGAGATCTCGAATTGGGTCCTTGGATGTTGAGCATGGCATATGAGCTACTGATGTCGGTAAGTACACAATTAGCGTCATCAGCCGTATGCTCATGGATCCATGCTTTCACATGAGTGGCGGTAAATGCTGCAGTTACAATCATGTATTCATCAGTTTGCAATCGAGTGATGGTTAGATCAGCTTCCACTCCTCCGATTTGGTTCAAAAATTGTGTGTATACAACCGTTCCATTTGCGACTGACATGTTCGCTGTTGCGATACGGTTCAATGTTCTTTCCGCATCTTTGCCCTGCACTAAAATCTTCTGAAAAGATGACTGCTCAAAAATTCCTACCTGATTTCTTACAGCTTGATGTTCTGACGCATTATTATGGAACCAATTTTGCTTGCCAAAATCATACTTGTATTCAGCAATTTCTCCCGGCAATGCATACCAGTTCGGACGTTCCCAGCCAGCAGATTCACCAAAGCAAGCACCTACTTTATCCAATCGGTCATGTAGAACTGACTTTTTAATACCTCTCCCAGTCTCCCACTGTCTGTTGGGCCAGTGCATTTTATAGGCGATACCGAGGGATTCGATGGTGCGATCGACTATAAAAGATTTATTGTTCTGACATGGCTGCATTCTTCTTATATCGACATCCCAGATATCCATCGGCTGAACGCCGTCATTTATCCATTGAGCCATTACATTGCCAGCGCCACCACCAGATAAGATCCCAAGAGAATTAAAGCCACATGCAACAAATAATTGTTTCGTATAAGGGATTTTCCCCATCAAATAGTTGTGATCAGGAGTGAATGATTCGGGACCGCAAAAAAATTGTCGAATACCTGTATCGTTGAGAATGGGAAGCCGCTGCATGCCTTTTTCTATATGAGGTAGCATGCGATCCCAATCAGGATCAATTTCATCAAAGCAAAAATCTTTGGGAATACCGTCGGTAGCCCAAGGCGCTGCAACAGGCTCGAAAAATCCTAGCAGTATCTTGCCAGCCTCTTCTCTTGCGTATACTCCTCGCCCTGGATCTCGGAGTATAGGCAGCTGATTATGCACTTGATCGATTGGCTCGGAGATCAGGTAATAATGCTCTGCCGCTTGCAGTGGGATGTCTATTCCATTTGTTAAGCCGAACTCTCGTCCCCACATGCCAGGACACAGCACGACCACTTCAGATCGCATCTCTCCTTGGTCTGTGATGACTCCGACTGCCCGTCCATTTTCTATGATTAACTCTATTACGGGTGTATCTTCAAAAATTTTTACACCTCGCTGCCTGGCTCCCTTTGCCAATGCCTGTGCAACATCTGCGGGATTTACCCTTCCATCATCTGGGAAGTGGAAGCCGGCCAATAAATCATCTACGTAGGTTAGCGGGAATAACTCTTTTACTCTTTGAGGAGAAATTTCTTCGGTTTCGACACCAAATGTGCGAGCCAGAGCGCAGCCGCGACGCATTTCCTCTACTTTTTCTTCTGTCATGGCGAGTTGTATTGACCCGCATTTAATGAACCCAGTTGCTTGTCCCGTCTCGATTTCTAAGTCTTCGTACAGTTTGAGAGAATATTGGGCAAGACGAGTTTGACTTTCGGTATCTCTGAGAGTTGTGACAAGGCCTGCCGCATGCCATGTTGTACCCGAAGTAATTTTTTTTCTCTCAAGAACAACTACATCTTCCCAACCGAGCTTAGCGAGATGGTAGGCAGTCGAACATCCAATAATACCGCCTCCTATCACAATGGCACGAGCGTTTGTGGGTAGGAGTTTTTTGTTCATAATTAGTATATCTCCGGCAATTTATCGTATTTTTAAAAAATCAGCTTCGTGAGAAGCAAAATTTAGCATCTTTGAGTCTTCTAAGACAGAGGTATGTGCTGAGGTGCCTGAATACTTCGATAACTACGGTGCCATTAAATAATACCTGATAGAGTCGATTATCTCACAGCATAATTGAGGGGGGTAACTATGTGTAAAAGGGATATAGATTATTCGCTTATAGAAATTGAGTTAAGATTTAGAGGAACATTATCAAAATTGAATGCTATAAACACGAGGATGGAGAAATGGTTGATCAAATAGCGACGGGGTCCTGTCAGTGCGGAAAGATTCGTTATTCGCTTCTTGCGCCAAGTCGGGAGCTACATCATTGTCACTGTTCGATGTGTCGTAAGTGTCATGCATCAATGTTTGGTACTTATGCAACTATAGAAAGGGAATATTTTCTATTAGAGGAGGGGAAAGAGAACCTGACCACTCATTTAACGACTCCCGATGTCCATCGGCATTTTTGTTCAGGATGTGGCGCGCATATTTATATAGACGTCGATTGGGAACCTGATCTAATTTGGTTTACTCCAGGGACGATAGATACGGGTCACCCGCAGCATCCAATTGAAACGGAGCGACATATTTGGGTAGGCTCCAAGAACCCTTTCTATTCAATCACAGGAGGATTACCTAAATACGAGGAGTTCGATTAAACCAAGCTATTCGCTAGGGTAACATTTTATGTCACCCCGGGAAGCCGTAGATCTTTCTGGCTTGGTCTTCAGAGATATAGCCCTCTCGGACATCTTCCTTTACTGCCTCCTGTGATCTATCCGCTGGCGCTCCGAAACCTCCGCCACCAGGTGCAAGAACTCTCACACGATCTCCGGGATTCATCGGGATGTTTGAGTATTTACTGGGACTAACTTTTCCATAAGCTTCGACGGCAGTTTCCCACTTATCATTACCTGCTTTTTTGTACAACGTCGCGCCAAGAGCGCCCCCACCTCCATTCTTTAGTCCCCATGCACAAAGTTTGTGTTTATTTGTCATCTGGCTGACGAGCATTTCACCAGTACACATCATTTGCTTAACATTACTCAGTCCACCTCGAAATTGTCCTGTTCCTCCAGAGTTAGGTCTTAAGGCGTATTCTTCGACGATCCACGGGAAGCGGGTCTCGAAAACCTCCATCGGTGTGTTTGCACAGTTTCCATTGATAGAGTCGGTCGCGTCGTTCCCATCGGCAAACGATCTGCCCCCATAACCAACATAGCTAAAGTCAAAGCCTCCGTAAGGTTCATCATTTAACTCGTCGTGCCCGCCAAAGACAAAACAACCATGAGTGGTACCTTCTGACGCCATGACTCGGTTTGGGACGCAATCCACCATCGCCCCAAATATAGCGGAAACAATTAAAGGATGTGTCTCGGTATTTCCTCCCACTTCCGAGCCTGGATAATCCACATTCATCACCGTTCCGGCGGGTGCTATTACTCGTATAGGCCGGAAGCATCCAGAATTTAGCGGGATAGTTTCATCGGTCATATGTAAGATCGCGTTGAACGCAGCTGACCAAGCGACACCTAATGTAGCGTTAATAGGCCCCTTTGCCTGCTCGGAAGAGCCGGTATAGTCGACGACTACTTCTCCTCCTTGAACATAGACGGTAATATGAATTTCATATTCTTTATCTTCAATACCGTCATCTTCAACTTTATCAACAAACGTGTATTTACCGTCCTTAAATGTTTCCAACTCAGCGCACATCCGTTTTTCAGAATAGTCCATTAGATCTTGGACCGTACTTTCGAAGATTTGTACACCGTATTTTTCAATGAGACTTTTAAGTCTTTTTTCACCCAGATCCACAGCACTAATTAATGCCCGCATATCACCGTAGTTTCCTCGTGGAGTTCGTACGTTAGCCAGCATCATTTTCCAAACTTCTGGAACGTCTTTACCCTCCCTAATAATTTTTATAGGTGGAACACGTAAGCCCTCATGGAATATCTCTGTCGCTTCACCCGGAAAGCCGCCTGGAACCATTCCCCCAACTTCAACGAAATGCCCAACGCACACAGCGAAGGCGACTATTTTATTTTCTACAAAAATAGGCTTAAAGACAGTATGTTCTGGCGTATGTAGCCCTCCCCGATATGGGTCGTTATGGATTATTACATCTCCCTCGCTCATTTCCGAGAGAGGTATTTCTTTTATCATGGAACGTACTAACAATGGCACGCCACCGATTTGAGAAGGACAGAAGTCGGCGACTGCGATTAACTCGCCGTTACGGTTAGCCAGAGCGCATGTAAAGTCTTCTCCTTCACTAAAAATAGTCGAATAGGCTGTCTTCTGAACGTTTATCCCCATCTCGCGCGCTATAGCGATCATTGCTGATTCGACTATGTTCATGTTGATCATGTCCATTCACTATATCTCCTTGAATAATCCGTAAATTGCATTAACAGTTTATCAGCCAATTTCATGTATTTTTTCATGTCCGAAAGGTAATTTTGGTTGTTCTATACCTTGAGCTTTTGCAGATGACCAGTCTACGCACCATTGCGAGCAAAATATTTGTTTTGGAGAGGATTTCGACTGTATTCCTTCTGAGTAAAGTAGCATTCCACAATTTGAGCATTTAATATATTTTTCAATATAGTAACCATTGTTTGAAAATTTCATGTTCTATCCTTAGCAGATTATTAGGTTGCAATTTCGCCGATTAAAATATTTCCATAGAGATCTATCTTCACGTTGTACTCTGGCCGAATTATTGTTACAGAAGCTCCTTCTTCAATGATCGCCGGTCCGTTAAAGCTATCTCCCGCTCTGAGGAGTTCCCGAGAGTATATTGGAGTTTCAATATGCCCAGAATCATACCTGACGAGGCGAGTGCCTTCACTTATGGCGGGGCCTATAGATCTTTCAATCTCTAGTAAGTTTGGCTTTGGCGTTAGCGATACTGCGGTCACTTTAATGCTTATAAGCTCGATAGTTTCTCCAGGTATATCAAAGTTGTAGCGAGTTTTATGGACCGAGTGAAACTGTTCCCACACGTCTAAAATTGTTTGCTCATCAAAAGAGTCGAATTCCACCGCAACTTCTAATTCATGGTTTTGCCCAAAATATCTCATTTCTAGTGAACGATAGATTTCAAGATTTGCCTCATAACCTTGAGTAGATAATGATTGTCTCGCCTCAGCGACGAGATCAGATAAAACGCGACTAGCATGTTCTGCATTAAATGCTTTTGAGGTCATCGGAGCAGTTCGTTCTAGATCAACTCGTGCATCAGTCATGATAAAACCGAAGGCAGAAAATTGTCCTGGAAAATTTGGCACGATTCCACTGGGGATGCTAGCCGAATGCATTACATCAGTTACGTGGACAGGGCCCGCGCCACCAAAAGCAAGCAACGTGAAATCTCGAGGGTCTAGCCCTCTCTCGGTTAGAACCATTCTTAAAGCTCCCACCATGTTATTATTGGCAATCTGTATAATTCCGATAGCTGCTTCATCTATGGAAACTTGAATTTGATCGGCTACGTTTTTAATAGCTTTTTTAGCCGCATCAACGTCTAAACTCATCTCACCTCCGAGGAAATTAGATGGGTTAATGCGTCCTAATACTACGTTTGCATCGGTTACGGTGGGCTCTTGACCACCGCGATCGTAGCAGGCTGGCCCGGGTTGTGCTCCCGCACTCTGAGGACCCACACGCAGCATTCCTCCTTTATCAATCCACGCTATCGAGCCTCCACCAGCCCCCATTGTTCTGATATCTAGCATAGGAATTTGAATTGGTACGCCAAACTCTATTTCGTAGCTCGTCGTGAAACTTTCACGTGCACCAACTATTGTCGAAACATCAGTTGAAGTACCTCCCATATCTAAAGTCACTAAATTGCCTACTCCCGATAAGCCCGCAATATATTTTGCCCCGATTACGCCTCCAGTCGGACCGGAGAGGCTTAAGTGAATAGGATATTGCCGCGCTCCTTCAAGTGTAGTTTCGCCTCCGTTCGATTTGATGACAGCAACTTTTTCAATATCACCTGCTTCCTTTAGTCGGTCTTGAAGTTGCAAAAGATTTTGCGATACGATGGGCTTGATATAAGCATCAGCGATCGTAGTTGACGATCTCTCATGTTCTTTCCACTTAGGTAAAAGTTCGTAAGAGATTGATACCGGTTTATTGGGACACTCTTCTTCAAAAATAGTCTTGAGCCGACGTTCATGCTCTGGAAAGACATATGAACAAAGTAAACATACAGCGATTGCTTCTATACTGGGATCGGAGTTAATTGACTTTGCGACAGTTCGTGCTTGCGACTCGTTTAACGGTTTGTAAACTCCTTCTCTGGGAGTTATGCGCTCGTCGATCTCGTAACAATCTCTTCTTTTAACGAGCGGCTTAGATTTAATCCAAGTAATATCGTAGTGACTTTTTCGTTTTCCGCGTTGAATAAATGGCACATCTTTGAAACCTTGAGTAGTGACGAATGCAACTTTAGAACCCTTTCTTTCCAGTATCGCGTTTGTTGCAACCGTAGTTCCGAAGCGCATATATTCCACTTGCTCGGATGCTTTTTGCGCCATTCCATTTAGGATACCGTCGCTTGGATCATCAGGTGTGGATGAGGTTTTCCAAACTTCCAACTTTTGGGTTTTTGAATCATAAGAAACAAAGTCTGTGAATGTTCCCCCAACATCTATTCCTAGGATACGGGTCATAAAAATTTCCCCCAAAATTATTTACGGGGAGCAGATTTTGACGTGCTCCCTTCATGTTTTAATTCAGACTATATCTAATTTATGAACAGTACAACATGATCGGTAGCGCCATTTTGTCTTAGTTCTCATACTGCACTTATATGCTAATATGGGATTTTATTTTTGATGGATTCTATTGTGACCAGTTCGTTGGCTTGGGTACTATCTCTGTGCCTGTTGGGGAGCCTGATTAGTGTAGGAGCTGCTGGTGCTTACTTGTTGCTGCCTCAGCTGTTGAGAGATAAGTCTCTAGATTATTTGATTTGTTTTGCAATTGGAATGCTTCTTGGCGCAAGTTTTTTGCATTTGTTGCCTGAGGCAATTGCGCAGGCGGGAGACAGTATCCATGGGATAATGCAGACGGCAGTATCTGCTATTCTTGCATTTTTCATTTTGGAAAAAGGATTGATATGGCGACACCATCATCATGAGTCGCATTTAGAACCTCGACACGCCGATGAAATACAGTCGGGGGAGCATGCTGGGTCTCGCATACTAATTGGTGACTCTGTTCATAATTTCTTAGATGGGGTCCTTATTGCATCCGCTTTTCTAGCAGATTTTTCACTTGGTATCGTGACAGTCTTAGCAGTCATAGCCCACGAGATTCCCCAAGAATTAGGTGATTTCGCCATTCTAATTAAAAGTGGGTACACTCGTAGTCGCGCTCTTTTTTATAATTTACTGACCTCGGTTGCTATGATTATTGGAGCGACGCTGGCGTGGTTTTGGTTAACTGAATTTTCAAATCTTATCCCCTATTTGTTGACTTTTACGGCCGCTAGTTTTATTTACGTTGCAGTTTCGGATCTCATGCCTACTTTGAACTCAAAAATAGGACTTTCAGCAACTACTATTCAGATCATTTTGATCGGACTAGGCCTCGCGTTGAACGGGTTAGTGCACACAAGCTAGGATAAGATTGAATCTTTTTCTCTTCTCCAAAAGTGTAGGCTGATAAATATCGCGGGTAAGCCCATTACGGCAGCGTAGATGAAAAAGTTGAAATAACCGACAGCGTCGACTACGAACCCAGAACTACTCGCTATAAATCTTGCTGGAAGTGTCGCTAACAGGAATAGTAACGCGTACTGTGTCGCCGTGAACTTCTCTGTGGTTAGCGAAGACAAGTAAGCGATTAAGGCGGCTGTCGCTATGCCTTGCGCTAAATTATCGCAAATAATCACCAAAGTCAGAGCTGATATTTCGTTTCCGACAAGAGCTAGTGCTGCGAATGTCAAATTCGTGAGTGCGACCAGTGAAGCGCCAATTGATAACGCTACTATTGTGGAGTAACGGTAGACCAAAAGTCCGCCGATAAATGCCCCAGCTAGACTGACGCTGATACCAAACGCGTTAGTAATCAGAGCTATTTGATCTTTTGTGAACCCTGTTTCTCGATAAAAAGGCATAGCCATGGGACCCAAGATAAAGTCACTGAATCTGTATGACATGACTAGGAGCAGAATTAGGAAGATACGATTGGTATAACGTGTGGCGATATCCATAAAAGGGTCCAGATAAGAGGTTTGAAACCAGGTCTTTGGTTTATTTAAAATCGAAATATGACCTCGTTCGACTTCAAGTGGCTCAGGTACTAATAAGATTGTGATAATGGCTACAACAGCCATAGTTATGGCCGCCACGCTATAGGCGGTTGACCAGTCGAAGCGGGATGCTATGAGGAAAGTGATAACCTGAGTGCATAAGAAAGCTAACCGCCATCCTCCCTGATACATTGCAGCTCCTTGCCCTAACTGTTTTTCAGTCAGAAGCTCGATTCTCATGGCGTCTACGCATATGTCTTGCGTAGCAGACGAGAAAGCCACTGCAAGTGCTAGCCCAATCAGAATTGATATAGATTGTTTCGGATCACAGGTAGCCAGTCCCAATAAGGTCAGAGTAACGGTTATTTGACTAATTAATAACCAGCTTTTTCTAGTCCCAAGACTTTCAGATAAAACTGGTATTTTGAGTCGATCGATGAATGGAGTCCAGATAGCTTTTAGAGAATAGGTAAGAATTATAAGTGACATTAGTCCTATTACAGCCCGACTGACGCCAGATTCAGATAACCAAAAGTTAAATGGATCCATTAGCATCCCGTAAGGCAAGCCTGACGAAAATCCTAAAAATAAAACTGCAAATAGTCTCGGGTGTAAATAGCCTGAGAGTAGGGTATTCCAGTTATACACTTACGCAGAAACAATTTTTTCGAACGCATACCCAGCGCGTAATACGATGTCATCTTCTCCAGTCCGGCCTGTTAACATCATTCCTACAGGGAGCCCAGCAGATTTACCCACTGGTACACTCATTGAAGGATGCCCAGTTACATCAAAAGGAGCGGTATTAGTCAACATGTCCAGAGAGCATCCCAATATTTCAGCTAGCGATGCATCAGGCGAGGGTATTTTGTGAGCTTTCATTGGGGTTGTAGGCATAACCAAAAGATCAACTTCAGAAAAGGCGTCGTCATAGGCTTTACGCAATATACGCGCAATATTCTGCGCTTTTGCAGAATAGTAATTGCCGAAGCGCATTCTCATTACCTGCGCAAAAAGTAACGTTGTCTTGACCGTCACAGGCATTTTGTCTGCACGTTGTTTGCGCGCATTTTGATAAAATCGAGTTGTTTCAGTTGACGTGTATCCACCGTAACAAGGTCCCAGTGGACCGTTATCGGTAAACGTTGACAGCGTCCCATCTAGAATACTCGTCATCATTATTGGCCCACCATGTACGTGCATAGGGATAGAAATGTTCTGCACTGTACATCCGACCTTTGTAAAGCTAAGTGCCGCAGCTCTAACTTTATCATCCACATCCTTTTCGCTTCCCGGCGTGCCGAATCCTTCGGCGACGATACCAATTTTTAGACCTTTTACCTCTTTTAGAATTTCTTCGCTGTAGGTTTTAACAACCATGTCGCTTTTTTGACGGGGGTCGCATCCATTGTCGTATCCTGAGATCACTTCAAGTAATAAAGCTAAATCAGATACATTTCCAGCCATGGGGCCCAAATGATCAACTGAATATTCGATGCCGCCTGCTCCGGTATACGGGACTAGACCATAGGTAGGTTTAATACCGTAACAACCCGAAAATGATGCGGGCATTCGAACTGAGCCTCCTTGGTCACTGCCAATGGCCATATCGCAATAACCTCCTACGATCAGCGCTGCGCAGCCACTTGATGATCCTCCCGCCATATAACTTTCGTTGTGCGGATTTCTCACTGGTCCGGTGGCTGATGTGTGACTACCTCCAGAAAAACAAAAGTTCTCGCAAACCGCCTTGCCTAAAATTTCCCCTCCCGCCTCAAGTATTCTATTTACTACGCGAGCATCTTCGTTTGGAACGAAGCCTTCGTAAACATCTGAACCATTCATCATAGGTACTTCAGCGACGCTTATATTGTCTTTTATTGCTATTGTTTTACCTGCTAGTTTGCCTTGCTCAGCACCTTTTATATTACATTTGTAATACCACGCATTGTAAGGGTTGTCTTGATCAGCAGGTCGGTGGATATTAGTTCTGGGGAAGTTAAGAGGTACTATTGGCTCATCTAGCTCATCTACGAATCTAACATTGTCAGTAAGGCCGCCCATAAACCCTTCATAGGTATCAAGGTCATTTTTATCCATATTGAAATTTAGCCTTTCAGCGGCTTCTCGTATTTCATCTGTCGTAGGGTTAGTTATAGATTTTTTCTCATCAGTCATAATTATAATCCTCCACCTCGACAAAGAACGTATGCATTCTCGCCTATTATTTAATGAAATTGCGGTTTTTTCCAAAGATCGCGTCGGTCCACAGATAGTATGGTAGCTTCCGAAATAGAACCATTTCGCATTATTTTCATCGGTACTTCACATCCTGCCGGACCTATATCCCATATATTACGGAAAAAATTTGCCAAGCTATTTGATTTAATGTTGTTGATTTCTAGTATGACGTCACCCGTCTCTAGTCCACCGAGTGCTGCGGGACCATTGTTGTATAAGCCTACTATTTCAAAGTCGCGATCAATTTGGGAGGCGAAGATTCCGAGCCAAGGCCTAGGCGATGAAAGTGTTTGCCCGTAAAGCTGTAACTCTTGCAGGCGGTCATCTAATAGTTCAACCGGTACAATCATATTTCCCTCACATTGCATAGCGTCAGATTCAATTTTGTTTACAAACAGTGACCCGATACCGCAAACCTCGCCGGCATTATTTAGTAGAGCAGCGCCCCCCCAGTTAGGGTGAGAGGGTGCGGAAAAGATAGCGTTTTCAATTACATATTCCCAGTACCCCGCGAACTCGGCGCGAGCAGCAATTTTTGCGGTAATTGCAGTTGCCTTACCTCCGGCACCAGCAACAATGACATTGTCATGTTCTTTAATTAGACTCGAATTTCCTAGAGGAATAGTCGGTGCATCCAACTCTCCCAAACATTGTACCAATCCGAATCCAGTTTCATAATCATAAGCCAATGAGTGCCCCTCTATTACTTGGCCAGAATTAGTGGTGATCCAAATTTGTTCGGCCTCAGCTACCAGATATCCGATCGTAAGTATCAAACCCGAGTCTGCTATGTGGACCCCATAGCCTTGTCTTTCCGTCCCAAGGACAGAAGCGGTGAATGCTTGTTCTGAAGTGGAAGCTTTTAGAGTCACAACTCCATTCAGAGTGGTTTCGAGATCAAAAGCAATGTTCTCAAAATTAGGCTGGATTTTTGAATCAATTGTAGGGCTTAACTTTTCAGTCATGTGCGGCGGTCTTCTCTGCTAATTGGTGACTAGAACATTTATCTTACATCATTACTATGCGCCATTGGGATCAATTGCCGCAGTTTTTTTATTAAGAGTGATTTGTAGTATTCCAAGTTCAAGGCCTTACAGAAAAAAATTCCTCACCCACCATATTTTTTAGTTTAATTTGTATATTGTCGGCCCATTGGCATAAAAGAGGCCGAGTTTCCTTAGGATCTATAATGTCATGTACTGCGAACGATTCTGCTGAACGAAACGGAGATTTAGTTGCGGCGAATTTCTTTTCGAGTTCGTCACGTTTTAACTCGGGATTTTTCGCAGCTTCAATTTCACGATGGAAAGCAACGGCAACACCTCCCTCTAGTGGTAAAGGGCCATTCTCAGATGAAGGCCAGTCTAAAATATAATTACTTCCATTATAGTGCGCAGCCGCAGCGACCCCGTAAGACTTTCTTACGCGAACAGAAGCCCACGGCATTTTTGCTGTCGACGCTGCTGCTACTGCGGCCATTCCATAGCGGATTGTCGCGGCACTTTCAGCATTTGGGCCTATCATGAAGCCAGGTTCGTCAACGAAGTTGACTAAGGGCAGATGGAATGTCTCACATGTCTCAATCATGCGTCGCATTTTTTGGGCGGCATCAGCGGTCATTGCGCCGGCATTATAGCGACAGTCGTTTGCAGTGATACCAACAGATTGACCATTCAGCCGCGCGTACCCAGTGATGAGCTCTGGTCCGTAAAGAGGGGCGGTCCTAAAAAATGAATTTTTATCTACAATCAGCTCAATGATGTCTAACATATTGAATGTTTGTCGCTTATCCTCTGGGACAATGTTAGTTAAGCTACTTTCCGTCCGATCAGCGAAATCATTTTCGCACTTCACTCGTGGCGCGGGCTCCCAGACATTCTGCGGGAAATATGATAGAAATTTTCGAATTTGTTCCAGAGCTTCCCGCTCACTATTGGCCACATTATCTACAATACCGGATTGCGCATGGACCTGATGTCCGCCGAGTTCCTCCTTTGTGACGGAACGCCCCAGCGCTCGCTTTACCAGCGCGGGACCACCTGTCATTATTTGTGAGGTACCTTTGACCATAACTGAGAAGTGAGAAGCTACTAGCCGGCCTGCGGGGAAACCTGCTACTGGGCCCAAAGCAGCCGAAACAACTGGTATTTGGCCTAAAGAATCGCTTATAACCTTAAATCTAGGCTCGGAGTGCACTGGTTCTCCTACGGTTTGTGGTTTTTTAGGGTCAGCGTCTCCGGAGCCAATATTACCGCCGCCGCCTTCAAGCAATCGAACCAATGGTATTTTGTAATCTAACGCCAAGTGTTCGGCGTAAACACTTTTTCGAAGTCCAGCGGCGTTCGGTGAGCCGCCCTTTAGAGTAAAGTCCTCACCACCAATTACTACTGAGCGCTTATTGATATTTCCGAATCCAAGGATATAGTTAGATGGTGTGAATTTAACTATGTCTCCAGCATCGTTTAAGTGAGCTCCCCCCCGCAATTTTCCCTTGCTCTTGGAAAGTGTCCTTATCCAAGAGTAAATTTATTCTTTCTCGTATAGTTAATTTTCCTCGCTCATGATGTTTCGCTATAGATTCTTTTCCGCCTAGTTCTTTTGCGAGCCTACGGCGTTGTGCAATACCTTTTATTTCTTTTAACCAACTCATTTTTTATTTCTCGCCATTAGACGCATTAAATATACTACTTTTTGGCAACGCTAAATTTATTAATAGCGGGCTATGATTTTAGCTGCGAAATCTTTAATTTCTTGTCTAGGCGAGTCAGTTATTTGAAAAGCAAAATGTTTTAAACCTCTCTCTTCTAGCGTCTTAATCTGCTCGATGATTG
>Ga0222715_10002826_pt1 | contig 15696 bp, 21 predicted proteins | sample C33_9DmetaG_FD_165056 | JGI IMG/M metagenome (GOLD analysis project Ga0222715, IMG submission 165056) | Estuarine water microbial communities from San Francisco Bay, California, United States - C33_9D | ecosystem: Environmental > Aquatic > Marine > Unclassified | place: USA: California...
TCTTTTTCTTTTCGTGTCTTAAAGTAACAAACTCTAAAATTTTATTAGCTATAATAGATTGGCCTTGTCTTTCAAAGGCCCATTTCCAATAGGGCCTTTTCTTTCTTCTCTCTTCAACAAACTTATCTCTTATCTCAGCAGTCTTTTGTCTTTTCTCTAGACCTAAATATATTTTACCAACAGGATTAAATTCACTCCAAAGATAAGTAGCAACCCTGTTAGTATCTAACCAACGACAAAAACGCTTCATTGCGTTTATTTTTAAAAGTCTAATATCCATTAGTTTAGTTTGTTAGTGTTTTTAGCATGGCACAAATCTAAAAATTCATCTGGATCCATATACTGTAATTTATGATCTTCTTCTTTTTTAATTTTTTTTAAATGATTAGGTAAATTTTTTATACCAAACACTTCATCTGCACCTGATTTTAATATTTGTCTCATAACATGAGGATGAGACATTTTACGTTTAGCTTTAGTAATGATCTGCCTAACTCTTTCTCTAGATAGACCAAAAGTTTGGCTTATCTGTTCTAAGGTTTGTTCATGACCATCATCAAAACCAAATCTCATTTTTACCATAGCAGCTTCTTTAGAATTAAGGCCCATCTCAATTGCATAACGAATATTATTTTTAGCCTGTTGCTCCATCATTTTGGTTTCTTGATTTTTTGTAGGGTTAATAATTTTTCTAAGATCTTGTTCCTTAACTTTAATTTCAAAAGACCTTTTATTAAATCCCTCTAATTGTCTTGAAGTAAAACAATCTTCTAAAGTTACATTAAGAACTTCTAACATTTGCTTACATACTAAAATCATAATACCATTTTCAGTAAAAGGTTTTATTTTTCCTGCTATTAGTTCTGTTAATTGTTGATAAGAAATTTTATGTGTGTTAGCAAAACTTCTAACACTAACAAAACCTTTATCTTCAATTAATTTTAGTATTCGTTCGTTTCTTATTGTTATCTTAACTCTATAATCATTCGTCATTTTTTACCTCATGGTTATTTTTTTTAAATTTAGCGAACTGAGATAGCCTTGCAATAACTTTTTTTATAGGACTATCCCACATTAGCTTTCAATAAACTCCTTTCTTTTCTCATCCCTCATCTTTAAGAATTTAAATTTTGCAATCTTTAACATTCTTTCAAACAAGGGCTCAGCTTTAAATGTTTTAACAATATTCATGACCTTACCATTAACTACAAAGGTTAGTGTGTTATTGGCATGATCAAGTTCAATAGTGAAAAGTTCTTTTGCTTTTACTCTTGAATCAATTCTTTTTAGATCGCTTTCGGTCATCATTGTCCACTCCATTTAATAATTTTTTCTTAAAAGTTTCTACTGACATTTTTTGTTTCTTAGCTTCATACTCAATATGATTATGAATTAGTTTAGATATCATAGCTCCTGGAGCTCTATACTTATCTTCACATATTTTTTTTAATAATGAGTAATCTTCTTTTTTAACTGCCACTGACTTCCATCTATTTAGATCCATCTTTTATCTCCATATCTTTTGTTAATATTAAAGGTTTAGAAAGTGCTATAACTTTTTTAAGTTCTGCATTTTCTTTTCGAAGTGCAACCACTTCTTTACCTAAAGCTTCGATACCATCGTTAGCTTCTTTTACTATGTCTCTGCACATTTGTGTGTTCATTTTGCTCCTATTGTTGTCTTGTTATTTATATGGTATCTTACCTATATGGGATACAATCGAATGTCAAATAAATTATGAAATTTATTTTAATATATACAGTCTGCGCTTTTATTGATGGTAGTTGTTTACCCGAGACTGAATACCCTAAAACATTTGATACTTGGAGAGAGTGCATAATTACAGCATTAGATACTACAAAAAAAGTTATTGAATTTTTCCCACCAGAAGATATAGAGAAATATAATCTTGGCCCGAGGTTCGTGTGCCAAGGTATTAATACAGTTTAGAATGATTCTAAAGTTTATATTATTAGGTAGTGTGTGTTTATCTACACCAGATACAGGTACAAAATGTACTCAATATATGGTAGATGACCTCATAAATGGCCCAGGATGTCGTTCTAAAGCTAAACAGATAGGAATACGTATGAAAGACCAAGTCGAAGAAATAGGGGGTTCTATGGCCTCTTATGATGTACATTGCATAGCTATTGATAGTGAGGGCTACAATATTGACCATTCGTTCAAAATATCTTATAATATCTTATGACAGCTTATCGTATCAAAGCATACATGGGAGGTTTGCAGTTAGACCAAGTAGTCGAAGCAAACGATTGTAAAGAAGCGATACTTAAGGTGTCTCAACAAGTGGAGGATGGCACCGTTGAAGTTACTAAAGATGGTTTCACCGGCAACTCCAGACTTCACGTAACATACGAGGAGATCGTAAATGTTAAGTAAAGAAAAAGTGGAGCTAATAAAAAAGCTTCAGGCCAAAGAACATGAATGGACAGCTAGTCTAATGACCCATGGTGGTTGTACTACTGACATGTTGAAAACTGAGAGCGAAATTAAAACTCTTAGAAATCAATTAAAGTACCAAGATGTTCAAGAAAATTTAGCTGCAACAGGTTAAGTTTTTTTAGGTTTTACAAAATCAAACTTTTTTCCTAGGGATTCTTTCGGCTTAACGAACTCATAGTGATTTATTATAGCTAACAGTTTAGGTCTCTTAACTGTACTATAAGGTAAAAATAATTTTGCTAAGTATAATGCTTTTTGATGAGAACACCTCCATCTCCATTGGTCCCTCTTACCTAGAGATCCTTTACCAATACCTTTGAAGTGAATGCTTCCTACTCCAACAATATCATAAAAGTTTTTAATACAATCTAAATCTGTCATTGAAACTTCCATTGCAACATTCCATTTTAAATAAGTCTTACCGTTTGGTTTATTACATTTATATTTTGCGTAATTAACATTACCTTCCCCATCAAATAATCCTGCTGCATAAGCAATCAAGTCTCTGTTATCGTGTGGCATATTTCTATTTTGCATCACCCCAACTCTTTCCAATTCCTACATCTACTACAGACTTAACTTTAAAATCAATTGATTTTTCCATTATACTTTTAATCTCATTTGCATGAGCTTCATCTTTAATATTAAAACAAAGTTCATCATGAATCTGTAACATAGGTAAATGGCCTGCATTATAACAATCTAACATTGATTGTTTAGTTTGATCAGCTGAAGATCCTTGAATTAATCTATTCAAAGCTTTGTAAGTAAAGGCTCTCTTAATATTATTTCTACCATATTTCGCAACAGCATCTTCATATTTTTCTGCTTGGTGAAGACCAAAATCTCTTGTCTCCCATTTATCAAACCTACACTTCCTACCTTTTTTAGTTCTAATAATTCCTTTTTCATCTGCTGCAACCTTACATCTATCTGATAATTTTTTAATAAATGGAACCTTCTTGTTATATTTAACAATCAATTGATCAGCTTCATCCTTAGTAACTCCTAAAGATAAGGCTAATTTATTCTTACCCATTCCATACATAATACCAAGGCCAATAGTTTTTGCTTGAGTTCTTTCAATACCAACAAGATCAGCAACTGTTTGGTGAAAATCTGCATCATCATTCTTATATGCCTCTACTAATTCTTGTGCACCTTCATAACCATTATCTCCAATAGATGCTGCATAGTGAACCGTCATTCGTGGTTCTTGTTGCGAGTAGTCAAATGAACCCCATTGATAGCCATCTTCTGGTATAAATAGAGACCTAATCTTAGGACCAAGATCCTTGTTCCTGGCTGGCACTTGTTGTAAATTAGGATTACTCATAGATAGTCTACCTGATACAGTTCCTCCAAGATCGGATCTAAGTTGTTGTATCTCTCCATGAATCCTACCTTTGACTTGGTACCTTAAGATAGAAGATAAAAATGTACTATGAAATTTATTGATCTCTCTTGCACTAACAATAAGTTGTGCTATTTTGTTCTTATTATTTATCAACCAATTTTGTGTAAAGGAAGGTTCGTTTGTTTTTTCAGTTCTTGGATAGTCTAGTTTCTTTTTGTCAAAAGCTTTGGCAATCTGGCGGGGTGCCCAAATATCTATGTCTATTCCTGTTTCTTTCTTTATGGCCTGTAGTATTTCTTTTTCTTGGCTCATCATTTCTGTTTTTAATTTTTCAGCTGATTCCACTTGGACTCTCACACCTCGTTGACGCATTTTTATCAACACCGGAATTAGTTGTTGTTCCAACTCCCACACCGTTTCTAAACTCTGTGTTCTTATCTCTTGTTTAAATCTTTGCCATAACTTCAATGTAAGTTCTGCATCTTGTTCTGCATAATAACCAACATGTTCTGCAGGTAACTTCCACATCTCTGCTTTAGGATCTATACCGTGAGCTGCTGCAGCTTCTCTTAATTCTGTCTCTGCTTTTATTTCTCCAAGATACTCTACTGATAATGCATTCAATGAATAAGAAAATTTATTCTCATCTATTAGTGCTGCTGCTATCATGGTATCTATAATTGGTCCGTGAACCGTGATCCCTGATGCTTCTAACCAACCGACATCATACTGAGCATTATGAAATACTTTAGGACAAGGAAGTGCACATACATCCTTCATATATTTTTTTACTTGTTCAGGTATCATGTTACCTCCACCTAAGTGACCAAAAGGAAAGTACCCCTTCCAACCATCAACAGCTACTGCGAAACCAACTATTTCTCCTTTACCTAAAGCCCAACCCGCTCCAAGCTTTTCATTAATACCATCATCCCTAGTCTCTAAGTCAATTGCAATTTCAGTTGCATCAGATAAATCTTTATACTCACTTGGTGTATTCCACATCGATTTCTTAAACGTTAAGGTAAGCTGTAGCCCGTTCATTTCTTTTTATCTCCCCAAATACCCATATCTAATTTTTTTTCTTCTAAATGTTGTATCTCTAAATCACAATAATGTTTTATCTTCTCTATATCCTCAACTGTTTTACCTTTACTTAAATATCTACAAACATATTTTATTACATTTGCTTGAAATGGATTAAGGCCATTCTTTCTAATAAACGTCCATGGTTGAATTATAAATTGTTTATAATGCTTACCACCTACTTGTTTATCATCGGGAAAACTTTCATCGAACATATCTTTATTTGTCATTTTTCTCCTGGACATAAATTAAATAATCTGAACCTATTGGGTAGTTAAACTTATAGTCAGTTCTCAGTAAATGTAAAGTTTTTCTTGCTCTTGTTGCACCGGTATACCAGACCTTACGTTCATCACTTTTTTCTTGTTTATTCTTATTAGCGTAATCAGATGGATAGTTACCTTTACTATATAAGACTACATGATTTGCTTCTCCCCCTTTAACAGAATGAATAGTATCAATTGTAATTAATGGATCTCTATCTAATTCTTTCTGTCCATAACGTCTTAACAATCTAATAAAATGTCTTACTTGTTTTGGTTTAAAATTTCTTCTTAGTATCCAATACCAAGGTTTATTTTTTTGATTATCTTCTAGTGTTAAACCACACCATTCTTTTAATGTTTGGAAATCATAATCTCTAAGGTCTGGTTCTGCTCTCCAAAATTTATCAGATCTAAATGCAGGGTCTTCTAACTCTCTTATATACTTAACCATATTACGTGCTGCCTTCTTATCTATCTTCTTATCCTTACTAAGAGTAGTCCAAGCTTTAATAGCTTCCCATTGTTTTTGATCAAAACATTTTGTGCCCTTATTATCTTTGTAGTATAAACCTGCATCCTTAGCTAACATCCTAAGTTCATTTACAGTTTCATTAATACGTCCTAAGATATACCAATCTTCTTTTAATGCCTCAAATGGTATTTCTTTAAATGATAAATAACTTTTTACAGATCCCAGAGAGTCTCCAGGTTGGTATTCTTTTTCTTCACTATCTCTTATACCTCTTCTAATTACTTGTGAGAAACTATGAATAGCTTCTCCAAATCTTTGAGTCTTTCTTAATTTTACTTTTCGGCCTGGAAAAAACTTTGTGAAATATTTTGGATCAGCTCCATTCCATTTGTATATTGCTTGATCATCATCACCTGCTAGATATATTCTCTCTACCTTAGGTGCCATCTTATATAAAACTGACCACTGTAAGGGTGTGCAATCTTGAGCTTCATCTAATATTAAAACTTTAAGAGAAGGGAAGTCTACTTCTGTTATTGCTCTTTGAATCATATCATCAAAGTCTATAAAAGATTTTTCTCCTGCATTAGCTTTATAATGTTCATAGGTGCTTATCTTTCTTTGAAAAACTGTAAGTGAATCTTTTTTATAACTCTCCATTTTGTAAGCTTCTTCTGGAGAGATTAATAAATTTCTAGACTTACTATAAACTCCTAGAGACCAATCTTTGTACATAAAATTATCATCAGCTAATCTTTTATCTGAAGACTTAATTACTTTAGTCTGTAATGCAAAATCAATTGTACAATCTTTAGGATCAAAAACATCTTCTGAAAAATATCTTCTACAATAAGTGTGTAAGGTTTTAAATCTTGAAAAATCTTCTGTACTGTAGTTTGGAAAAGACTCCATTGTTCTTTTGACAGCAGTGTTCACTGCTTTGTTAGTAAAAGATAAATAAGCTATATCACTTGGATTAATACCTTTTCTTAAATAACTTTTTAATACTCTCTCAATTAAAGTATATGTTTTACCTGTACCTGGTGGACCAAAGATCTTCACCGTCTTATGGTAAAGATCTTTTAGTATTTTAAGTTCTAAACTTTCCTGTGTGGAATGCATCATCCATTTCCGATACGGTTTTTGTTGTTTCTTTTTTCTCTGCTACTTTGTAATCAACAAACTTAGGCATCATCACTGACCATACATTTTTAACGCCCTCATGATAATCTAATCTACTACAGCTTAAAAGATTTAAGGCTTCACTAGCACTCTTAAATGTTTTGTCACTTCCTAAAAATTTTTCAAAAGTAATTTTTTTAAAATAACAAATATTAGTTTTAGAATCTAATACAACATAGTTATCCTGTAGTTTTTCAAAATCATCTTCTTCAATATGGCTCTCAAAGAATTTTTTAAGAAAGTTATATTTCTCCTCATCTAATGTATCTTTAAATTTCATCTTCTCGTTCTCTACTGCCTTCCTAACTAAAGTAGCCATAAGCATTTCAAATGGTGAAGGACCAGACTTAGGTTTAGGTAATGTCATCCAATAGATACCATACCTTAATAATTTAACCCTAAAAGATTTTTCATCTTTCATATCTTCTGGATTAATTATTATCTTCTCATCTTGAAATTTAAAAGTATATTCAATTGATTTAGTAGATCTAATAAACTCTACGTCTTCAAAGTCATCAATCATATCCGGAACTTGAGAACCAATACCAAGCTTTCTTAACTTACATAGATCCTTGTTACATAGTGGTGCAATAGCATTTGTTTTAGGAGGACACTTATAAGCATAATCTTTTTTAGATAATGATTTAGCCAGGGTCTCTACTTCCTTATGATCTAAAGGCGAAGTAAATATATCTTGGTTTCTTTTATGCAAGATATTAATTAATTCATTAGCATTTAAACTACCATCAGATTTCTTCATCTCAAGAACACCGACATTAAAAAGTAATTCGTTTCTATGATTACCTTCCCATTTTTCTGAGATCATCTTTTGAACACAAGGAGGATAATGTTTCCAATCACTCTCTGGTTCATATTCTTTAAGCTTTATATTATTTAACTGCTCTAAGCTTACAGTTTTATTAGCTATCATTTCTAAAAAATTATTTAATAGTACTGGAGTATTGTTATCGTTGTAAGCAAACTCAGTTGTTTGATCCATGTTGAAGTAGGGCATGTTCAAACATTTATTCATTGGAAATACTTCCTCAGAATAAAAGAATGTTTTATTCCATTGATTAAGAACTTTAATAACATCTTTTATAGGATACCAATCATCTAAGAATAAAAATAAATGTAGTCCACCAGATTTAGATCTTACTGCAATTAAAGGTAATTTGTTTTCTCTTATAATATCTACAATTTTCTTTTCAGAAAAAGTTGAATAGTTTCGAGGATCGATATCAATACATCCCCATTTACACACGTCACCATTCTCAGGTTTAATCCCAATTCGTGTTTCCCCATTTAAATGTTTTTTCCATAGCTCAAGGGTAACAGGTTCGTGGACCGTGAGTACCTTAACCTGTTTCTTGCCCCGTTCATCTACTTCCCCCGTAAGAGAAGTAGTAATGAACAGTTCAGAGTTACCCTCAAATATTTTTAAGAGTTTTTGCTCCATGATAATTTAGAATGGAACTGTTTCTTTATTTGCCTGGTTATTGCCTTGAGCTTGATTCTCTTCAGAGAAATCTACTTTTCCAAAGATATCACTTGTCTTAGCAGACTGATAAAAACCTTGAGTTGCTGTTAAAGTTTTCAAGTGTTTATCTGGTGTCATAAGACCTACAAACTCTACAACCCACCCAGACCAAGTGTAATCTCCTTTTGATTCTTTGGTGATTGCAAGTTTATAAACTTGTGAAAAAGTTGGTGGATTATAAAATCCATTCTTACCTTGTGCTCTTCTAGAACCAATCATAGAGTTCCACATTTTAGATTTTTTCTTCTGTGTTGATTTCATTGTAATCAATGCTTGTTCAACAAGATTATACTCTTCATCTAAGATACAAACAAAATGATTTCCGGTATCCTCAACATAGTTACCATTAGGCAATCTATCCTTACCATCCATATCTCTTTTAGTCTCATTCATGATAGAAGGATCTAAGTGAATTTTTACAGGTCTTCCTGTGGTTTCGCCTTTATCTTTCCACTCATTAAATGTGTTTATATATAAACATGGTGCAACCAAAAACCCTGTTCGGCCCTTCCATATTCTTCCAGATGTTTCACTCCAGATATCTCCAACATTTGCTTTCTCATCAAACCTTGGATCCCTGTCATTTAACACTGGTGAGTTACCATATAATATTTTAATTATAGGTAGTTTAGTGTCTCGAGCTGTTACAAACTCATTACCTTGTCCTGCCATACTTTCTAAATCTATAGAAGCTGGTAGGTTGTCTTTCTTTTTCATTATTGCTTTTTCTGCATCTATTTTTTCAATCATAGTTTTTCCTTCGTTATTATTTTAGTATTGTTTGAAATATAGGTTCCGAATAAATCCGCAGGAACATCTTTACCTAAGTCCTGGATCTGTTCTCTAACAAATCCTCTAAGTGAACTAGGGTGAACAAATTGTTTCTGTTGCACCGGTAAACCTTTATTTTTTAACTCTTCAACAATTGATTTAGCTTCATTATCTTGTCTCATGCCAAACTCCATAGAAACTTGATTTTTAATTAAATCACCATGACCGTTTTCACGAAGCCAAGCAAAAGCTTCCTCACTTCTTGATTCAGGTATTCTAGCCTTATACTTAGGTTTAACTTCAACGGATGACCCGTCACTAAGTTTAAGTAATTGTACACCTGCTTGTTGCATTAAGTTTGGAATTGTTTGCTCAGAAAGAGTATCTTCGACTTCTTTTAACTTATTTAGTTCTTCTTCAGTCTTCAATATTTGTTTCTGAGTTTCCAATAACTTGTTGCAATATTTGGCAATGTCAGCTGACATGCCAGTATCTACCGATATGATAGATTCTGCTTCTAAGTCCATAAGAACCTCCTTGGTCGAATCAATATATTATTTATTTGATCTTTGCAAATAAATAATTTAAATAATTTTAAAATGTATAAATATAAAACAGAGCCATTTAAACACCAAAGACAATCATTAATTGAAGGGGCCAAACCCCATAACTTTGCATATTTTATGGAGATGGGAACAGGTAAAACTAAGGTTGCTATAGATAATGCGGCTTACTTATACCAAGCTCAAAAAATAGATTATGTTTTTGTTATTGCGCCAAACTCTGTTTATCAAAATTGGAAAAAAGAAATTGATATTCATTGTCCAGAAGAAACTAATATTTACATTTGGAAAGTATCAAAGGATAAAACATTTAAAATGGATCCAAATAAACTTACATTTGTTTTAATGAATGTTGAGGCACTATCTCATGCTTCAGGTAAGAAGTGGTTAGAATCTAAATTACAAAAACATGGAATGAGAAGTATGATTATATTAGATGAGTCTACTTCAATTAAAAATTTAAAAGCATCAAGAACTAAAGCTATTATTAAAATAGGACAACTTGCTAGATTTAAAAGAATACTAACAGGTTCACCCATAACTAAATCTCCATTAGATTTATTTTCTCAATGTGCTTTCCTAGATAAAAAGTTATTAGGCTACGAAAACTTTACAGTATTTAAATCAAAGTATGCGGTGATGTATAGTATTGAAAGAGGTGGCTATAGTATTCAAATACCAAAGTACTATATCAACTTAGAAGAATTAGAATTTAAATTAAAAAACTTTTCTTACAGAGTTAGGAAAAAAGATTGTTTAGATCTACCAGAGAAGATGTATGTACAAAGATATGTAGATATGCCAGAAGAACAAAGACAAGCCTATGATAGATTAAAGATTACTGCAATGACAGTAATGCAGGATGAAGAAGTATCTTATAATAATAAACTAACTGAATTACTAAAACTACAACAAGTCACAAATGGTTTTGTGAAAACTGATGAAGGTAACATTGTTGATTTTAAAACTAACGCAAAATTAAAAGAGTTGATGAGCATTATAGAAGAGACTGAAGATAAATGTATTATATGGGCCAACTATGTTCATAACATTGAGGGTATTAAAAGTAAGTTAGCCGAGACCTATGGGACTGATTCTGTCGTATCTATCTATGGAAAAGATTCAGTTGAAGATCGTAATCAAGCAGTAGAAAAATTTCAAAATAATGATGAGTGTAGATTCTTAGTTGGTAATCCAACTGTTGGAGGTTATGGTCTAACATTAACTGCTGCTAAGTATGTAATCTATTTTAGTAATTCATATAATCTTGAAGTAAGACAACAGAGTGAAGATAGAGCTCATAGAATTGGACAGAAGTCTCAAGTAACTTACATTGATATAATTTGTAGAGATACCATTGATCAAATGGTTTTACATAATCTTGAAAACAAGATTGAATTATCTGCTAAGACTCTTGGTGAACAGGTGCAGAAGTGGCTTTAGTGTCATGGTATTTTTGAACTCTCTTTAACCATTTATCTTCATACTCATCTAATTTATTCTGATCCATTTTAAATTCTTGGTAAAGTTTATCTTTAGTACACACACAAATTAATCCTTGTGTAATAGGACCATATTGTTTTTTATGTGCAAGTGAATAAGCTGCAATCTGATAGTAATAGTCTTCAACAAATTCTTCTCTCTTTGGTTTGTTAGATTGCTTGAAGTCAATGATCGTAGGTTTATCATCATAAAGACCAACTACATCTGTTGCACCTGCCCATCTATCTTCATATGCAAGACTTACTTCATTACCCCATACTTCTTTTAACTTACCTAAGTTGTCTACTATTTCGTGAGCCATGAGTCGTGCATGTGCCCCCTTGTCTGATAGATTCAAGTAGCCTCTACCATCAATATAATTCTCAAGTACATAATGCATTTCAGTTCCACGTGTTGCAGCTTCTGTTGTTATGCGCTCTGCTTCTGCATAGCCAACTCTTTCTCTCCAACGATCTAATCCAGCTTTCTTATCTGCTGATTGTGTAGCTGACAGTATGGTTGTAACTGATGGTATCTTTATATCTCCAACGTTATAGTGACGTGTACCGAGATCATTGTCTCGAGTATATTTTTTATACTCGTATTTCTTTTCGAGTTTTAAATCTGTTATATAAAATTTATTATTTTCTCTTATAAGACGCACAAGGTCTTTTAGTTTAATTTAAGAACAAGAGCAACAATTATTCCTAACATTGTTGTCATTAAAAATCCTGTAGATGCTATCATAATTCTTTCTAGTTTATGTACATCTTCGTGTATTGCGTCTATTTTTTTATTTGTTTCTTCTTGCATAATTCTGCATAACTTCTCATGATCATCTATTCTTTGATGAGCAAGGGTATCTTTACTAGAAGCTTTTCTTGGCACTAACTATCCCTCCCTTACTAAAGAGATTTAAAGCTTGAGCTAATTCTGTATTTGATTGTTGTGTACTTCCACTCATAGGTAGATTAGATGGTGTGAAACTAGGTAGTTGTGCACTACTGTTTTCTGTTGATCTATTTGTAGCTATGTTTGTTTGTCCATTAGATAAACCAATTGCAGGAGCATCTGCTGGATTATCTCGTCTTATAATTGAACCCTCATATTTACCTGTTTTAAAATATTTCTCATAAGCATCTTTATTACCTTGAACTTGTCTAACTGCATCCGCTGCTTCTTCCGATGAAACAATTCCATTACTTACAAGAGCAGTACTTAGTTGACCAATGTATCTATTTAGTTTTGCATAATCGTCTATTGTTTTTGTGCCTCCGCCCAATCCATCAATCATAAGTTGTGCAACCTTAGGATTTGCAAATGCTTTGGATAATCCAAGGGGACCTAATACAAAGAAAGATGCTGCACCAGGATCAATTGTACCTGAACCAAAACCAACTATTCCTATAAGTTGAGATATCTGTCCAGCTTGGTTTAACTGAATAAACATTCCAGGGTTCGAACCTGCAGTGTTAGCGGGTTTAATTGCACCCTCTATAAATTGAATTCTGTTAGTATATTGTTTAATATTTTTTATTTGTCCCTTTGTTAAAAAACCTAATTTCTCGTCTAATAAGAATGCATGATCCTCTAAAAATTTTTTAGATTTTGGAGCTAATAGTTTAGGGTATTGAACGTTTCCTCCTTCAACAGAGTTTTTAAGAAAGTCTTTAAAAAACTGTCCTCTTAACTGATCCTTCATTAATTCCTTGTTTGGAAAAATATCAAATGATTTAACTGTTCCATTAGATAGTTTGTAGCTATCTTTACCTTTATCAATAAGTTTAAAGAAAGCTTCGTAATAACTTTTTGATCCTGATCTTATAATATTTTTGTAAATTGCTTCATGTCCTCTTTCTGTGTTCATAATTGTTTTTAACACACCTGTTCTAAAAGGTTCTGCCCCCATCTTTGCAAACTGTGCAGCATCTTGTCTTAAAAGTCCTATGTTCCCTGGAAGAGGTGAATCATTTAAAAGTGCTTGCATTCTAGCTAACAGCTCAGCTTGCACAGGTTTATTCACAGGGCTTACATTTTTACTAGCTATATTTTTATAGATATTCCAAAAATCAGAGTAATCAGTTCTTCCTTTTGCATTAAGTAAAGGGCCTAACATTTCTAATACTTCTTTACCTTCTGATGTTTTTAAAAGATTCCTGTTATCAAACAAGACCTTATCTATATACTGTCCCATTCCAGAAGCATCTTCATTAAAAGGTGTCTTACCCTCAGGTGTTCTTAAAACATTTATTTTGTTAGGTGAACCTGGTCCACTGTATATAACATCATATTTAGGATCAAATGTACCGTCAGCTCTTTTTAAATTTTTATTAACAGCACCACTCACTATATTAAACATGTTAGTTTTAGTATCATTATAGAAAGCATATCGTTTTGTAATCTGTGAGTTTAAAAGTTCTCCAATAGCCATACCTTCTTCAGCTTCATCTAAACCTTTTTTAGGTAACTGGTATAAAACTGTGTCGACAAAGTTTTCAATATTTTGCATAGTTGATCTTCTTGCCATATTTTCTCCAGCTCTAATACTTGCACTACCAATCATAGAAGAAGTCGCTATCTCAGATAAAGTTTCAGTCATAGGATTATCTGTTAGCTTACCTGGAATTATATTAGCTAATTGAGCTTTAATTTTTTGTGGTCCTATAATGCTTCCTGTATTATCTAATAAATCAGCAGCCTTATCAATTGCCTTAGCACTTAATTTAGGTGTAGTTAATATATCAATTTGTTCTTTACTTAAAGGTTCAATATCAAAAATATTTGGGTTGTCTTTATTTTTAACACCATCTTTTAATTTTTGTAATTTTTTTATATCAAGTTTTCCAGATGTCTTTATATCTTTTAGTGCATCAAAAAATTGACTATCTCTTGCTAGTGTTGCAGCAGCATCTTTAGCTCCATCTAGTTGTCTTATTGAAGCTCCTGTAATTTTATTGTAACCTTTTGCTAATCCAGCAGCCATACCAAAACCTAGTACTTCCCCAGCTGCTCCTTGTGCAAAACCTCTTGCAACTTCTTTAACTATACTTTCTCTTGGATCAAATGATTGAGCTATTGCTGCACCGGCTCCGCCACCAACTCCAGCCCCCGCAACCGCACCTAATAGTTTTTGTTTTTTTGCACTAAGATTTAATAAAGGTCTAGCAATTCTAGCCACCCTTGCTGCCATTACACCTGTTGCCGCTAATGATGCCCCTCCTGTAAAAGGAGCTAAAGCTGCTCCCCCTATTGCACCTGCTATTGATAAACCTACTTCAGTTACTATTCTTGCAAAAGTAGGGCTACTTAAAAAACTTTCTGTATCTTTATTGTATTTACCTTTTGCTGCATCAGAGAGAACATCCTCAGGAGTAATCATCAATTCCATTTCTTGATTAAAACTTAAAACTCCTTTGTTTTTATTTTTAGCAGCAAGTACACTTTCAATCGCTAATTGTTCTTTAGGTGTAGGTTCATCACCTTTAATTTTAAACATTTCTCCTTGAACAACTACTTCACTCATATTTTCTCCTAATTACTACTTACGTCATAGCCACCATCTATTTTTTTAATAGATACAGCTTCATCTAAATTTAAATAATTATCTGCGCCTCGTCCTGAGTTTTCCATAATCTCTAATGCGGTAGAAAAATCTGCATTGTTATCGTTTGCAATCGCAATTGCATCTGCAAAATAACTATCAAGAGCTGTTAGCTTTGCTTCAAAAGTTGCTTCTGTATCTCCAAGCTGAGGTATCAACCTTGTAATTCTTTCTGCTTCTTGTTCTGATACTGCTGCACCAGAAATAGCTTGAGTTACAAAAGATGTTGCTTGTTGTATTCTACTTTTCATCTGTGCAAAATCTTTAGCGTATTGTGTGCCAGCAGCTTTAGTAAAAGGAGCAATAGTTCTGTAAGATATTGGCCCAACAGGTTTATCTAATTTTTGGTAGTCGTCTGCTATTCTAGATAAAATAGTTCTAACTCTTTTACTTCCTTGTATTGTTTTAGTTTGTTCAGCTGAGGGCTTGGACACAACTGATATGGTCCCATCAGCTTTCATTTGTGCAATTGTTCCTGGAGCTAAGTTATAAGATTTTAATTCATTGGCTGTTAAAGTTCTTACACCAGTTCCTTTTTCTTTTTCTACAGATAAAATAGTTGCAGGTAATTTACCAACACCTTCCCCTAATGCTTCTAATGCAGGAGCAAGTCCTTTACCTTTTGCTTGAAGTAATGGTGCAGCTAAAGTTGCAGCATATATAGCTTTTTCTTTTGGTGATAATGAACCTAAACCACCTTCTTTAAAATGTTTTACAGTTGGCTTCAATGATTTGAAGTATCTGTCCTTAAACATTTTTCTAGTTAATACTTGGTCCATAATTACCTCGGTTGCATCATATTATAAGCTGCGTAAGCTCCTAATCCAGTTCCAGCTGCTTGTGCTAAAGGATTAGAGCCGGGAGCCGTGGTTGCTGTAACGCTGCTTTGTGTTGTAGGTAAATTAGTCA
>Ga0222715_10002829_pt1 | contig 15689 bp, 8 predicted proteins | sample C33_9DmetaG_FD_165056 | JGI IMG/M metagenome (GOLD analysis project Ga0222715, IMG submission 165056) | Estuarine water microbial communities from San Francisco Bay, California, United States - C33_9D | ecosystem: Environmental > Aquatic > Marine > Unclassified | place: USA: California...
GTTGATTTTATATACAGCACCACTAGAAGCTGGATTTGTAACAAACACCGTATTGCTGGATATGAATGTGCCTGTGACAGTGTTTGCTAAGATTCTAGCAACGTTTACGATATTTGGATTTGCCATTATATCCTCTTATGAAAAAGTATCTTTTTGTTATTTATAATATGTTTCTTATGTTACTTAACATTATACGCCGCCAAAACTAAATTCAAGATTTGCAGAAGTGTTTGCTATATCTGCATCCCAAAGATGTACGTAAATTCTGTCACCTTTTGCTGCTGTTTTTGTAAATGTAACAGTCTGATTTGTTGTATTCGCTGTCACATTGGCAACGAGTGTCTCTCCAACCCATAAACCTACATTAGCTGAACCAAATTGTGTAGAGAAAACCGCTTCACGATAGTCTTTATTTCTTGGTGTAAATCTGAATAGATCATATTCAGTCGCTGCTGTTGGTGTTGTAATATAGATGGTATCATGAGAAATAAATGTATTTGAAGCATAGGTGTTGGAAGTAAAGGTAGATGTAAGATACGTATTGGAAGTAAAGGTAGACGTAAGATACGTATTAGATGGATAAGAACCAGTATCTAATGAAATAGTTCTATCCGCAGATAGATCACCACCTCCAGTAAGTCCAGAACCTGCTGAGATACTTCTACCCGACGATACTAATGCCGTCCCTGATATTATTGTACTTAAATTTGTCATCTTTATTCCTTAACCGAAGACAATTGCCATAGCAATGGCTTTACCTGTTGTTGCATATCCTTGACTTTGTAGATATGTATTAGCAACTACACTACCATCAATCTCTACTGAAGTTACTGCACCAGCAGCAATCTCTACTGAAGTTACTGCACCAGCAGCAATTTGGGCATTACTAACTGTTCCTGTGAGATCACCACCTACTGTAACATCAACTCCACCAACACCAAATACTTGCCATGTAGAACCATCATATTGACAATAGAAGTTAGAACCAGAAACGTCTGCAATCAAGTCAGTACCTGAATCTTCGATTGTACTTCCATTTCTTGCTACTGTGAGATTATTAGTCGCCCAAGAAACTTCTTTATCAAAAAACTCAACAATATCTCCACTTGATGGCGTAGCGGGAAGTGTTACTGTCACAATACCACCACTCGTATCAACTGCTAGTCTATCGGTACTATTAGCAGTATAACTAGATCCCGTTGCTAAGAATTTATATGAAGAAACGCCTCCTCCTCCTCCGATAGCGCCCCAACCAACTGAACCATATCCTTCAAATTGTCCATCATCAGTATTATATCTAAATGAACCTAATTCGTTAATTGTTCTTTGGGCTGTTGTACCTCTTGGAAGACGAACAGCACCATTAGAACCAAAGGTGACATCTGGATTGATATCGACAGTACTAGTAGCATTGATATGAAATTGTGTACTATTTACTTTAACAACGCCTGTGAGAAGTGTGTTGTTTGTGTTTGCTTTAGTTTGAAAATCAGTATTACTTACTGTATGAGAAGTATTTGCAGCCAAATTCTTAATAGTATTGACATTATACATCATCTGATTGATGGTGTTAGAGCCGGTCAATGTAGAAACTGGTATAGACATATCTTTATCTTTTCTCTATTATCTATTTTATCTATTTATCTTTGTTCTATAAATTAGTTAAGATTGAGTTTTACAAAAATTGCACCCGCAGTTTGTGCTGGAGAGGGACCTCGCGCTCCGCCAATACCAAAAGGACCGTGAGTACCAAAATATGGAACTCCTGGAATTCCTGGACCAGAATATTCAGTTATCGAAGTTACAATAGTAGTATTTGCATGATTTGATCCGCCACCGCCTCCACCGCCTGATCCCGAACCCGGTATCGGTCCACCATATGCGGAACCGTTTCCAGAAGCACCAGAATAATAACCACCACCACCACCGCCATATTGCAAGCTTGGGCCGCCATTGGTGACGCCTGTAATGTATCCGTTTTTATAGAAACCGCCTGCTGGTCCTTGAGGATTGAGCGGTTGTGGCGGCGTAACACCACCAGAGCTTTGGGTGCCACCGGGACCACCATTGCCACCCGAGGCATAAGGTCCGGGGCTTGTTTCACTTCCTGGTGTACCACCGGATCCAGCTGGAAACCCACCGACACCGCCGGTGCCGCTGCCACCGCCACCACCGCCGCCACCGCCGCCGCCAGCTATCATTATAGTTGTATCTAAAGGATTAAAAGCTGTAGAAGGTGATCCTGGACCATTAATAACAATAGCACTTCCATGTCCGCCAGCCGGGACCGGGGTTGGAGATCCGCCGACATATAATTTATAATTATTTCCTGCAATGAAATAAGTCTCAGGAATAGTTCCGGTGACTGCTCCTGCATTACCGCCGGGTCCGCCACCGGGACCAGAGGGATTACCATTACCACCTGAACCAAACATTGTAACAGAAATCGGAAAATTATCTAATGGTTTCAGAACATAATAACCTAGATTTGGTGAGACCGGCTCGTTACGAAGTACCAGGGTATTGTCCGTCTCTATCTGAAGATCTATCGTTTGACCAGCAGTGTATTGTGAGCCGAGTGGCGCGTAGACGACTTCCAAGATCCCATACCCACCACCAACACCAGAAAATCCACCAAATCTTCCAACTAATGTATTAATAGACATATCTTATGTACTCAAACTTCCTATTAAATCCCATTCATCTGTAGCTACCTTTTTACATACCGCCGTCTGCCACTGATTTCTAACACGAAGTTTACCACCATCACTATTTACAATAACACCAGCAGCATTAGAAAATTGAAATGCTGAGTTAGAACCAGTCCGAACAAAAAGATATTCAGAACCAATAGGAATAGAAGTTGTAGAATTAGCAGGAATAGTTATACCAATTGTAGTAGAACCACTTGCTGTTGTATTAGCATAGTTTAGACGATGATAAAAACCAGCATCAGCCGCAAGTAATGAATAAGAATTTGATGTAGTTGTTTTTACTGGCGCACCTAATCTGAATTGATTAGTAGAAGTGAAATTATTATTAGAAGCAAGAACAGGAGCCGCGGCCGCAGTTGCTGCGATATAAGCATTCGTATTTGCTAGTTCTGATTTTGCTGTATTACGATTAGATGCAATATAAGCATTCGTATTTGCTAGTTCTGATTTTGCTGTATTACGATTACTAGTTACGGTGGAACTTACTGATGCAATATAAGCGTTAGTATTTGCTAATGCAGACTGAAACGTACTATTTGATACAGCACTACCTATAGACTGAAACTGTATCCAACCACTTACAGTATAACCCTCAAACGTAGAAGTAGATGTATTATATCTAAAATGTCCTACACTATTATGAGCGTCTCTCTGTGCGGTCGTTCCAGATGGTACTTTAACTGCACCAGTAGATGTCATCGTCAGATTACCACTAATTTTCACATTTGACGATAGTATATTTGTATTTACTACACTAGCCGCAAACGTAACAACATTTCCAGAAAATGTACTATTTCCACTTAAAGTAATAATGTTTGTGAAAGTAGCATTAGCGGATGTTACTTGCGCTACTCCAGTAGTATTCGCAAGCTGATTGATAAAATCAACTGTATCGTTTGTACGGACTCTCCAAGCATTAAATGATTGTGTAAGTTCTACGTTTGCAAGTCTTTGTGGCATTAATTCAACTTCTCTGCTAAAGATGCTAATAAGTTTTCAATATTTATTAGTCGTTCATCAAGGTGTTTAATCTTATCTTCCATATTATCTACTTTCTGAAACTGCTTCTTTCTCGCTTTATAAGCTGCTAATCCAGCGTCATCTATACTAAGAATAGCATTGCTTCTTGTATCTCTTACAATACCTTCATGTTCTTTTACTTTCACATAAGTCATCTTACACCTGTAAGGCTATAGCTCTTAAATCTCTCACTCTTGGTACAACATGAGAACCTACTGAAGATCTTAGAACAATCTTAATGGAAAAATGTTTGAAAGTATCAAATGCAGCGCCATCACCATTATGATATCTAACAACATCATTATTACCACTATTTTTAAACGCACCCAAATTACTCGCATTAGCACTTGGGAATCCATATTCAAATTCTCTATAATCAAAAGTATTCACTCTACTAGAGATTGTATTTGCAGAAGTAATCTGAGTTAGTTTAGTATAATGTTTATCAGAGAAATCATCAGGATCTTCTGCATTTTGAATACGACAATATACATCAACTTCTGCACCAGAAGGTTTGTAAGCGGTCAAGATTACTTTAATATCTTCAGCTTCTTGACCATCCGCAAGAACAATCTTCTTAGAAATATATCTTGAATTAGCTAGTCCTTGATTTATAATTTCTTTTGTATTGACATTATTAATAATATTATGAGTAACAATCGCTGATCTAGAACGACCAATATCAACTACTGGTGACAATCTACTTGTTGAAGATGTTAAGGAACCAGTAATTCGTAAAGTCTTCTTAGAAGAAGTATTATTTACTTCGTTTGTTCTACTAGCAATAATCTTTTCACCCGTAATGAATTCATTGTCTATGAAAGCTTCTACACTATCTTGCGCTTGACTAATAACATATGTATTAGAAGTAACATTAGCTGTCCATACTACATCACTCTGATTGTATTTGATATAAGATATGATGGGTTTTAATGTATCATACTTATAGTCTTTTAAACCATATACTTGTGCTGAGGCGTTTGTTACTTGACCACGATAGAAACCATCATCAGCGGTTGTATTTGAACTAAATGTACCACTTGAACCATTAGCAACGATTGAATTTCTACCCGCTGAATAATATTGTACGAAACCAGTAGCAGTATTCACTACCGAGGTATTTAATACACCAGTAAAAGATCCACTACCATTAGCAAAGGTTATTGTAGAACCATCAGCAATAGTACCTTTCATATCAACTTTAATCCATGGAGTATTATTGGATGAAACAATCTTACGAACTTTACCAGTGTTTGCACCAAGAGTTACTGTATCATTAACACCAATTGGAGCAGTGTTCGAAGTCATTTTTAGAATACTTTCACCACGAATTTTTTCACCAATTTGGAATCTAGTTGAAGAGAATTGTGTAGCATTCATGTATTCATCGTCTTCGTTTGTATATACGACGCTACCAGTTACGGTAGTATCAAAGTTTGCTCTCCAGATAGTGAAACAAATATCTTGATTTTGTCTTGGTGTGTATGTTCTATCGTTAGCAGAAGTAAACATAACACCAACAGCGGGTTGTTGATCAATTAACGCACCCGTTACAGTATCAATACCACCCAGTTCTGCGATCCAAAGACGATAACTAGGATCTGAACCTTCTGGTTTGACAACAAAACAATACTCTTTATCACCGCGTAAATATACCGGTTCATCAAAATAGAATGGAGTTACAAGAGAACCATCATTTGAAACGTTTACATCTTCTGGATTAATTCTCTTGAAACCAAATGGTACACGAATACCAGTAGGTGATCCATTTACAACTTCTCTAATTTCTACAGCAATACCAGCCGTAGAACTTTTTTCAGAGAAATACAAATCTATACAGGAGATAAAGATACCATCTGCACCATTACCGAACTTATTGTCTGTGAAGTTTAGATTTTGGAATTCAAAATCTCCTATAGAAAACGATTGTGCTACAGGATCTCTATGTAGTTGTACGCCTTCAAATTCACTAATTGTTACTGTATTTGTTTCGCTAGTTGTATCTGTAGTAATTCTTGCTTCTCTAGTAGTAAGTTCAATACCTCTTTCACTACTAGCAAGACCAGAAGAAATAAAGTTTTTAGTAGCACTAGTTGTTTGAGTTCCGTCTTGTGTGGTTGTATTAGCGATATCTTGTAGTTTGAATGGACGCTCACCGACTCGGAACTTTAATGTATCGTTGTTTGGAATAATAAAGACACCATATACAGCACCATTAGCGTTTGAATTCAGAGCCGCTTTAAAGGCACCAGTATTTGCATACTCTTTTGTAGTTGGTTTAACGTAATCATTCACGAGAATATTATCAAAATAAGGATATACGCGAGTATTTGGTCTTAAACCAGTTGCTGTAAATTGTACTTCACGAGATCTCATGAATGGAACAATATCTGTTCTTGTGATAAAAGCACCAGTTCTTTGTGTTCTAGTAAATGGTTCTACGTTAATTCTAGTTTTAGTTATTGTTTCTGTTTGTGTAGATGTAACCTTAACATCATCGAGTGCACTATGGGCGTCGGCGAAACTACCAAATCCGACACCACCTTGATTACCACCGGCGCCTTGGAAGTCTACAAATGCGACACCGCGTACTTCTCTAGTTGTATTTACTGGACCTCTAGCAATATCGCTAACTTGAGTAAATCCATCTAGTCCTTGAAGACTACTTGCGATATCTACTTCCAACTGAACATCAGGTTCTGTAGTTGTATCAACGAAATGATCTGCTTCAGGAATAAGATTTAGATTACCAACCCAGTTAAATGTTAGTTCTCCGACTGGATTGATAAGTTTAGATGCATATGGTTGATCAATATAGATATCATTGGTATAAGGTAGGGTTAACAAAGCTCCTGGTTGTGAAGTTTGAACAACAGAAATAACACCAGTGTCAGCATCACCATTTCTTTTTAATGTAGAAGATACTGTAAATGTACCTGTTGTATTATGCAAGTACAATCTTACATTACTAGTATTGGAAACTACTGATCTTACAGTACCAGTAGCAGTGGCTGAACCAAAACTACTACCTAAGTATACAACATCATCATTTTGATAAGAGTTAGTATTAGAGGAAAGATCTAATCTAATCGCTTTATTTTTATTTGTAACATTCGTTGATAGTGTTGTATTATAAGCAATATCAATATTTTGTAAATCATACTTAGGTATAAGTTCACCTAGTTTAGTATTCATAGAGATAGAATAAGCGGGATCAGTAATATTAGAATTGTCTGTTCCAAAGAAGGAATCCACAAATATACCGTTCTTAAATCTATCTAGACCATTACCATCAGGAACATTTAAATCTCTTGCAGATTTTTCTAGAATATTAAGAGCAGTATAATATTCTAGTCTATCTATACGACTTTCAATCCCAGAGATATCTTGCATAGTATATCTTCTCTGGAAGAATGGTTTTACTCTTACAGCAAGATCTACTCTTGGTGAATCAGTTTGAGGATCTTTATATGTTAATGCGTTTTCATAAGATAAGGAAGGATATGCAGGAATGTTTAGTAAGGCGATAGTCATAACCTCTGCTGGTTCTGCTGGAGGATATGCTTTTACTGCTGGAATACCTTTGACAACCTTTTTTGTACCATTTTTACCAATAACGACTCTATCAACTCTTGGAAGATAGTAAACAACATCAGATGTGAAGTTTTTATCTGGAACAGGCACATATGAACCATTTGTACCATCAATATCAAGAGTTGTTGATTCTGCTGGATTAACAGCCGAGTTTACTAATGTAGTTAAGTTAGTATTAGAAGCACTCGTTACGCGAGGACGGAAGTCTAAACTATCTCTCAAATCATAAACTTGATTTGTTGTAGTTGAAGAAAATCTTGGAATTTGAGGAGTAGTAATAGCAGTAGTATTAGCCGTAGATTCATTGGGATCTATTGAATAAGAGTCTACACTAGAAAATCCAATACCACCTGATCTGTTGTGTTCGAAATAATCAAATTCTACTACAATTCTATCAGTCGTTTTTAGTACAACATCACTTGTTGGTTTTATCTGAAGTCTTGAAGTACCATAAATGTTGTCATTAGTGTTTCTCCAAATACGAAATTCTTTTACTAGATTTCTATTTTGAGTGTTATAGGTTGAACCTACATATACCGCACGTAGATTAAAAGCGTCTGCAACACCTAATGACCATGGACCAGCAATTCCTGCACTATGTGTAGATAAATTAAGTCTGATAAATCTATTTTTTCTAACAGTTTTAGTTATACCAACAGCGGTTTCTCTCTTATTATTAAAGAAAAGAGTCATGGTTGGGTTTGTAGTAAATACTTCTTGTAAATCAAAGGTTGCTTCAGTCGTAGAAGTAACAGTTACAGTTCTTTCGGTGGGACTACCATTATTAGTACCATTCTCTGTTAGATCAAATATGTGTCCCTGTGGGTAAATTCTGTATATATTCTGTGGTGTGTCGTCGTTTGTAGTACCATCAATAGTAGGATTAGTTGTAAGAGTATTAGCACTATCGATACTTACAATTCTACCATAATTATTTGCATTACCAATAGTAACAAAATCACCTACTGTAAATAATGTATTAAAGTTTGGACCAATACCATTTAATGTATTCGCGCCATGTTGAATACTACCAGTAAATCCAGCAGTAGCATTAATAGTCGATTGAGTCATAAGAGTGAAAGTTCTCTTATTTGAATCGTTTAATGCGCCGACACCAAAAGGTAATTCTTCTGTACCGCCAGGATGCACACCACTTAATGTTAGACTAGCAGTACCTGTTGCACCTGTGAAAGATAGACTTGCTTTATCTTTGAATTCATAACTAGCATTTACAGTACCTGAAGTGGTGCTCAACTGTTTTGTGGCTGTAGTGCCTAGTTTCCAAATCCCCTTATTAAAATCAGCGTCTTTTAATACAGCAATTGTTACCGTCGCGGCGCTGCTACCACCACCTGTTGTACCAATTGAAACAGTTTCTAATACAGTATCTGCTGAACTATCAGGACCACTAGGATTATTAATATAAAGAGATCTAACATCACCAAAAGATTTGTTAGATGCAGTCATCTTTATATCAAATAGATATAATCTATATCTTGCTGTATAATTTCCTTGAGAACCAGATTCCCATTCAATACCGCGTACTTTTGCTGTACCAATCTCTGAACCAGCAGCCGCGGCCGCGCCAAGTGTGCCAGAAGACACTGCCGTTCCAGCAGTATCTCTAAGACTTACACTAGAATATTGTGTCATATCCCAAGGGCCACACAATTCATTTACAATAACATAGTTACCAAAATTAGTAGTTACGGTGAGTGATGTTTCTGTGTTTGTGGTAATAGCTTTGGTTGTTTCAATGTACTCAGTAGTTAGTGTTTCATTACGATAACCTTGAATATATGCAATACCCGGTTCGATACCAATGGCAAGTTTATTCTTATCTCCGCCTTCACCAGAGGAAAATCTACCAAAGTTTGAACCAGTATTTAAATGCTCTTTTACTTGAGCATTAATATGTCTTAACTGATAGTTACCAGATTCTTCGTAAGTTCTTTTTGCTAGTTCACGAGCAATACTATTAAATTCAGTATCTTTCTTAATAATCTGGACGTTACCATTTTCCACTTTAAATAATGGTAATAGATTTTCTGTATTAGAAGTATCAGTAAGTCTTCTTTTTACTAGATTAGGTGTTAGCTTTAAACGGTCTGCGCCTGGAGCCGTATAGTTATAAGAACCAGTGGCATTATCAAGTAATGTTGTATCTGTTACTGATGTTACGATACTTTCGACAGTCTTAAATCCAACTTTATAAGAAGGTGTGGTAGAATATTTTTCTAAAATAATTACTTGTGAGTCTACATTAATAAAATGACCTTTTTGGAATATGATACCGCCACCTGTATGAAAAATACTACCAAAACCAAAAGCACCAGAAGAGATAGTATTTGCTCTTTGTCCAGAACCACCATCAGCAGGTAGATATACTAATTCTTCATTTAAATCAAAAGTTTTATGTACTTTATCAGTACCACCGTCGAGATATTTAACTATAAATGTATTGTAGTCTGGTGCATCGACTTCTGCGCCAGAAGCAGTAGCAATAACTTTAGCGCGAACTCCAGAAGTTACACCTTGTATTGTAACATTAGCAAAAGTAGAAACGGTTACTGTGTTACCACCTGAGTCGTTATCTCTTAACTTTACAAAAGAGACGTTAGCATCATATTGAAAATCACAACCATCGATAACTGTTCCTTCTTTGTAAATATTATCGCCAAATCTAGCTACTTGTTCTTGTAGAATAGTTTGAAGCTGTGTAAGTTCACGAGTTTGGACAGCAAGACCAGGCTTAAATAAAATTCTATGATAGTCTTTTAATTTAGCACTACTTTCGTAGTCATCAAAATAAGGTGAAACATTGAAGTTTGTTTCTAATTTAGCCATTTTTTACACAACCTTAAAATCTTACGGTAAGTTTAATATCTTCTGATTGATCGGAAGCTCTAGAGATTGGTAGTCGATTTTCTACATATAGAATATCACCATCGAAGTCTTTTAAATCTCTTTTATTTATAGAAGATAGAGTAGCTGTTACAGAAGAAGTATTTCCTGTTAATGTTTCACTAGTACTAAATGCACCATCTAGACCAGTAACGCTTACGACACCAGCAGTTCCGGTTGCATTAGTATTCGAGAAAGTTACAAATCTTGCTTTAGCACCACTTGTTCCACCACTAATAATTTCATCAGCGCTAAAAGATCCTGATTTACTTGTAACAGTAAGTCTTGTTGTCATATCGTATACTGTACTATTTGCCTGATTTCCGTTTGCTAGATTAGGATTTGACATCAATCCAATAATACGGAAGTCGTTGTTTGTGAAAAGTGTATTAGATTCAGAACCATCAAACTTAACAGACAACATAACATTATAAGCGCCTAATTCTTTAACAGGATCAGATCCATGTCCGCCATATGGAGCAATATTACCATTTGCAGTAGCACTACTACCATGAGAAGTGTTAGCATCAATCACTATTTCATATTTGGAATAATTAGATCCCTTATTGATAATAATAATACCATTGATGGAGTTTCCTGTTGTAGAAGAAGCTAATGCAGGTAGAGTTACATTAGCATAAGCTAAAGCCCCGGTCCCATCACCTACCACACTAACACGTGGACCAATATAGTATTGTGACTCTGTATTTGGTGTTGTGGTAAAAGCGCCATTTACAGTTATTGTTTTAGTAGCGCCAACATAATTTACAATTCTTCTTAATTGACCTGAACCCAGACCGCTCTTAATGTATAATGAAGAATAATTATATACGTCATCTGTACCACTAGAATGTGATGCTAGCTGAACTACTGTTGAATTAGTAACTGCTGCAAAAGTACCATTCGTTGATAGATATCCACTACCATTGGCAGTAAGTTTAACAAACTCTACAGCACCATTAACTGCGGCTTGTTGAACATCCCACTGAATAGAAGAATCGTCAGATGTAAGAGTTTTTACAGGAATATAAGAAGATGTGACAAACTTCAACACATCGGATGCAGTAATATTATACATAAACTTCCAACTATAACCATCAGAAGTTTTAAAAGTTGATGTGCCAGTAGAGGTTGGTTCAACTGTAGAAGTTGCTCCATTATTATTATCAATGCATTTGTAAACATTATAAGATGAAGTTACAACATAGAAATTACTAGAGTATAAAGAAGTATTTCTATGAGAATATGGAGTATATACTGTACCTGTAGTCCAGTTATATCTTGTAGTAACAAATCTTACATCTGTTGCTGTACATCTTTTTACAGCAAGCATATTTCGCCAGACATTAAAATCTGTGTTTTGGATAGTATCAGTAGGTGTAGGCGCAACAGTATCACTTGTTCCCCAAGGCTGCGCTCTACCCAAAAACATATAATATCTTGTGTTAATATTTGCTGCCTCAGTAAAAGACTCATATAATTGAGTCGCATTATTGAGTCTAAATTTATAAGTTACGATTCCTGGCATGTCTCATATTCTCTATTAAGTTTGTTTTATTTATTTATATTATAATTGACGACCTGATCGCGCGCCACTACTAATCCAAGAAAATACTCCTTGAGAAAGATTTGCACCTTCATAAGGCGAACTTAAAGCCATCACCACGTTTCCTGAACTAGTAGATGAAACCACGTTTATAGCATACTGTCCATCTGTATTAGCACCGGTAGAATTAAATATAATCATATCCATTTGTGAAGTAATTTGACGTGGATAATGTAGTCTTGAACCAGAAGAACTTGTAGCGGTTTGGGCAAATAATGTATTAGGATAATATGTGGTACCTATATGTATCAATGATCCATTAGTTACCATGTGTGTATCGTTAGCAATAGATACGACCGTCACAAATACTGATTCGTCGTTAGCCTCGTTTCTAGCATATATAGCATCTCCAACATTAAACGAAGTAGTAAAGGTTGTTCCATTACCAATAATCGTATTTGGGGAAGCTGTTAATTGTCTTATATATCCTGGTGTTGCGTCGTTATTATTATCACTATTAGAACTAAAATGTGTAGTGTTACCAAAAACAAGTTTCTTACTATTTAAATCCGTAATTGAAATATTAGCAAAAGCATCTATAGTTGTAGGCACTCCTGTACCTACAGTTGGTTGATCTACAAATGGAGACAAAGTAGTATAGTTATATATGAAAAGTCTACCACTATGTCTATTGAAAGGAGGTTCAACTAGAGATGCGATTGAAGCTGAATTTGGTGTGCCTACATCATAATTGATGAATATTGTTGAATCAAAGACAATACTAGAATCTACATTTAAAACGTTTGAAATTAAAACTGTACCAAATAATTTTGTTCCTGAAGGATGTAAAAGAGTATTTACAACCTGTCTGTATGTATCAACAAATTTTTGGGATCTTAATACATAACTGAATTCTTGATAGTAATCATTTTGTAAATATTGATCCCAACTAATAAATCCTTTTGTTGATAGATATTTACCTTCTCTTACTTCTACACCACTAACAACTGGAGAAGCAAGAGCGTTTACAGTGCCTGCTCTAGTTTGGTTTACAATACCAATATTTTCAAACTTAGAATAAGAACTACCTTTATTTGTAATTCCTACGGCGGATATTGATCCTGGTAGATATACAGCCGATAGTTCGGCGTTATCACCATATATTCCACCATCATGAGGATCTTTTAGACCTTCATTAGCTACATTTGCTAATCTAACAGAAGGTCTTGGTAAAACACTATAACCGGTTCCATAGTTAATCATAGATATAGTTTGAATTGTACCAGTCTCTGTATTCTGAAATAACAAACCATTAATTATAGAACTAGAAACATTAGCAGCGGCTAGATTAGCAGATACAGCGGCGGTATTAGTACCTAAACTTACAAAGGTTGGTCCGGTGTTTAAAATAACATTACTCATAGGTGATATAACGTCTTGACAAATACTTAAAATAGAAGTATTTCCAATAGAAGTAATTTTTGCTTCTGCACCACTGCCACTACCACCGGTAAATACAATTGGCAGATTATTAATATAACCAGAACCACCTGAAATAATAGAAACATTAATAGCAGATTTATCATTAGTAGATATTACATAACCATTTGCACCACTACCAGTATCAGACGTAAATGTAACTACATCACTAGAACGATGAAAAACACCACCTCCAAAACCTCTAGGTCTTAAAATGGTTTTTTCTTGTATTGTAACGCCTTGTAAACTACCAGAGGTAGCATAGATAAAACCTCTTGTATTAGTAACATCTGATACTACTTCTTCACCATCCGAAAAATCTATATTGTTCCAATTAGAAACTACAAGTTCAGTAATAGTAGAACCGAGTTCAATGGTTTGTATTTGTTCTTCTACTCTACCAGTAGCGCCAGTGCTTTGTCCTGTAATTAATTGGCCCAAAAAAATATCAAGATCGCTAGAAGATACATTAGTTAATCTGACAATAGAAGGTTGATTCCATCTACCATCAGATGTTCTCAAGATATTATCTGATGGAAAATATACTTCTAAATCTTCGTTATATAAAGCTCTGAAAAGAAACTTAAAAGATTTCTCATTACCTTTTTGATAATACATCTCGCGAATATGTTTCGCAAGAAGAGCCTTATCTACTACGGCGTCGTCTGGAATATTTTTATATATTTCTTCGCGAAAGTATTGAAAATAATCTGTTACGGTAGTATCAACATCTGCTCGTGAAAGAAGACTTTTACTGACTTCAATGTAGTTATTGCTTTGTTCTAAGAATTCATAATAAGCCTTAATAAAGGCTTCCAGTTTGGGACCTTCATCCCGAACAAAATCCGGTAACTGTTGACTTATAAGAGCGGATGTTTTTTTAGTAATAGCCATTTTTAAACCGCAATCGTAAATCCAGAAGAGGTAGTTGCAATAGCATTTTCTGTGTTAATAGTAGTGCTAACACCAGCCGTTGCTACTGTACCTACTGTTGATGTAATATTATTTGTATTGTCATCAACAGTACTAATAGTTGCTCCAGATATTAATAGTATCTGATTACGCGAAGCAAATATGTTTTTGTTTCTTGGTTTAACTTTCACAGAAAGATATTCGCCATCATACGCTGAAATTAAAGTGTTATTAATTGTAACTAGACCAGTGTCATAGTCTATAATACCAAAATTTCTATTTCTATATACTTTACCTGTAGGAGTCTGAATAAAGGATCTTAAAATTCCATACCCGTTGTCATCAATTTTTTGACCACTAATACCATCTATAGTAAACGAAGAAGTAGATACTAGACCATTGAGATGTCCTTCATGTGGATGATATACGGCTTGATTAAATGCTAATTGATATGTATTTTTTGTAGTTAAAGGAATAAATCTTTTCTCAATTGTAATATCAGCATCTACTGACACAAAACTGGAATTAACATCTTTGATTGTTTCTATCATTTTGTATAGATAGAATTTTTGATCAAAAGTTCCAAGATTATTTGATTCGTAAGAAATTAGAGAATTCTGAATAATAGTATTTAATTCACCTGCTGTCAAAGATGTTGTTTGAGGATTATATCTGACAGTAATCGTTGGATTAATGTAAAGATAAGTAGCATCGACCATTTCAACGTCTATAGAAACAGTATTTCTTGTTTTCAATGAAGCTCTAATAGCTTCTTTTCTTTGATTTGAAAGAATTGCACCAGATAGAGGTTTAGTAGCAATAAAAACTTTACCATATACAGCAGGTATATTTTCTTCGCCACCCCAAACACTAATTGATTGAATATCGCCTTGTTCAGATAAAATTATATTCTTATAATCTTGTTTGGTTACAAGTCTATCTTGTGCTTGGAATTTGAATGGTGCATTAAACTTAATAGAATCTATTGTTTCTTGTGGTGCGCCGCCTTGGGCTGATGATGTAGTTGTAATAGTAAAGTTTGAATATCCATCAAGAGATTCTGGTGCGCTAAACGTATTAGCACCATTAACAGTATTACCTGATGTTATTCTATAGTCTACAATAATAATGTTACCATCTATAGGTTTCTTACCAAAAATACTATCACCAAATTGAATTTCATAAAGATTGTCTTCGTTCTCTTGAACAAAATATATTTTTGAAGTACTATTTACAGAAGATAAATCACCTGCAAGATTATAAGTAGATACTGTTGTGTTAGATGATGATTCTTGTATTCTAACTGTAAAACTAGTTGTGTCAGTATTTTCGTTAGGTAGAATATATCTTACAGGATTAGCAGTACTTACAGTAAATCTATGTTGAAGTGGTGTGCCTTCTACGATATTAAGAGTACCAGTAAATGTACCATTATCTTGAGGAGACATTGTTGTTGCTCCTGACGTGACAAAGGTATATTCAATACCATCTATAGTAGATGTAAATTGAGTATTAGCAGG
>Ga0222715_10002831_pt1 | contig 15675 bp, 12 predicted proteins | sample C33_9DmetaG_FD_165056 | JGI IMG/M metagenome (GOLD analysis project Ga0222715, IMG submission 165056) | Estuarine water microbial communities from San Francisco Bay, California, United States - C33_9D | ecosystem: Environmental > Aquatic > Marine > Unclassified | place: USA: California...
GCGTTTTGGAAGCAGCGAGATCTTTGAAAGAGGAGGGCTTCACTGTGGAAGTTCTCCCAGTGACACCGGATGGTTTCGCAGACCTTGACGCCCTGAAACATGCCCTCCGAACACCCGCATCTGTAGTTTCGCTGATGGCGGCTAATAATGAGATTGGCACGATTCAACCAATTGAAAAGGCTGGCGAGTTAACAAGATCAGCCGGAGCACTTCTGCACGTTGATGCTGCGCAAGCTGTTGGGAAAATTCCACTAAGTCTTTCGCAACTCAACGCCGACCTCCTAAGCATTTCTGCCCATAAGATGTACGGCCCAAAGGGGGTTGGAGCACTGTATGTTCGCCGACGACCGCGGGCGAGAATTCTTCCTCTGTTTCAAGGTGGTGGCCAGGAACGAGGATTGCGGTCCGGGACCATTCCTGCAGCTCTTTGCGTAGGCTTTGGGGCAGCCGCTGAGATTGCTCTCGAAAATATGACTGAGGAAGCTGAGCGACTGCAAAAACTTCGCACAAAATTCTGCGATGCTTTAGACGCCGCAGGTGCAAAATACAAAATTAATGGCTCAATGACGTCACGATTGCCGGGAAATTTAAACATATCATTTGATAATACTTCAGCATTACAAGTGATGCAGAACGCGACCAACGTAGCTATCTCAACAGGTTCTGCCTGTTCATCTGCATCGGTTGAGCCTTCATATGTACTTCAGGCGCTTGGCGTTGATGACATAGTGGCAGCGGGCGCACTGAGGATTGGTTTTGGGCGAATGACAACAGAAGTTGAAGTTGAATTAGCTGCTCGCGAACTGGCCGCCGCAGCCAGATCTGCCAAAAATCAAACCTGGGCGGTATAGCGTTAATGCCGAGAGTGATTTTTCTAAAGGATGGCAAATCTCCTCAAGAAGTAGAGGGACGGATTGGCGAGTCAATTTTGGCTTTGGCCTGGCGACTTGACCTCGGAATCGACGGCGACTGTGAAGGTGCAATGGCGTGCTCTACATGCCATGTAATTTTAAAAGATCGAGATTTTGATCGCCTGTACCCACCCAGCGAGGAGGAAGACTCATTGCTTGATCTTGTCCCAGGAGCGTGCGCTACGAGCCGTCTAGGTTGCCAGATCATCCTGACAGCAGACGATGATGGAATTACTTTACAATTACCTAAAACCACTCAGAGCCTGCTTTAATGAAAGATTAGTGCCTCCTCAGGAACGGGCTGCAAAAAGCAAACTCCACCCAAATTAGGATCTTCAATAATGCCTGATAGCCTCAATTTAGGCTGTATCTTTTCGGATCACCTAGGTCAAAATCGAAAAGCGCTTATAGATCTTGCTGAGGGCCAAGAAAGGACACTGACCTTTGATGAGTTGGATCACCTGGCAAGTGGTGTCGCCAGAGGCCTAAGAAAGCATAACCTCAAACCCGGCGACCGTGTGGGGGTATTAGCACTAAATCGCCTCGAATATTTAGCCGTTTTTTTCGGTGCGATGCGAAGTGGTTGGTCCCAGCACCAATAAACATCAAATTAAGCCCAGATATGATTTCTTACATTCTGGAAGATGCTGGGTGCAAATTGATCTTTGCCGAAGCTGAGTTCGCGCATCTCTCTCCAAAGACCATACCTGTTGTTCATTTTGGTAAAGAGTTTGACGATTTTGTTGACTTCGGTCGGTTTGATCCCTTCAAGCCAGCTGCAGATACAGTTGCTCTTCAGCCATACACTTCTGGCTCTACCGGCAAGCCGAAAGGCGTATTGCTTAGCCACAGCGGTCAAATGTGGGGGCCAACCACCGCAAATTGGGCAACGCCTGAAAGTACATTTCTTGTTGCAGCTCCATTGTACCACAAAAATGCGTTGATGGTCACAAAGACGGCATTTGCCAAAGGAGCCCGCATTGTGCTCATGCCGCGTTTTGACGCCAAAACCTACATTCAAGCAATTGAGGATTATCGACCCGAAACGATTTCGGGAGTACCCGCTATGATTTCGATGCTTATGCTAGAAAAATCAGCACTTAAGGACACCGATTTAACATCTGTTCGAGAAGTCTCAATGGGCTCGGCGCTCGCAGCCCCTCTACTCATTCGGCAGGTACAGGAAACTTTTAACAACCCTAAAATTACCATCCAATATGGTGTCACTGAGGGTGGCCCAAGGATGTTTGGAGATCATCCCGATAGTATTCCTCGCCCAATTGGGTCTTGTGGCTACCCTCTTTCTGGCGGGGACACAAAACTCGTTGAAGACCCTCAAAACCCAATTGATCCAGGAGGTCCCCTGACCGGCGAGCTCTGGGTTCGCAACCCAGGCGTAATGTTAGGCTACCACAATCTACCAGAGGCTACGGCGGCAAAATTGCCTGGCGATGGTTGGTTTAGAACGGGCGATATCCTTCGTCGCGATAGTGATGGTTTCTACTGGTTCCTTTCTCGCATGGACGACATGTTTAATTGCGGAGGCGAGAATGTGTATCCAGCAGAGGTGGAAGCAATACTCGAAAAACATCCAGCGGTCGCTCAATCTGCCGTAGTGTCGGTTCCACATAAAGTTAAAGGTGAAGCCCCTGTTGCATTCGTTGTACTTGCCTCGGAAAACGCCGCCAGCGAGGACGATTTGCGTCGTTTTGCTTTAGAGAATGGTCCAGCTTACGCGCATCCAAGAATGGTTTTTTTTATTGATGCATTACCACTCGCTAGCACAAACAAAATTGACAGAAAAAGCCTAGAAAGTAAGGCTCGTATTCTCGCCGCTGAGCTTTCTGGAAACAAACCGTTAAACTGACCCTTTCCTTGTCGCATAACACCGCCATATTCTTAGCCAGTGTAAAAAGGTTTTGGTCAATAAAAGGACGTTCAAAACGCTATGAGCGACGATGACGATAATTCTGGCGATAACACCCCTGGAACAGGGGTGGCGTTGCGAACAAAGCCAAAGACTAAAAAACCGTCCATGTATAAAGTCTTGATGCTTAACGACGATTACACACCAATGGAATTCGTTGTGCACGTGCTGGAATCTTTTTTCCGAAAATCACGTGAAGAGGCAACCCAAGTGATGTTGCACGTCCATAGGCGGGGAATCGGGATTTGTGGGGTTTATACCTACGAAGTTGCCGAGACGAAGGTTACAGAGGTTGTGGAATTTGCCCGTCGACATGAGCACCCACTCCAGCTTACGCTAGAAAAAGAATAACGCCCGAAGCCTCGGAGGGACCTGAACAAATGCTGTCCCGTAACTTAGAAGACACTTTGCACCGTGCCATAGGTTCTGCACGAGACCATCGGCATGAGTATGCAACTTTAGAACACCTGCTAATTGCTCTTATGGATGACAAAGATGCAGTAGCGGTTCTTAAAGCTTGCGCAGTGGATATTGAAACGCTCAGAGCCAATCTCCTCAAGTACGTCGAGAATGAATTTGGGGGCATTGTCGCGGCGGATGACGAAGAAAATGATCCTAAGCCAACTGCTGGCTTCCAGCGTGTGCTTCAGCGGGCTGCAATACACGTGCAATCATCCGGTCGAGAAGAAGTGACTGGTGCTAACGTGTTGGTTGCGCTTTTTTCAGAGCGTGAAAGCCATGCTGTTTTTTATCTTCACCAACAAGATATGACGCGGCTTGATGCGGTGCAGTACATTTCCCATGGCGTGGCGAAGGCGCCTGGCAAAAGCGAGCGACGCAGGCCCGAGGGTGAACGGGAGCGCCGTGGTCAGGAAAATGGGGGCCAAGGCGAGGAGCGCGAGGAGCAAAACTCTGGTGCCGAGGCACTTGAAGCATATTGTGTTGACCTAAACGAAAAAGCCGAAGCCGGCAGCATTGATCCTTTAATAGGTCGCGGACCAGAGTTGGAACGTTTGATCCAAATTCTTTGTCGCCGCACAAAAAATAATCCGCTTTTAGTTGGCGACCCTGGTGTAGGAAAAACGGCAATTGCAGAGGGCCTAGCTCGCCGCATAGTCGAAGGTGACACACCAAGCGTCTTGTCAGATGCAGTTATCTACGCTCTTGATATGGGGTCACTGTTAGCCGGCACTCGCTATCGCGGTGATTTTGAAGAGCGCATCAAAGCAGTTCTAAAAGAACTTGAGGACAGGCCGGGGTCGATATTATTCATTGATGAAATCCACACAGTGATAGGAGCGGGTGCTACTTCTGGAGGCTCGATGGACGCCTCTAATCTGCTTAAGCCAGCACTCGCTTCAGGATCGCTGCGTTGCATTGGCTCGACTACTTACAAAGAATATCGCTCATATTTTGAAAAGGACCGCGCACTCGTCAGACGTTTCCAGAAGATTGACGTTAATGAACCTTCAGTCGACGACGCAATAAAAATTATGATGGGTCTAAAGCCAGTCTACGAAGAGCACCATCATGTCCGCTTCACACGAGATGCCATAAGAACGGCTGTAGAACTTTCTGCCCGTTACATAAACGACCGCAAACTGCCCGATAAGGCGATCGACGTTATAGATGAGGTAGGAGCAGCACAAATGCTTCTGCCAGCTAGCCGTCGCAAAAAGACTATCGGAATAAAAGATATTGAAGCTATCGTTGCAAAAATTGCGCGCATTCCTCCAAAATCAGTAAGCCGAGACGATAAACAGGCACTCGGCACCCTGGAAACTGACCTCAAGGCTGCTGTATTCGGACAAGGGCCTGCGATTGAGGCTTTAGCGAGCGCCGTAAAACTAGCGCGTGCCGGCCTGAGGCAGCCTGAAAAACCAATAGGTAATTATCTGTTTGCTGGGCCTACTGGAGTGGGCAAGACAGAAGCAGCTAAACAACTAGCGAAAACGCTTGGCGTAGAATTAGTGCGCTTCGACATGTCTGAATATTTAGAGCGACACTCAGTCTCCCGGCTTATTGGGGCACCTCCCGGATATGTTGGATTTGATCAAGGCGGTCTCTTAACTGACGCTGTTGATAAGAACCCACACGTCGTGCTCCTACTTGATGAGATAGAAAAGGCACATCCAGACGTTTACAACGTCCTTCTTCAGATCATGGATCATGGCAAGCTAACCGATCACTCGGGTAAACAAGTAGATTTTAGGAACGTTATTTTAATCATGACTACAAATGCAGGCGCCGCTGATTTAGCAAAACCTGCAATCGGGTTTGGTCGTTCCATACGAGAAGGCGACGATAAAGAGGCCATTAATAGGCTCTTTACGCCTGAATTCCGAAATCGGTTAGACGCAATAATCTCATTCAAAGCGCTACCTCCAGAAGTTATCGACCGCGTTGTCGACAAATTTATTGCTGAGTTAGAAGGACAACTTGCAGAACGAGGCGTCTCAATTGAGATTTCCTCAAAAGCGCGCGCTTGGCTGGGGGAAAAGGGTTACAGCCCAGAATATGGAGCACGCCCACTGGCTCGCATAATACAAGAATATGTTAAGAAACCCCTGGCCGAGGAGCTTTTGTTCGGTAAGCTCTCCGAAGGTGGGGCCGTAGAGGTCGTTTTGGCCAAAGGTGGCAAAGAGCTTGCTTTTCGCTTCCCAGGCTCAGAGCCCCAGAAATCGAAAAAATCTAAAGCCAAAGTGAAAGTATGAGATAATGCCAAAGATCAGTCCCGATCGTCTTCGAGATATTGCAGCAGACTTGCTTGAAGCGACGGGGGCACCTCGCGATGAGGCTGAGACCGTTGCCCGCCATTGTGTTGAAGCAAACCTGGCGGGCCACGACAGTCACGGGATCATACAAATACCAACCTACTGTGACCGCATCGAAAAGGGACACATAGTTCCTGGTGCCAAATTCGATATCGTTCAAGAAAGTCCAACAACTACAGTAGTGGACGCTCACTGGGGCTTTGGATACGTCCAAACTGAACGTGCAATGCAGATGACAATTGAAAAGGCGAAGACACAAAATGTTGCCGCCACGACAATTTATCGGCAAGGCCATGTCGGGCGCGTTGCAGCCTATCCACTAATGGCAGCAGAAGCAGGCATGATAGGGCTGATGACGGCGGACTCTGGACGAGCCCCAAAGCAGGTTGCCCCCTTTGGTGGTAAGGAAGCACGTTTGGGAACAAATCCGATATCTATTGCCGTGCCATCTAATCTTGAGGGTCCACTGTTCTTTGACCTTTCCACGGCAGCGGCGGCGGCTGGAAAAATTAAGTTAGCTCAAGCTCGAGGCGAGCATGTTCCTCCTGGATGGCTAATTGGCGCAGACGGTGAACCCACCACTGACCCTAGCGTGCTTGGAAACGGTGGAGCTCTACTACCTCTCGGCGGAGACGTTGGATTTAAAGGATACGCTCTATCGGCCATGGTGGAAATTATGTCAGCCCTACTGACAGGACTAGGCTTCGGCGTAGAACCCACTGGCCGTCATAACGATGGATGTTTTATCGCCTGTTTTAAAGTTGAAGCTTTTCGCGATCTCGCCACCTTTAAGCAAGAAGTCGCTGACTTCGGTGCATATCTAAAATCAACGCCACCAGCATCTGGGTTCAGCGAAGTCTATTATCCGGGTGAGGTAGAGCACCTCCGAAAGAAGGAGCGCCTTGCGCAAGGCGTAGAAATCGAAACAGCAACCTGGGAAAAGCTCGGTCAGCTTGCAAAAAAGCTTGGCCTACCTGCTATTCAGGCGTGATTTGATGAAGCTTCACCACGCCCCAGGTTCACGTTCGACAAGAATTGTTTGGCTTTTAGAAGAATTAGCCCTGCCCTACGAAATTCAATTTCATAAGCTAGGTGACCGGGGAATGCGCTCACCCGAGTACCTAAAAGTTCATCCAATGGGCCGTGTCCCTGCCCTTGAAGACGCTGACACAGTAATCCATGAATCGGGCGCGATAGTTGAATATATTCTTACCCGTTATGGGGGTGGCCGAATGCGCCCCGATTCAGACTCAACGAATTTTGCTCAATACCTCCAATGGCTTCACTACTCCGAGGGCATGATGATGCCTCAGGTGAATGTTATCATGGTGGAAACTTTCTTTCTGCCGCCAGAACGGCGAAATGAGGTAAACGTCGAGCGGGCAAATAAACTGCTCACTCGCTCCCTTGATGCAGTGGAGTTACAATTGGCAGAGGGTCGAGAATTTTTAGCCGGCGACTTTTCGGGCGCAGACATTATGACTGGTCATGCATGCATAGTGGCAAAACGCCTTGAAGCAGACATGACCGACAAACCCCATGTAAATGCCTATGTGGAACGCTTAACCTCGCGTGCCGCCTACCAAAAGGCCGTGCAAGCAAACCCCTAATTCGAAAATTTTAGAACAGACCTACTGTCTCTCCGCGCTCGTTTAGGCCTATTACCTCAGCTGCCGGACTTTTGGGCAGACCTGGCATGGTCATAATATCTCCGCAGATTGCGACGACAAAGCCTGCCCCTGCAGATAATCGAACCTCACGGACTGGGATTTCATAACCCTGAGGAGCCCCTTTCAACTCTGGATCAGCTGAAAAACTGTATTGTGTCTTGGCCATACAAACGGGCAAATCACCGAAACCCTGCTCCTGAAGAGCTTTTAATTTTGTCGAAGCCAAGGCAGAAAAATTGACACCATCAGCCCGATAAATTTCGTGAGCTACTGTTTCAATTTTTTCTTCTAATGGCATTTCATTCGGGTAGAGAGGCTTGAAGCTTACTTTTCCAGTATCCGCCGCCTCAGCAACGAGTTTCGCAAGCAATTCGGCACCCTGGCCGCCTTCCGCCCAGTGCGTACACAACGCGAAAGGTTGGCCCCTATCAATACAAAAACGCTCAATTGCTTCCAACTCAGCCTTTGTATCGGCACTGAATTTGTTAACCGCAACAACCGTCGGCACGCCATATTTCTGGATATTTTCTAAATGACGCCCAAGATTTGCCAACCCGCGCTCAACTGCGGGCACGTTTTCTTCATTGAGGTTCGCTCGAGCAACACCGCCATGAAACTTTAACGCTCTTGCTGTTGCCACTAAGACAGCCGCGTCGGGAGCCAGACCAGACGATCGGCACTTGATATCCATAAATTTTTCTGCACCCAAATCAGCGCCAAACCCTGCTTCAGTGACCACATAGTCTGCAAGTCCAAGAGCAGCTCTGGTAGCAACTACGCTGTTACAACCATGGGCTATATTTGCGAATGGACCACCATGTACGAGTGCCGGAGTCCCTTCTAAGGTCTGAACCAGATTAGGAGCCAATGCCTCCTTCATCAGAACCGTCATAGCACCATCAGCTTTGATATCAGCTGCGGTTATTCCCTTACGAGACCTACTCTCACCTATAACGATCCGAGCAAATCGAGACCTCATATCCTCCAAATCTTTCGAAAGACACATGATTGCCATCACCTCTGATGCAACGGTGATGTCGTAACCCGCCTCTCTTGGGAAACCATTAGCCACGCCGCCCAAGCTTACATTTATCTGCCGGAGGGCTCTATCATTCATGTCGACAACCCGACGCCAAGCAATGCGGCGAGCGTCTAAATCGAGCTCATTTCCCCAGTAGATATGGTTATCCACCATAGCTGAAAGCAAATTATGAGCAGCCGAGATTGCATGCATATCACCGGTGAAATGAAGATTAATCGACTCCATCGGGATAACCTGAGCGTATCCACCGCCAGCCGCTCCACCCTTTTGGCCAAAGCAAGGCCCAAGGCTCGGCTCCCGCAAACAAATAAGCGCATCCTTGCCAATCCTCTGAAGCCCGTCGCCCAAACCAACCGTCGTTGTTGTTTTACCTTCACCAGCGGGCGTTGGAGTCATTGCAGTAACTAGGATCAATTTTCCCTTAGGGGCTGCAGCCCTTTCCACTGCCCAGTCAAGACTAACTTTGGCCTTATCGCGACCAAAGGGTAATACAGCATCAATAGGTACCCCTATCTTCTCTGCTACCGACTGGATTGGCGCTGGAACAACGGATCGGGCGATTTCAATATCGGAAGGCTGACTCATTGCACTTTGCTCCGGCAGGGAATCGGGTATTACCTAAAGGGTCGCCGGCTCGCTAAGCTTGTGCAACCCTAGATTTCGGAGACACATATGTCTGACCCAAGAGACCACCTATGTCTCGCACTAGATACTGCAGATGCAGATGAAGCCCGACGAATGGCCGACTTAGTTGGAGATTCAATCCAATGGCATAAGGTTGGTTCGGCTTTGGCTGTACAGGGCGGCGAATCACTAATCAAAGATTTGAAAGAAGCTGGAAAGAAGGTTTTCTTAGACTATAAATTTCACGACATTGATCAAACTGTCGCTAACGCCGTGTCTGGTGCCATTCGTCTTGGCGTCGATCTGCTTACTGTCCATGCGGTTGTCCCCGTAGTACGCGCCGCTGCGAAAGCTAAGGGTGACTCAGCAACTAAGATAGTCGCTGTTACTGTACTTACTTCGATGGATGAAAGTGATCTTGAGGCGGAAGGCTGGCACGAGGGAGCGGCCGCCTTAGTTCGCTCAAGAGCGCAAAATGCAATAAATGCAGGTGCGGATGGTGTAGTAGCATCTGCGCAGGAAGCAAAAATGCTTCGAGATTTATTAAATCCATCGGCCTTTATCGTGACACCCGGAATTCGGCCTGCAGGTGGTGAAGCTCAAGATCAGAAACGAATTTCAACGCCAGCAAGTGCAATAAGCGATGGATCAAATCTGCTCGTCGTAGGAAGACCTATACTGCAAGCACAAAACCCAAGAGATGCAGCCAATTCTATTCTTGAAGAAATCAGCAGTGCTTTGCATTACTGACTGTTTTTAAATTTTGGACTTGTCTGTTCAAGAGTAGCTCTGACATGATTTGGAGGTTTCTGAGTAAATTAAATTCAAGAAAGTTTCTCTCTCAAAAATCTGCTTAGGCGACCAAAAGCGCTAGCAGAGTCAGGCCCAGTTACCCTCGCTCTTACAAAGCCATGAATCATACGGTTTGCTTGGAAGAAGGACGTTTCAACGCCCGCCCTCATCAACTTAGCTGCATACTCAATACCATCATCAATCAGCGGGTCATGTTCCGCTACGAGAATAAAAGCTGGCGGTAGGTCCGACAAATCGTCTGATACCAAGGGCGTGGCCATCGGGTCGGTTGAAGTTCCCGCCATGTCACCAAGATAGGCAATCCAATAACCTCGCATGCTGCTTGTCGTGAGACCTGGAGCAGTTGCGTTTCGTTTATAAGAGCTAAATTCTAACCTGTCAGTGAGACATGGATAAATCAGTCCCTGAGCGCGAAGAGTTGGCCCTCCATTCTCTCTCACCCAAAGTGCTGTTGCTGCTGCTAAATTGCCGCCTGCACTATCCCCAGCGACAGCCAGCTTTAACGGATCTATCCCGTAATCAGCTGGTTGATCATGCATATGCACTAGAACATCCACACAGTCATCAAGTGCTGCTGGATACTTATTCTCAGGTGCTAAGCGATAATCGACGCTTACAACCACAGCTCCAGTTTCAGCCGCAAGGCCCCATCCCGTTGTATCACTAGTATCACAGTCTCCTTTTACGAAGCCTCCCCCATGAAAATAGGCAATGCCAGCTTTTGGCTCTTCGCCTAGGGGCGAATAAACCCGAACGGGAATTCTTATGCCGCCTCGCCCCTCAACTATCCGGTCTTCCACGCTTATTGAAGATGGTGGCGCCACATTGTTAGCTCGCGCATAGGCGGACCAGTTTGCACGATCTTCTTCAAGATTTTTTCCTGCAGGAAGTGCAGCGCGCGCTTCAATCAAGGGTTTCACTTCAGGATGCAAGTCGAAAGTCATTGATCTTCCTCTTTAGCAACATTGAGCAATTCTTCAGGGTCATTAACACCATAGAACGACCGTACAGCTGAAGGCGTCACATAACCATCCAGGAGATCCTTACCTATAGCTGCATGATCGCGTTCACTGGCTAAACCATATCCACCGGAGCCCGGCGTTATCATATCGATAACCGCTCCTGGAGATACGTTGAAAGCTCCCTTGCTTGGCAGATGGCGAGGCTGCTCCCCTGGTGAAGTCACGGTCACTGTCGCGGAAATCCCGGGATGGCCACCCATCAAACCAAATGGCGGTGAAGTCATTCTCTCCATACAGAGTGCTCCAGTGGCCGGCGCATCATCTAACATTCTCCAGCGACGGCGTGCACCATTTCCTCCACGATATCGGCCAGCACCTCCAGAGTCAGGCTGAATTTCATAGTGCTCAACACGAACTGGGAAGGCCATTTCTAGCACTTCAACAGGGGTATTCATTGTATTGGATATTCCACTAGCTATGACGTTGATGCCATCCTTATTTGGACGTGCACCAAACCCACCTTTAATAGTTTCGTATGAGACGTAACGATTACCCGTCCGCGGATCGACACCGCCTAGGGTCAATACTGCGGAAGTTCCTTGGCTACATGCCATCACTTGATCTGGCATGAATTGAGATAAAGCACCCATAACCATATCGGCGGTGCGATGGGACATTTCATGGTTTGAATAAACAACCGGGGCTGGAAATTCACAATTCACAACCGATCCCTTTGGGGCTTTCACTTGTATTGCACGCCAACATCCAGAATTCGGTGGGATCAGGCTATTAGGGTCTATTGCCGTCTTAAGCCCACAAAAAACGCCAGATGATGACACAGATAAAGCCGCATTCATCGGCCCAGGGACCTGCGGGTCAGTCCCATCAAAATCTACTATTATTGAATCACCAGCCTTAGTAACCTTCATTCGAACCCAAAATGGCGCATCTTCACCGTCAGGACCGTCAGCGATGCCGTCGCCATCGCAGAAGTCCTCAAAATACCCCTCACCGTCTGGAAGGTCTGATAATGCTGCTCGCATCAGCCGGTCGGAGTAGTCCATTACTTCCGCCATATAAGCTGTAAGCCTCCGAGCTCCATACCTTTCAGCCAAGGCCGCAAGCCTGTCGCATGCTCGCAGGGTCGCCGCCAGCTGGGAACCGAGATCTCCCTTTCGTTCGTCAGGTGTCCTGACATTAGCTAGGATTACATCTTCAAGGGCTTTATTTAGTTCACCCTTTGAATAGAGCCTCACTGGCGGGAGGCGCAGCCCTTCCCCATAAATTTCTGTGACTGCCCCATAACTACCTGGTGTGGCTGAGCCAATATCGGGCCAATGCGCTCGCAGGCATGCAAATCCCAAATGAACGCCTTTATGGAACGCAGGTCGAATGACATTAACGTCCGGCAAATGGCTCCCACCAAAATAAGGATCATTGTGTATAAAAACGTCGCCTTCATGAACGTCTTGATCGAACGCTTTGACAACTGCTCGAACGGCATCAGGCATCGAGCCAAGGTGAATAGGTAAATCTGGCCCCTGCGCCACCATGTCCCCGGCACAGTCAAAAACTCCACAAGAGTAATCTCCAGCTGACTTAAGAATTGGAGAATACGCGGTTTTTGCAAGAACCACCCGCATTTCCTCGGCTATCTTGTAGAGACTATTCTTCACTATTTCGAAGGTTGCAGGATCTTGGATTGGCGTGTTCATTGGCCAGTCTCCAATCGCATCAACTTAACAAACCCGTCGCCATCCATTTCCGCCTGCCAGCCAATCGGAACACAGATAGTACTCTCTAGACTCTCAATCACGGCTGGGCCGTTTACCAAATAACCAGCTGGCATTTTCTGACGGTCCAGAACTAGGCCTTCTACACCCCGCATTAACCGCTGGCCCTTAAGAGGGTTTCCCGAAGCCAATGGGGTCTGGCGGACAGCCAGTGGCGGAATTTCGCCAATTGCAGCGAGACGGAGACTGACTATTTGCACAGGCTCTGAACGGTTATCGTGGCCATAGGTCTGTTTATGGCGGTTGTGAAAGGCCTCTGAGACCTGCGCCAATGCTCCAGGATCGAAGCGCCGAGAAGGCGAAGGCACATTCAGTTCGTAGGATTGGCGGATATAACGAGCATCTAAAGAGCGCTCAAACCGACGACGATCTAAAGGCATTCCCGCTCGATCTAACATCGCAGCACCCTCTGCTTCCATTTCTTTGTATGCCTGTTCAATTGAATCTGGGTCCGCTAAATCAGACCTAACATATACGGTGCGCACGTAATCTCGCTTAAGGTCAGACCCGACCAAGCCCAAAGCCGAAAACGCTCCTGGAATGGGCGGACATATTACCTCTACCATTCCCAACTCTTCGGCTAACGCAGCAGCATGCAGCGGCCCAGCCCCTCCAAATGCAGCTAGCGTAAAATCTCTAGGATCATGTCCTCTCTCGACGGAGACTATCTTCAACGCCTCCGCCATAGAATGATTAACCACATCAATTACAGCTGCAGCTGCAGCTTCAACAGTCAATCCAAGCGGCATTGCTAGTTTTTCAGAAATAGCAGCTGAAGCGGCATCAAAATTGATATGCATTTCACCTCCAAGGAGAGAATCTGCATCCAGATTGCCAAGGATTAAATTACAATCAGTTACAGTTGGTTCTGTCCCCCCTCGGCCATAGCAAACTGGCCCAGGCTCGGCTCCAGCACTTTTAGGTCCAACGCGGATACCACCAGCTGGGTCAACCCATGCGATTGATCCACCACCCGCCGAGACCTCAGCAAGATCGATCACTGGCACTCGAATAGGATGTCCAGCCCCGTTCATCCAACGGTTGGCACTAGCCCCTCCTGCAACCTCATATTCAGGAGTTGTTTCGTAAAGACCATTCCGGATAAGGCTGGCCTTCGCTGTTGTACCCCCCATATCAAAAGTTAACAGGTTGGGACGCTCAGCCTGGCGAGCAGCAAGTGCCGCAGCTACTACTCCTGCAGCTGGTCCGCTTTCAACCGCCATGGCGGGCATAGCCACGCCTTCTGAAGCTTCAAAAACCCCACCGTTGGAGCCCATTACATACATCCGGGGCAATCCAAGTCCCTTTGTAGCTCTTTCCAAGCGTTCAAGATACGAAGCTAAAATTGGCCCAACATATGCACAAATAGCTGTCGTAGAGGTACGCTCAAACTCTCTTATTTCAGGAAGCACTTCACTGGACAGATACACTGGGACATCGAGCGCTGAGCTAAGTCGCTTTCCAAGAGCGCGTTCATGCTTAGGGTTCACAAAACTAAAAAGAAGAGACACCGCGACTGCCTCAACGCGATCAGCCCTAAGTGATTCTATGAGCTCGTCTATTTCCTCCTCAGCTAATGGAGTAATGACGGCACCATCAAAACCAATGCGTTCCGTAATCTCAAACCGTCGTCGGCGCGGTATTAAGTTTGCTGGGGCATCTTGGAAAAGATCATAAAGGTCAGGACGAGCAGATCGACGAAGCTCTAAAACGTCACGGAAGCCCCGTGTCATAATTACAGCGGCACGCGCGCCTTTTTCTTCAAGGATTGCATTAGTCACCACAGTGGTTGCATGGCTTAGCAACCCAACATCCGCTGATTTTATAAAATAGCGATCCATCGCTTGAGCAAGGGCACTGAGAACACCTTGAGCAAAATCTTTTGGTGTAGTTGGTGCCTTGGCGACACCTATTTTTCCGGACGTATCGTCCACCAGAGCTACATCAGTGAAGGTACCACCGATATCAACTCCGATCCGCCACGCCATGCCTAAACATCCTTGTTAGTTCTAAAGCAAGAATGGTAGTTCGAGAGCTTTCACAGAGCTAGTCAGTCCGACGATAAAAACTTTCCCGACGACGCACGGGTTCTAATAAAGACCAATCCCCATCAGGAACCTCATATCCCTTTGGATGTGGGGCTCGTAACTCCATTCCTAATGATCTCATGACACGATCGTCACGGTAGTAGCACTGCACAACTAGGTTTCCAATTTTTGCAGCTGCGGCGGGGTGGGCAGAGCGAAATTCCTCTACAACGATACAACGTTTAGTAGAATCTAGGTTCGAAAAGACATCTCCACCAAACTGCTCTGCCAGTATTTCAAGTTCATTCAGCGATTTTGAAATGTCAGGCATCTGCTTGGCGGCATCACTTTCTATCTCTTCGACGATCAGAGGGTCACCAGCTCCAGGAACGCCAAATTTAACGCTTTCGGGAATAACAGCGTCAGCAAGTATAGTTAGCGTTTCGCGCTCGCTAGAAGTCAGAAATGAATTAGACATCTTTCACTCTCAATCGAAAAGGTTAGCAAGACGGCTCTTCATTTGATCCGCCACGTAGAGTGCCAGTGCCTGAATGGTATTAGTTGGATTCACGCCGGCACTCGTTACGAAAATACTGCCATCCACAATGAACAAATTCTTCACATCGTGGGACCGTCCCCACTCGTTGACGACTGATGTTTTAGGATCCTTTCCCATCCGAGCTGTTCCCATCAAATGCCAACCGCCATATGGAATTGGTGCCTCAGAATAAACCTCATAGGCCCCAGCGGCCTTCAGAATATCCGTTGAACGAGCAACACCATGATCCAGCATCTTCCGGCTATTCTCACTCAACGTGTAGTCAATCTTAGGCGCTGGGATACCATTGCTATCTGTCATATTGGGATCAAGGGTGACACGATTGTGGGCTTCTGGAAGATCTTCGCAAACAGCAACCATCCCAGTCGTCCGTTTGAAGAGTTTACGATAAGCGTCGTGATGTCCTTCACCCCACGGCACCATACCCAAACGCAGTGCCGTCTGTGCTGTTCTCACCGGTGGCATTCCACGCTGGATCTCAAGAGTATAACCACGAACGTAACCTCTGTTTTCATCAGTTTCGTAAAATTCTTGACTACGAATTAGCTTGTGAGGGCCTGCAAACCCATCCTG
>Ga0222715_10002833_pt1 | contig 15664 bp, 15 predicted proteins | sample C33_9DmetaG_FD_165056 | JGI IMG/M metagenome (GOLD analysis project Ga0222715, IMG submission 165056) | Estuarine water microbial communities from San Francisco Bay, California, United States - C33_9D | ecosystem: Environmental > Aquatic > Marine > Unclassified | place: USA: California...
ACTCTAGATCATATCACCTTCGGACTCACGTTAATTAAATATGGACGAGCAAGACCGGCCGAGTAAAACACAGAGAAAAAGAGAGGTAGAAAGCCTTCAGGCGATGGGCGCCGAACTGGTGTCGCTGTCGCGAGAAACCCTTGAATCTTTTGATTTGCCCACTGATCTAGCGGAGGCAGTGGCAGAAGCAAAAAGAATAAAGCAACATAGTGCGCTCAGAAGGCAACTTCAGTTTATCGGAAAAGTCATGCGCAATATTGACCCTGAACCCATTCGCCAGAGGCTACAGGATCTCAGAAAACCAAGCAGGAGAAGTGTCAAATTGATGCATGAGGCGGAAACCTGGCGCGATTCGTTAATCAATAAATCTACTTCCATTAGTGAATTTACTTGTCAATTTCCCCGAGCGGATGCTGATGAGATTCGGGACCTCATCGTAGCTTGCCGTAATGAAATTACTAAAGACTCGAAGAAGTCATATAGAAAACTTTTTAAGTTAATTTCTGAGACCCTAAGCTCAGAGGAAAATACCAATTAATATTTTTGCTATATTTCCAGCGTAAGTCGCGAAATCTTTCTTTTTTCTAGTTTCGAGTAAATATGTCCAATAATGATCAAGTAAAAATTGGGATGGTGTCCGTTAGCGATCGGGCATCGAGCGGCGTTTATGAGGATAAAGGAATTCCAGCGCTCAAGAATTGGATTTCCAAAACGCTAATTAACCAGGTGGAGTTCGTTGAACGCCTTATACCGGATGAACAAGAAACAATTGAACAAACACTCAGAGATCTGAGTGACGTCGATGGTTGCGACTTAATACTAACGACTGGCGGAACTGGCCCCTCTCCCAGGGATGTCACTCCTGATGCTACCGTTGCGATAGCAGATAAAGTAATGCCTGGATTTGGGGAGCAGATGCGTCAAATCAGCCTCAATTTTGTACCAACTGCGATTCTTTCCCGTCAAGTAGCAGTCATAAGAAAAAAAACGCTAATCATTAACTTGCCAGGACAACCCAAATCAATTCAAGAAACCTTGGAGGGCTTAAAGGACTCCGATGGGAAAGTTATTTCACATGGTATTTTTGCAGCCGTACCGTATTGTGTGGACCTGATTGGTGGGCCGTATATCGAAACAAACGAAGATTATTGCAAGGCATTTCGACCCAAGTCTGCGATTCGCCAGAAATGAGACTAAGGCTCGCAATAACTAAATCAAGAAACCAGACTCTGACCTCGATTGAGATCGACCCGTCTCAACAGAAACAAGCCAACCACGAAGAAAAGTGAAAGGGAAAGAATAGCATTTCGGTAGTCGCCGGCGGTGGCCCAAGTAAGTAGTCCATAAGTCAAAGGGCCAAGAATCGCCGAGCATCTCACAGCAACTCCCCATAAACCAAAAAACTCAGCTCGACGAGATGGTGGAGTCATTAGCCCTACGATTGCCCTCGCGGCCGACTGACTTGCCCCAAGCGAAATTCCGACCAAATTTGCCACGACCCAGAACCCAACCTTACTCTCGAGCAGCCAAGCTAAAAGCGTAATACAGATCCAAAGTAGCAGGAGGATTGTTAAAATTTTGATATGGCCAAATCTATCTTGAAGAGGGCCAAATACAAACGCCCCTAGTGCTGCAGTCAAGTTCACCACCATGATTAATAGGATTGTCTCTGAGAATGTGAAACCCACGACCTGCTGAGCATAAATCGCCGCTAAAGCTATTACTGCTTGTACTCCAGCTTGATAAAAAACTGTGCAACCTAAGAACCGAAATAGATCTCTGTATTGATGCCTATTTCTAATAGTGTCAAGCAATCTGTTTATTGGCTGCGAAGAACCACTGACACCGACACCCCCAGCACCAGATCCTAGAAAAATAAATGATGGAAGCGCAGCTACGAGATAAATTGCGGCTGTTATAAAGAGAGTGACAGGAACAAAGAAATCGGCAGAATAGCCCTCATTTTCAGCGGTTGTTACGTAAAACAAGCATAACCCAAGAGTAATCATTCCTCCGATATAACCTAGGGACCAACCGTAGCCTGAGATACGCCCGATGGACTTTTGAGATGAGATTTCGGGTAGATACGCCGCAATGATGTTCTCTCCAAGACCATAGAACAGATTCGACATCATTAAGAATATACATACAACAAAAATTCCCTGGTCTAAAAATAACGCAAGACACGATGTGGATCCCACACACAAAAGAGTAGTAAGCACGAGATATCTTTTCCGGAGAAAATTTGCATCGCTATGCGCACCAATAAGTGGCCCTAGCAAAAGCGTCAGTAAATAAGATACTGATAACACTGCAGTCCACATAAAGGTCGCCCAAACCGCATTATTGGCAACTACAGATACGAAATACGCATTAAATATCGCAGTTATTACAACCGTCGTATACCCAGAGTTTGCGAAATCGTAAAACGCCCAAGCCCAAATCTGCTTCTTGGAACTCAAAGCCGAGTTATTTTTTTGCATCGGACTGCATCACCAAATCGTGTTAACTAAAAATTTAAATGACCCCACTTTGCTTCAGTGATTTCAGCTCTTCATCACTCAGCCCGAGCGAACCCAGCACTTCGTCCGTATGTTCCCCAAGATCTGGGCCCAACCAGAGTGTTTGTCCAGGATTTTTCGATAATTTTGGAACAATTCCAGGAACCAACAAAGTCTCACCACCCGATAACTTTTGTTCTTGGATCATATCTCTCGCTTTGTAGTGAATGTCATTAACGATATCGACGACATCGAAGATCTTGCCAGAGGGCACATCCGCATTTTCAAGGGTTTCAAGGACATGCTTCAAGTCGTGCTGCGAACACCAATTACCAATAATTTCATCCAATTCATCACTACGCTTAGCGCGCCCGTCGTTATGCACTAGCTCTGGGTCGTCAGCAAGATCACTACGTCCTATCGCCTGCATCATTCTCTTAAATATCGAGTCACCATTCGCTCCAATTACAACGAACTTCCCATCCTTTGTGAGGTACGAGTTTGAAGGAGCGATACCTGGAAGTGTCGATCCCGTCCTCTCTCGTACGAACTTAAACATATCGTACTCGGGTACCATACTTTCCATGAAACTAAAAACTGCTTCGTATAGTGCAACGTCAACGATCTGTCCTATGCCCCCATTGACGTCACGCTGCCGCAGAGCCATAAGCGCACCTATCACACCATAGAGGGAAGCGATTGCATCCCCAAGACTAATGCCAACGCGGACGGGCGCTCGGTCGGGATAACCAGTGACGTATCGCAGACCACCCATTGCCTCACCGATAGACCCGAATCCAGGTCGATCTCGGTAGGGGCCGGTTTGCCCATAACCCGATAGTCTTACCATGATGAGCCCAGGATTTACCTTTGATAACTCCTCATAACCAAGCCCCCATTTCTCCATAGATCCAGGCCTAAAGTTCTCGACCACTATATCGGCCTCTTCCGCTAGCTTCCTGACGATTTCTTGCCCACGAGGATTTTTCAAGTCTACCGTTACCGATTTTTTGTTCCGTGCTTGGAGCAACCACCATAAAGACTTGTCTTGATAAAGTTTCCGCCATTTCCGTAACGGGTCTCCACCTCGTGGAGATTCAATCTTTATAACTTGTGCCCCAAACTCTCCCATGATGCGGGTGCAAAATGGTCCCGCAATTAATTGCCCGAGCTCGAGAACCTTTATTCCGTCAAGAGGTCCCAATGGATGTTCCAATCTTTAAAATTGCCACTTAAAAGTAACTAGCGAGAAAATATTTATGAACTACGTGAGTTTAGCAAAAATGAATCTCCTTAAATCTAGAGTACTTAGCTTTACGCTTTTACTTTTTGGCTCAATTGCATTTACCCCAGCGTTGACTACGGCAGCTGTTTGTCCAGAACTATTAAACGAGAAAGTTACAACCCTTGAAGGCGATTCATTAGATCTTTGCTCATTATCTGGAAAAGTTATCATGGCAGTAAACACGGCGAGTTACTGCGGAAATACCCCGCAGTACGAGGGTCTGGAGGCGCTGTTCAAGAAATTCAAAAACGATGGCTTAATTATTATTGGTTTTCCATCGAATGATTTTGGGGGCCAAGAACCAGGGAGCAACGAAGAAATCGCCACCTTTTGCGCTGTTAATTATGGTGTGACATTCCCAATGACAGAAAAAAGTCGTGTCGTGAGCGCGGAGGCCAATCCGTTTTATAAAAAGTTGGCGGCTGCGACGGGTAAGCGCCCCACCTGGAACTTTCACAAATATCTTGTTTCGAAAAATGGGGATACTGTAATTAGCTTCCCCTCGAGTTTTGGACCTAACAACAGCACGTTAATCAGCCAAATTGAGAAGCTGTTAGCAGAATAAGTCTTCGGTCCAAAAATTAAGGGTTGTATTCACGAATGACGTGACCCGCTAGCGGAAGGTCGGCTAGCATCCCCTTAGAGTCTGCAACACGATGGCCATTAATCCACACTCCATGAACTCCCTCTGAGGGTGTGGATAATCTCGACGCACCAGAAGGCAGGTCATAGAGACGTTTTGAGCGACCGCGACCGACTGTTTTTGGGTCGAACAAAAGCAGATCTGCCCACGCACCAACTCGAATTTCACCGCGATCCTTTATACCAAATAGCTTCGCATTATCAAAAGTTAGTTTTTTGGCAGCCGCCTCAAGCGACATTAACTTCTGATCGCGGACCCAGTAGCCAAGCATATGAAGTCCAAACCCGGCATCACAAAGAAAGGTTAAGTGCGCTCCCGCATCAGATAGCGAGATGATGGAACTCTCATCCAACATCATCTTTCCGATTGCTTCTTCGTCCGAATTCATCATGGTTGCCGTAAATACAGTATCCAGATTTTCAGATAGAGCTAAGTCCAACATAAAATCAAAAGGATCTTTATTACACCCCTTAGCAAGCTCCGCGATCGAGCAGCCCTCAATCGATAAATTTTCTGCAAGAGCTACCTGCGCAACGTGCACTTTCTCCCAATCACCGCTAAAAACATGAACACGACCATCATTCAACTCGGCTAAAAATGATTCCCGAAAACCACGACTAGCCAATGCAGTTTTGTAATCATCCTCCTCGAGACTCATCAGTGGACTCCAAACCTTGAACCCCTCCAAAGGGTAAGGTGATCTAAACGTAAATTCCATATTCAACGGACAAGGAGATACAGCGCCGACCATCAAGTTACCCCGGGATCGCGCATTGGAAATTTCGTTTAAGTCGTTGAAGGTTCTCTGCGGGTCGAGCGCAGAGTGCAATAACGCTGCGACAATATACGGCCTGCCAGCAGCAGCACACAGTCGTTCGATCGACTCCATTGGAGTATCGGAGGCTTTGGTCATCATTAAGGTCCCGCGACCCTTTTCTTTTAACACACCTGAAAGTGCGAGCAACTCATCCTCACTCGCCAAACGCGAAGGCATCGGAATTCCCTTCTCACCATTGTGCTGATAAGATCTCGTCGTTGCAAAACCACACGCACCAGCATCTATTGCTTCTGAGACAATTTCACGCATCTGTTCTATTTCTTCTGGTGTAGCTGCACGTTTCGATGCATCACCACCAAGTACATATGTGCGGACGCTCGAGTGCCCCACGTAACACCCAACGTTAGGCCCCACCCCTTTTTGCTCGAGCATATCGAGGTATTGCGGAAATGTTTCAAAACTCCAATCAATGCCAGCTGCGAGAGCATCCATTGACATTCCCTCAACTTGCGTTAGGTTTCTCATCGTGATTTCCCGATCATTGGGTCGACACGGTGCAATCGTAAAACCACAGTTCCCCATTAACAGAGTCGTGACCCCAAGTTCCGGCGAAGGGCTCGCATAAGCATCCCAGGTGATCTGAGCATCGTAATGCGTGTGATTATCAATAATCCCTGGCATGATAGTGAGACCTTCTCCATCGACGACCGTGGCCGCACTCGCCTCAACTTTACCAACTGCTTCGATGCGACCATTCTTTATCCCGAGGGACCCAGGGAGAGCAGGGCTGCCAGCCCCATCAATAATTACAACGTTATCGATACGCACATCCAGCATAAGCTTCCTTGAATTATCTCCAGTTCGATTAAATTCTATCGGTTGAAAACACAATACTACCTAAGGCGATTGATAGTATCGCAATAAAAAATTAAAAGTAACAGTGGAGTGGTTTAAAGTCGAACCTACTGCTTATTTGTCCGTTTAAACCTTTTTTGCATCAGATCTGCATCGTCGAAGTGACGGCGCCCTAGAAAAGCGGTCGCGTGTGATCCCCATTGCCGCATGGCACCCGCACTATCGATACCCATAGGCCAGAATAAGAATCGCTCGCCCCGCTCCGTGCCAGGAATCAAACCATCGGAACCGAAAATACTACGAAATTGATTATCAGCATACTGAAGCGTACGCAAGTCATCATATGCCCTTAATTCATATTCCCGAATCTGAGGAACACTCGCTTTAATTTCTTCCGAAGCTACCTCCACATTCCCAACGTAGTGCGTTCGAGAATTGATCGTTATCACAACTTGTTCACCCTCATTGATGACCGGTAAATTTCCAGGAGAAAAGGCCCATTCTTCATACTTGCTAGGCGCATTAATTGGCACAAGATTCTGTGTCGGAAAAAACATATGGTAACAACCACAGGGGTGCATGGTATCGTAGATCAAAGGGTCTCCTTGCTTCGATAAAGTCACCCGCCAAACAATACCGTCTAACTTACCCGCTAACATATCGGACACTCCCGATTTCGGACGCTCAGTGAACCACGCGACGTATACCAGTTGAGGCAGTACTTCTCCCCCAAATCGCGTACGCTCGAGTTTCGTATAGACCACTGGCTCTCGAACATCAACTCCAATACCTTTCCCCGTACCCCAATGAAGAGAGCCAATCTCGTCATATTCTCCAGAAGTTTCAACAGCAAACACAGGTGCAAAAGTTTCGAAAAGGCTAAGCAATTCCGAATCATTTAAATCCAGATGACCCAAGCGACTACTTTTACTCAGAAGCTTGGCCACTTCAACTCTGGGTAGAACCCGTTCGCGCTGGCCCGCATAGGAAATCAATTGGTCACTTACTTGCTCACCCTCACGACGAGAAGCAAACTCTTCACGTGCCTCTTCGTGCCAGCCCTCGATTCCTTTAGAAAACGGATACTTTAGAAGGGAATAGAAACCAACGAATCTTTTGATCGAATCATAATCATCCTTTACCTTTGCATTCTCTCGGAGTTCCCGAGCGCTTAGATCTGCAAAACTCATACTTAGCACGTCAGTAAGCAAATAACCGGAACAGGTTTCCGTTCGAACCAAAATCTCATCGCGATCGATCCCAATTGACTCTAACGCCGATTCAGAAAGATTCTTAAGTTCTACGCCCCTTCCGTCTAAATCGAGTTTTTGCATCTCTCGAACCCATTGGGGAAATAAAGTTGGGTCAACATCGACATCGCTCGAGAAAGACGCCAAAAAACGATTCACTCGTAAAAATGGATATTTCGCGACTCTGCTCGCCGATATATCCGTTACGTCGTTGTCCTTAACTAACTGGTCCAGTCTATAAAGCCATTGATTACAACTCTGTTTATTGATTTCGAATTGCTTATTAGCGAGCTGAGAGAACTCACGGCCACTAAAGGTGGTACACCCGGACAATAAGAAACAAGCGATAAAAAACGTAAACGGGATTTTAGGGAAATATTTCATCAAGTCAAAACCTTGTTAATTTAGTAGCGAACGACGCTCGATCTCAGCGACCATGCCAGCAAATTGATTCTCTATGTTCTTTCGGATGATTGGTTGCGTTATAAACCGAGGTAACGGTAGAGAAGGTTTGACATATCCATTCCATTTGACTAACCAACGCCCGTCCGCCTTTTGCAACAGTTCATAGGCCCCATCAAGACGGTCAAGACTACCTCGCACCACTTCAATACCGATGCGGTTAGGTTTCTGCTCGATCGAATTAACAACGACATCTACAGGCAGAGAAAAAAATAGAAACGACACAGAACCGTGCTGCTCAACCACTGCCGTCTCCCCTTCATATCGTAATAAAGTGCTCGACTTCATTCCCGGAATAAAATTCGATAAATGGTCATAGTCAGTTAATGTGGTCCAAATCAAAGCGTGCGGCGCAGTAATAACAGCCTCCGCCTCTACGTACACCGAATCCCCCTCAATTCGAGACTCCACTCGGAAGTTTTCCGCGGCTGTAACAAAGTCACCGCCAAAGCAAAACGCGACTGGCAAGATCAACCATAGTGTCGACGCTTTCATCTCAGATACCAGGTTTTTCAAAAACCATTTTTTGGTAGATCCCACCAAAAAATGTACGCCTGTGGACACAATTTCCATTCATGCCCTTTGGAAGCCAACTCTCTAACGGTTGCCGCCACAAGTCGAGCGCAAATGGCTCGAGCGACTTGAGCACGATCCAAAGAAGCGGTCGAACGGGATTGAGCTTAGATGGCTTGTGATAATCGACTATTACGATTCGCCCGCCAGGTCGCAAAACTCTCCATGCCTCACTTAACGTTTTTTGTCTTACCTCGACGGGCTGCTCATGCAACAAGAAAAATAAAATAGCCTTGTCATAACTCTCAGAATCAAGCTTCAAATCAGAAGAGTCCATTACTAGAGCGTTAAATCTTTTCTGGGTTATAACCTTTCGACGCAAATTCGAAAGCTGATCGGGGACTACGTCTACGACATCCAGTTCTCCATCGACGCTCATACAGTCGAGTATTCTTTGAGTGAAATTCCCGTAAACAGAGGCTATTTGCAACACTTTCCCAGAAAAATCTTCACCGAGTCGACGAATCGCCGCGTCCCGTAATCGCTTAAAATTTCCAAATAGAATTAAGTTAACCAAAAAATGGCGATCAAAGAATTTGATCGCTTTCGGGCTTACGTATGCCCACCAGTACGTTTTGCTCAGGTACTCTGGAATTTCTATGCTTTCGGGTAATGTCTCAGGTAAAAGGTTATCGAGTTCAGGCTGGATCTGTTGAGATTTGTACAAAAATTATTCTCCGTATTTTTAGACTTAATCTAACTGTGTTGGCCACATATTGCGCGAGCATTGTACGCGAAGTGATCAAAAGTTTTACGTTCGAGCTAGGACCTAAAAATATGACTTAGTTCCATGCAAATATTTAAAAAAGTTAGTTAAGATACTGATGACTTTTAACATTTAATGGAAACATCAAACATGCACGATACCTTGCCGAAATTAGCAAAACGAAAGTTTCCAAATGTCGCCCGAGGCGAACTCAAAATAGCGCAGCTAAACTTGGGTTACAAATGCAATCAGGCCTGTTTACACTGCCATGTCAATGCCGGACCAACGCGAGTCGAGCTAATGAGTGAGGAGACGACCCAACAAGTTTTAGATTTTATTGACAGAAGCGTTATCGAAACAGTTGATTTAACGGGAGGGGCTCCAGAACTGAACCCCCATTTCCGAAAACTTGTTTCTGAGCTTCGATCAAGGAAGATCACCACCATCGATCGATGTAATCTCACTATCCTATCCGAACCCGGACAAGAGGATCTAGCGGAGTTTTTGGCATTGCAGAAAGTGCAAATAGTAGCCTCCCTTCCTTGCTACATTGAAGATAACGTAAATGCCCAAAGGGGAGACGGAGTTTTTCAAAAAAGCATCATAGGTATTCAAAAACTTAATGCTCTTGGTTACGGACAGAAAAATTCAGGGTTGGAGTTAAACCTTGTTTTTAATCCCCAAGGAGCAGCTTTGCCAGCTCCCCAGGAAATTTTAGAGAGAGATTATCGCGATCACCTCGGTAATCAGTTTGGAATAACATTCAACTCATTGTTTACGATTACAAACATGCCAATTAAGCGGTTTGGCAGCACGCTTGTGTCGAAAGGTGAGTTTGATGGCTACATGGATCTTCTTCAATCCGCATATCAGGAGTCGAATTTAGAATCATTAATGTGTCGCAATCTCATATCGATCGATCATCAAGGTTATGTGTATGACTGCGACTTCAACCAAATGCTCGGATTACCTCTTGGGGAAAGCTCGTCCAAGATCCACATTAGCGAACTGAACGACAAGTGTCTCGTAAACCAACCGGTCAAGACTCTCGGTCATTGCTTCGGCTGCACTGCAGGTCAAGGGTCGAGCTGCGGTGGCGCCCTTCAATAAAAACTTGTAATGAAATCTCAAGTTACCGAGTCGCGGCTCGCTCCTGGTCGATTTTGCCCTCCAGAGTATTTCTATGGGACAAAAGCAATAAAAGGAGCTTCTGAAATCACGGCGAGCACGATTGTCGTATGTGGAGGGCTATATGGAAATATGGCGGCACTTGAAACGATTGAAAACCAGCACTCCGGGGTGGATCACATTATTTTCGGAGGAGACTTTAATTGGTTCAACATTGATCACGGCGATTTCAAAGAGATTAATGACCGCATTATTAGGAGCCACCTCGCTATTCGAGGAAACGTCGAAACAGAACTATCTAGGCGAAGCACACAGTCAGGCTGTGGCTGCGCATACCCACCCACAACCAGCGACGCCGAGGTGGAATACTCGAACCAGATTATTAACGCCCTACACGTCACCGCAGATAGTTTTCCAGAAATCCAAGATAGCTTTTCAAAGCTTCCGATGTTTTTGAAATTCAGGATAGGTGATACTCAAGTCGCAGTTGTACACGGGGATGCTGAAAATTTGGCAGGATGGAATTTCTCTTCGCAAGAAATGCGTAACCCGTCCAATGCTTCCCGATATCAAGGGTACTTTACGGATTCAGGTGTCGATATTTTCGCTAGCAGTCATACATGCGAGCCAGCGATACAACTATTTAATATTGATACTGAAAATCCCAGAGTAGTCATCAATAATGGCTCGGCAGGCATGCCAAACTTTGAAAATGCTCTTCATGGCATTGCAACTCGGATTTCTGTAAACGCGTGTCCCGAAAGCCTTAAATTGTATGGCGTTAAGCTGGGAGGTATTTATATCGATGCAATCAAAGTGAATTACGATTCAACCAAATTTCTGAGACAATTCTCTCGCTGCTGGAGCGCTAAATCTCCAGCGCATAAGTCGTATTATGGGAGGATAGCTGGAAGGACTGGAACAAAAATATCAACTGTCACCGAGAGTCTCGCAAATGCCCTCGGAGTATCGGATTAGAATTTTTATATGGCAAAAAATAAAAGACCCGGTAAGTCAATCATATTAGCAGTGTGTGTTTTGGCGCTTGGAATCCTATTTCTTGTATTCAAGGATTTCGTGTTAGATGTGCTTGCGCAGCTTAATCTTTCAACCCTTAAAGAAAACTATGAATCCCTAACGGCCTATTCCTCTGAGCATCCAATCAAAGCCGCTCTGAGCTACTTTGTTCTTTACATTGCGATAACAGCGCTGTCGCTCCCTGGCGCCGCAATTATGACGGTGGCAGCTGGCGCTGTTTTCGGTCTTTTATGGGGAACGGTACTGGTATCTTTTGCATCCACCATCGGCGCGACGATCGCTTTTCTCCTTACACGATATTTCTTTAGAAATCTTGTAAGAAAAAAATTTGGAGATAAGCTAAAAGCCTTGAATGAGGGAATTCAGAGAGACGGCGCTTTCTACCTATTAACCCTGCGCCTTGTCCCAGTCATCCCATTTTTTGCAGTTAATGCGGCGATGGCGCTTACTCCAATTCGTACCGGAACGTTCTACCTGGTAAGTCAGATCGGCATGCTTCTGGGAACAATAATTTTCGTTAACGCAGGAACCCAGCTTGCGGCCCTGGACACTCTGGGCGGCGTTCTATCGACGCCGATATTATTGTCGCTGTGCCTACTCGGTATATTCCCACTCATAACAAAAAAAATAGCAGACATACTTCGAGGAAGGAGAGTCTATGCGGGGTGGAAAAAACCTAAGGAATTTGATTACAACTTGATCGTCATAGGTGGTGGTGCAGCAGGGCTTGTATCGTCCTACATAGCCTCTGCCGTGCGAGCGAAGGTCGCCCTTATTGAGAAAGAAAACATGGGAGGGGACTGCCTAAATACCGGATGTGTTCCCTCAAAAGCAATTATCAAATCTGCAAAATTTATACACCAGGCGCGTCACTCTGGAAAACTAGGTATTCAAGAAGCGAAAATCACCTTCGATTTTCAAGAAATCTTACGCAGGGTACGTCGGGTGATAAAAAAAATTGAGCCACATGACTCAATTGAGCGATATACGCGTCTTGGGGTAGACTGCTTCGCCGGTACCGCCAAGATGGTCACGCCTTGGACTGTAGAAGTCAGCACATCCACCGAAAAACGAATTCTCTCAGCGCGAAATATTATTATCGCCTCTGGAGCAAGTCCGATTGTTCCCCCACTGCCTGGACTTAAGGATGTTCAGTATGTGACATCGAACACTATTTGGGATATTCAAGATTTGCCCAAAAAGCTCCTTGTAATCGGAGGAGGAGCTATCGGGTGTGAGTTAGCTCAGGCCTTTTGCCGAATAGGGTCAGAAGTAGTGCTGTTGGAAGCGATGGAGCGGATCTTGATCAAGGAAGACCCCGAGGTTTCTGAGATAGTCGCAAATCATATGTCAGATGACGGAATAGCCCTACTATCCCGACACAGAGCAAAAGGGTTTCTTGTCGAAAATGGTCAGCAGCTGTTGGTTTGTGAAGGGCCAAACGGGGAGATACGTATCGAGTTTGACTTGGTGCTATTTGCCATAGGCAGAGGGGCCAATTTAAGGGGGTTTGGGCTCGAAGATATAAACGCCATTGAGCCAGATGATCGAGTCCTGAGAACCAATGAGTATCTCGAAACTAGGTACCCGAATATTTTCGCTTGTGGAGATGTAACGGGTTTAATGCAATTTACCCATGCTGCAGCTCATCAAGCTTGGTATGCGGCCGTTAACAGTCTATTTGGAACATTCAAACGATTTAGAATCAATTTCGATGCGATACCTTGGGCAACATTCACCAGTCCAGAGGTTGCACGTGTGGGATTAAACGAAAACGAGGCACGTGAAAGGGGAATTGACTTTGATATAACTCGTTACGAAATTGATGACCTTGATCGCGCGATTGTGGATTCGGAAGATTATGGATTTATTAAAGTGCTCACTAAACCGAAAAGCGACAAAATTCTTGGAGTCACAATTGTCGGTGAAAACGCCTCAGAGTATATTTCAGAGTTCGTCCTCGCTTTAAAACAAAACATTGGATTAAATAAAATATTAGCGACGACACATATCTACCCAACATTCTCTGAAACGAATAAATACGTCGCAGGCGAATGGAAGAGAGCGAATACTTCTGTGGTCACACTCGGGATCTTAGAGCGTTTTCACAAGCTTAGACGCTAACCTGCGCTAACAAAAAATTTTTTCGAGCCACAATGATGAAGCGCATAACTCTATCTTTTATATTTCTTATCAATTTCCTCTGCTCGAATGCGAACGCAGAACCATTCGACCACCAACATTCACAATTTACTCAAATACTTCAACAGCATGTACGCTGGATAAATTCCCACGAAACAGCTGTTGACTATGAATCACTTTCGCAACATAAAGAACCTTTACAACGTTATCTTGATCAACTAAAGAGGGTAACTTATGCAGAATTTAATAGATTCCCAAAACATCAACAGCTGGCATTTCTCATTAATACCTATAACGCCTATACGCTGAGCTGGGTGGCAAACGAACACGGGCATATCAAATCAATAAAAGACCTAGGAACGTTATTTAAAAGCCCCTGGAAACAAAAGATATTTACATTATTTGGAAAAGCAGTCAGTCTCGACTACATAGAGCACGACTTGATCAGGCAACCGGGTCGGTTCGATGATCCTCGCATCCATATGGCAGTCAATTGTGCATCGAAAGGTTGTCCAGCTCTTCGGGATGAGGCTTTTACAGCTGATAAACTTAACGCACAACTAGATGATGGTGTTTCGCGATTCCTTTCAGACAAATCCCGAAACCGAATAGAAAAAAATACAATCTTCGTCTCCAAGATATTCGATTGGTATGAAAGCGATTTCGTTAAAAATACAGGGAGTTTGCTTAATTGGCTACGAAAAAACCAATCATCGTTAGCAAGCAACACCGATCAAAAGAACACGATTGACGGTCAGGATCCAGATATTAAATTTCTTGACTACGACTGGGGCCTTAATCGGCTAGAACATTAAGTTTGACAACAACCTTCGTGTCATCTCCGATTCTTTCGATTATCATTCCCACGCTGAATGAGGAAGAGACGATAGCCCCCCTACTCTCGCACCTTAAAAAATACTCAAGAACAAACATAGAAATTATTGTCGTAGATGGAGGCAGTTCGGATGAGACCATTAAGGTAGCAACCTCACTCGACGTAACAGTAATCTCCAGTAAAAAGGGCCGAGCACGACAGATGAACGCGGGCGCCAAACAAGCGACAGGTGATGTTCTTTGGTTTTTACACTCAGATTCAACTCCACCTGAAAATTTCGATCAACTCATAACTCGGTCTGCGAGACAGCAAATCTGGGGTTACTTCAAAGTTAAACTATCGGGCGACCGTTTAGGACTTCGTATCGTCGAGTTCTTTATGAACCTGAGGTCTCGCTTAACGCGCATTATTACCGGCGACCATGGTATTTTTATTTCCCGTGAGATCTTTCATACGATTGGCGGTTACCATGATCTTGCCTTGATGGAAGACATCTCTATTTCAAAACGTTTAAAAAAAATCGCTTTACCAAAAAGAATCAACGAACCACTCCTAACCTCCTCGCGAAAATGGGAAGCTAATGGCATCGTGCGTACTGTATTGACAATGTGGACGCTAAGAGCGCTTTTCTTCCTCGGGGCCAACTCGATATGGCTCGAAAAAAAATACTACAAAAACAAGTAATGAAAAACGAATCATTATCGAAGCCGAAACAGCTCATACAAATTTTTACCAAAGCGCCTATTCCAGGCAACGTAAAGACTCGCTTGGCTCGGGAAATCGGAGCCGAAAAAGCAACAGAATTACATATTTCAATGTTCGAACATATTCTCAGTGTGAGCGACTCGCTACCAAATACCGATATTGAAATTTGGTATACGCCCGCAAAATCCCATCCTTACTTCGAGAAACTTGAAGAGCTTCATTTCACAACAAAACAACAAACAGGCGAAGATCTCGGCTACCGTATGTTTGCTGCGATTAAGGAAGGATTGTTAAATTATGAAAACGTCGTCTTAGTCGGCAGTGATTGTCCCGCTATAGCCACCAAACATTTGAAACAAGCGTTTGACATCCTAACAGCAGGGTATCCGTATACATTCATTCCGGCAACAGACGGTGGGTTCGTGCTCATAGGAGCAACTGAAATAAAAGAGGCCATTTTTCGCGGCGTAAAGTGGGGATCCCCTGATGTTATGAAAAAAATTGAGGAAAATTTAATTCTTCATAACAAATCTTATCGTTTACTGACACCCCTCCAGGATATTGATAGAGAGTCCGATTTAGAGCATATCCCAAAACTCAAAATATTTGATTGGCACAGAATGGAAAATTAAGATGCTGAGGATCACAATTTTTATTTTTCTAGTTTCCTTAGGTTCAACTTGCCGTTTGGCTCTCGCTGAGGAGATATCAGTCTTCAATTTTTCGCAACATAGTATTGAAAAAGACCCACAACTCATTTGGC
>Ga0222715_10002836_pt1 | contig 15654 bp, 13 predicted proteins | sample C33_9DmetaG_FD_165056 | JGI IMG/M metagenome (GOLD analysis project Ga0222715, IMG submission 165056) | Estuarine water microbial communities from San Francisco Bay, California, United States - C33_9D | ecosystem: Environmental > Aquatic > Marine > Unclassified | place: USA: California...
ACAACTTGTCTACAGTCTTATCTTTGTGACGTGAAAAAGCATATTCCCGTAGAAGAAGGCGATTACTACACCGAAAATGGGTATCGGGTATTTACCGAGAAATACCATTTGAAAAGAGGATATTGCTGCGAAAGTGGTTGCCGTCACTGCCCTTATGGATATAACTCCAAACAAAATCGAAGAGCCTAGCCTATTGACTCATATCGGTTCTGATTTGTAACTTCATAGTGAGTTCGTTAACCTTTATGCTATGAAAAAATCAATGTACTTATTTGGGGCTTTTTTAAGCCTGTTACTACTTGTATCCTGCAGTTCAATTCGAGTGTTTACCGACTACGACACCGAAGTCAATTTTTCGAATTACTCGAGTTTCGCTTTCTATAAACCGACGATTGACAAGGCCGAAATCTCTGATCTAGACAAAAGACGCATTCTAAAGTCGATTGAGTCTCAAATGACTACAAAAGGATATGTACTTGCTGAAAATGCCGATCTACTAATTAGCATTGCTACCGACGAAGAATCTAGAGTAGACATCAATAACCAGGCTTGGGGTATTGGCTGGGGCTGGGGATTTAGTCCTTGGATGTGGGGACCAATGAATAATCAGGTGGTAAGTACCTATGAACGAGGCGTACTCCTTATTGATATCTTAGATGCCGAAAAGAAGCAACTCATTTGGCAAGGCAAAGGCAGTGGTATACTGACCAATGTGACTAACCCAGAGGGTCGTCAAAAATTGATCGATCGGTACGTTTCGGCGATTTTAGCGAAATATCCGATTCGCTAATTAAAAAGTGCTTTAGCTGACTCTAAGGCTTGTGGTATACCCGCAGGGTTCTTTCCGCCCGCAGTGGCAAAGAAGTCTTGTCCTCCTCCACCCCCTTGGATGTGTGCCCCTAATTCACGAATCATCTTCGAGGCACTAAGCCCTTTAGTGGCTACAATTTCCTTATCGATATAAATCGATAGCAGCGCCTTCTCTCCCACCTGCGCACCAAGTACAAGACATAATCCTTTATGCTGAGCGGCTAGATCAAAGGATATCTGCTTCATGGCAGCAGCATCCAAATCAACGGGAACGGCTGCGAACTGAATGCCGTCTATCTCAGTGATTCGCATGCCAATCGCCGCTTTAATATGCTTGATTTTTTCGGCAACAAGTGAGTCTCTTTCTTGTTTGATAGCAGTGAGTTCGCCAAAGGTATCATCGACCGCTTTTATTAAGTCTTGTGCTTTTGGAAAACGTTCAGAAAGCTGTTCGATAAGTTTCTCTGTCTCTCTATAGTATTCACGAACCCCTTTCGCCGTAATCGCCTCAATGCGTCGGATACCCGCTGCAACTCCTCCTTCACTTACAATCTTAAATTGCCAGATTTTTGAGGTATTGTTAACGTGTGTTCCCCCACAAAGCTCAATGGATTCCCCGAAACGAATCGTTCTTACGGTATCTCCGTATTTCTCTCCGAATAGAGCCATTGCACCCTCAGCAATTGCCGTCTCCATATCAACAGATCGGGCCTCTACTAGTGCAAGACCTTCATGAATTCGTTGATTCACTAATCGTTCTACCTCAGCAAGTTCTTCAGCAGTCATCTTTGCAAAGTGCGAAAAATCAAATCGCAAACTTCCTGGTTGAACTGACGAACCACGTTGCTCCACATGCGTACCTAGCACCTCTCTAAGGGCTTGATGTAATAGGTGAGTAGCAGTGTGGTTAGCGGTGGTATCTCTGCGAGCCTCCTGATCTACAACAGCTGTAAATGCTCCTTCTAATGAGCTAGGCAGCTTCTTTGTAAAATGCAGAATCTCATTATTCTCTTTTTTGGTGGTATAGATGTGAATTTCACCCTCATCTGAACACAACCTCCCGCGATCTCCTATCTGCCCTCCCCCTTCTGGATAGAAAGGAGTGGTATTTAATACCAGTTGAAAGAACTGCTCATTCTTCTGCTTGATCTCGCGGTATTTCAAAATTTGTACGCCACTTATTTCAAGATGATCATAACCGACAAATCCTTCTCCAGAACCTTCATTTACGATGATCCAATCGCTCTTTTCTGAAGTAGCATCTGCCTTTGAACGCTGCTTTTGAGCGGCTAACGCCTCTTTGAAACCATTCTCATCGTAAGTGTAACCCTTCTCTGAAAGAATTAGCGCAGTAAGATCGATTGGGAAACCAAAGGTGTCGTATAATTCGAACGCCTTCTCTCCTAAGAGTTCCTTATTGCTTGTTTCGATAAGTAAACTATCTAGGCGTTTTAATCCCGCTTCAAGAGTGGATAAGAACGATTGCTCTTCTTCTTTGATTACCGAAATGATCAGGGTCTTCTGAGCGGTTAATTCAGGAAACGCCTCACCCATCTGAGATTCAAGCGTATCCACAAGTCGGTATACGAAAGGTTCAGATTGACCTAAGAAGGTGAATCCGTAACGAATAGCTCTGCGTAAAATTCTTCGAATGACATATCCGGCTCCATTGTTTGAAGGAAGCTGTCCGTCAGCAATAGCAAAAGCGACTGCACGAACGTGATCGACAATGACACGAATAGCGATATCGGTAGATTCCTCTTTTCCATAGGCATGACCACTGATATTTTCTAAGGTAGCAATGAGCGGAGTAAATACATCGGTATCGTAGTTCGACTGCTTACCTTGAAGAGCCATACACAACCTTTCAAAGCCCATTCCCGTATCAACATGCTTAGCGGGTAGCGGTTCAAGAATTCCGTTGGCCTTACGATTGAATTGCATGAAAACGAGGTTCCAGATTTCAACGACTTGGGGATGATCGGCATTGACTAGTTCGTCTCCTGGAGTTAATTGACGCTCCTTATCAGAGCGAAGATCAATGTGAATTTCAGAACAAGGACCACAAGGACCTTGCTCTCCCATTTCCCAGAAATTATCTTTTTTATTTCCGAGAAGAATGCGCTCCTCAGCGATAAAATCCTTCCAAAGTTCATAAGCCTCAATATCTTTTAAGAGCTGATCTGCATCATCGCTTCCTTCGAAAATAGTGACGTAAATACGATCCTTGTCTAGCTTATAAACTTCGGTTAAAAGCTCCCAAGCCCAAGAAATTGCCTCTTTCTTGAAGTAATCTCCAAAACTCCAGTTCCCGAGCATTTCAAAAAGCGTGTGGTGGTAAGTGTCTTTACCTACCTCCTCTAAATCGTTGTGCTTACCGCTTACTCTAAGACATTTCTGGGTATCTGCAACACGCTTATCGGCGGCCTCAGTGTTCCCCAAAAAATACTCTTTGAACGGATTCATGCCCGCATTGGTGAATAACAGTGTGGGGTCGTTCTTCATCACAAGCGGTGCCGAAGGGACGATTTGATGTCCTTTTGATTTAAAGAAATCTAAGAAGGTCTTGCGGACGAGATTCGCGTTCATATCAAAAACGTATCTTTGAGTGGTAATTTTGCCTCAAAAATAGGACAATTTGAAAGACCAAAAGCGCAAGCAGAAGTATTACTACGACCCAGACACCCTGTCGTATCGCAAGGTTGCCTCAAGGCCCCTTCGTAAATTATGGCAGTTTGGTCTATTTTTTATGGCTTCGGCGCTATCAGGAGCGGCAATCTTTTATTCATTTAACCAACTAGGTTGGGTGCGCAATTCAAACGAAATCGTTCTTCAACGAGAATTAGACAATTACAAACAAGACTATCAGAATTTTATCAAGCGTCTCGACCGCACAGCAGAGGCACTCGAAAATTTAAGGCAGCGAGATAACGAGGTTTATCGCTTGTATTTCGAGATGGATCCTATTCCTGAAGAGCAATATTATTCTGGTTTTGGTGGGGTGAATCGCTACCGTAAATACGAAGGACAAAATAATTCAGAATTGATTAAAGAGGCCGCACAGAGCCTAGACGTCATTGAAAAGGCCATCGTGAATCAATCTAGATCACTTGATGATATCTCTGACATGCTGCCCAAACGAAAAGAATACTTAGCCGCTATACCAACCATTCAACCTGTAAAAAATGAAGACCTCAGAAGGATGGCTTCAGGTTATGGATGGCGCTCAGACCCTTTTACTAAGATGCGTAAATTTCACTACGGAATGGACTTTTCTGCTCCAGTGGGCACCCCCATTTTCGCCACAGGTGATGGTGTGGTTAAAAGAGCTGATCAACGTGCTTCTGGCCTCGGTAAGCATATCAGAATCGATCATGGATTTGGCTATGTAACCATTTATGGTCACCTTTCAAAGTACAATGTTAGACCCGGACAAAAAGTAAAACGCGGCGATATTATCGGTTACGTAGGTAATACCGGTCGTTCTTTAGGGTCTCACCTCCACTATGAGGTAAATAAAGATCGCAAACAGGTTAATCCGATCGATTTCTATGCGGGTACTTTATCGGCAGCAGACTATGAAATACTCAGTCAACGTGCCGCACTATCGAATCAATCTCTAGATTAATGGAACTCCATCTACGCGACAAACGGTACTATTCAATCGGTGAGGTAGCCGACGCCTTTAGGGTTAACACTTCGCTTATTCGGTTCTGGGAAAAAGAATTCGATGGTATTAAGCCAAAGAAAAACGCAAAAGGAGATCGAAGGTTTACCCCTGAAGATGTTCAGCAATTAAAGCGAATCTATGAGCTTGTCAAAGAGCGTGGATTTACTCTTGAAGGTGCCAAGACCGAACTTAAAAACAATAAGAAAACCTATAAGAAAAACGAAGAAATCGTTCGTAAATTAGAATCAATCAAACAACAACTCATCCATCTAAAAGACAGCTTAAAATGAAAAAAAGTTATTTCGTAATCGCAGCATTCGTTGGTGTCATCGTGCTCGCTCTATTTTGGTACGTAGGTACAAACAATCGCTTTGTAGAAATGAAAGGAAACGCCACTAAACAGTGGGCCAATGTAGAAAGCTCTTACCAAAGACGCTCAGACCTTATTGGTAATCTAGTAAACACCGTAAAAGGTGCTGCAGACTTTGAAAGAAATACGCTTACCGCAGTGGTCGAGGCTCGTGCGAAAGCAACGAGTACAACCATCGATGCAAGCCAGCTTGACCCAGCTCAATTAGAGGCCTTTCAGGCAGCCCAAGGGCAATTATCTTCGGCTCTATCGCGTTTACTGGTTACGGTAGAACGCTATCCTGATCTGAAAGCGAATCAAAACTTCTTAGAATTACAGTCTCAGCTTGAAGGCACAGAAAATCGCATCAATGTTGAGCGTAACCGATACAATAACCTAGCAGGAGATTATAACATTGCGATTAAGAAGATTCCGGCTAGCATTATCGCTAATATGGGTGGGTTCACAGAAATCGCTCTATTCAAAGCAGAATCTGGTGCCGAGAATGCTCCTGAAGTAAACTTCAATTTCTAAATGAAGGCTGAAGAACTTTTTAGTAAAACAGAAGAAGAAGAAATCGTCTCAGCCATCAAAGCAGCTGAGAAAAACACCTCTGGAGAAATAAGAGTTCATATCGAGGCAAGTAGTAAGGGTAAAAACACTCTAGAACGTGCTGTCGAGGTATTTCAAGAATTAGAAATGCATCAAACTGAGGCCCGTAATGGGGTACTCTTTTATCTCGCATATGAAGATCATGCTTTTAGCATATTCGGCGATCAAGGGATTAACGAAAAAGTACCCATAGGATTCTGGGACTCTACTCGCGATCAAATGCAAACGGCTTTTAAAAAATCAGCCTTTGCAGAAGGCTTGGTTGCTGGTATTACTGAAGCCGGTCAAGTACTTAAAACTTATTTCCCCTATCAATCTGACGACCAAAACGAACTCGATGACTCAATCTCTAAAGGCTAAATTATTTTTCCTGTTAGCGGTAGGAGCCGTAGTTGGTGCCTGGGCGCAATTTCAGATTCCTGAAAAACCTAATAAGCAAACTGCACTCTATGACTATGCCGATGTTTTAGATCGTGATGAGGAGCGAGCGCTGATTCAAAAACTAGTACAATACGCAGATGCGACCTCAACACAAATTGTTGTGGTTAGTATCCCCTCCACAGAAGGTGAAGATATTCAGTTCCTCGGTGCTAATTGGTTAAGTGCTTGGGGTATTGGCCAGGCGGGTAAAGACAATGGTATTTTAATCCTATTAGCAAGAGATGATCGTCGCATCGGAATAAATACAGGTTATGGCGTTGAAGATCGACTCACTGATGCCCTTTCAAAACGAATTATAGAAACCCGAATCATTCCTGAATTTAAAAATGGTGACTACTACGGCGGACTAGATGCAGGTACAGACGCAATCTTTGAAGTACTCACCGGCGCGTTTACTGAAGATCGAAACCTTCGCACCTCAAAGAAGGATAAATTTGGAGTCTTTGTCTTCCTAATGATCATCGTTCTTATTGTAGTCAGTATGATCTCACGCAAAGGTGGTGGTGGCTCAAGCGGTGGGGGTATGCGCGGACCTGACCTAATGGATGTTCTTATCCTAAGCTCTCTAGGAAGACGAAGCGGTGGCGGCAGCTTCGGAGGCGGTGGTAGCTTCGGAGGCGGAAGTTTCGGCGGTGGCTTCGGCGGAGGTTTTGGCGGCGGAGGCGGTGCCTCCGGCGGATGGTAACCCCCTATTTCTTACGCATAAAGATCGTCACAGGAACTCCCTCAAAATTGAAGTTCTTACGTAGCTGATTTTCTAGGTAACGCTTATAGGGATCTTTCACATACTGAGGCAGGTTACAGAAAAACGCAAACTGCGGATAATGTCCGGGTAACTGCGTACAGAATTTAATCTTCACGTACTTTCCTTTCAGCGATGGTGGCGGATAATGCTCAATAAGCGGCAGCATCACATCGTTCAACTTATGGGTAGGCACACGCTTAGATCGGTTTTGGTATACCTCGACCGCGGTTTCAATGGCTTTGTAAATACGCTGTTTTTCAAGCGCTGAAATGAAGATAATTGGCACATCTGTAAACGGCTCCATGGCCTCGCGAATCTTCTTGGTATAATCGCGAACACTATTGGTCTCCTTCTCTACGAGATCCCACTTATTTACTAATACGACGATTCCTTTATTATTTCGGTGCGCTAGCCAGAAAATGTTTTGTACTTGACCATCAAAGCCTCTCGTGGCATCTAAAATAAGAATAGCTACATCACAATGCTCGATGGCACGAACCGAACGCATTACCGAATAAAATTCTAGGTCTTCTTTAACTTTAGCCTTTCTTCGAATACCGGCAGTATCGACAAGGTTAAATTCGAATCCAAATCGATTGTATTTGGTGTCGGTAGCATCTCTGGTAGTACCGGCGATATCAGTTACAATAAAACGCTCTTCACCTAACAGCGCATTGATAAACGAAGATTTACCTGCATTCGGACGACCAACCACAGCAAAACGCGGCAATTCGTCTTCTACTTCAGGCTCGTCTGGTAATATCTCAACAACGGCATCAAGTAAATCTCCAGAACCCCCACCATTGATCGATGAGATGGTGTAGTAATCACCCAAACCAAGTGCGTAAAATTCAACCGCATCGGCCTCACGCATAGCGTTATCTACCTTATTGATCGTCAGAAAAACGGGCTTATCATGTCGACGAAGGAGTTTGGCAACATCCTCGTCCATCCCTGTGACACCAGACTCGACATCAACCATGAAAATGATTGCGTCAGCCTCATCTATCGCCAATTCTACTTGCTTATCGATTTCGAGTTCGAAGACGTCTTCGGAACCTTTGACGTATCCGCCTGTATCGATGACCGTGAATTCGCGGCCATTCCAATCGGTTTTGCCGTAGTGGCGATCACGGGTTACCCCACTTACCGCATCGACAATAGCCTCTCTGCGCTGAATGAGTCGGTTAAAAAAAGTCGACTTTCCAACGTTCGGACGTCCCACAATAGCAACAATAGCTCCCATAGAAAAATTTGTAGGCGCAAAGGTAGCCGAAATTTGTTAAGGGCGGTGATTCTAACCCTGATATCCGAATCGACGCAATTGATTTTCATTGCTGCGCCAATCCTTATTCACCTTTACGTAAAGTTCTAAGTGTATTTGTTTTTGAAAGAAGGATTCCAAATCTTTTCGAGCCTCAGTTCCTACTCTCTTGAGTGCCTTTCCTTGGTGCCCGATAATGATTCCCTTCTGTGTATCGCGTTCTACCATGATAACGGCACGCACTCGAATAATCTTTTCTTCTTCTTTAAAGCTTTCAACTTCTATTTCTACTGAATAAGGTACCTCCTTTTTATAATGAAGAAGAATCTTTTCTCGAATGGTTTCACTCACAAAAAATCGCTCCGATTTATCAGTAAGTTGTTCTTTATCAAAGTAAGCAGGACCAAGGGGTAATAATTCTTTAATTCGCTGCATTACCTGATCCACACCAAAACCTTCTAACGCTGATATCGGATGGATCTCTGCTTGAGGCAATACCGCTGACCAATTCGTAACCGCTTCTTCTAAACGTGCTTGATCAGTAGTGTCGATCTTATTGATTAATAAAAGTAATGGTGTGCTTGTCGCCTCTAGTTTTTTGAAAAATTGCTCATCTTTTAGTCCCTTCTCTCCGATCTCAACCAGATATACTAGGACATCGGCATCTTCAAAAGCCGTTTTGACAAAATCCATCATCGACTCCTGAAGCGCGTAGGCCGGGTCAATAATACCTGGAGTATCTGAAAAGATAATCTGATAATTCTCTTCGTTTACAATCCCAAGGATACGATGTCTGGTAGTCTGTGCCTTTGAAGTAATAATAGATAAACGCTCCCCCACGAGTGCATTCATCAAGGTCGATTTACCTACGTTCGGATTACCGATGATATTTACATAACCTGAATGATGACTCATAGAATTCCTTCTTTAAAGCGTTTAAAGTAATCTGAAGCTGCAGCATTTACTTTGGGGGCCAATAACAGTACCGCAATCATATTAGGGATAAGCATCAGGGCATAGGCTAAGTCCATTAAGTTAACCACAAGATCAACAGAAGCGATGGCCGCGATGATAATCGTAACGATATAAAAGTAATTGAACCCCTTGCCGATTTTAGTTCCGACTAAAAATGACAAGCTCTTCACCCCATAGTACGAGTAGGTAAGTATCGTTGAAAGTGCAAATGCAGTAACAGCGATCATAAGGAGCACATCGCCCCATCCGAACAAGGTCTTTTTGAAAGCAATTAGGGTCATGAGTATTCCGTTCGTCTCAGCCTCGAGATATGCGCCACTAATCAAAATAACTAAGGCCGTTAAGGTACAAACCACAATAGTATCGATAAATGGACCGAGCATGGCGACTAATCCTTCTTGAACGGGCTCGTCGGTTTTTGATTGGCCGTGATACATCGGGGCTGAACCTAAACCAGCTTCGTTTGAGAACATCGCTCTGCGTGCACCTAAAATAATCACTCCCCATAAACCACCTGTAATAGCCGTTTCAAAGTTAAAAGCCTCGGTAAGAATCAGCTTGAAAGCGGGAAGAATACCCTCGACATTCGTGGCTAAAACAAAGAGTACTGCAAGCAGGTAAAAACCTACCATAGGCGGTACAATTCGGGTTGCTACTTGGGCAATCTTTTGAACCCCACCAAAGATCACGGTAGCCGTGATCGAAGCTAAAACCACTCCGACTATTGCCTTCCACGCAAATGCTGAACCTAGGTCAATTAGTGTTTCGTTCGGACGAATCACCTCCATAAACGTTTGAGTAAACTGATTGGCTTGAAAGATGGCTAGGTATCCGATCATACCCATGACTGCATAGAAAATAGCTAAAGGTGAGCCTAACTTACCAAGTCCGCGAGTCATATAATACATAGGACCTCCTTGCGCTACCCCATCAGAATCAACACCGCGATACATAACCGCTAAAGAGCAACTATAATATTTAATCGCCATGCCTAAGAGTGCGGTCATCCAGATCCAGAAAATAACTCCGGGACCTCCGAGATATACTGCAATGGCCACACCTGAAATATTACCAAGACCTACTGTGGAGGCAATCGCCGCAGATAAAGCTTGCCAATGAGACACCTCACCAGTCGCACCTTCTTTGTCATATTTACCACGGGTAATATCAATGGCATGTTTGAAATTTCGATAAGGTTTGAACCCCGAATAAAAAGCTAAAAAGAGTCCCCCTCCGAGGAGCAGTACAAGCATCGCTCCTTCGGTGTAAGGCAGTAATGCTGAAATGAGATCATTGATTACATTCATAGGCGCGAAGATAGGGCTCAATTCGCAATAGTATTGAATTGAATGGCCGTATCAACAAGGGCTAAATGTGAATACGCTTGGGGAAAATTACCCAGTAGTCGTTTCGACTCAAAATCAATATCCTCACTGAATAAACCCAAATGATTAGAATAACTAAGTAACTGATCAAAAAGTCTTTTTGCTTCAGATATTTCTCCAATTTTTATTAAACTTCGGATGTACCAAAAAGTACAAATGGTAAAAGATGATGAAGGCGCTCCAAAGTCGTCTTCATCTTTATAACGATAAAGTAATCCGTCAGTTAAAAGTTCCTTACCAATAGCCTTTACTGTAGCTACAAATCGTTTCTGCGTGGGATCAATAAAACCATATTGCTCCATTAAAAGTACCGAAGCATCTAGAGTTTTGGAACCATACGATTGAGTATATGCCATCACCTCATCATTCCAAGCATTTTTAAGTATGTCTTCCTTAATTCGCTCTCGCAAATCATTCCATTTTGGTTTTTTTTGATCGAGTAACTCTGAAATTTTAATAGCCCTATCAATCGCCACCCAGCAGAGAAGTTTAGAAAATGTAAAATGTCTGTCTTCTCCTCTAAATTCCCAGATTCCTTTATCGGGCTTTTCCCAATTGTGAGCAACAATCCATACGATGTTTTTTACAAGCTCCCACAATTCTTCTTTTCGTTCAAAATCAATACTGAACGAATTTAGCTCCACATAAATCGCATCCATGAAAATCCCATAGATGTCATTTTGTTTTTGATGATAAGCATCATTTCCTATTCGAACAGGTTTAGAATTTTGATAGCCTTCTAAATGTTCCAACGTTTCCTCAGTCAACGTTTTTTCACCATGAATTCCATACATGATTTGAAGCTTCTCATCCTTTTCAGGAATAAGATCTATAATGTAATCAATGAACTTTCGAACGACCTTCCGATGTCCTAATTGAGACATCATTTTAATTACCATAGAAGAATCTCTGACCCAACAGAATCTATAATCCCAGTTTCTAACTTCTCCGATAGTCTCGGGCAGTGAAGTAGTCAAAGCAGCGATTATCGCACCAGTTTTATCATAAGAAAGCAATTTCAATGTTAGAGCACTTCTATTAATCTGTTCGCTATACAATTCAAAATGATTCGTTCGTTGAACCCAACTCATCCAATAAGTTTTGGTAAGCTCGAAATCGTATTGTGCTGATGCCAAATCAGGCACCTCTAATTTTTCATTGTATGAAAGCGTTAGGAAACGGTTTTGGTCTAAAATAATTTCAGAACCCTTTAAAATTGAGTTGAGGTTGATATCTGAATAAAGGAAAAGCGTATCATAATTGGATTCGTTTTCATGTACACTAACTAATCCTCGATTTTTCTCAAAAGTCTTCGTGTTGCCCGAAGCGTACTCGAGTGAAGGCTTATAATCAATTTGAATCTTAGGTGTTCCCTTGAGCGGCTTTATTACTCGAGTTAATTCTGGAGGGTTATAAAATAAGCCCGATGTTTTTTGATAACGAGGCATAAAGTCAATGAGCTCGAAAGCTTCGTCTTGGCTCATAAACCGAGTCACCAAAATATTCGTATTTTCAAGGTAAGTTTGAGAAATCTCCCATTGAAATTGTGATTGTATCGACAAGTGACCGGCGTTTTTGTCAAGGAGTTTCGCAAAAACAGAAGGTGAAGCAAAGTGGGGTAAACATAACCAATCAACCGATCCCTCTTTCGATATTAGCGCACCACTGGTACAATTACCTACAATCCCATAATTTAAATTATTGTTATCCATAATCAAATAATAAACCCAAGTCACAAGTTGAAGAAAATTGTAATTGTTTCTAACCGTTTACCTGTAAAAGTTGAAAAAAATGAAGAATCTCTAGTTTTTAGCCCTACTAGTGGAGGATTAGCAACCGGATTGAAAAGTTTTCATGAAGATGGAAATGCACTTTGGATCGGGTGGCCTGGTATTAATCGAGAAGAGTTCTCAAAAACTGAGGAAGTAAAATTTACAAAATCACTAATTGAGAAACGTTACAAGCCCATTCATCTAACCAAATCTCAAGTTGATGACTTTTATCTCGGATTATCTAATGAATCTATCTGGCCTTTATTCCATTATTTCAAGCAAAATGTACTTTTTGACTTAAGAGCTTGGAACACCTACAAAGAGGTAAATCAACTGTTTGCTGATTCAATCATAGATGAGATTCAACCTGGAGATACCGTATGGATTCATGACTATCAATTACTTTTGGTAGCCAACATTGTTAGGCAGAAAGTGCCTGGAGTCACTATAGGTTTCTTTCTTCATATTCCTTTTCCTTCTTACGAAATATTCAGAATATTTCCCAAAAGACAGGAGTTATTAGAAGGGTTATTAGGTGCCGACCTTATCGGTTTTCACACTTTCGACTATCAAAGACACTTTGTTAGTTCTGTTAAACGTATTCTTCACCATGAAGTAAACTTTAATCGAATTATTTTGAAGAACCGAGAAGTCTTGGTAGACACTTTCCCGATGGGTATCGATTTCGAGAAATTTGAGAGAGTTTCTCAATCGATAGAATTACAGTCGAGTAAAGAAGATTCTGAATTAAGAAAACAAATAGCAAATCACCGGTCTGGTTCTGGAGGTCAATTAATCCTGTCTATCGATCGTTTAGATTACACCAAAGGCATTTTAAATCGAATCGAAGCGTTTGAACTTTTCTTAAAACGGTATCCTGAATATCATGGTAAAGTTCGATTAGTGATGATTATAGTCCCCTCTCGTTCAGAAGTTCCTCACTATCAAAAATTAAAAAAACAAACAGATGAAAGCATAGGAAGGGTAAATGGTGAGTATTCAACTATTAATTGGACTCCTATTTGGTATTATTACAGGTCCTTCGAGTTTGAAGATTTGATATCTCTTTATAAATCATGCGAAATAGCCATGGTCACCCCGCTACGCGATGGAATGAATCTAGTAGCTAAAGAATTCTTAGCCACCAAACTTGATGCAAAAGGCACACTTATCTTGAGTGAATTGGCTGGAGCCTCCAAAGAACTCCATAATGCACTACTTGTTAACCCATTTGATATTGATCAATTAGCAGAAACAATATATGAAGCATTAAATTTGAGTGAACCTGAACAAGTAGAAAGAAATACCCCCATGCGACAACGGATCAAGAGGTATGACATTCACGCCTGGGCCAAGCGATTTATGGAAACTTTAATTAATAAAGAGCAGGAACATCACCAAGAACCAACGATTAAAATAAACTCGACTGTTAAGGAAACGATAACTAAAGCCTACAATAGCGCTTTAAACCGTCTTATACTCCTAGATTATGATGGCACTTTAACTGGATTTCATACGAATCATCATAAAGCAGTGCCTAGCCAACAACTTTTAAATGCCCTAGAAAAACTAAGTAAAAACAACGATTTAGCAATAATTAGTGGAAGAGCTCCTGACTTTCTCGAAAAACACTTTGGCAATCTATCGATTGACTTAATTGCAGAACACGGTCATATAAGAAAACTCAAAGGAGAAACTCCATGGGCAGAACAGAACCATTCCAATGACGAGTGGGTTGCACATCTTCTCCCAGTAATGCAACAATTCGCAGATAATACTCCGGGAACCTTTGTTGAAGTAAAACGCAACGCACTTGTATGGCATTACAGAAAAACAGATCCTGAATTGGGAATTGTTAAGTCAGAAGAACTTAAAACGATACTTGCAAGTATGGTATCAAACGAGGTTCACTTGATGAGTGGTGATAAAATTGTTGAAGTAGTTAGTTCAAGCGTCAATAAAGGGACTGCTGCATTAGAGCGTTACCATCATAGTGACTATGATTTCGTTCTAGTTGCTGGCGACGATGTAACCGATGAAGATATGTTCACTTATTTACCTTCAAAGAATACCTTCAGCATAAAAGTAGGAAACAAGGCAACCTCGGCGAATTATAGAATTGCAGATTCTAACCAGATGGTAGACCTATTAGATTCTTTAGTAACTACAAACGAATAAAGATCTTGCGCTTAAAGAGTATTAAGGTCGGCACACTAATCACTCCAACGTACATCAACGCATAAATTAGTGAGGATAGTTTAGGGGCAACACCAAGACCTGTTAGAAGTTCCATCATTTCAGAATTAAGTGCTACGGGAAGAAATCGATCGCTATAAAACAGACTAACAAGGACACTTGAAAGCGCATAAGCAACGATCGGATTTTTCCCAAACGACTCCATAAGAAGTGTCGGAAATGCACTTTTCTTCACGTCAAATACATAAATACATAAGGCCCAAGCTTGCATACAAGCACCAGCGGTAACTAAAGTGAACGAGCTAGACCATAATGCCTTATTGATCGGGAATACGTAACTAAGTAAATATCCTAATGCAAGTAGTACGAATCCTCGACGCATCATGGCAAAGAGTTTATCAGAAGTTTCCGCGTATGACTTATAGATTGAAGCAGCTGTCATCCCAAGAAGTGTTGAACCTACTGCACCTGCCGTACTCAAAAGCCCCTCGGGATCCCAGGTCTTTTGCCATAAATAACCAGGCAGCAGCTTACCATCTAAGTAATGTGCCCAGTTCTTCATAGGAACCGAAAGGTCAGGAACACCTACTCCAGGTACAGGAACAAACACCATTACAAGGGTATAAATACCTAATATCCAAAGGGCTAGACGCCACTGATTTGCACGTTTGGCAAAAACAAAGATCAATGCACAAATAAGGTAAACTAATGCGATTCTAGGGAGTACTCCAACAAAACGAATATTCGAAAAATCGAAATTGGGCCACAACCACAAGAATAACCCTACTAGATATATTTTAAGTGCTCTCCACAAAATCTTGGTGACTACCCCTTTCTGATCGGTCTTTTTTCCCAAGGCAAAGACAATCGAAGCTCCTACAATAAATAGAAAGCTAGGGAAGACAAAATCGGTTGGGGTTAATCCGTCCCATTCTGCATGAAGTAAAGGCGCATAAACATGTGACCAGCTCCCGGGAGTGTTTACAATGATCATCAAAATAATAGTAAGGCCTCTAAGAATATCTAGAGATAAAAGTCTTTGCTGTGCCATAAGTATTCAAGTTAGGTTGAAGTAAATATAGCCTTTACAAAAATGAATATCAATTACTCTTTATCTCTTGATAATTTTAATCGTTTTACGGATAGTTTCTCCTTTAACTGTTAAAATGTAAATTCCTTCATGGTAGCGACTCATATCCATGGTGTAAACTCTACTTTCAGGGACTCTCACTTCTCTTGACTCTATTAGAACTCCATTTAGATCGGTAATCGTTAGTTTTACAGTACTATCAACTCCACCTACATATAGGTTTAGATCGTCTTCTACAGGGTTTGGTGCATACTCTAACTTCTCTGACACAAAGATCTCTTCCTCTATCACTCCCTGACATTCAACATCCGTATAAATCTTCACTCGGTTCATACCCTTCTGTAA
>Ga0222715_10002839_pt1 | contig 15648 bp, 28 predicted proteins | sample C33_9DmetaG_FD_165056 | JGI IMG/M metagenome (GOLD analysis project Ga0222715, IMG submission 165056) | Estuarine water microbial communities from San Francisco Bay, California, United States - C33_9D | ecosystem: Environmental > Aquatic > Marine > Unclassified | place: USA: California...
TTTGCACAGAAATAAATATAGAGGAGAAAGATAAATGCCAACATTTACACATGGAAAGAATGCAGCATTCAAGATTGATGATTCTGGTGGAACTTTAAGAGATATCTCTGATGTTCTTACTGATGTTTCTATTTCAAGAACTGCTGATGTAGCTGAGGTTTCAGCATTTAGTAATAGTTCTAAAGCTTTTGTAGCAGGACTTAAAGATGCAACACTAACAATCTCAGGCTCTTTTGATGCAACTGTTGATGGTTACTTATCTGGAATACTTGGAGTTGAGGGATCTTTTGAGTTCTATCCAATTGGAACTACAGGAGGAAATCCTAAAGCATCAGGAGAAGCAATAATGACTTCTTATGATAGAACACCTGATATAGGTGGAGCTGTTACTTTTACAGCTGCTTTTCAAGTTTCTGGAGATGTAACTGAGGGAACTGCTTAAAATAAACATTAAGTAATTCACAACAGAAAGAGGTTATCATGAAGAGGCTTAAACTAGATGATATATCTAATGCTCCTGCACTTCCTACTAAAGAAATAGAGATTTCTGAATGGGATGCAACAGTCATTGTTACAGGGTTAACTAAAGCTGATGCAGTTAAAATAAATCAACTTTCAGAGGTTGATGGTGTAAGGGATGAGGTACTCTTTGAAAAGCATCTATTGCTTACAGGGTTAAAAGATCCAGAGTTTGAATCATTAGAACAAGTTGAAAAGTTCTATGCTAAAGCAACACCTAATATAGTAGATAAAATCCTAATGGGAATTTATAGGTGCATGGCTTGGACTAAGGAGGATCAAGCTTCTATAGCTGATCAGTTTCCAGAACAATGAGGAGTTAGCTTTTGAATTTAGATTAGCTATGGATTTAGGTATGACTGTTGACACTTTAAGAAAATCATTGAGTGTGCAAGAATTTGAGTCTTGGAAGTTATACTACATAGATAAGAACAAGAAAGAGCAAAAAGCCATAACAGAGGCTAGGGCTCAATCTAAATTGAGGAGATAAGAATGGCAAGAGCCACTTTAGAAATGTTTTTAAAGCTCACAGGAGCTAACAAAACTTCACAGGGTTTAGACAAAGTTTCTAAATCTACTAAAGAATTAGATAAAGATGTTGATAATGCAGCTAAATCTAATGCACAATTTGCTGCAGGTATGTCTAGCCTTACTAAAGGAGCTATTGCAGGTGCAGCAGCTTTTGCAGCTAAACAACTTGTAGACTTTGCACTTTCTTCAATACAAGCAGCATCAGCAGCACAAGAAGCTGCAGGAGCTTTTGGAACTACTTTTGGTGGTGCAGCAGAAAAACTAAGTTTAGAATTAGAAAAAAATGCCAATATGTTTGGTTTGACAACATCAGAGGCTAAACAATTAGTAGGTGTTTTTGGTGCTGTTGCTCAGGGTTTAGGATTTACACAAAATGAATCAGCAGATTTATCAGCTAGATTATTCTCTTTAGCAGGAGATATAGCCTCATTCAACAACATAACAGCAGGTGCAACTCCTGTTTTACAGGCTTTTAGATCAGCTATTGTTGGAGAAAGAGAAGCTCTAAAAACTTATGGTATTTCTGTACAAGAAGCAGAGGTACAAACTAAAGCATTCTCAATGACTGGTAAAAGAAGTGCTGATGAACTTACTAAACAAGAAAAAGCTCTTGCAACCACAGAATTAATATTTGAAAGAGCTGCAGTGCAAATAGGTAATGCTGAAAGAGAAGCAGGGGGATTTGCTGCACAGATGTTACTAACTAGATCAGCAACACAAGAACTTAGAGAGGAAGTAGGTACAGAGTTATTACCTGCTGCAGGGGAACTTTTACAAGTTTTTAACAATTTTGTTAGTGATGTATCTCCTGCTGTTGTTACAGGCTTTGGAGTAATTAATGATGCTATTGTTGCAACTGTAGATGCTACACAAAGAGGGAACAAAGAATTAAATAAATATTTTAGAACATTCATATTAGGGCAAAATGCACTTAATGGAGATGCTGATGCTTTAGAAACTCTTAACAAAGAGATGCAAAAAGAAACTGAGATACTTAATGAAAATTCTGTACAAATCATAACTAATACAGGGCTTTCCTTAGATTTCTTAGATGTTATTAATCAGATGAACAATGCTTATGCACAAGAGTTCACTAACTTACAGAAAACTAGACTTGGTTTGCTAACTAATGAAACACAGACTAAAAAGCTTTCAGACACTATCAGAACTAAACTTAATCCAATATTTGGAGAACAAAATAGTTTGATAATGTCAAATATTAATTTAGAGCTAGAGAGATCAAAGATAATGGATTTAATCACTTCTGCTAATAATAATGTTGCTACAGCAACTAAGAACAGAAATCAAGCTTCTAAAGATTTAGAAAGATTACAAATTGATGAAAATGTTAGAGATGCAGAAGCTGCAATAAGAAAAAATGAATTATCAACACAAATTGCATTACTTACACAAGCTAAACAAAATGGCAAAGATGTAACTGCAGAACTTGCCTTAGCTGAGGCAGAGTTAGCAGAGGCAGAGTTTGAGCTAGCTAATGACTCAGATGCACTTAGATTAGCAAGAGAGAGATTAGATTTAGCAGAACAAAACTTACAAAAATCATTAGAAAATCAAAACTTAGCACAAGAAAAAAGAAAAGATTTACTTTATGAAATTATAGATGTAACAGAGGATAGTGAAAAAGCAACAGATAAATATACAAGTGCTTTAGAAAGAAATCTGGAAGCATATAGAAGATTTAGAGCTTTTGAAACAGCTCCAGATTTAGGATTTCCTAGACCTGATCCAGATGCAGATCCTGATATTCCACCTATTCCAGAGCCAACTCCTGTTCCTACTCCTCTTGTTAGTGATAACAGTAATGTTGATAAAGGTTTAAAATCTGCAGCAACAGATGTAACAGTTAAAGTAGAGCTTTCAGACAATGCAGAGGATTTTTTACAAGTAACACAAGAAAGATTAGCCAAAAAAGGTTATGCAATTAGCTAATGAGTGTTCCTTTTGATTCTAATGTTGATTTAACAGTAGAGATTGCTTTTGACTCTAATCCACTAGATAGCTCACAGACTTGGACTGATGTTTCTGCTTATCTTAGAAGATTTAGTATCAGCAGAGGTAGAGCAACTAACCTATCTAACTTCAATCCTGCTGCAGTAACTATTGTATTAGATAACACAGATAACAGGTTTAGCCCTAATCAAACAACACATTATTATGATGCAGTAAATAACAGATCTAAAATACAACCATTAAAAAGAATAAGAATAAAAGCTGATTATGGTGGCTCTACATATACTCTTTTTCATGGTTTTGTTGAAAGCTTTCCTGTTAATTATCCTGCACAAGGATCTGATTCAGAAACTAAGTTGAAGTGTGTTGATGCTTTTAAACTGCTCAATAATGCTACATTAGATGGCTTAGGGTGGCAGTTAGGTATTTCTAAACTAGGTACAAATACTAGGCTAACACTTACACAAGCACAAGAATTAAGCTCTGTAAGGGCTAAAAACATACTTGATAGCTTTGGATATAGCAATCAGGCAATATCTACAGGACAATTAGAAGTGCAGGTACAACCAGAAACAGATACTCTATTAGCAGCTTTAAGAGCTGTTGAACTAGCAGAGAATGGAACATTTTTTATAGGTGCTAATGGAGATGCAACTTTTAGAGATAGAAACTATAGATTAACCAACACAACAACACCAGAAGCCTCTTTTGGGCAGGGTGTAGGAGAGTTAAACTATGTTGATATTGTTACCTCTTATGATGATGACAAGATTATTAATACAGTACAGAGAACTAGAACAGGTGGTACAACACAAGTTGCTATTAGTTCTGATTCAGTAGAGAGATTTGGCTCTAATGTTTTAACACAGTCAGGCACTTTAAATACTGATGATTCTGATGTCTTATCTATTGCAGAGCAGATTGTTGTAGCTAATGACATACCACAGACAATAATTGAGTCTTTATCTTTTACACCTAGAGAAAATGTTAGTTTGTGGGCTAAAGCACTAGGATTAGATTTAGGTAGTTTTGTCCAGGCAAGTGTTACCACTACAGCTTCTACTACAGAAACTTATGATCTCTTTATAGAAAGAATAAAACACACAGTAGATGCTAGAAACAAGACTTGGAATTGGCAGATTGGGTTAAGTCCTGCTGCTACAGGTGCTTGGATTTTAGGAGTTAATAGTTTAGGAATTGACACTAACTTAAGTTATACTTAAAGAGAATTTGAGGAGATAAGTAATAATGGCAGGAACATGGGCAGATTTTACAACAGGAGATGTTATAACAGAAGCTCAAATGCAAAATGTTCAAGATTCTTTAATATTTATCTTTGCAAGTGAAAGTGCAGCAAATTCAGCATTAACAAATAAAGTAGAGGGAACAATATTTTTTGATACTACAGCAGATAAATTAAAATTCTGGGATGGATCTTCTGCTTGGGTAGAAATATAAGGAGATTTTAAATGGCAGCAGGTGCATGGTTTGATTGGACAACAGGTGATTTAGTAACAGAAGCTAGGTTTCAAGACATTCAAGATTCTATAGTTTTTATTTATGCTTCAGATGCTGCTGCAAACAGTGCTTTAACAAATAAAGTTGAGGGAACTGTTTATTTCAACACAACAGATGATGTTCTTAAATTCTGGGATGGATCTGCTTGGGTAGAAATATCTGGAGTAGATGTTTTTGCACTAGAATTTTTAATAATTGCTGGTGGAGGAGCAGGTGGTTATTCAACAACATCTGCTGTTGAAGCTTCTGGTGGTGGAGGAGCAGGTGGTTACTTATGTAAATTTGCTTCTGAAACTTCTGGAGGTGGCTCTGTAACTCTAAATTCTTTTTATGTCATTCCATCAACTAATTATCCTGTGAGTATAGGTGCAGGAGCAACAGGCTTAACATATGATTTTAATTCATCAAATAATGGTTTTCCTAGTTATGTAGGCTCTTTATATGCTTCTGGTGGTGGAGGTGGTGGAAAACAATATCCTGCTGCTAGACAAGGTGGCTCTGGTGGTGGAGGAGGACCTAGATATAATCCAGATGGTGGCTCTGCAGGAGATGGTGGTTCTGCTATATATGCACAGGGAAGTGATGGAGGAGACCACACTGGCACTCCTGCATCTGCACCTAATGCAGGTGGAGGTGGTGGTGGTGCAGGAGCTACAGGCTCTAATGGATCATCTGGTAATGGTGGTGCAGGTGGTAATGGTAAAGCTTCATCAATTACAGGCTCATCAGTTACAAGAGCAGGTGGTGGAGGTGGTGCAGGAACATCATCTGCAGGATCAGGAGGCACAGGTGGTGGTGGTGCAGGATCAAGAGGTGGAACTGCTACTGCAGGAACTGCTAATACAGGTGGTGGTGGTGGTGGAACTAGTAATACCTCAAATCCAGGTGGTAGTGGTGGTTCTGGATTAGTTATACTAAGATATCCTGATACATATACAATTACAGTTGGAGCAGGTTTAACAAGTTCTACATCAACATCAGGTGGTTTTTCTGTTACAGAAATAACAGCAGGAACAGATACTGTGAGTTGGAGTTAATAATGGCACATTATGCATTTTTAGATGAAAATAATAAAGTTATAGAAGTTATAACAGGAAAAGATGAAAATGATACAGAAACTTTACCAGAGGGATTTGATGATTGGGAAGCATATTATCTAACAAAAAGAGATAATGCTTCAGATTGTAAAAGAACTTCATACAACACTCAAAATAATTCACATTTATTTGATGGAACTGCTTATAGAGGTAATTTTGCAGGTATGGGATATACTTATGATTCAGAAAATGATGTTTTTATACCTCCTAAACCTTATCAAGAGGGAATAGATTTTGAATTAGATTCTGCTACTTGGAGTTGGGTAGAAATAGAAGAATAAGTTTTAGGAATAGTTAGTTAATCCACAATAACCACTATCCAAACTAATTATTCCTATTTTTATAAATTTGTCATATAAAATAACTATCCTAGACTTATAGGAGGTTGAAAGTGGAAACATTAGATCAATACTCTGCTAGACAGGGCTATAAAACAGGACAATATGCTTCTAAAAGATTTATTCTTAAAGATCCAGAAGCAAGAAAAATATTTTTAAAAGTAGCTAAAGAAGCAGAGGAAAAATATATTTCTGATACTGTAGCAGCTCAATATTTACAAAAAAACTTTAAACAATTTACACATCTACATTACAACACTATTAGAAGATATTTTAGAGATTATAGATCTGGAGATATACCTAATGACTGATTTAGATAAGTTTGCTCAAACAAGATCCACTAAATCTACACATAAAAAAGATAAAATTATCCATCCTAAAGGCTTTGAGCCTAGTGTATATTATTCAGAAAAGACTAAATCAGGAGAGATAGTATCTAAACCACAACCAACTAACAATGTTGATTGGCAAGAACAATTAGAGTCTTATTTTGGTGTGGATGCAGGTAATTATAGAGTTGTAGAGAATACAGCAGAGATAAGGTTTTGGGATGTCAATGCAGGAATGGGGCAGATAGAAAGACTGTATTACTTTAAAGCTAAGATTGTATCTGATGAAGTCTATATGCCAGATGAGGACTTTAAGAAGCTCTTACAGTTGGCTAGTAAGAAAAAGCCACTACCTAAACAAAAAGTAACTAAAAACACTAAAACTTTTACAATTGCCTTAGCTGATTTTCAGATTGGAAAAGGTGGCACAGAGGAATCTATAGAAAGATTTATGAGCTACATCCCTAAGATAAAAAAGCAGGTTAAAGAGTTACAGAAGCATGAAACTATAGATCAGGTGCTGTTTGCAGGGCTTGGGGATCTAGTTGAGGGATGTAGTGGACATTATGCCATGCAAGAATTTCAGACTGAGTTAGATGATAGACAACAGCAAAAAGTAGCTAGGAGAATGATTTATACACTAATAAAAGAGATAATGCCTTTATTTAAGAGAGGTTTAGTGGCTTTTGCAGGTGGTAATCATGGAGAAAAAAGGCAGAATGGCAAAGCCTATACAACTTTTGGGGATAATAAAGATGTTATGTTGGCAGAGGAACTACAAGAGATATTTAAAGAAGCTCCTGCATACAAAGATATATTAGATTTTATTATTCCAGAGAATGAATTATCTTTAACTTTTGATGTATCAGGTGTTGTTGTTTCTATACTACATGGGCATCAGATGAGATCAGGAGCAAATTCACAAGCCAAATCAAGAAAATGGCTATCAGATCAAGCATTTTCAAGAAATCCAATAGCTGATTCTGATATTGTCTTGCATGGACATTATCACTACTTTTTAGCTTATGAGAGTTCAGATAGGCTTGTAATTCAAAGTCCTACTTTGGACTCTGGCTCAGAATGGTTTGAAAATACTAAAGGGGACAAATCTAGGGCAGGAATGCTAACTCTAGTAATTGGAGGAGAGGAAAAGTGGGACTATATTAAGGTTATAAGGTAAATATGAATAAAATTAACAGGGAACAATGGGGTGCTTATCCACCTAAAAAACCTTACTCTAAAAATATAGATATTAAAGGTTTAGCTGTTCACTACTCTGCTATGGCAGCTCCTCAAAATGAATTAGAGGAAATAAAACAACTACAAAATATTCAGAAGTTTCATCAAGTAGATAGAGGATGGAATGATATTGGTTATAGTTTCTTGGTTGGAGATTCAGGAAATCTCTATACAGGAAGAGGTTTTGGAAATAGACCTGCATCACAGGGAACTAATGATGGAAATAAGCAATATTATTCTGTTTGTTGGCTAGGTGGAGTAAATGATAAACCTAGTAGCAAAGCACTTAAAACAATTAAAAATTTATGGAAAGAGATAGGAGGAGAGCTAAAGCCACACAGTTTCTTTAAAGCAACTAAATGTCCAGATGATTTTCTCAGAGATTGGATTACTAATATACAAAAACCTCAGACTGATAACAAAGATAAAGAACATCTTGTGTTAGTAGATCCCTTAAAAAAAGATTTAGAAGATATTAAAGATGAGATTAAACATCTAAAAGCAGAAGTAAAAGCTCTTAGAAAAACTTGGATTCTAAAAGGCTTACAAGCTCAATAATAACATGAGATCAAAATGTCATTCCTGCATGGAATCATTAGAATTAATTAATAATGCTTTTGTCTGCATTAATAAGAAATGCACACAGTTTAAAAAAGTACAAGCAAAGATGAAAGAAGAGGAATAGTATGTCAGATGAATTAAAAGATATGTTAGAAAGAGCTATATGGACTTTTTTGGAAAGTTTTATAGGAGCTTTAACTATCAGTCCTTTAGTTGGTGTTGATGCTAATTCACTACAGATTGCAGCTATTGCAGGTGGTGGAGCAGCTTTATCAGTAATTAAAACTTTTGCAAAGAAAAAAATCAGCTAAACTAAGAGTAGATTGTTATCATTCAATGTTAGGAACTTGTAAGGACTAGCAATAGCCTTTACAGGATCTGAAAATAAAAAGAGGAGATTTGTATCTCCTCTTTTTTTATGGAAAAGATGGCTCTGGTGGAGGCTACATACATAATACACTAAAGGGGTTAAGCATATTTTAATTAATCTACCAGAGCCAATACCATTATAACTTAGGCATGGAACACAAAATAATTTATATCTGTTTTTTAACTTATTGTCCTAGTAGTTGTTTATAGTGTTCAATACATACAAAATATTTTTCTAGCTCTTAGGAAAAAGATATTTGATAAGACATTAACAAAGTGGATTAGCTAGACCATCACAAACTAGGGTTAGAGCCTATTACTTCACATATTTAAATGTTCACTAAATTGAGTTCATTCTGGTTTTTGGGAGGGAGTGACACAGGGTAAGCACTAGCAACACCTTACTTAAGATCAACTGATAGCTCTTGAGCTTGTTAGGTAGCTCAAGAGCAATCTATTATTAGTTTTAATCCTTGACAGTATGACAAATTTATGGAATAATATATATATAAGTCATAAAGGGGATTTATCAAAATGAAGATAAAAGAGATTACAAAAAGTTTTAATGCTAAAGGTTACACATTAGATAAAACATATAAATTAGAAGATGATGTAAACAGTTTATTAGCAGGACTTGATGAAGATTTAGATTTTTTAGACACAGTTAAAGTAAATAAAACAACAAAGATTGTTGAGTTAAACAGAACTGAAAAAACAGTTTATGAATTTAATAAAGGTAATAATTTTTTTAGAGTTCAAGAAAATGTTAAGACAGGTTATATAATGACTAAAGGAACTTACAAAAAAATTAATAAGACAACATTTTTAATTGAACTAGATAATAAAAAGTTTTCATTAAAAAATCTAAAAGGTTTTTTAGGTATAATATAAAATAAAGAAAGGGGAATTAATTATGTTAATTCAAGAAATAATCTATCTAGGCTTTGTAGTCTATGGAGTTATATCTCTATTGATGACAATGGCTTATGTAAGTCTAAAGCTAGATGATAAAAGACTAAGAGAAAAGAAAAAGGATCTGTATGATGTTACAGATTTTGAGTCAAGACTAAAAGAGGGGGAAGTTCTTAATTGGTGTAACTTGTTTACAGGTACACATCACTTTGATGCTCCTGCAGATGATGGAAACTTTGTCTGCTTAAAGTGTTGGACTTATGAGGGCTATGAAATGGAAGGGGTATAATGATTGAAATTATTACACTTATAGAACAAAATAAAGATATTTTAACAAGAGATGAATTACACTTTATATCAAAACATATTGATGAAATTATTGTTAAAAAATATATAAAAAAGGGAGGTAAAGAAAATGGCAATGCCTAAATTCTTGGAAGATTATACAACTGTTGGAGAACTTATCAGCAAAATGAATAAAGAATATCCAGAATGCAGATTAGTTGCAGAGATGGTAGATAATGGGGAAGATTGGGTTATTTTTAAATCATCTTTCTATGAGAACAAAGAAGATACAGAGCCAAAAGCTACAGGCTATGCAAGACAAACTAAAGCAGATCATAACTCTTGGTTTGAGATGGCAAGTACTAAAGCTAATGGCAGATGTTTAAGAGTGGTATTTTCTGAGTCAGATGCAACAGCAGAAGAGATGATTGGGATTGCTCCTAGTAAAGAAGCAGCTCCAAAGAAATCTATTGAACAAGAGCTAGAGAAAGCAGATATTGATTATGTTGATGTTTCAACTTCTCAAATTCATGTTATTAACAATGTGAAAAGTTTTGCTATGGATCTTGCTAGTGAGAATAAAACTAATGCTGCTAACTGGTATGCACAGGCTTTAGGAGAGCTTGGTATAAATGATAAGCAGTTAGATATAAACAATATGCAAACTGTTAAAAATAAAATACAGGATATAGCAACTGAAATTCAGGTTGGTGGTGCATAATGTTAGGTATATTTGGTAGAAATAAACCTTTGTCTGTTTTAGAGGATATTCAACTAGAGAAAGAGCCATCAGAATTTAGAAAGATTCAGTACATTTTGGAACTAGAGGGCTTTATCTGCTCTCTAGATCCAGAGTTTAACAAGAATGGCAATCTTAGAAAAGCTGTTAACAGACTTAGGACTCAATATAATGCTTTAATTTATACTGAGATTTGCAACTGTGACAACAAGCAATATGCAAAGCTAAAAAAAGATGGTAGTCCTTTTATGCACAAAGCATACATAAAGGATTGGGCATTATGAGTGATAAATATAGACCAACAGCTTTTGCAGATGTTAAAGGTGCAGCAACTAAAATTCAATCTGTTGACTGGTGGACACCACCATCAGTTTTTGAAAAGCTAGATATAGAATTTGATATTGATGTAGCATCTCCTATTGGTGGAGTTGATTGGATTCCTGCTAAGAAATATTACACTAAAGAGGATGATGGATTAAGTAAAGATTGGCATGGTACAGTTTGGATGAATCCACCTTATGGTATAGCTACAGGATCTTGGCTTGATAAATTTGTAAAGCATGGAAATGGTATTGCACTTGTTTTTGCTAGAACAGATACAAGATGGTTTCATAATTATGCTTTAAATGCTGATGCTTTGTTGTTTACTAAAGGCAGATTAGCTTTTATTAATCCAGAAAGAAATGATACAACAACTTCTGCAAGTGGCTCTTTATTTGTTGCTTGTGGAGAAAAGTCTGTAAAAGCATTAGAGCAATCAAAGTTAGGATGGTTTGTAAGACTATGAAAAAAGTAATTGTTAAATTTATTGGGGTTAAAAAATATCTAGTTACAGATGATGCTGATCCTGAAAAAATTAAGAGTATGTTTAAAAAGGATTTAGAGTTATTGCCTTCTGTTTGGGCTAACAACATTGAAGCAGTTATGTATGCTAAGGATGTACCAGAGGAAGAAGAGGAATGATAAGTAACATTCTTTTCTATGTAAAAAATCTTATTTTTAAATGGGATAAGACTCCTAAAGAAATTAGAAACTTTACTTGCTTTATGTGTGAAAAGAATTTTAGTTTTCCTCTCTACAGTAAAGATTATGTTGTCTGCAACAGTTGCTTTAAAAATTTGTAATGATAGAACTATTTATAGGTTGCTCTTTACTTCTACAAGTAGAAATTACTGAGCAATCTATAGATGACTATTTTCTCTGTAATCATTTACAAGATGTTAAACAATGGTATTTTAAAACAGAACTGCATTTTGGAGAAGATACTTTGTTTGCTTTAGCTGTTATGTCTTGTGAATCAGATGGCAGGGCTAATGCAACAGGCTATAACACAGATAGCTCTTTTGATCAGGGTTTGTTTCAATTTAATAATAGAACTGAAAAATGGCTTGAAAAAGATATCTATAATAGAGAACTAGATATGTATGATGTAGAAACTAATATTAAAGCAGCTAGGTGGCTATCTTTCTATGATGGTTGGCATCATTGGAACAGTAGTAAACATTGTTGGGGTAAATATGCCAGAAGTTAACAATAACAATAGAAGATTATTTGTAGAGGATGAATATGATTTATATGATATTAAAAAGGCTAGACCTTTTTGGCATGATGTTTGTGAAGTTAATGGATGGGATATTGTAAAAGATGAAGAGGATTTTAAAGAAGACTATGTTTGCAAAATCAATAATGAGTTATATTTTATGGAGTTACAGGTTGTTGGTTATTGGCATAATTTTGATTTATCTAAAATCTCTAATGTAAGGATTTCAGCAAGTAAAGTTAGATTATTAAGAGAAAAAGATAATGGTGGCTTAATCTTTTTAAACTGTGTGCCTAATAGATTTTTTGCAATAAATGTTAATCAAGTTACACCTGAGATGAAAAAAGATTCAGTTAGGGAGCAATTTTATGAGATACCACTTAGAACAATAAATCCTAGAGAGGTTAATGTATTAGACACTAATTATTGTGATTGTTTAGAAAATCATTTAGCAATTACTAAAAGATATGATGGCAGAATGGCTTTTGCACAAAAAGATTACAACATAAGAGGAAAAAATGGAATATGCTGCTGATGATATAAATTATGGTTATTTATCCATACTTATGCACATAAATTCAGAGAATACATTAATTGACAAAATAGAAAATATTAATCCTATTGATGGCACTATTGAGCATCCTGTATTTGGTAAAAACAGAGGTGGCATTAGTTTTAGCTTATTTCTTAGAGGTTTTACTACAGTATTTGAAGCAGTTATGAATCATGGGGATAGATTTGATGTTCATGTTATTAATGAATCAGGGACTACAAGTATTATTGATGAGGATTTAGATCACTTAATTTATTTATTGCATATACTTTATATAAACAAGAAAGCAGAAGAGGATGAATTGCTACACAGGGCTTTAGATCCACACACTTACAGGAAAGTTGCAAAAAAAATGCACTATAGAAATGATCCCCCATTTTAATGCAATTATTTAATGGAGATTGTTTAGAAGTAATGAAAGAATTACCAGATAACTCTATTGATTTAATTGTTACAGATCCTCCTTATAAAGTAACAGCTAGAGGTGCTGCAGGTAATAGTGGTGGTATGCTGCAAAAAAAAATTAATAAAAAAGGATTAGTATTTGCTGAAAACAATATTGAAATAGAACAATGGTTGCCAATATTATATAAAAAATTAAAAGAATCTGGACATTGTTATATTATGACTAATCACAAAAATTTACATAATTTTTTAAATATAATTCAAAAAACAGGATTTTATTTTACTAAATCTTTAATTTGGGATAAACAAAATAAAATTATGGGGCAATATTATATGAGCCAATATGAATATATTTTATTTTTAAGAAAAGGCAAAGGTGTAAAAATAAATAATTGTGGAACTCCAGATATATTGTCAGTAAAAAATAAAAAAATAAAAGGTGTTGATAATAAAAATTTGCATGATACAGAAAAACCTATTGCATTAATGAAAATATTAATTGAAAACAGCAGTAAGGAAAATGAAATTGTATTAGATCCATTTATGGGGATTGGTAGCACAGGAATAGCTTGTGTTGAATTAAACAGGGATTTTATTGGAATAGAGTTAGACAGGGAATATTATGAAACAGCAACTACCAGAATTGAAGAAGCATCAGGAAGTTAAATTTGTAGAAGCTGCAACAGATTTTATTGATCCACCTACACAAGAAATTCTATGGAGATATGGTAAGATATTATTTCAAGTTAAGTCTGTGCATGGTGCAATTTCCTACTATATAGAAGAAAATAAAAAAAAAGTAAAAATTTCAAGATATTTGATTTTTCCTGTAAATTAGAACTATGGCAGACAATGGTTTTACACAGAAAGAGATGCTCCAGTTAGTGCTAAATAAATTAGATGACCTAGAAGATAAACTAGAAAACAAATTGGACAAATCAGAATTTTATAAGGTGTTAGGGATAGTAGCTACTTTTATATTAGTTATTGGCTCTTTAATGATGTAATGAAAGCAACAGTAAACCTAAACCAAGTCTTACAAGGTGGTTTAGCTGCTCTTGTAGCTTGGTTATTTCAAACAGTTAATCAATTACAGTCACAAGTTGCTGTGTATATGGTACAAATACAAAAACTAGAAGAAAATATTGTTGGTTTAGCTATGAGAGAAAGAGAACTAAACTCTGCTTTAACAGATGTTCTTATTAAGCTTGGTGGCTAATGATTGAATTTTTAGTTGTACTCTGGTTAAGTCTTAGAAAGAATAAAAAAAATGTGTAAATGCACAATACTTTGCTGTGGTTGTTCTTTGCATTGTAAAAATAAATAATATTTAAGTTATACTGCTTTTATGGATTATATAGATGATATGTCTTTAGCTCTACCTAATCAACAACAGGTAGGGGAATCTAATGCAGATTTTAAAAGGTTTCAGTATTATTTAGGCTTAGGAGCTTCCAGAACACTTAAAAAAGTTTCTAATAATTTCAGTCTTACAGATAGAAGAATCTATCAAATATCTAGTAAACATCAATGGGTTGATAGGGTAAAAGCTATTAATAGAATGCTAAATGAGCAGATAGTACAGGAAGTTTATGCTCAAGTTGGGGAAACTGCAAGAGATCTAGCTGATAACTTAAAGCCTTTAATATTTAGAATTATAAGTGAAATAAATGAAAGAGATTTAGCTTCAATGAATCCTACAGAACTTAAGGGAATATTAGATGTTTGCTACAAGATGATTAGCCAGATTTATGGCTTAGGAAGTCCACAAGTACAGGTAACACAGGTTGAATATCCACAAATTAAGTTTAAATGGGATTGGGAGCAAGATGATGATACAGATTATTAATGATGATTGTCTTAATGCTTTAAAAGATATGCCTGATAATGCTGTTGATTTTATTCTTACTGATCAACCTTATGGTACAACAGCTTGTAAATGGGATAATGTTATACCTTATAAACCAATGTGGGAACAATTAAAAAGAATTAGAAAAGATAATACTGCAATAGCTTTATTTGGTAATGAGCCATTTAGCAGCCATTTAAGATTAAGTAATTTAAATGAATATAAATATGATTGGAAGTATAAAAAACTTATAGCAAGTAATTTTGCCTCAGCCAAATATAAACCAATGAAACATATTGAGGACATAATGATATTTGGTAAAGGGGTTGTAAATTATTATCCAATAAAACAACCTAGAGCTGAAAGTGGTAAAAATAGAATTGAAGCAGGATATAAATACAACTCAAAAAAAGGTGGTGACTTCATTGGAAACATTGAAAGAACAGTTACTGATCAAGAATATGACAAAGAACTCAAATATCCAGAGGACATACAAACATTTAACAACAGAGCTAAAGGAGATAGAGGTTTACACCCAACACAAAAACCAATAGCACTTTTAGAATATTTAATAAAAACTTATACACAAGAAAATGAAACTGTTTTAGATTTTACAATGGGTAGTGGATCAACAGGGGTAGCTTGTGTTAATACAAATAGAAACTTTATTGGAATTGAGTTAGATAAAGAATACTTTAAAATTGCAAAAAAAAGAATAAATGAAGCAATTAAATGAAGCAATTAATTGAGGCAACTCCACCTGATTTACATTCTGGACAAATAGAAGTAATACAGGCACTAAATGAGCATAGGTTTATTATTGCTGTATGTGGCAGGAGGTGGGGCAAAACAACTCTTAGTCTTGTCAGTGCCATAGATCAGGCTCTTAAAGG
>Ga0222715_10002847_pt1 | contig 15634 bp, 20 predicted proteins | sample C33_9DmetaG_FD_165056 | JGI IMG/M metagenome (GOLD analysis project Ga0222715, IMG submission 165056) | Estuarine water microbial communities from San Francisco Bay, California, United States - C33_9D | ecosystem: Environmental > Aquatic > Marine > Unclassified | place: USA: California...
CACACATAAGGAAAAGTAACATGGATCTTTCATGCTTACATCATGACAATTCTGAATTAAAATCGTATTTTAAGGCAGAATACAAAAATGATTGGGAATATGCATATGCTGATTTTCTGGAAGAGAAAAGAAGCAAAAGAAAAAACATTTTCAAAACAATTGTGGCAACACTTTTTCACACACACAAAGGAGAATAAGACATGGCAGAAGTGAATAAAAATCCATTTCAAATTCGGCAAGAATTATTGAGCACTGCAAAAGAATACATGGTATCCATGTATGAATTGCAGCAAACCTATTTTGACCGCCAGTTCTATTTAGCTGAAGAAATGATGAAAAAAAATTCAGAGGAAGGAATGAAATTGTATCAAGAAGCAATGAATTCCACTGAAAAATTCTATAAGAATTATCCCGGAGTTGAACAAATTTTAGGAGTTGCAAAACAATTTCAAGAGTTTGTGGATAATAAAGACAAGAAATGAAAAAACATGAATTAATGCCTAAATGGTTGAGAGGATTTTTTCCAAAAAAATTCACTGCTATAACCATTTCTAAAAATACTGCATGGTATCGTGATTTCAAGACACTTGATAATGAAAGTGTTCGGAGACATGAAGAAGTTCATATGATGCAGTATGAAAGGCATGGTTGGTTTCTTTTTATAATTCGTTATCTTTGGTACACAATTAAACATGGATATTGGAATAATCCATTAGAAATTGAAGCCAGAGAAAAATCTAAATAAGCAGTTTATGGAGGTTCTGCCAAAAAACCTCCATCATAAAGGACAATTAAATGATGTTTGAAGAATTAAGGATTATGAGTGCGAAAAAATTTTCATACGAAATAGAAGAATTTGTCAAGAAGACAGGTGTTTCTTATCTTGATGCTGTTTTGGAATATTGTTCTGAAAACAAAATAGAACCAGAAACTGTGGCTTCTCTTATTACAAAACCTCTCAAAGAAAAGATTGAAGTGGACGCTATGAAACTCAATCTTCTTCCTAAAGTTACTCAATTACCTATTTAAAAAATACTTGACATTTTTCCTGAGAAGGAGTATAATGTTTGCTATGGACAGTTGGGACGCTTACAAAATCTATCTTGGATTGAAATTACATTTCTCCAAAGAAGGATATGATTTCAAAAAGTATCTCGGCAAAACCCGTGCTAAAAAAGAGAATTTTCTAAAAAGAAATGATAGATTCTTTTTTCACAAGATTGGTCGTAAATATGGTGAAGAAACCGTTGACTACTTTGTTGCAAATCTTATTCAGAATCCAAAAGGATGGGTTGGAGAATTCAATGAACAAGTGTTCATGGATTGGAAGAAAACTCAACAAAGCATTTCATATGTTTTCAGAACAGACATGGAAACGCTTATTAGAACTGAGTCTATTGATTCTTCTAATTTTGATTCACTTTTTTATTGCAAGCATGGTCAACATCCATTATTATTAAAAAGATTTTTAAGTGGAGAAATTCATTTAGAAACAATGGTTATACTAAATAGAATTTTTGATTATGTCAGTCAATTTGACAAAGACATAAAAGAAACATTTGTATGGCCAGATAAACGTAAATTAATTATCAAGTATGATTCTTTTGTACAAATAGATGTACAGAAGTGCAAGTCATACCTCAAAAACATGCTATAAAGGAAATATGGCAAAAGAATTAACCGCTGAAGAATTGGTCCGAGAACGAGACTTTTTCAAAGTTCGTTCAGAAAATCTTACAGCGAGAGTGAAACAATTAGAATATGAATGTGCAGAGTTGCAAAGAAGAGAGAGTGATTTGAACCAACGATTGAAAGAACTTTCCTATCAGAAGGTGATTCAGTATCGGCAATCTCATCAACAACGTAGAAATTTTGTAAAGAGATGAGTGTTAAACTTATAAGTTACAGCAAACCATCCGAAGAATTTTTAAAAGAAGGATTGTCAAATGTCCAGGATATCATTGCGTATTGTGCCCGTGTATCAAATCCCACGAACCAATACAACACTGAAACGTCCGAAAGGCTCTTACGCTACCTTATCAAACACAAACACTGGTCGCCATTTGAGATGGCTAGTGCTTGCTTAGAAATTGAAACCACCAGAGACATTGCTCATCAGATTGTGAGACATCGCTCTTTTTCTTTTCAAGAATTCAGTCAAAGATATGCAAATCCTTCTGAATTCGGTGAACAATTTGTTCTGAGAGAAGCAAGACTACAGGATGAAAAGAATAGACAAAACTCGGTAGAAACTGATGATGAATCTATTCATGCAGATTGGAAATATTGGCAAGAAAGAGTAATAGACATTTCTTTGTCTACTTATGAATGGGCGATTAAAAATGGAATTGCAAAAGAACAAGCCAGAGTTGTTCTTCCAGAAGGATTGACCAAGACAAGATTGATGATGAATGGAACACTTCGTTCTTGGATTCATTATATTGAATTACGTTCTGCAAATGGTACACAAAAAGAGCATATGGAAATTGCAAAAGAATGTGGCAAAATCATTGCAGATATTTTTCCTTTAATGTTTAAAATACTGGACTGACCATGTTTGTACTGGGAAATGGTGAATCAAGAACACAAATAAACCTTGATGTTCTTAAAACATTTGGAAAAGTATATGGATGTAATGCTCTTTATCGTGATTTTACACCTGATGCTTTGATTGCAGTTGATGGTGGAATGATGCATGAAATCAGTGCATCTGGTTATGCAAACAATAATCTTTGTTATTTTAGAAGTTGGAGTAGATTACCTGAAGATGCATATGCAATGCTTGTTAATGATAACATGTTTGAAGGTTGGCATGAATCATTAAGAACAGAAAATGAAAAACAGAACAAAAAAGAATTTGTTCTCAATGGAACTGACCCAAATCAGATTATGAGATTGTTTCATATGATTAAGAAACAATATGAAGAAAGAAATGAGCCTTTTGATTCTCTTGATATAAGACAAAAACTAGGTAATCATCACCAATGGGTCACATGGGTAGATGAAAGAGATGAGGTGAAACTTATTCCTGAAGTCTATTCTGAATGGAGTGCTGGACCAATTGCTGTGAGACTGATGCTAGAAGACCATAATCCGTCAGAAATTTACATGATTGGATTTGATATGAATTCTATTAATGGTAAAGTGAATAATGTATATAAAGGAACAAGTAATTATGTTCCACAGGATGTAAGTGAAACACCATCAGTGAATTGGAAAAGTCAGCACATTCAAAATTTCAAAACTTATCCAAATGTCAAGTTTTTTCATGTCTCTCCAGAATGGATTGACATTGAAGAATGGAAAGATTTTGATAATGTGGATTATCTAACTTTTGATGACCTGCAAATAATACTTGACAAAGACTTTATTCTGTGATAGAATAAATAGATTATATTATGATTCTGTGAAATACTTAAACATACGACAATATACGGAGAAATACCATGTCAAATATCAGCGCACTTCGCAAAAACAATGCTCTTGACAAACTCTTGGCACAAGTTGCAAAAGAGGAAGCACCAGCCGACAAGGCATCATATGTTGATGACCGTCTTTGGAAACCACAAGTAGACAAATCTGGAAACGGATATGCAGTTTTACGATTCCTTCCCGCAACCGATGAGGGACAACTTCCATGGGTTCGTGTTTGGAATCATGCATTCCAAGGCCCAACAGGAATGTGGTTTATTGAAAACTGTTTGACAACAGTCAATGGCAAATGTCCATGTTGTGAACATAATTCTGGATTATGGAATTCTGGAATTGAATCTGACAAGGAAATTGCACGGAAACAAAAACGAAAACTTCAATACTACAGCAATGTATTGGTTGTTTCTGATTCCGCAAACCCTCAAAATGAAGGTAAAGTCTTCTTGTACAAATATGGCAAGAAAATCTTTGACAAAATCATGGAGGCAATGCAGCCAGAATTTGAAGATGAATCACCAATCAATCCATTTGATGCATGGGATGGTGCAAATTTCAAATTGAAAATTCGTAAAGTTGATGGCTATTGGAATTATGACAAGAGCGAGTTTGATAAAACATCAAAAATTGGTGATGATGATAGAATTGAAAGTGTAATTGGAAAATCACATTCATTGTCAGAATTTCTTTCTGAATCAAACTTCAAGAGTTATGATGAATTACGAAAGCGTTTGGATGCAGTTCTAACTGGAACCCAAACTGCTGGCAAACCAATTGCAGAAGTGCTTGATGATGAAGAAGATTACAAACCTTCTTACAAATCTTCACCATCAAAAATGGATATTGATGATGATGAAGACAGTGCAATGAGTTATTTTGAGAAACTTGCCAACGAGTAATTCTTAGAATACTGCCGCAACAGCTGCAAGTAAATCAGTGTTAGGATTATTGACAGGTTTAGGAATTGGTATTGTACCTCCGCCACCTCCATTACTTCTAACACTGTTATCTACATTATTAATAAACACTGGAGCAGAACTTGACATATTTTTAGAATTCTGCTCTATCATTTGAGTCCTTGCAGTTGTTGTTCTCACCAATTTTTCAAGTATTGTATTGGTCTGATTAGAATTAATAACTTGTGAATTTTGTTGGGTTGGTGTTATTAATTCTGGTCCTTCTTCACCTACAAGTCCAATACTTCCTTTCGGTAGAATTCCTCCCTTTGCCTTTTTCTCAATAAGTAAAGTTTTGACTTCATCTTCTGATACACCTAAATCCTGAAGTTGTTGTCCTATACTTGCAATTTTATCTTCATCTCTGCTGCCAAACATAGGATTTGATTCATTTACCAATTCTTCTTTTAGACTTTCAATCTTTTCGGCTCTTGATTCATATCCAGGAATAATTTCACCCAGTAAAGTATCAATATTGTAAATTAACGTGTCTACAATTTCATTGAAAGTGTTTACTAAGAAATCAGTTAAATTAGTTGTACCAAATAATGCAGTGATTATATCATTTGTTTCAGCAGGTTTAATTTCTTCTCCTTCTTTCTTTTCTTTACTGTCACCCATTAACAAACTAGCAAATGGAATATAATCAAGAACAAATTGTTTTATTTTTGAAGTATCAAAAATATCATCAAACATGGTTCCAACTTTTTTCGCAAAATTGCTAATTATATTAATTGGATTTGCATTGTTTATTAGTGATTGCAAATCTTCATCTGAAATATCAGGAATTACATTTTCTGCTTTTGCATTTAGAGAAACAGCAGGGTCAGCCTTTTTAGGTACTTCTTGTTCTTTTTCATCATCTCCCCAATCAAAAATAGAACCAAATCCAGATGTTACTTTGCTTGTAACATCACTCAATGATGGGAATGAACTTTTCACATCTTCCCATGTTGGCAATTCTAGATTATCAAAATATCCTAAAAGTTTACCGCTTATATCAGGAAGCGCATTTTTTAATTCTTCTACAGTTGGTATTTTAGGAAGTGCTGCAAGAACATTGTTTTTGATTTGTTCATATGATTCAGTTGCAGAAGGCATTTTTTGTTCTTCACCTTCTGGCTTTTCTTCTGTATCATTTCCAAAGAATATATCTGAGAAAGGAATTTTATCTTTGATAAATTTAGTGACACTATCAAAATCAAATAAATCACTGAAGAATGTTGATATACTAGTCCCAAAATCTTTTATAGTAGTTCCTATATCAGCAATAGAAGGTAATGTTGGTAAAGCAAATCCAAATACAGTTCCTGTTTCAGGGTCATATATTTTCTTTGAAAAGTTTTTTAGTTCAGTTTCTATTGATGATATAGAAGGTAGTACATTTTCAAATGGAGATTTGCCATCTATTATATTAACAACCCAAGTAGGCAGAAGTTTCTTCCACCAACCATCTTCTAAACCTTCAGTCATTGTAGCAAATGGAGATTTACCGTCTACAATATTTTTTGCCCAGTTTGGTAAAAGTGATTTCCACCAGCCTGATTGTAAACTTCCATCTTCATCAGTTTCGCCAAATATTGGTTTACCATCAATCCAATTAGTAATGAAGTTTGGAAGTAAACTTTTCCACCATCCTGTATAAAGTCCACCAACAACTTCTACTTTCTCATCACCAAGAAAATCACGAATAAATTGTGGTAATAAATCTTTCCAATCAAAACCTTTATCTGCATCTGCAATAGGTTTACCTTCAATTAAATTTTGAATGAATTTAGGCAATAATGAAGTCCATGCAAATGCACCTACTGATTCAAGTCCCTTTGCAATAGTAAGAGGTTGTCCCGTGGCGTTTGGAAATAAATCTTGAATGAATTGTGGTAATAAACTTCTCCAGTCAAATGTCAATCCATCTTTAATGGTGAGTTGTTTGCCATCTAATCCAGGGAATAAATCTTGAATGAATTGTGGTAATAAACTTCTCCAGTCAAATCCTCCAATTTGTGATGCTAATCCTTTTGAAGATTCCCATGCACCAATCATCCAACTTGGAAGAAGATTCTGCCAATCAAATCCTTCTGTTGCGGCTTTCTTAGCAGCATCCCATGCGCCTGTCATCCAGTTGGGTAATAAATTTTTCCATTCAAATGTTGTTTCGCCTGATACAAGAGATTTTGCAGCATCCCATGCACTCACCATCCAACTTGGAAGAAGATTCTGCCATTTGAAATCAGGATTCGCTTCAATAAATCCGTCAACAATTTTTGTGATAAATCCTGGAACTAAATCTCTCCATTCAAATTCTTTGTCTTTGTCTTCTATTGCTTCACCATCAATTATCTTGACTAAAAAGTTTGGTAGAATAGATTTCCATGACCAATCCATTTTTGAAAGTGTATCAGATGCAGCGTCAATTATTTTAACCATGAATCCAGGAAGTAAACTTCTCCATGAAAAGTCTACACCAGCAAGTGCATTCTTACCAATTTCTATGGCTTTGGTGATAAACGGAGGAACTAAATCTTTCCATTGAAATTCTTCTTTTCCTACTGCATATTGTCCAGCAAAGAATTTCTGTAAAAATGGTGGTAATAAATCTGTCCAACTCCATGAAGTCACTTCCAATTCCTTTGATACATTATTGAATATGTCAACCAAGAATTTTGGAAATAAGTCAGTCCAACTCCATGTTTGTTGTTCTAGTTTTTTTGTAGTTCCTGAAAAGAAATCAACCAAGAATTTGGGAAATAAATCATACCAGCTAAATGCATCCCATTTGACTGTGAAATATTCACCACTGAACAAACTGATTAGTGCTGGAGGAAGCAAGTCTTTCCATTCAAACTTTATTTCTTTTAACCAGTCTGGTGCAACTGCTTCCCAGATGCCTTTGATGGGTGCAATAATCAGAGAATTAAATTGTTCACTGAACCATTTGCCAATTCCATCTAAACTTTTTGCTATTGTCTCTGCACCTATGAATCCAAGAATACCACCAAGTGCCGCACCTATTAAACCACCAGCAATGACTCCTGGTGGACCAAAAATTAAACCGACACCTGCACCAATTCCTGCCCATTTTCCTGCATTTTTAAATGCATTCATTATTCCGCCTGCACCATCACCTGCAAGAAATCCACCTATCGCTCCTGCGATATTAGAAACACCCCATTCTTCTGATTTTGTCCATCCGATGAAGCCATCATAAATAGCTTCAGCAAGTCCTACTGCAAGTCCAGCAATCGGAAGTGCCTTACTTAATTGTCCAAAAGGAATATTTTTTGCAAATTTTCCAACAGTTTCAATACCAGTTTTTGCAGCAGAACCTACACCTTTTGCAGCACCTGTTACTACAGAACCAACTCCTTTTGTTGCACCAGATGCTAAAGAACCAACTCCCTTTAAAGCTGAACTAACTGAACTTGCTAGTGTAGCACCAACTCCTGCGAGTGCACCACCAATTGCACCAATAACACCATCTGTTAATTTAGCTAACCATCCTTTTTCTTCTTTTTTGTTTACATCTTCTGTTACACCTATTAATTCCTTGAGTGATTCATTAATTCCAGTAAGCAAGTCTATCTTCTGAAATTCTATAGACTGTGCTTCTTTCATCTTTTCTACAGCAGCGCCTCCACCTATACTTGTACCTTCAGAATCACCTGATGAAAATAAAAGAGATTTGCTTATTCCTTCAGCAAATTCAACTAATACTGGAGAATCTTGACCTTTGATTAGTGTTTCAGTAAAATCTTGTTGATTTGTTTCTTTTATAATATCATTAGATTCTTTTTGAACAGTTTCTTGATTTTTAGTAGATTCTAAAAGATATTTGTCAATAACTTTTTGGTCTATTCCTTGTTTAAGAGCCGCTTTTCTAAATTTTTCATCATTTTTTCCATCTTTTCCAATTGCTTCTAAACTTTTTGCAATAAGTTCTAATTTTTTTGCTTGAGATTCTTCTGCTGATTTTCTTTTACTTTCTTCTTTTCGGCTTTGTCTGTATTCATCAACAGACATATCCAAAGATTCTGCAATCTGCTTTTCTTCTTTTCTTTGAATAAATTTTTCTGCAACTTTACCACCAAAAAACTTACCAATACCCATTACGGAACGTAATCCTGGAATAGCACTAGAAACATCGTTTGCTAATCCTTTTACACTTCCTACTAAATCATCAAAATCATTACGAACAATATCCATAACAGCAACAAGATTATCATTATTGGTTGTTGCTCTTCGGATTTCACGATTTGTTTCTCTTAGTTCATCTAAGAGTTTTTTAAAGTTTTTTTGGTCGTCTGAAATTGCCATTTATTACTTCCTTGACATGTATGCTTGTGCACCAAAATAAAATCCAACAATTGATGCTTGTCCGAGATAAAATAATCCCAACAAATCACCAAGTGCGGCTACTCTTGATTCCGAAACTACTGGTGTAAACAATACAGCAGTAAATAAAACCATACTAAGAATAGAAACCCAAGACATACGCTTTTGTGCTTCTGCCTTTTCTTCTCTCAATTCCAATTCCAAAACTTCGGTTGCTCTTTTCATTTCTTCTTCTGAAACATCTCCACTATTGTTTAAATCATATTGTTTTAATAAGTCTCTGATATTTTTGTTAGGCAATTTTTTATCCTCTTGATTGTTGATTCATTTTCTCATGCCTACGCTTCATATTTTCTTCTTCAATGTGTTGCAAAAGTAATCCTACATAAACCTCTCTCTCCCAAGGCAGCATCTCTTCTATTTCAGTGAGTGAATATTTGTGATGCTGCATCAGAGAAAAATTAAGTCTATAATAATTTTCTAGACTATTATGAGAGAGGCATACTAGAAAAAATTTTGCAATCCTTCTATTACCAAGTCGCTCGTGACACCAGTATTTGGATTTTTAACTTTTGTTTTGTATCTTACTCTTGGCATGTTTTCAAAAAATTGTTGAAGTTTCATGAATTGTTGATGGCTCATTGAATTCACAAAATCATCAAGTTCTTTTTTGCTCATGTCATTTCGTTCATATACTTGTTCATCATCATAAATTTGTGATATACAACTTTTGATGATTTCAAATCCAGAATTAGCATCTTCCATATCCATACTGGATATTGTACTGATTCTTGGATGTGTCATAATAACACCTATGGTATCAGTCAATTCTATTTTATTAGAATATTCTTCTGGTTTTTCACATTTAACATCTTCTAGATTTATTTCTAATTCTACTTTTGTTTCTCCATCATCTGGACATGTTACATTAATGACCGATGTTTCTCCTATAGATTTAGCTCTCAATTGTACAAAAATATATTCCAAATCAAAAATTGGAAGTTTTTTTGCATCAATTTTTTTGAATGTGCATTCTGTGATAATTGATTCAACTGCTTTTATAATATCTTTTTCATTACCTGATTGTTGCGCCAAAAGAAGCATTTTTTCTTCTTTGACTAAAAATGGTCTGAATTCTATTACTTCATCTGTTGATGGTACAGTCAATTCATATTTGCTTACTGCTAATGATGGTAAAGCCATTATTCTCCTTTAATCTAATTATGGTATTTCTTCCCAATCTCTGTATGCAAGTGTTACACTCAATACAGATGCTTCACTTCGTGAATTGTGATTTAAACCTATCAATTCAATAGTTTTTGGATATACTTCCAAAACATTACAACTAAAAACAACTTCATTTCTTCCTGATAGTTGTTTTATAGTCATGTCTCTTGCATATGACACATAATATTTTATATCATATGTTTCTACATCATACATTTCTTTTTGCCAATTATCAAAATATCTTTTAATATTCAGGTTTTCATCTAACAGAAATGTCGCTGACATAGTTCCTGCCAATGTTAATCCTCTTACAACTTCATAAACAGGACCATATACATTTTCATTTGGAGATGTTTCCATATTTCTTCCGGGCAAATCAATTGATTGACATCTCAAAGAAACGTATTTATCATCTGCTGAAAGATTGTTAGATGCACCTGGAGCTCCAGCACTAAAAATATTTACCTCAAATCTATTTGGTCTAGAAATGCCTCCATATTTTTTTATGGACGTAAAAAATTCTTCTTCTTTTACTGTTGGTGCTTCAGCCATTTATCATCCTTCGTGAATCATAGTACACTTTGTTTCTGGTTGCTTTTTTGAAATCTTGCACTGGCAACATTAATGCAAGCCGATATTCTTCTTCTGTTATTTTAATAAATGGAGACCGTACATGCCGTTTCAAGTATTTTTTAATAACAGGTCTTACTTCTCTAAAATTTTTAATGTCTCTCCATTCCATGATTATTCTATTTTCATTTTGTGCAGTTCTTGTAAATCTTAATAATTTTTCTATTAATGAAATACGATATGGTATAGAAATATAATGAAAATTCAATCCAAGAAAATATTGATTCTTTTCTTCTACTGGAATAATCAATGGAAATCTATCATAATAAGGAAGTGTTTTTTTGTGCTTCGGGTCGTAGACAAAAAAATTCATGTTACCAATTTGTGGGTCAAAATTGGCATCTCCAGTTTCTATTAATCTTCTTTGTGTTGGTATACCAAATTCTCTTATCTTTTGTTGATACCAGCGAAAGGATCTTTCTTGACCACCACGCTGACTAAGTATTTGGTTAAAATAATTATCTGCCATATGATTATTTATTCTATAAACCTAATTCATTTTCAGTTATTAATTTAAATTCAAACTTGCGGTCATCACACCATTCTTTTGCGGCTTTCCATTTTGCTTGATTTACACCCCATGTTTTAACTTCAATCAAATAACTTTTTGTTTTTCTTTTGGGTATTTTTGGTGGAGAGCATTGTTTTTTTGGTTTTATTTCAACCAACATGTTTTTAATTGATTGGTCTTTTTGCCTGACTTTAATGAAGAAATCTGGAAAGTAACGATGCATTTTATTATCAATAGGAGAAATGTATGGTATAACTACTTCTTCAGATGCCCATGCAAGAATTGCATCATTTTTGTCACAATATACCATAAATGATCTTTCCCAAAGTGAACGATAGGTTATTTTGTTTGGGTCACCAATGTACTTTTTCCTGTTAATTGGTCTATAAGTTCCTTTGTATGCCATATAAATAATAAAAATACTTATTGTTGTAAGGATATTTAGAACGTGGCATCATCAGCAATGCAAAGATTATTGACTAGAGGAAAAACAGATGCTTCATTGCAATTTCCTAATGATCTTGGAAGTAATAAGTCAAAATACTATATTTTATTTAAGATTTTAAAAACAGGTTCTTCTAATGATTTAAAAATGAGTTTTTCTCCAGGAGCAGGAGATTCAAAAGGTTCTTATATTGCAAGGCCATTTTCAAGTTCACCAGATGATTATATTGCGCTTTACATGCCAGCATCTATTACAAACGTACAAAATGCTTCTTATCAATCAGCAGAATTGGGTATACTCGCCTCAGTCTTGAAAGCAACTGAAGGAGGTACATCAATAGATGGATTTGATATGGCAAAATCAATGACAGCAGCATCAGAAATAGCAATTCAAGCATTTAAATCAGGGTCTTCAGAACAAAGATCAGCTGCAAATTTAGCGCAAATAAGTCAAGGAAAAGTTGTTAATACTAGAACTGAATTAATTTTTGATAATATTGACAGAAGAACTTTTACCTTTGATTTTAAAATGATTCCAAGAACTGCAACAGAAGCAGAATCTATAAGAGATATTGTTAAAAAATTCAGATCCAATATGTCTCCAAATTTTGATTCAACATCAGGGTCTAATAGGACCATGATAGTTCCTTCTACATTTGAAATTGAATTTAAACCGAATGATGGTGAGTATTTGCCAAAAATAGGAAGGTCGGTATGCACATCTTGTAATGTTACTTATGGTGGTGCTAGACCACAATTTTATGAAGGAGGGTCTCCTGTAGAAACTTCCATGACATTAACATTCCAAGAACTGGAAATGGTAACAAGCACAAGAATAGAAAACGGCGGTTATTAAAATGTATTTTAAAAAATTTCCAAAAATACAATATGATGTCAGAGGAGATGGACAATTTTATACAATGACAAATTTAATGCGTAGAATTAAATTCAATAATTTAGTCAAAAATAATATTGTTGCTTTTGATTTTTATGATGTGCAAGATGGTGATACTCCAGAAATTGTTGCGTTTTATTATTATGAAAATGTTGAATTACATTGGTTGGTATTGTTAGCAAATGATATAACAGATGTTTATTCTCAATGGCCAATGTCTGTACCAAGATTTGAACAGTATGTATATGGTAAATATGAAGATATAAATGCAATACACCATTATGAAATTTATCAAACATCAGGTGATACCACACAAATCATAGAACTTCCTAACAATACAGGTTATTCAAATGCAGAACCTATTACAAATTATGTATATGAAGACAGATTACAAAAAGAAATTTCCAAAATACGTTTAATACTTCCAGAATATGTAGATCAAATTAGAAGAGAATTTGATAACCTAATGTCCAGAGCATAAGATGGCAAGAAACACAATTCAATATACTGGTGATTTTGATTTAGAAATAGCTGAAATATCTTGTGTTAGTGGCAATACATATGATGTTAAAGAATTAGTTTCTGCTATTGATATATATGAAGATATTGGTGCAAATGCAATCACTGGAACTATTACAATAGTTGACACAATAAATTTAGTTTATAATGCACCATTTATTGGTCAAGAACGATTAAGATTAAAAGTACAAACTCCTCAAGATTCGCCAACAGAAGAAACTATAATAGATTTTTCTAAAAACTATTTGTACATCAATCAAGTACTTTCTGTTACGGATATTAATGACCAAACCCGTTCCACGGTTCTTTCATTTACTACACAAGATGTATACATGAATAATCGTGTTCGTGTTTCAAAATCATACACTGGCGAACCTTCTACTATTATCAAGAAAATACTCCGTTCACCAACACTTCTAGATTCAAAGAAAAAACTATTTTTTGAAGAAACAGCAGATAATTATAAATTTGTAATACCAAACATGCGTCCATTTTCTGCTATCAATATGATTGCACAGAGATGTTTGTCTGCTGCAAATGGATTAGCACCAACTTATATATTTTATGAAACATGTTTTGGGTATCATTTTAGAAGTGTAGACAATCTTTTTAATCAACCAACAGTTAAAGCCACATTAGATGAACATGTGGCATCATTTACAGATGAAAAAGGTAAAACAGATTTTCTCGCTGAGATGGAAAACATTGTTGGATTTGAAGTGGAAAATACACAAGATAGTTTGTTGAACACAAGAATGGGAATGTATTCTTCCAATATCATCATTTATGATTGGTATTCAAAAGGTATTAAGAAAAAAGAATATAACTATCTTGATGAATTCGCAAAAGATAAACATGCACAAGAAAATGCTGTTGATGGTTCATCTAATCCATTGATTTCAGAAGCAAAAGAATTTGGTGGTAAAAAATTATCAGACTTTCCACAGTCCATTCAATTTGTACAAGGAACGATTCTTGATGGAATAGCTGATAAAAATTATTATGAATTGGAAGGTGCAACTCATGCAGACTACACAAATCCATATCATGGAAATAATATAGATAAATGGTGTATGAGAAGAAGATCCAGATTGTATCAATTAGAAAAAGGTTTTCGTTTAAGATTAGAAATAATAGGTAGAACGAATATTCAAGCTGGTGATTTAATTCAAATAAATTTTCCATCAGGAACAACAGTAACTGATGATAAAACAAACAAACATTTATCAGGTAGATATTTGATTAAAAAACTTCATCATTCTTTTGCATTTTTAAATCAAAAAAATACACACAGCTGTCATCTTTTAATGGTCAAAGATGATGTTCAAGAACCTTATTCTTCTGTTGGAACAGGTCCTGGTGGATCTGCTCTTTCCGATGGAGGAGATTCGGCAAACCAATCAGTATAAGGAGGAACCGCCAAACACTTTGTCATATCCATTTCAAACCTCAAACAGGAGCATTCATGTCTTCCAAACTCAAGACCCGTGTACGAAAGATGAACTTCCAACGGCAAGGAAATGAAAGGAACTTTGATACAGGCAACTCAAATTTTGAAGAAACTAAATATTATGACAACCTCTATACAAATAGAACAAAGAAATTTTTAAGGAAAGGAAATGAAATCACTCAAACAATTCTGGGAACTTAGAGAAGGATTATATGATCCAGGAATCTTTAAGGCCATTTTTCTAGCAGGTGGACCTGGCAGTGGAAAATCATATGTAGTCAAAAGAACCACGGGTGGTCTTGGATTGAAGGTCGTCAACAGTGATGATGTATACGAAAAGATGCTTTCTGATGTTGGATTAGATACTACACCAGAAGACATTTATTCTGACCTTGGACAATCAACCCGTGATAAAGCAAAAGGAGTGACCAAGAGAATGCAAGGTAATTATCTTGCTGGTCGCTTGGGTATCATCATTGATGGTACAGGAAAAGATTATGACAAGATTACGGCACAAGCTGACAAACTCAAGAAATTGGGTTATGATGTTTCCATGATTTTTGTGGACACTTCACTTGACACAGCACAGGAACAAAATAGAAAAAGAAAACGAACTCTTCCTGACAGTGATGTTGAAAAGATGTGGAATGATGTTCAGAAGAACAAAGATAAATTTGCTGCTTATTTTGGGTCGGAATATATTCGTGTAGAAAATAACATGGCTGGTGAAGATGTTTTTGCAAAAGTCTGGAAGCGTGTTCGTGCAATGGTGAGCAAGAAAGTTTCTAATCCAATTGCTAAAGCATGGATGTCTGCTGAACTACAAAAGAAGAAATCCTCTTCTAGTTCTTCAGCAACTCCAATCTCAATTCAACAAAAATCTGGTGGAAGACGGGTGTCTGACAAAATGTCACGTACCACATCGGTGAGAGTTAGAAAAAATTAACTTGACATTTTCATTTCCTTTTGATAGAGTAATGGGTGTGTTCTGGTTACTCTATCAATCTTTTCGTGAGAAGTTATGAAAACATTCGTTTTGAAAAAAAATCCGTTTATTGATTTGTCCTATACAGGAGAATGGAAATTCGGCCGACAAGTCTGGAAAGACAAACATTACTTTACAGAATATTATTTTGGGCCATTTCTTTTAAGGTATTTCCATGAACCCCTGGTTACTAATAGTTCTTCTGTACGATGAGGATGGTGATGTGTTTGAAACAGTAGAATACAGATTTAAGACA
>Ga0222715_10002850_pt1 | contig 15628 bp, 11 predicted proteins | sample C33_9DmetaG_FD_165056 | JGI IMG/M metagenome (GOLD analysis project Ga0222715, IMG submission 165056) | Estuarine water microbial communities from San Francisco Bay, California, United States - C33_9D | ecosystem: Environmental > Aquatic > Marine > Unclassified | place: USA: California...
CGAATTGAAGCTACCTGGCCATAGTTTCTCTGGTGAAGGTAACATAAGCGCTTCTCCGTCCTTCCAGCGTTGGCTTCCACCTGTAGCCATGATACGCATCGGTCGGAGATAGAATCCCCCCTTCACATTCTGAAGTTCCATTGGTGCATCCTCTCCCCCAGCAGTGCCATCGTCCAATCCTGCTTCCCAATGGTGTGGTAATTCTGTAGCCAATCCGGGTGGGGGTTGTTGCCGTTCCTCTCTTCCCAACTCTCTGAACAGGGTTTCACGAGCTGGGGGTAAAACTCCAACCCGCCAAGCAACGTCAACATGCTCCCATCCCTCATCCCATTCTGGAAAGGTTAGGTTAATTTCAAGGGGTTGGCCCGAAATACTTGGTTTGATGAATTCAATTTGAGGAGATGTTAATCCACGCTTTAGAAATGTATTCTGCCTTCTTAAATCGAGTAGATTAGCAACGATGCGGACGATGAGCGGCGCAAAAATCAGAGGTACTACAATAACGGCCAGTGATGGGTAATCCAGCAATCCCCATCGGACCGTTTCAATTCCGTAGACTGGAATAGATAGGAAGATGAGTACGGGTGAGATGAAGAGATAAGCAAGGCTCAGCAAGAGTATGACGACCACACCGTTGATGAATTTGCGCAGGATGTTGTGAATCGGGTTGGGTATGAGATACCATCCTTGACGCTGTCTGTAGACCACATGCGGGTAGTCCACATGTTCCAAAAATGGCTCATCACGGATTGGTTTGATGTCTTCGGAGTTGTAGCGGTAACTGCGTTCGATCAACCACGATTCCTCATCCCCGAGATGGACGGGCGGGCCTTTCGAATTGACGAAGGATTGAGCCTCTTGCAGTGAATCAAAGTGGCCCAATGAGGTTGTACGTTGTGCAATCGGCAATTCAGATGGTATCCATCGTGACGCCTCAAAGGGTGGATAGCGGATGCGTTGAATTTCTTCGAGGCCAACCACACAATCACCTAACTCAACAAAAGTCGAACGCCCGCTTTGAGAGCGAGGGGGCGAAAGGCTGGTACATTTCGTAGCAATGCCATGCCGAGAGGAACTGGTTTCTCAATATCACCGACTTCATTGATGAGTTGGAGAGTGTCAGGATGAGCAAAATTCTCGAAATGCTGATCAAGCTTTTTGTCACTGCAGTCACTGACCAGGAGATTCCTTAATGCTCGGGCACGATCTTGTTCCTTCTTCATAGCCTCCCACGGTTTTTTTGTGATTGCTCGTAATGTTGCTTCGGATAATTGGTCCTTCTTGATGGCCTCAACCAGTGGTGTGAGGATGCATTGGATTTGATGAAAGCCCGGTCCGATTCCTCCCCCTGTTGTAGGCTTGGCCATTCCAGCAGCGTCGCCGAGTAACATCACTCGTTGTTTTACGGGTTTCTTGATCATGCCCGAGGGTACAGGGCCACAATATCGGGCAATTTCTTGAACATCAGTGAACCTGTCTTTCCATAGTTCATGGTCAAGCAGGTCTTGATAACATGATTCAATACTTCGCCCGTCAAGCCGTTCTGCAGTCGACCACAATCCGATACGGTGTGTTCCGAAACCTGAAGGAATCACCCATGCGAAGAACCCGGGTGCGATATTCTCCCCACTGTACATTTCGAGCCAACGGTCACGACCTTCGTAGCCAACGACCTCAGTTTGAAATCCAATCATCAATTCCTTCGGACGACCCATTTTGAAATAACGACGCGTCCAACTGTGAGCACCATCAGCACCGATGACAAGTTTGCATGTGACGTTGACATTACTGCCATCCTTTTTGACAACCATTCTTGCGCCCTCCGCCTCGATTGTAGCTTCAACAGGCGTGGAATTCAACCACAAATGGGCGCCTGCTTCCATCCCCTTTTGGACAACAAATTGGTCGAATCGTTTTCTACAAACGACGTAGGTTCTCAAGACACCTTCCGTTCCGACAGGGACGAGGGTTCCACTTGGTCCATGAATCAATGCACCATCAACTTCCTCAAGGACGGTATCGTAGGCTTCAACAACCTTCATCGCAGAGGGTGTCACCAAACCAGCACACTGGAAAGGACGTCCGATTTCTTTGTGCTCTTCCAGCATTAAGACCGAGAGTCCTGATTGGGAAAGGAGTTCAGCAGCCCTTCCCCCAATGGGTCCAGCACCCACGATGACAACATCGTAGTGGTGGGTGTCCATGCCGCTTCGTGTGAAAGGTATTGTTTCAACCTTCCTTTAGGCGCAAGTCCATCATGACCGTTTAGCAAACTTGTAGCCAACGGCCTGGTTCTTTTTGAGGTACAATGAGGCCGCAAAAGGATTGTTTGTTTTCTTGGATGTGAAATCGTCAAATGGACCTACTGAGCCGGTTTCAATCAATGTCTTTGCCTCGTCGCGTGTAATGTCACGTTTTGAGATGCAACGGTCAATATGAATTTTACAATTCGTAGAACTGTCTTCCGTAGTGTAGTGCGTTTCAGTTTCAATGATATTGGCCTTTGTTTGCGGGCAAATTGCAACGACACCAGGAACCACAGGGAAGCGTTTAGCATCTGCGGCAGCAGCACGAGGTGGGAAATCATATTTCACGCGATTCTTGTCGAGTACCAAGAAAGCATTGAAGGGTTTATTTCGCTTTGATGTGAATTCTTCGAGCAAAACTGACTTTCCATCGGTAAAAATCGGCCTTGCCTCATCGGGTGTGACCATTCGTTTGCACATCACATTCTGCATTCCGCGGAAGGTACAATCGGGGTTATCACAATTGTAGGCACTTGACGTAATTCTGATGGAACCGAGTTCACAAACCGGACAGGGACAGAGTACCTCGTCATCTTCACTGGTTCCTCCACCTGCTCCGCCTTTGGTGGTGACCTTACCGTCTTTTGAAAGAATTACAGAGGTTTCGTATCCTTCTCCCGCTTGAGAAAAGAATCCGTGAAGGTCATCGAGAGAGCCGTTTTCTATCAGGAGCGATGCGGTATTTCGATCAAACCAACGCCCTGACGTGTCCTTCCAGAAGACAAAGGGACAACCCTTGTTTCTACCCTCATTCTTTTTGCACTGATAGGCAAGGGTGTTTTCCATAATTGCTCCACTGCAAGAAGGACATTCTCCGAGGCTTGGTTCTTCAAGATACAAGTTGCTACGGTCGTGGTCACGAATTCGTTCAACCATTGTTTGAGTTTGCTGGATGATTTTGTCCATGTAGGTTTTCATTGGTTCCTCGCCACGTTGAACAGAGAGGAGGGACGCTTCCATGTCGCCCGTCAATTTAGGTGAAGTAATCCATTCAACCGGTATGCGGCGAAGCACGTCGATCATACGTATTCCATGCGGTGATGCACTGATGGTGCCGTTACTTGAACGACGAATATAATTACGACTCAACAATTTTTCAATGGTGTCTGCACGTGTTGCTGGCGTCCCTAGCCCCTTTTCTTTGATCGCCTCGGCAAGTTCCTCATCCTCGATGTGTTTTCCAGCATGTTCCATCAATTGGAGCAGGCTTGCTTCTTTGAGTCGGTTTTTGGGTTTGCTTTTCTCTTCGGAGAATTCATGAGAATCAAGCGATGTCTCACAAGGATTGCTACTGAGATTACCCCATCCCTCTGGGACTTTGTCCTTCTTTGATACAACAGCACGCCAACCGGGTACGGCCAAGCGTTCTGCTTCCTTGATGAATTGATGTCCAGACTTGGTAGTTGTCCGTTTTGTGACGGTCCATTCTGCAACAGGGTGCCATGATGCGAGGAAATTTCGAACGATCATATCGTAGAGTTTCGCGTGGTCTCCTCCAAAATTACCAGGTGGTGTTTGCCCGGTCGGAACAATCGCATAGTGGTCCGAAACTTTTGAATTATTGAAATTCCGCTTTGCATTTGCCAAACCATCAGCTTGGAGGCGTTTGACATGTTTAGTATAATCCGATTGACCGCTTAGGTCGTTAAGTGTCTTAGCGACCGTTTCATGCATGTCTTCGGTAAGATGGTTTGAATCGGTACGTGGATACGTCGTGAGTTTGAATTTGTCATAGAGGTCTTGCGCAACACCAAGGGTTCGTTTTGCAGACCATGACCACATACTGTTTGCCCTTTTTTGTAGGGTGGTGAGGTCGAAATTGTAGGGTGGTTGTTCGTTCTTGGTCCGACTTTTTTCCTCCGTAGAGAAGGGACCCTTATCGGAGAGGACTTCCTCAATAGCCTCCTTTTCTTTTGGGTCAACAATGCGGTGAGCCTTGTATTCAGGACGTTCTTGATCGTCTTTATGGCCAGTTCGTTCCCATCGGGCCGTCCACACAGCACCGTCTGCAGAAAATGTTACATTAAGCTGCCAGTACGGGACAGGTATGTGTGAAAGGACTTCGATTTCATGGTCAACAACCAACGCGAGTGTGGCTGTTTGAACACGTCCCAAAGAGTTGGCGGAACGGTCTCGATTTTGAGGCAATCGAGTTGCTACTCGAGAACCGTTCATTCCGATGATCCAGTCTGCTCTTGAACGGGAATAGGCTGCGTCACTCAATGCTTGATAAGTATCTCCGGGTTGGCGATTTTCATAGGCTTGCAGCATCGCATCATAGGTCATGGATTGCATCCACATTCGTGTGGTCGGTGTCTTCACTTTCGAGTGTGCTACGATGGTCCTGAAGATGAGTTCACCTTCACGAGCAGCATCGCATGCATTGACAATCTCTGTCGTACCCTTATCTTTAACCAATTTCATGATTGCTGACAATTGCTTTTTGGCTCTTCCACCCTTTGCTTTGTATTGAAAAGAATCCGGGATAAATGGGAGACGGTCGATGGATTTACGCCAATTTTTGAATTCTTCGTCATAGTCGTCCATGTACTTGAGTTCGAGTAAATGGCCGATTGCCCATGTGATAATTATGTCCTCACTGAACCAGTGTGTATCCTTCTTTGTGGGGACGCCTAAGACGTTAGCAAGGTCTTCGGCAACACTCGGTTTCTCAGCGATGATGACGATAGACATGTGAGTAAGGGCCGCCGACGACTCTACTTGAACCCTCCTTTGATTCTCCAATGGATGTATGGGTTCGGTGAAATTGGCCGGGAAATTACAGCGTGATGTTCTTCATGATCGAAATTGTAGTCTGCTTTTCTCTTCATTCCATGGCTCCTCGGATGCAGGTCCACCGCAACCCAAGCATCCAGGATATCCTGCTTCTAACAGCTCCGTGAGCGTTAACCAAATTGTTGGCCAAGCCTTCGAGGGTTCTAACGCAATCCACAGTACGTCAATTTCTGGTTCTCTCAAACCCACTTGCATGATTTCCTTCAATTCATCACCGTTTTGTTGACGCACCGTGATATCATTTTGTCCATTCAGGACGAAGGTTGGGAATTCCAAACGGGCAGGGAGTTTTTCGCTCATCTTTCTAAGCAGCCTGATGAGGTCATCCTCAAACTCTCTCGGAGTGTGTAATTCAATGCATTCTTCTCTCAAAATACGTCTTGAAAATTCTCGCACGGCTGGCCATTGAGGGTCCGTGATGCGCATGTAGAGGTCCACATGATGACAAGATTTGAAGGCTGGCGTTCATGACATCACAGTATGGGCATCCTCTACCGTTGGTTCGTTCGCCCATTCTTCCGCTTTCAAGATTCTGAAAAAGCACACCATCGTAGTTTACGACTCCTTCGGCTTACAACCGCCCTTCCTTTCGGCGGTGGTGTGTTGAAATTGCTCTATTACCCACGTTACAACCTACCTGTGGAACTCTTCGGCCACACCTACAAGAATCCATTCGGCCTTGCTGCTGGGATGGATAAAAACGGCATAGCATTACGTGGATGGGAACGCATTGGTTTGGGTTTCATAGAGATTGGTGGGGTAACGCAACACGGACAAGGAGGGAATCCGAAACCTCGTATGTTCCGAGCGAATCATGCACTCGCACTCGTCAACCGAATGGGATTCAACAATGAGGGCTCACAAAAGATACGTGACCATCTTGAATTGTATTTCAAACGATATGGACCTCCAGGTGTACCTCTTTGGGTGAATGTAGGAAAATCAAAGATTACTCCATTGGAAACTGCTCACGAAGATTATGCTGCCACCGTACGAGCCCTTTGGCCCTTTACTGATGTTTTTGTGGTGAATGTATCGTCACCCAATACACCGAACCTTCGCGAATTACAAAACGACGACGGGCTCGTTCGAATCATTGATGCCTGTCAAAAGGTGAACGAAGCATTGGCCAACGAACATGGAATTCAAGCCAAACCGATCTTGGTCAAAGTGGCTCCGGATTTGACCAATGAGCAACTCGCCCATATTGCATTAACCGCCAAAAAGAATCGTGCAGACGGTATCGTTCTCTCCAACACGACCATTGAGCGTCCTACAACAACCAACAAGAATGACGCCAAGGTATTCGCTCAGTCTGGGGGATTAAGCGGGCAACCACTTAAACAACGGTCGACCGAAATGATCCGTCATGTAAGGCATCACGTCGGTGGCGATTGGCCAATTATCGGAGTGGGTGGTATATCATCAGCGCAGGACGCGCTTGAAAAAATGAAGGCTGGAGCAACACTTGTTCAAGCCTACAGTGGCTTTGTGTTTGAAGGACCATCTCTTGTGAAATCTGTTGTTCATGGACTCAACCAATCCATGAACGCAGAGGGGTACACATCTCTGCAATCTGTGATTGGTGTTGATGAGCAACCAAAGTGAGAGGTTGTTAAAGGAAGGCTGCGTGGTTGTTACAATGTGGGCTCGACGAACGAGGGTTCTTGTGATCGGGGCCATCATCACAATCGGACTCATGGCCACACTTCTTCTTCAGGCACCCGTTCCAACCACGACAGTGGACGAGTTGATGAATTCACCAGAATCACATCTCGATGATGAGGTCGCCGTGCGTGGTCAAGTCCTCGACGGTAGCATCGATAATGGTACCATGACCTTTGTGCTGGAAGGGGAAACCACAACTCTTACCATTCGATTTACTGATGCCTCGGTCTCCAATGGTTTAGACGATAACCGTACAGTATACGCTGAAGGTATTTTGTTGTATGAGGATGGCGATTATATTTTGGAAGCATCAGTCATCAAAACCTCGTGTCCCTCCAAATACGAAGAAGACGCTACTGCAGAAGGCTGACTTGTGCCCTCGCTGAGTTCATATAGGCTGAAGCATCGCCGTCATATGGGATAGGTGGGGAGCTCGGCGTACCCTGTACCTCAAATCGTCGTTATGGTGGACTGAACGCCTTGGGGCGGCGAAAGCGGCCATCAGGTTCCCGTAGGCGGACGTTGATGTCTCGCCCCCACATGACTCGGGTGTCATGAACTGTATCCGGAAGGAGACAGGGAGTGAATAACCGGGGGACTAGGTCAGGCCGGGAACGGAGCAGCCCTACCTGGGGCCATGGGTGCTGTGGGGTGTCGGGATGGAGGATGCTTGCGGATTTGGCTTGATGGTACGAGCGTCCACCCTTGGCCCTCCCACCTAAATGTCAAAGACAACATCAGCATACCAGCCGGGTCCTTCAAAGGATGGGACATCCGCCCATTTGCTCACGATTGTTTCACCCTTTCCGACTTCGGCTACCCGAAGTTCGTGGGTTGTCACAGCTTTGATTTCTATTTCCCTTTCAATGGCGTTTCCGTTGATCCACTGGACATGCGCTACCAAGACAAGGCCATGTTCTGTTTCCTCTACACGAACCATTGAATCAACCAACCATTCCTGGTGCACCTCATTACGGTAAAGTACTTCTTCAATCCAAGCGATGAAGAGAAAGGATGGATCGAATGGTGCATGTTGGCTTGTCACTCGCCATTCACCGCTATGTCTCACTTCATTGTTGGCTGCTTCATAACTTTGAGAACTCATCAAATAATTTTGAACACCGTGAGCAGCCTCGACAAAAAGTCCGTCAAATTGAGCTGCAAAAACGCGAAGGCCAATGTCAGCGGTGGTAGGCCAAAGCCACGAACTCACGTTCTCACCTCAGCGTTTGGAAACTTGTAAATTCCAAACATGCTCTCCAATGCGATGAATGAGATCCTCTCTGCTCAATACGAATGAATCAGTTTGTTCTGCTCCGAGGATGCATTCGCAAGCGGCATTCGCAAGAAGAGCAGTTGATTGAACATCCAAACCACGTGAAAGTGAAAATGCAATTGCAACGGCTGCTGCGTCAATAAGTCCAATCATTTGGCGCAGGTCAAGCAAGCCACATGGAGCGTGGACCGTCTCTTCTTCCCTCGAGTAAATGGTCACGCCAGCTTCTCCAGAAAGCACGACAAGATGGTTCCAATTGTACTGGATAAGCAATTTCTGGGCGGCCTCAGAACCTGTTGCAGCACCGATTCTTCGTCGCATCAATTCCAAACCCTGCGATTGAAACAAAATCCAATCAACGCCTTCGGTGCGATGAAGTCCGGTAAGTTTTGGATCAGCGATCACTGGTATGCCTCGGGCTTTTGCCTCCTTGAATAATTGCTCAGAACCTGTGTCGGTAACAACTCCCTGCCCGTAATCGGAAGCAATCAATGCTGCAGCACCATCAAGGTCATCGAGGGCTTGTTCATACAGTGAGAGTGAGGCTTCCGTTGGAACTGGATTGTCATCCTCAATGTCCCAACGCAGCAGTAATTGTTCTTCACGAATGAGACTTTCTCTCGAGGCCAACATTCGTGTCTTCACTGTGGTAATCCTGTCTTCCACAATGGCAATGCCGTGCGTTGTTACACCCTCAGATTCCAGGGACTCAATGATGCTCAATCCAGCACTATCATCGCCAACGACTCCAAAGAGATGGCTGTTCATGCCCATTGAGGTCAGTCCCCTTGCAACGTGTGCAGCGGCGCCTACATCCTCTTCACGAGACGTTTCACGCAGAACGGGAACGGGCGCTCTTGAATTCAAATTATTGGCATAGCCGTGAATATAACAATCCATCATGACGTCGCCAATCAAAACGATTTTCGCTGGTTCATCCGAACGTAGGTGTTGTTTCAAGTCAGATAGTACATCATGTAGATTGGCTTCTTCATCTGTCATTCCCATGGTCGCTGCCTCCTTTATTCCTTGACTGCTAAATCCTGCATGATTTGAGCATGTTCATCTTCAGATATGTTCAACTGTTGACGCAACGTTCTCAAAATTGCATGCTCGTCAACCGTGATGATTTGGTCTTGCAGAGCTGTTTTTACAGCGGCAAAATAGGTGTCATAATGTTCAGAAACAACGGGTTGGTTACGTGCCTTGTCGAGGAGTTCTTGATGTTTTATCTGGTCAATCCCAAAGGCGATTCGGAATGTATCCAGTAAGTCTACCTCTTCTTGGACAATTTCTCCATCGTCAAGTGCCTGCATTATCATGTCAAAGTAAACCTCCTCTGGAGGAGGTATCTTCAGTGATTTTCTCGCATCATTTGAAAGGCGTCTTGCGCGTTCGGGGTGCATGCCAAGGAATTCCACCACTTCGTTGAGCAATGATTGTTCATCACGGGTGATCTTCCCGTCTTCCCAGGCCCGAGCAAACATACGTCGAACCAGTTCTTCACCGTACTGTGCATCAAGTGACGCTATTCCTTCGGGATTGGAAAGAGGTGAAACCAACGCAGTATCATGGTACTCGAGCCCTTCATCAAGGTGCGATAGAAGTTCTAAAATTGGCTGAGGAGATTGCCAAAGGCTGCCAAGCAACACCGTTGAGCCGTTATGAGTAATGTCCATTTGGAAAAATCGTTTCTTCAGGGCTTGTGCATGCAGTGTCCCTTTTTCAGTAAGGGTGTAGACCCGCTTTCTCTGTTTGCCGCCAGGAATATGGCGTTGTGCTACATTGATGAGTTGGTTCGATTCCATCCGCTTAAGCGTTCTTGGGATATGCTTTCGTTGAACGTGGACTGCTGCCGAAATACCTGCTTGAGTGAGGATGGCAGGTGCCTCCCAACCTCCACTTGGCAATTGTTGGTTGAACAAATGCAACAAAGTCCGCTCTTCGGTGGTGAGTGTGCCGAGGTAACCATCCAACATCCCTTTCTCCTCATTGGGATGCAGTCTGCGATAGCACATAGGGCAATCGGTTTCGTGCGACGGAATCAAATGAATGAAATTCTTGGTTGGGCCATGACGGGTCGACAGCGTAACTACACGCCTCGGGTCCGGACGACCCGTCCATTGGGTGCTCAACGCACTCCCAATGCTCCTCCAGGTTCTCAACTTCCTGAGCCTGTTCCAATGGGTGGACAATGGTATCTTCCTCCTCCTCTTTCCCAACGATTGAATGAGAAAAGTGCCTTAGGCAAGCGAACGAAAGATGGGGGTATCTTGCTCACACCTGAAGAGGTATTGTTCTGTCATTGGTATCGTCACGTCCCCCTCACCAACCCAGAAGTTTGGCTCGAACATGAAATGGTCCAAAATCCAGGTTTGGAGGCGAAAGTCATCGCCATGGATGTCTTGAGGAACGGTGGAGAGCGAGTCGTTCCGATGATTCACCTGAAAGACCGTTTTCCTACGATCTCAGCGAATACCTGGGCTCTACGCTTTGAACGGCATGAATCATGGCGCCAGCATGGTGGATTTAGTCAAATTCGAGTACAACGTACGCATGATGAAGTCAACTGGGAGGAATTAAACCAGTGGGTACAGAGCGTTCATGAGCACAACCATGTTCCAGAGCTTTGTGTTATTGATGATGAATTGGATGCGACGATTTACACGCTGTCACATGAAAAGCCGAAAGGCGATCAAATTCTTCTCGACGATTTAGCACCAGACTTGTATGACGAACTCGCCTCCTTCATTTCGCGCTCAGTGCCAGTTGAGAATGGGGTGTTTATCTCTGATGTTGCTTCTTGGCCATTGCCTGCCATTGGTATCGATCACTTTTCTGGACGGTTCCTTCGCAATGAAGAACATGAATACCTGCAGAGCCTTGCTGCCAATCAACATGCAGGAGACCTGTATGCATACCTTGCAAGTCAACGACTTCTGCTCCGCCCGGGTTTCAAGTTCGGGTGTCTTTGGAGAGCGTATGAAACAGGCATAAGCGTTGAACATGCGCCTTGGTTGATTCAACCCGTTGAGGAAGCAGCGACGAATTGGGAAGGTATCTGCCTTGCCGTCCGCTTAGCAGAGGGTGTCAACAAGCGATGGTTATGTGCCAGTGAATTTGAAGGCGAGTGGACCTTTCTCAACATCCGGCGTTCAGGTTGATGGTTCATCAATTACTCGTCCCCAAGGATCGGTTTCTTCACTCTGATCACCCGCTTCCTTTTGATCAATTGAGGTGGTTTCTGGCTCAAATGATGCGTGTATTTTTGGAGGTCTTTGATAAGATAACACAGCAAAATAAAGCGTGAGCGTGAGCATGAGGAGTGCGACAATTCGCCCCGGAGTCCTGTATGCTGCCAAGAATTCTTCATCATCACTCTCAGATTTTAACTCGACATTGATTTTCCACTGTTGTCCTTCTTCCGTGAGCAATACAATCTGTCCCTGTACAATCATATTATCGACCAATAAGCCGTTTGGTTCAATCGTCAGTGCATAGGTACTGTCTTCGCCAAGTGTCACGGATGCAGGCCCACTACCAACACGGGACAAGGCGCCGTCAATGTGTACTGACAAGCGTTGTGTATCTGCTCCCAAAGAATCAACAGGGATTTCCAATAAGGTACTCGATACTGCATGAATGCCTGCAGTATATCCCGATTCGATCGGAAGGCGGTTCAACGTATTCACCTTGTATTCAATGTCAAGTTTGTCCCCCTCACAAAGGATGAGGCCTGTAAGAACAGCAATCGAATTGGGTGTGCCTTGCGAGGTAAAATTAAGATGGTAGAAACCATCTTGGTGAGGTGTCAATTCTACAGTTCGTCCGTCACTCGATGACAGTTGAGAAGAACACGTTGTTTCGAGAGGTATTCCAGTGCTGATTGTATCGCGGGGAAGGACTGTTGCTACGTGATCGGGTAAGTCGAATTCAATACTGGGTGAACAATGTTCGGATGCAAATTGGATGGTTGTTTCATTTCCCATCAGTACCTTTGCAGTCCATGGTACTAGGAGGCCGTCATGTGTTCGTATGAGAATGCCGTTTGCACCGAATTCGGTTCCATTTGTGAACACGTCTGAGGATTCACCTTGATTTGCCCCTGTGAGCATATCCTGCCGACCGTCTGCTTCAATCACCATGAGCCAAGGAAGGTTTGGATTGGTGTTGACTTCGTTGTTGTCAATATCCCCAACGCTTAGATCTTGATAGGTTACCAAAACTCCGTGGCCAGGAAGACGGCTATCATATCCTTCATCCGTCCGTAATTCAACGAAAATCGCCTCATGTTCTCCGAGTGGAATGCGCAAAATATCTCCACCCTCGCTGATGCCCTCCATCGAAATCGTTGGACCAAAACATGGTTTTGAGGTTCCAGCAGGCCACGTGAGGTCCAAATCGTTGATGCGTTCGCTGTCAATCAATTCCATACTTGCACCGGTTGGCAAGGCAGGCCAGCGGCCTGCTCCATTCCAATTACCGCTAGCCATAATATCCCAATCACCAAGTCCTTTCCATGATTGAAAAGACGACTCATCATGTACCGGGTACAAGTCTACAGCGCCCATTTGATGCAGCATTTCATGCAATATTGTACCCACACCGCTCGTACCAGTTTGTAAACTCGCCATGGTGTAGTGATGGGCGACCATGGAATCAGCAACGATGATTGGCTCTTCGAAATGCGTGAAATGACTCCAAATACGCTCAGTGCGTGATGGATTCTCTTCTTGGCCTTTGGTTGAATGCAGCATTAACAAACGGTCAATTTCACCATTGCTATCCAAATCATAGCGTGACCAGTCAACTTCGTCTTTGATGGATTCAATGACATGTGTAGCCAATTGGTTTGGCATAAAATGCCCTTTAGCATCTGTGTCGCGAGCATTGCTATCCTCTCCATAAAATGCAAGATTTGATGGCGCTCTCACAACTTCTTGGTGAACGATCACATCAAATTGGGTCCTTCCTGCTGACAATTGGTCAAGATAGTCCTCAGCGCTTTGTCTAACGAGGTTTTCAGCCTCATCTACACCCCACGCCTCCGTTGATGGATGGTCGGGGAAATCAACAACGACAACAAACCATGTTTCATTTGTCTGTAGCCCCAAAAGAGCAGGGTAATCGTCGTTGGCTGTAACCACTTGTTGTACAATCCAATCCTCAATGGTGTCGTCGTTAATCCAGGCCCATATTCCCGAGAAGAGGAAGAGAAACGAAAGGAAGAGTGTGACCATCCGCTTCATGCTTCATCCTAGTCCTTTGAGCGTTTGAAACTTCGTTGTTATTGCGTAGCAACCGGTTTGATTCCATACTCCTCTCGAACGATTCGTTCAATGTCGGTGTAACTACCCGTATCTTCTGGTAACCGGAGCACGAGTGTGTCTGCATCCACATAATTCCATCGCGTGTCTTCTGAGGAGATGATGAGATAGCTTTTTGGAAGTGTTTCTTGTTGTTGAAGGAGGTCACGTAGACGAAAAGGTAGACTCTCTCGGTCAAAGGGGTCTCCCATTTGCAGCATGGCTAGTTTTACTTCGAATGATTGTTCACTTGTGGACATCACCTGATAATTTTGTAGTGCCATGAGGTTCAATCCATGCAGATTCGCATGGAGACGTCGGAAATTATCTTTGAATTGTAAGGGGCAAGGCGTTCCATCACAACCGGTGATGACGGCATCGGTGATCTTCTCGTTGATGAGATGTCCAATCACTGCATTTCTATCTTCTTTGTTGAGACAGATGCTACGGGTACGCACGGTTGAGTATCCCTGGATTGGCGGGATGCCGTAATGGTCATTCGCTCCTGAGCACGAACAGTCGACAATGGCAATTTTCCTTCGCCTACCCTCAGCATCAAATCGAGGAGATGCCCGTCCGTATGTGTCCATTTGTTTCGAAAACCATTGCATACCAATTCCCTCCCCTCCGAGCCAGAAGAGGATCAATACTGGCAATATGGCCGATTGCATCTGTTCGGGTATTGATAGAATAAGCAGCATTGAGCCCATCCCATAGATTCTGAACCGCCACATATCTGAAGTTTCTTGGTGAAGTATGCCCATGATGCCGAGTACAACAATGGAACTCCACGCGATGAGAAAAATCAACAATATCCAGAGGGTCAATAGAAGGATGAGTAAGAGTTCCACAGCACTGTATTGAGCTTCTAGACCAACTGCCAAATGATTCGCATGACCCTTTGCATAGATTATGGGGAACACTTCCAACACCAATAACGATGCAAGAACGATTGTGAAGAGGACCGAACTCCATGTCCACCTGCGCAGAGCATTGAACTCGGTGGGAAGCAATCCAGGTTTAGCAAATTGGTGCATCTGGTACAAGAGGAGCGGGAGGCAGGAAAAGATACCCAAGAGCAGCGATGCCATCCAACGAACAACGCTCCATTGAGCGGGTTCGTAGATGTTCAAGCATGCTTGTGAACACGGTTGTAAATGATTCATGAGTGTTGCAAGCGTCGAATCGATTGTTGTGTACCACATGAGTGACATCAAGCAGACGCTGATGAAAAGAATCGTCGTACGGAGCGTCAACTCGTCAAGATGGCTCTGAAGTGAGGCGTCGGTGTCCGATTCAAGAAGAACCGACATGGTTGAACATCTCACACGAGATCTGTATATTTCTGGGGCGCCCTTGCTTGAACAATCGTTCGATAGACGCCAAAGATTGCCCAGAGTGTGAGCATACCCGTAACCAGGGCGTATCCCCATGGTTGGCCATCGTCAACGAGGTACGCAAAGAGGACTGCTAGACCTGCTGCAAGTGCTCCTCGACGAAGACCTTGTGGTATAGCGAGACTTTTGTCCAAGTGAGGTGGGCCGCCTCCAAATTTACGCTCGTAAAATTCACCCTGAATGACCGCTGCTACGATGATGAGAGAGAGTGTGGCCCAATAGTAGAGATTTCCGTTGGTAAAGAAATCATCAGCGATGGCTTCTTGGCGTTCTGCCTCAAGCGCCTCGGGATCTTCTTCAGCAACAAAGAGTGCATCATAATCGCCAACGCTGATGGTTCTCATTGAGACATCTTCGTTGGTTGCTATTTCCGTTGCACCGGGCTCGCTAATGGTGAACGCTAGAATGTTCCATTTGTCACCTTCATCGAAGTTGCCATTGCCGTTAACAGCATTGCCGACAAGTTGGAAATTGACAGGTCCGACATCCTCTGCTGGTGCGGTCCATTGAATCACCCAGTCATTACCAGGTTCACTTTGCGAGAGTGCTCCAGGTTCCTCTGACATGACTTGACTGCCCTCTCCGGCAGTGAACGTACCCGCTCCGTAATCGTAAATCACGAAGCCTCCTATTTCGTTGGAGGCGTGTTGAAGCGTGATGGTCATTTCATAGGTTTCGCTTAGATTGTATGCTCGTGGGACATTGGAAATCGACACCACGACCTCAGTTGAAGGAGCGCCTCCTCCATGGCAAGTACAACCGGTATCAACGATGGCTTTTCCACCGTTATCCCATGGTGGACCGTTTGGGTTTCCAAGTGCAGGAGCAACCAGCATCAAGGCAAACAAGAGAATGAGTGTGACGAATCGTGTGTTGCGT
>Ga0222715_10002852_pt1 | contig 15614 bp, 11 predicted proteins | sample C33_9DmetaG_FD_165056 | JGI IMG/M metagenome (GOLD analysis project Ga0222715, IMG submission 165056) | Estuarine water microbial communities from San Francisco Bay, California, United States - C33_9D | ecosystem: Environmental > Aquatic > Marine > Unclassified | place: USA: California...
ACATGGCCTATCGTTCCTACATTCACATGCGGCTTCGTGCGTTCAAATTTTTCCTTGGACACGGCTTATCACCTCTTCAATATATTTAGTTATTAATAAAAATTATTGGTTTTTACTGATCATACTTTCAGCAATATTTGCTGGTACTTCGTTATATTTTTCAAATTCCATTGTGTATACAGCACGCCCCTGTGTAGCTGAGCGAAGGTCCGTTGAATAACCGAACATTTCGCTTAGAGGCACTTCTGCCTTAATTATTTTTCCTGAAGGCGTCTCTTCGGTACCTTGTAAAATGCCACGACGGCGATTCAAATCACCGTTAACTGTACCCATGTATTCTTCAGGGGTGACTATTTCTACTTTCATTACAGGCTCTAGTAAAACAGGATTTGCCTTCCTTGCACCTTCCCTGAATCCCATCGAGCCGGCGATTTTAAACGCCATTTCGCTGGAGTCAACATCATGATAAGAACCATCATATAAAGTCACCTTCACATCGACCACCGGATACCCTGCTACGATGCCATTTTTCATTTGTTCTACGACACCCTTTTCTATCGCAGGTATATATTCTTTTGGGACAGTACCGCCAACTATTTCATTGACGAACTCAAAACCACCACCAGCCTGTTTAGGCTCAATTTTGAAAACAACATGACCATATTGGCCACGTCCACCTGATTGACGAACAAACTTACCTTCCGCCTTCTCAAGTGTTGAACGAATGGTTTCACGATAAGCTACCTGTGGTTTACCAACATTAGCGTCAACTTTGAATTCGCGCTTCATGCGGTCAACAATAATTTCCAGATGAAGTTCGCCCATTCCGGAAATAATCGTTTGTCCTGATTCTTCATCCGTATGCACACGAAAAGAAGGGTCTTCCTGTGCGAGCTTACTAAGTGCCAACCCCATTTTTTCCTGATCCGGTTTAGTTTTCGGTTCAACTGCAACCGCGATAACCGGCTCTGGAAATTCCATTCGCTCCAATGTGATGACGTTATTAATATCGCAAAGCGTGTCACCTGTCGTCACATCCTTTAACCCAACTGCCGCAGCGATATCTCCCGCGCGAACCTCTTTAATTTCTTCACGACTATTGGCATGCATTTGTAATAGTCTGCCAATTCGTTCCTTTCTTCCTTTGACTGGATTAAGAACAGTATCGCCAGATTTAATCACGCCTGAATAAGCACGTAAAAAAGTTAATGTGCCAACAAATGGATCCGTTGCAATCTTGAATGCCAACGCAGAAAAGGGCTCATCATCAGAAGGATGTCGTTCTCCAACTGTCTCATTATTATCATCAAGGATCCCTTTAATTGCAGGCACATCTACTGGTGATGGCATATATTGCACGACTGCATCCAGCATTGTCTGCACACCTTTATTTTTAAAGGCTGAACCGCAAAACACAGGCACTAGTTCATTCGTTAATGTCCGCGCACGTATACCTTCAATTATCTGTTCCTGTGAAAGAGCACTGTTTTCAAGATACAACTCCATAAGAGTTTCATTCGCTTCTGCAGCACTTTCAACAATGTTTTCATGCCATTGCTGGGCTTCAGTCAACAAGGCATCGGGAATGTCCTTTTCATCGAACCTAATTCCCATATTTTCATCTTCCCAGTAAATGGCTTTCATTTTCACCAGGTCAATCACACCTTCGAACTTTTCTTCTGCGCCGATCGGTAACTGCATTGGAATAGCATTACTACCCAATCGTTCACGTATCTGACGAACAACCCTGAGAAAATCCGCGCCGGCGCGATCCATTTTATTTACAAACGCCATGCGTGGAACAGCGTATTTATTTGCTTGACGCCACACTGTCTCTGACTGTGGCTCGACCCCGCCGACTGCACAAAACACTGCACAGGCACCATCTAATACACGAAGTGAACGCTCAACTTCAATGGTAAAATCAACATGCCCCGGCGTATCAATAATGTTAATGCGATGTTCTTCAAACTGGGCAGCAGCTCCTTTCCAAAAACAAGTCGTCGCAGCTGAAGTAATTGTTATACCTCGTTCTTGTTCTTGCTCCATCCAATCCATGGTTGCAGTGCCATCATGTACTTCACCAATTTTATGTGACACACCTGTATAGAACAGCACTCGCTCAGTAGTGGTTGTTTTACCAGCGTCAATATGAGCCATAATCCCGATATTACGGTAGCGCTCGATTGGTGTGTGACGTGACATGATAGTTTATATATTTAATGTCTATTCATTACCAACGGTAATGTGAGAAAGCCTTATTAGCTTCAGCCATACGATGCGTGTCTTCGCGTTTCTTTATCGCGGAACCACGACTTTCAGAAGCATCCAGCAATTCGCCTGCTAAACGTAGGCCCATATTTTTTTCACCGCGTTTCTTCGCAGCATCAACCATCCAACGCATCGCTAATGTAATACTACGTGAGGTTCTGACTTCAATCGGTATCTGGTAAGTTGCACCACCAACACGACGAGATTTCACTTCTACCAATGGGCGGACATTTTCAAGTGCCTTATTAAAAACTTCCAAAGGCTCTGGATTGCCCTTACCGCTAATCTCATTCAGCGCGCCGTAGACAATTTTTTCTGCGATAGATTTTTTACCACTACGCATAATAATATTGATAAATTTTGCTAATACCTTATCTCCGTATTTCGGATCTGGCAGAATTTCAGTTTTCTCAGCAACGCGTCTTCTGGACATGGTTCAAACTATTCCTGTATCTATATATTATGAATATCAAGCAAACTATGACTTGGGTCGTTTGGCGCCGTATTTAGAACGGCCCTGGCGTCTATCACTGACACCCGATGTATCCAAGGTACCGCGAACAGTATGGTAACGAACACCAGGTAAATCCTTTACACGGCCACCTCTGATCAAGATCACAGAGTGTTCTTGAAGATTATGACCCTCACCGCCGATGTAAGTGGTTACTTCCTGGCCATTAGTCAGACGAACACGAGCTACTTTACGTAATGCCGAGTTCGGCTTCTTTGGTGTAGTTGTATATACACGAGTACACACCCCACGTTTTTGAGGACATGCCTCTAGTGCGGGAACATTACTCTTTACACGTTGTCGTTTACGTGGATTTCTAACTAATTGATTAATCGTTGCCATAAAAAAGTTCTTATATTTCAGTTTATTAAGTGCGCAGACCACCTCACCTGCCCGGACTGTTCGTATTCTTATTGAATACAATTTAAAAATCCCAGTACGGACATGCGGAGATATTTCTTCGGATATCCTGGAGGCGTTGTCTGGCGTTTTAGTTGATTTTTCTAAAATCTACTAATATTTCCAGTACTTAAAACAAAATGACAGGCTGAGAAAACTGACTCAGCCTGTCAAAGAGGCGGGATTTTATGTCTTTGAGGACAACCCTGTCAAGGAAGATTACAGCTTATTTTTCAAGTTCCTGTCGTACCTTCCACTGGTTCAGAATCAGAACCGGTCAAAGGTATTTCAACATCCTCTATTTCTACATTTTCTACGCTTGCTTCTGGCTGCAGCCTCTTATCCAGTCGTTCGCGGCGTTCAGCGTGATAAGCCAGACCTGTACCGGCTGGAATCAGGCGACCAACAATGACATTTTCCTTCAATCCTCGCAAATCATCACGTTTACCACTAACACTTGCTTCAGTTAACACTCGAGTTGTCTCCTGAAATGATGCAGCAGATATAAATGATTCCGTTGATAAAGAAGCCTTGGTGATACCCAGCAAGATAGGCGTCCATTGTGCAGGTGTTTTTCCTTCAGCCTCGATTCGCTCGTTTTCTTCCAATACTCTGGGGCGTTCTATTTGTTCACCTTTAAGGAAAGCAGTATCACCGGCATCAGTAATCTCAGCCTTACGCATCATTTGTCGTACGATAATCTCAATATGCTTGTCATTGATCTTAACGCCCTGTAAACGATAAACATCCTGGATCTCGGTACTAATAAAGTTTGTCAGCGCAACAACACCTTTCAAACGCAGAATGTCATGCGGGGTCGGAGGTCCATCCGCAATACTTTCACCCTTCTCGACATGCTCACCTTCGAAAACGCTGACATGACGCCACTTTGGAATGAGTTCTTCATGAACAAGATCATCCTTACCAGTTATAACTATACGTTGTTTACCTTTGGTTTCTTTACCAAAACTGATGATGCCCGAAATTTCCGCTAATACTGCAGGCTCTTTAGGCTTACGTGCTTCGAATAGATCTGCAACTCGTGGTAAACCACCGGTAATATCACGTGTCTTGACCGATTCCTGTGCAAGACGTGCAATTACATCACCAATATTCACTTCTTTCCCATCACTGACATTGATTACAGCTTTTGATGGCAGTAGGTAATGTGCAGCCTGATCAGTTCCAGGTATCTTGAGTTCATCTCCATTTTCATCAACCAATTTAACCGTTGGTCGCAAATCTTTTGCGTTAGCTGGCCGTTGTTTTGGATCCAGAATAACAGTATTGGTTAGACCGGTAATTTCATCAACATGGCGAGTGACCGTCACACCTTCAACAATATCAGAGAATTGAACTCGGCCTTTAACTTCAGTAATAACCGGGTGAGTATGAGGATCCCAAGATGCGATTTGTTGGCCTGAGGTTACATTTGATCCATCATCAATGGTTAATACCGCACCATATGGGATTTTGTAACGTTCGCGCTCACGACCCACATCATCAATGATCGTAATTTCACCTGAACGTGAAATTACAACATTATTACCACTTTCTTGATTCAAAATCTTAATATTTTGTAAACGGACTGTTCCGCCATTTTTGACCTGGATATTACTAATTGCCGCCGCACGAGATGCAGCGCCACCAATATGGAAGGTACGCATCGTCAACTGTGTGCCAGGCTCACCAATAGATTGTGCTGCGATTACGCCAACAGCTTCACCAATATTGACTAAATGCCCGCGGCCCAAATCACGGCCATAACACTGACGACAGATTCCGTAACGTGTTTCACAAGTAATTCCCGAACGGACAACAACCTGATCAATACCTTTTTCATCAAGAATATCTACCCAGCGTTCATCAAGTAGAGTACCCGCCTCAGCGACGACTCCACCATCAAGCTTGACGGCGTCAACCGACAATACTCGACCCAGTACACGTTCTCTCAAGGGCTCAATAACATCACCACCTTCAATGATAGGATTCATTACCAAGCCTTCGGTGGTACCACAATCTTCTTCCGACACGACCAGATCCTGAGAAACATCAACCAGTCGTCGAGTTAAGTACCCAGAGTTCGCCGTCTTCAGTGCTGTATCTGCAAGACCTTTACGTGCACCGTGTGTAGATATGAAGTATTGAAGTACGTCTAGACCTTCACGGAAATTTGCCGTAATTGGTGTCTCAATAATTGAACCATCGGGCTTAGCCATCAGGCCACGCATGCCGGCTAACTGCCTAATCTGTGCTGCCGATCCTCGCGCACCGGAATCAGCCATGATATAGATCGAATTGAAAGACGGTTCCTTCACTTCTTTACCATCAGCGTCGATATGAATATCAACACCGAGTTTATCCATCATCGCTTTGGCAACCTGATCATTTGTATGGGACCAGATATCAACAACCTTGTTATAGCGTTCACCGTCAGTAATAAGACCTGATGAATATTGTTCCTGGAAATTTTTGACCTGTTCTTCTGCCTTACCAATGATCTCGTCTTTACTTTCAGGGATGACCATGTCTTCTACACCAATCGACACACCGGCACGCGTTGAGTATTTAAAACCGGTATACATTAGCTTGTCAGAAAATATGACTGTATCTTTTAATTCCAGTTTTCGATAACAGGTATTAATTAGTTGTGAAATAGTTTTTTTCGTCAGCACCTTATTGATCAGTTCAAACGGCATTTCATCAGGCAAGATGCGAGATAATAATGCTCGTCCGACTGTCGTATCATAACGTGTCATTTTTACCTGCTTTTCACCTTCTTCATCAAAAGTAACTTCTCGTATACGTGCACGAATATTTGCTTGTAAATCGATAGCGCCCGTTTCATAAGCGCGATGTACTTCATCAATATCAGCAAACGCCATCCCGGTACCTTTCGCTCTAACTGATTCACGAGTTAAATAATAAAGGCCCAGAACCACATCCTGAGTTGGAACAATAATCGGCTCACCATTCGCGGGTGATAATATATTATTGGTCGACATCATTAATGTTCGTGCTTCGAGCTGCGCTTCTATAGACAAAGGCACATGCACAGCCATTTGGTCACCATCAAAGTCAGCATTAAAAGCAGTACAAACCAGTGGGTGTAACTGAATCGCTTTACCTTCAATCAATACAGGTTCAAATGCCTGTATGCCTAATCTATGCAAAGTAGGCGCACGGTTTAGCATAATTGGGTGTTCACGAATAACTTCTTCTAATACATCCCAAACTTCAGAGCCTTCACGTTCAACTAACTTCTTTGCCGCTTTGATAGTAGTTGCCAGACCTCGTCTTTCCAACTTACTAAAAATGAACGGCTTGAATAACTCCAACGCCATTTTCTTTGGAATACCGCATTGATGTAAACGTAGTGTAGGACCAACAACAATTACAGAACGACCCGAATAATCGACACGTTTACCTAACAGGTTTTGGCGAAAACGTCCTTGCTTACCTTTAATCATATCTGCCAATGATTTCAATGGCAGCTTGTTGGTGCCGGTAATCGCACGACCACGTCGACCATTATCGAGTAATGCGTCAACAGATTCCTGTAACATACGTTTTTCGTTACGAACGATAATATCCGGTGCATTCAAATCTAATAATCTTTTCAAACGATTATTTCTGTTGATAACACGACGATACAGGTCATTCAGATCAGAAGTTGCAAAACGACCGCCATCAAGCGGAACTAGCGGACGCAATTCAGGTGGTAAAACTGGTAATATTTTCAGTACCATCCACTCAGGTTTGTTTCCTGATTTCATAAACGCTTCAAGCAATTTAAGACGCTTGGTCAGTTTGCGCAGTTTTGTTTCAGAATTAGTGTTCGGAATCTCTTCACGCAGGCCGGCAACTTCAGCTTCTATATCGATAGACATAAGCAATTCACGAATGGCTTCCGCACCCATCTTTGCTTCAAACTCATCACCATATTGTTCAATTGCTTCAAGATAATTTTCTTCAGTCAGCATTTGACCACGTTCAAGCTCTGTCATACCGGGATCAATCACGGCATAAGCTTCGAAATAGAGAATACGTTCAATTTCTCGTAGCGTCATATCCAGCATCAAACCCATTCTGGACGGTAATGACTTAAGGAACCAGATGTGTGCCACAGGGCTAGCTAAATCAATATGCCCCATACGCTCACGTCGTACTTTGGAGAGAGTTACTTCAACACCGCACTTCTCACAGACAACGCCACGATGTTTTAATCTCTTATATTTGCCACACAAACATTCATAGTCCTTAACCGGACCAAAAATCTTGGCACAAAAAAGACCATCGCGTTCTGGTTTAAACGTTCGATAGTTTATCGTTTCGGGCTTTTTAACTTCTCCAAAAGACCAGGATCGAATTTTTTCAGGGGAAGCTAATCCGATTGTTATTGCATCAAATTCCTCAACCTGTCCTTGTTGCTTTAAAAGCTTGAGTAAGTCTTTCAAGGTTTATTACCTCCTTAGGAGATCTGTTCGGGATACTGCCCGAATTTAAAATCGTTAATTTTCATATCTTTCATCATGGTCAATCTCTACGTATCAAGCTCGATATCAATACCAAGTGATCGGATTTCTTTAACCAGTACATTGAAAGATTCAGGCATGCCAGCTTCCATCTGATGGTCACCATCAACAATGTTCTTGTACATTTTGGTACGACCATTAACATCATCCGATTTGACAGTTAACATTTCTTGTAATGTGTAGGCTGCGCCATAAGCTTCCAGAGCCCAGACTTCCATTTCACCGAAACGTTGACCACCAAATTGTGCCTTACCACCCAATGGTTGTTGTGTGACCAAACTATATGGACCCGTTGAACGTGCATGCATTTTGTCATCAACAAGATGGTTTAATTTGAGCATGTACATATAACCAACTGTCACTTTACGATCAAATGGTTCACCGGTTCGGCCATCATAAAGCACGGTCTGACCATCTTCGGGAAGATCAGCCAGTTTTAACATAGCCTTTATCTCTCCCTCAGTAGCACCATCAAAAACTGGAGTTGCCATTGGCACACCACCTTTTAGATTAGTTGCTAATTCAGTGATTTCATCATCAGTGAATGACGCAAGATCTTCCTGCTTACCACTCGTGTTATAAACCTGATCGAGAAATTTTCGTACTTCAGTAGTTTGAACATGCTGTTCTAGCATCTTACCTATTTTGATACCGACACCTTTTGCTGCCCAACCGAGGTGGGTTTCAAGTACCTGACCTACGTTCATTCGGGAAGGCACACCAAGTGGATTCAAAACAACATCCACAGGGGTTCCATCTTCCATATGCGGCATATCTTCGATAGGAACAATAGTAGATATAACACCCTTGTTACCATGACGACCTGCCATCTTGTCACCCGGTTGAATGCGGCGTTTGACTGCAAGATAAACTTTCACCATTTTCAAAACACCTGGCGCCAGATCATCACCGGAAGTTAACTTGGCTCGTTTTTCTTCAAAGCGTCCATCAAACTCTTCCTTCAATGAACCGATCTGTTCTGCGGCAAGTTCCAGTTGATGATTTGCCTCATCATCTTTAAGACGAATATCAAACCATTTATCACGTGAGGTTTCGTCAAGATATTCCTGCGTAATCTTATCACCAGCGCTTAACCCTGATGGACCACCAGCTGCAACCTTACCCACTAATAATCTTCCGATACGCTGATAAACACCATCTTCCATTATTCGAAGCTGATCATTTAAATCCTTTCTGACACTGTTTAATTCTGATTCTTCTATTTCAAGCGCACGGGCATCTTTCTCAACGCCATCACGGGTAAAAACCTGAACGTCAATGACGGTTCCATTCATACCTGATGGCACACGAAGTGAGGTGTCTTTTACATCAGACGCTTTTTCTCCAAATATTGCCCTGAGGAGTTTTTCTTCTGGTGTGAGTTGTGTCTCACCTTTTGGTGTTACTTTGCCCACCAGAATATCGCCTACATTAACTTCAGCACCAATATAAACAATTCCCGACTCATCGAGTTTATTAAGGGCGCTTTCGCTGACATTTGGAATATCTGATGATACTTCTTCGGAACCTAATTTTGTGTCACGTGCAACACAGGTGAGTTCTTCTATGTGTATTGAGGTATAGCGATCATCTTTTACTAATCGCTCAGACAACAATATTGAGTCTTCAAAGTTATAACCATTCCATGGCATAAAAGCGACCATCATATTTTGACCTAATGCCAGTTCACCCATGTCAGTTGATGGTCCATCTGCCAATACATCACCCTTGGCAACCTGATCTCCCGGTTTCACTAACGGTTTTTGATTAATACAGGTATTTTGGTTGGAACGGGTATATTTGGTCAGATTATAAATATCGACACCGGGCTCACCAGCAACGACTTCATCATCATTGACACGTACAACAATACGACTTGCATCAACAGAATCAACAATACCACCGCGTTCTGATATCACAGTAACGCCCGAATCGATTGCTACTCTTCTTTCCATTCCGGTTCCGACCAACGGCTTATCTGTTCTTAAGGTAGGAACAGCCTGACGCTGCATGTTTGAGCCCATCAATGCGCGGTTCGCATCATCATGCTCAAGGAATGGGATCATAGACGCCGCGACTGATACGATCTGACGGGGCGAAACATCCATATAGTTGACTTTATCCGGTGTCGACATTGCGAATTCATTACGATGTCGGCAGGAAACAAGTTCATCAACCAGGTTACCTTTCTCATCAATGGTTGCACTAGCCTGAGCGATAACAAAATCGCCCTCTTCTATTGCAGAAAGATATTCGATTTCATCAGTCACCTTACTATCAACAACCTTACGATAAGGTGTTTCAAGAAATCCATAGCTATTCGTTCTTGCGTAAACTGCTAGTGAGTTAATCAAACCAATATTAGGTCCTTCCGGCGTTTCAATAGGACAAACGCGACCATAATGCGTTGGATGCACGTCACGCACTTCGAAACCGGCACGTTCACGCGTCAAACCACCAGGGCCAAGCGCAGAAATACGTCGTTTATGAGTAATCTCTGACAATGGATTATTCTGATCCATAAACTGAGACAACTGACTTGATCCAAAGAACTCCTTAATGACGGCAGAGACTGGTTTAGCATTAATAATCTCTTGTGGCATTAAGCCTTCTGATTCAGCCAGACTCAAACGTTCTTTTACTGCACGCTCAACTCTGACAAGTCCAACACGGAATTGATTTTCAGCCATTTCCCCAACACTGCGCATGCGCCTATTTCCGAGATGGTCGATATCATCAATAATGCCTTTACCGTTACGAATATCTAATAAGACTTTTACTACAGCAACGATATCTTCGTTTGATAATACGCCTTCTCCTTCAACCTCTTTACGACCAACTCGACGATTAAACTTCATTCTACCAACAGCAGACAGGTCATAACGATCAGGACTAAAAAACAGATTTTTAAATAAATTTTCAGCCGCATCTTTTGTTGGTGGTTCGCCAGGACGCATCATCCGATAAATTTCAACTTGCGCCTCTAATTGATTAGTACTTGGATCATCACGTAATGTGTCAGCTATATATGGCCCATTATCGAGATCGTTGGTATAGATAGTTTCCAGTTCAAAACCTGTTCGCTCGGTGATTTTTTCGAGAAATTCTTCAGTTATCTCGGTATTCGCTGGAAATTCAATTTCACCCGTTTCTGTATCGATAATATCTTTAGCGATGACTTTACCGATCAAAAATTCTGATGGGATCATTAATGAAGTCAAACCTGCTTTTTCAATTTCCCGAATATGACGTGCCGTAATTCGGCGTTCCTGTTCAACAATTACATTGCCTTTTTTATCCTTAATATCGAAGGAAGCGGTTTCACCACGTAATCGTTCTGGAACCAGTTCAAGAGTAATACCCTTGTTGGTAAATTTAAACTTATCGGTATCGAAGAAAATATCGAGAATTTCTTCCGTTGTGTAGCCAAGTGCACGTAGTAAAATCGTTGCATGTATCTTGCGACGGCGATCAATTCGACAATAGACGAGGTCTTTCGCATCGAATTCAAAATCTAACCATGAACCACGATAAGGTATTACGCGTGCCGAATAGAGTAATTTTCCTGATGAATGAGTTTTGCCCTTATCATGCTCAAAAAATACGCCTGGTGAACGGTGCATCTGTGAAACAATAACGCGTTCAGTTCCATTAATAACGAAGGTACCTGTGCGAGTCATTAATGGCATCTCACCCATGTACACTTCTTGTTCTTTAATGTCTTTAACAACCTTGTTATTCAGACCAGCATCTTTGTCATAAATAATCAGCCGGACCTTTACACGTAGTGAAGCTGCATAGGTTAGCCCCCTCAATTGACATTCTTTAACGTCAAATACCGGAGTTCCAAGTTTGTAGCTAACATATTCCAATGCCGCGTTACCAGAAAAACTGGCTATTGGAAAAACAGATTTAAAAGCCGCTTGCAAACCAACATCAGTTCGCTCCTCAGGCTTTGCTTCAACTTGTATGAATTGATTAAATGACTCAATCTGAGTCGCAACCAAATAGGGAACCTCTAAGATACTAGGACGCTTTCCAAAATCCTTACGAATACGTCTTTTTTCAGTATAGGAATAGGCCATTACAATTCCTCATCGTGTTTGTGCAAAGTAGATTCCTGACAGTCAAAATGTCTGTCTGAAATTCTTTACACATAAATAATTTAAACCGGGTGATATCAATAAGCGCACAGAACCAACAGGCAGCTATTGCTGCCTGTTGGTTACGCTTTAAGTTTATTAAACGCTGCAATTGAAATTATTTAATTTCAACAGCTGCACCAGCTTCTTCAAGCTGCTTTTTAATTTCCTCAGACTCATCTTTGTTAACGCCTTCTTTCACTGTCGCAGGCGCGCTTTCAACAAGATCTTTTGCTTCTTTAAGACCAAGTCCAGTTATGGTGCGAACTGCCTTGATAACTGCAACCTTGTTTTCACCAAAACTCGACATTACCACATCGAACTCTGTCTTTTCTTCAGCTGCTGCACCATCACCACCAGCTGCGGGACCTGCTGCTACAGAAACTGCTGCTGCTGCAGACACACCCCATTCATCTTCAAGCTCTTTGATTAAATCAACGAGTTCAAGCACAGGCATTTGACCTAATGCTTCTTTTATTTCTTCTCGTGAAACTGCCATTTTAAAATTCCTCCAAATATAAAAACTAAACTGATATAAAGATTGTTATCTAGATTAAGCTGCTTGTTGTTTGTCACGCTGTGCAGCTAGAACTCTGGCAAATTTTGCCGGTGGTTCTGCCAATGTACGTACAAATTTTCCAAGCGGAGCAGATAACAATCCAAGTAACATAGCGCGTGCTTCATCAAGAGATGGCATACTAGCGAGCCTGCCAAGTTCAGACGGATCTAAAAGATTACCATCCAAAGCAACAAGCTTGACCACCAGTTTGTCATTACCTTTTGCAAAATCGCGAACAACTCGTGCAGCACTTCCCGGTTCATCATTGGAAAATGCCAATACTAATGGCCCGACTAATCCATCACGCATACATTCAAATTGTGTATTTTCGAATGCACGACGAGCAAGCGTGTTACGTACCACTTTCAGGTATACACCCGCTTCACGCGCCGCGTTACGCAGTTCAGTCATTTGAGCCACCGTTAAGCCGATATACTCGGCCGCGATTGCAGAAGGAGCCTCTGTCGCAACACCAGCAATCTCTTCAACGATTGCCTTTTTTGCAGTTAGATTAAGACTCACTCTTCGCCTCCTGTTAAGTTAAGCATGTAGAAACTACATACTTTTACTAAATAGTTTGTCATCACATATTGTTCTGACAAACCGGTTTACGGTGACCAACACTGAATATTATGTGTGTGATTACACCGTCTGCGCAGGTAAATTTAAATTACATTAAGACCTCTACAAAGAAAGGCCACCTACGGTCTTTGACGTCTGGCGATTAACTGCCAGTTCACAAAGTCTTTAAAACGCTATTAGTTAAATTAATTACAAAAACTAATAACGTTATTATTCACTAATAATTACTGATAATTTCAAATAGACAAACTGGACTGGTCAACTAATACACCAGGACCCATGGTTGTCGAAAGACTTACCTTCCCCAGATAAATGCCTTTAGCAGAACTGGGCTTTGCTTTTTTCAAATCGATTAATAATGAGTGCAGATTTTCAACCAATGAATCTGCATCAAACGATACTTTGCCAATCGTACAATGGATAATACCGTTCTTATCTGTACGGTAACGAACCTGACCACCCTTCGCATTTTCAACAGCTTGTTTTACATCGTTGGTAACTGTTCCTACTTTAGGGTTTGGCATTAAGCCACGTGGACCCAGAACTTTGCCTAATTTACCAACAACTGGCATCGCATCCGGTGTCGCGATCACAACACCATAATCGATATCGCCCTTTTGCATCGCTTCGGCTAAATCTTCAAACCCAACGGCGTCAGCACCCGCTGCTTCTGCTATTTTCGCATTCTCACCCTGCGTGAAGACCGCAACTCTTACTGTTTTACCGGTACCTTTTGGTAAAACAGTTGAACCTCTAACCTGTTGGTCAGATTTACGCGCATCAACACCAAGGTTTACTGCAACATCAACAGACTCATCAAATTTAACTGATGAAATGTCTTTTAATAATTCCAGAGCATCCTTTACCGGATAAAATTTGCCAGGCTCAATCTTGTCCTGATATGACTTTGTACGTTTGGATAGTTTTGCCATGATTAGAATACTCCCTCGGTCTCGATACCCATGCTACGAGCAGTTCCTGCAATAGTTCGTACAGCGGTGTCCATATCGGCAGCAGTCAAATCAGGCTCTTTAGTTTTAGCTATCTCTTCAAGTTGTGCACGGCTTACCTTACCCACTTTTTTACTATTAGGGGTACCACTACCACTTTTTATTCCTGCCGCTTTTTTCAATAATATTGCTGCAGGGGTAGTTTTACTGACAAATGTGAAACTTTTATCACTATACACTGTAATAATAACCGGCACGGGTAAGCCGGCTTCCAAACTTTGAGTTTGAGCATTGAATGCTTTACAGAATTCCATGATGTTGACACCCTTTTGCCCTAATGCAGGCCCCACAGGTGGACTCGGGTTTGCCTGACCTGCAGGCACTTGTAACTTAATATAACCATCAATTTTCTTGGCCACAGCCTTTCTCCCTGGGTGCGAACGCCTTACGGCTCCCCGTTATCTAATCAAAACAATAAAACTATTCTTTCTCTACTTGACCGAACTCTAATTCGACCGGGGTAGATCGCCCAAAAATTAAAACTGATACTCGCAAACGACTTTTTTCGTAATTCACTTCTTCAACAACTCCATTGAAATCAGTGAATGGACCGTCTTTAACACGAACCACTTCGCCTGGCTCAAACAATATTTTCGGTCTCGGTTTATCTACACCTTCTTCAACACGTTGTAATATTGCATTTGCTTCTTTTTCGCTGATTGGTGCCGGTCTATCGCTGGTGCCACCAATAAAACCCAATACCTTTGGCGCTTCTTTTACTAAATGCCAGGTATCATCGTTCATTTCCATTTTCACCAAGACATATCCTGGAAAAAACTTACGATCACTTTTGCGCTTTTTACCGTCACGCATCTCAACAACTTCTTCGGTTGGCACAAGTATTTCACCAAACATATCATTGAGCCCACTACGCTCGATTCGCTCGTGCAATGAACGCATCACCTGATTTTCAAAACCAGAATACGCATGGACTACATACCAATGCTGCGCCATTTTAACCCCCATGCCCCATTAATAATCCTATCGACCAACCTAGGAACATATCCAGCAACCACAAGATAATCGCCACTATGACAACCATAATGACTACTATCAGGGTTGTTTGTATAGTCTCTTGCCGAGTAGGCCATACAACCTTACGAACTTCTATCTGGGCATCTTGAAAATAACCCCAAATATGTCTTCCTTTCTCAGTCTGCAATGCAATAGCAATACTAATTCCTGCAGCGGCAAGCAAGCCCAATACTCGATACAGCAATGAATGATCAGCGTAAAAATAAAAGCCAACCAGTGCTGCAAGCGCTATTAATAACGCCAAGCCGAGTTTGAGTGTATCCAGTTTCATACTGGTAGTTTCAACATTTGAGTTCATAAGTTACTTACATTTAGTCCTAGGCCATTACTGCTCTAATGGCAGGCCAGGAGGGAATCGAACCCCCAACCTGCGGTTTTGGAGACCGCCGCTCTGCCAATTGAGCTACTGGCCTATTCTTTAAGTCAAATAATTTGCCTGCTTGTTACTCAATAATTTTAGAAACGACGCCCGCACCCACTGTGCGACCACCTTCTCGTATCGCAAAACGTAAGCCTTCTTCCATCGCAATCGGGTTAATCAACTTAACCGTTACCTTGATGTTATCGCCC
>Ga0222715_10002853_pt1 | contig 15614 bp, 19 predicted proteins | sample C33_9DmetaG_FD_165056 | JGI IMG/M metagenome (GOLD analysis project Ga0222715, IMG submission 165056) | Estuarine water microbial communities from San Francisco Bay, California, United States - C33_9D | ecosystem: Environmental > Aquatic > Marine > Unclassified | place: USA: California...
GACTCTTTGAAATTGTTTACCAGCAGATGATAGTAGCGAGCTCACTTTGACTGTCTCTGACGCTGTGAATGTAGCTTTACCTGATACATCTCTATATGTCGCGTCGTCTTGCCAGACATTAGATGATCTACCTGGTATCTTAGCTCCGAATGAAGCTGATAATGATTCGATTGATGTACCTTTGTATGTCGTGTGCCAGACAATACCTACTTTAGCTTGTTTAATCTCTTTTCCGATCTTAGAGTTTGTTGGTACAGCGTATAAAATTGTATTAGGTTGAAATGTATAATGTGATTCTCCATCAATATCTTGAGTACTTACATCATTAGTGAACATTAAATCACCTTGTAGTATTTCTCTCATACCTAACTTAGAGAACTCAGCGAGACATACTTTAAACTTACTCGCTAACTCACCTGATAGATCAGCGTCTATTTCTTCGTTAGTGTGATAAAACTTTGGTGTCTTATTAAACAATGACTTCTTAGCTACGAAGAATTTACCTGTTTCAGGGTGTGGACCCGCGAAGATAGCTGGTGCTCCGTCCCACTTGACTGTTACATTTAGTTTACTACCTGAACCACCTTTGAACATATCTCTCAATGATTGTAGAAACTCTATAGCACTTCTACCACCAGCAATACCAAAGTTTAGAATCTCATCTTCAAGATGTTCTAAGTGTAGATTTTTACCTGCTGCTTCTGTTAAAAATTCCATTACTTTAATGAGTCCTTAAATTCTTTAGAGAATGTTGCTAAGAAAGAAGGTGCTGATGCGAAGTTACCTTTGTATCTTAATGTTACATCACATACAGGTGTTGATCCGATTGATAAAATCATGTGTAACATAGCAGCATTAGAACCTTTATCAAACGCTTGTGTCTTCTTACTGTTTAATTTCATTGATGGTTTACCTGTTTTGAATAACTCATCAACTTTAGTAGTCATTGTATCAACATCTTGATAATCACCAGACTCTATAACTAGACCACTCTTTAACATTCTACCTACACCTGTAACTAAAGCGAAATCAAAATTTACTTTCTGTAATTCTTTTAATTCAGTTTTTAATATCAATCTAATTAGTGTATCAGCGAATAAGTCAGCGTTCTTTTCTATAACATCAGCCATAGGTTTGAATAATGATCTTGATTTCTTTAATTGATAATTAATAAGATCATTAGGTAATCCTGTGACAAACTTCTTCCAATTACCAGAGTTTAAATTCTTAGCGTTCTTACCTAGTTTATCCATCATTGTTTTACTAATCCATGGATTACCATCTTTATCTACAGCTATCTTAGGTCTTGATAATTGAAATCTCTGAGCTGTTTTTATTACACCACTATAAAATGTAAACGCACCATCATCTAATTCTTTTCTAACTTTATCAAATGTTTTACCTTTTAATAGTGTTGTGAAACCTTTATTAATTAATGTCGGATCACCTGTTGTACCTGATTTCTTTTTCTTTAATGATATACCTATATAGTTATCACCTTTTTTAATTATAAAATCAGATGCATTGAAATCTTTCATACCATATTTTGTAACTTGAAATTGTTTAACATCATCACTCCAAGCTTTACCTGTTAGATATACTTTGTCAGCACCTTTCCAACCACCTTTCTTAGCGATCACTTCTGCTGCTGAGATAGCTTGAACTAAATTACTATAATCATTTTCTAACGCTTCAACTTCTAATGATGTATACCCTATAACTTTACCTGTCTTAACAACTTTTTTTACTTCTAATATTAAAGCATCTAAATCTTCTAATGTTTCGACTGTAGGTATTGAAGACATTGTACATAGTGCTGCTGTCATTAATTCGTTCGGATCAGCTGTAGAACCACCACCTCGTTTAGTATCGGGTCTTGTTGTTACATATATTTTTCTATCTATGTCTTTATGTTTAAAAGCGAAATCTTTAGTCGCTCTTGAAGTTGTAGGACTTTCTATTGTTAAGTCTTCATCACTACCAATAATATCATTAGCTAATGTAGTAAACTTAACTCTCTCATTAGGTTTTAATATTATTTGTACACCGATTTTCTTACTATTAGTTTTACCTGATCTTTGATCTAATGCTACTTCACCACTTATTGAACCTATTTGTTGATCAATATCAGCCACAACATCAACAGCGAACTCACCTTCGTCTGAACCACTATACTCTAATGATTCAACCATTTCTAATGTTAGATCAGGTTCGATACTACTATTTTTTGATAGACGATATAATTCGTCAGCTATTCTTTTACCGAATTTTGTGTCTGAAGGATAATGAGCTCCAGCTACCATTCTACTATCGGCTATTCTTTGACCGATATCTAATATGTTTTTTCTATGTTCTAATGGAGCTTCATCTGCTACTAACAATGAAATTAATCGACCTGATGAAGCGTGTCCAGACGGATAAGATGGTGTGTCAGCTGTTTCTAATGGAAAAGCATCTAATGGTAGAGTCAATTCTTTAGCTAATTCAGCAGGTCTTATTCTATTGTAGTGTCTTTTAAGAGATAATATGATACTACCTCGTTGATAATCTAACTCTCTAATTCTATCCCATTCAACTTCTATACCGAAATCTTCTAAGTAATCTTTGAAAGGTTTAATGACTTTCTTATCATACATAGTCATTTCTGTTTTCCACACTTTTCTTTTACTACCCAATGACATAAGGTATCGTAATTCGTTAAGTGTTTCAGTAGAACTGTTTTTAGGTGGTGGGTAACCTTGCCATTCTTCAAGATCAAAATCCTCGAACGCCGGATAGGGTCGAGCTAATTTTTTTAATCTTTTATTGTTGTATTTACCTTTGTGTCCTAATTTATCTAAACTATCTACGGATTCTTCGTTTAATTGAGAGAATGTCTTCATAGGTAGTATTTATGTTAATACTATTTTTGAATTCTGTGGTTAGATAAGAACTTTTCTATCTTTGCGATAGATTCGACTAATTCTTCTTGTTTCTCTATATTTTGGTGTGATTTTCTAAGAACAATGAGTTCTTTTTTGAGATCGACTTTCTTAGAGAGTAAGTCCATTAAAGACTTACTCTTAATAGTACCTTGATCGTGACTAGGAGTTGAGGATTTCATTGAGTTGTTTAATTGTATCATCTGCCGTAGTATGTAGTATTCCTATACCACCCGCTTCTATGAAACAGTTGACATTCTTTTCTCTATCGTCAATCAATACTGATTTTCTATGAGCGAAAGCTGCTTTCTGACTACCTTTAAATGTAGGTATGATGATCAGATTGTTTGTAAAATGTCTTGATATCCATTCTATTTTGTCTTGAACAACAATAGTTCTGTTAACAGTACCAGCTGCCGTTAGAATTTCAGTATGAATACCTGAGTTCATAGTCCAGTCAACGAGTTTCCACGCATCAGGTAGAGGCTCCAACTTTCTAAAAAGATGTCTAGCCGTGAGTTCTCTCTTGTTTTCGTCATAGATGTCACTCATTCCTTTTAGATCAACTTTGTGACCTAACATATCTTCTAAACCTCTTTCGAAGTTCGCTAGAACTCCGTCCATGTCTAAGAATATTTTCGTTATTTTTTTATCATTTTCCATACTGTAATTATATCAAAAGTGTACCCGCGGTATCAATCATATTTGAATTCAGATTGTTTCTCTGAACTAATTCTTTTACCTGTAGTTGTTTGATCCATTACTGGTCCAATATCAACTAATTCATCTTGTGCTGATTGTTCACAATCATATAGTCTCATCTTCGCTCTATCTACACCCAATACAAATCTCTTATGAAACCCAGGATCATTGTATCGATTCTTCAACTGTTTGACCATAACTTGATCAAGTTCTTGCATATCTTCTGTAGATATCAAAGCGAACATGAAGTCTGCCGTTGCAGGTAATCCGAATGATTCAGAAGTATCTTCAAGACCTACATCTGTAGATACAAAACCTGTTCTGTTTGTTTGTGTTGCCGACATAATCGGAACATCAAACTCAACTGCTAACCCTCTGAGTTCTTCTGCTATACTCTTAACATAGGTGTAAGTATTAACATTACTACCAGGTCTAACTCTGAATGATGCACATATATTCAAGTAATCAATAAAAATAACATCAGGTTTGAAGTCTCTCTTTAAATCAAGTTCTTGTAATAAATGTCTGAAATGACCACTATGAGCTGTTGCAGTCGGATACTCTTTGATGATCAATTTACCTTTAGTCTTTTCTCTGACTCTAGTAATCTTTTTCTCATACATCATCTTCGGTAAATCTTGTAGATCATTCAAAGAGATATCTAGTAGATTCGCGTCAATTCTTTCAGCGATCTTTTCTTCTGCCATTTCCATTGTGATATACAGTACATCTTTACCTTGAAGTAAAGACGCTGATGCACAATGACACATGAATAAAGATTTACCAACACCAGTACCTGCCATACAGATATTCAATGTCTTGTTCGGAAGACCACCTTTAGTGATCTTATTCATCAAGTCTAAGTCAAAAGGTATTCTTTCTTCTTCTCTGTGCATGAACTCATAACGATCATCCCAATCGTCAAGAAAATCATGACCTACATTACTGTCAAAAGAAACAGACAACGCTTCTCTGAGTATATCAGGTATCTCACCTTGTTGTCCTTCTTTGTCTTGAATGATTGAGATAGAACTCATTACACCATTGTATACTGCTCTATCTTTACACCATTTCTCTGTTGAATCAATCAACCATTCATCAGGTGTCTCTGTCGTGTCTTGTTTAATCTCACGAATCAGAACCATAGTATCTGATATTAGTTGCTGATCTACACCGTCCATCTCATCAATATCAATGATGAGAGCTTCAGGTGTCGGTGGTGTCTGATATTTTAGAAAGTATTCTTTTATCTGTTTGTAAAGAAATTCTTCATCTCTTTCTTGAAAGAAATCACTCTTAATGTAAGGTAAAGTCTTTCTTATAAAAGGTTCATTCTGTATCAGATTCTTGAGTATCGTCTGTTCTAGTCTCGTTGCCATATCTAAATTCTTTCTTCGCTGCCTCGTCTAATTGATCAAGTACTTCTTGAGTAAAATACTTTTCAGGATTGTTGTTAATAGTTTTACCAAATTGTGTTGTACCATCAGGTAATTCTACTCTTGTTGATGATTGTTTAAAGATACCATACTTGATTGCTAGTTCTAGTAATCCATAGTATCTATCTAAACCTGTATCGTATGATAACATCACATCAACCATTTTGTTCTCAACTGTAAGTCTTGATTTCTCATTCTTACAATGAACAATATTACCGATAACATCTTTCCCGTCTTTCTCTTTTTTCTTAGACAAAAAGATAATTGATGATGCAGCGTACTTAAGACCTGATCCACCACCCATTACTTTCTTCGCGAACAATCCCATTTCATCATAAGTATGATTCGTTACGATTAATGGAACACCTGCTTTACCTAATTTAAGAGTCAATACTCTAAAAGCACCTTTGACTAACTGTGCTCGTGTCATATCTTTTGTTTCAGAACCTGATGCTGTATCTTCGATCTCTTTAGTTGTTGATAACATACCAAGTGAATCAAGTACAAAACACATCTTCATGTCTGTCTTGTCTTTCATATATTGATCAAGTACTTTGATTGATTGAGTTCTGAACTCTTGAATTGTTGTTACAGGTACAATCACGATTCTTGAAGAATCAATTCCTCTTTCCTCGATCATGTCTTTTGTGATTGCACTTTCAGATTCAAAATAGATAACTGCCGAATCCGGATTATCATCTAAGAATCTTTTACACATTCCAAGTGCAAAGAATGTTTTACCTGTTGCTGACTCACCTGCTAGTGCTGTGATCTTATTACTAGGTAATCCATCATATATTGAACCAGATAATAGAGCGTTAAAGATATACGAACCTGTGTCAATGTATCCACTGACATCTGCTGCTTGTACTCCGTCTTCTACAATAGAAGCGAACTCATTACCTGTTGTTTTTACTAAGTTTTTCAAATAACTCATAATTTATCTCCATAATTTAACTGTTTCTTTCTTTTCTTCTCATAGCTTTCAAACTATTATCATAGTCTATGTGTTGTCTAATTTCTTTTTTCCAAGATTGTATTTCCATATAAACAAGACCCAACATGAACCATGTCACAAAATGAAAAGACAAAAAGATTAATTGAATTTCAGTCATATATCTATTATACTACCGAACTTGTATCTGTCAAGTTTTTCATACTCCTACCCAAAAAATGAATCAAGTGTACTGACAGGTTCTGTTGTCCACCCGATCTTGTCTAATATTACACCTAGAGGTTCGACAAAAGATTTTTGAAATTGTGTATCGTAATCAATATACGGTTCTAGTTCGAACTCTTTAGGTAACGCCGAAACAAATGAAATAACATTCTCATTCATTATATTTGGTAGTTTCATATAACAAAACTTAACTTTCTCACCATTCTGTATCACAGGATATTTCTTGTCTATATTATATTTATATAAAAAGTTATTGTAAAGTAGTGATCCTCTTACATGAATCGGTGTACCCTTGTTATAGATAGAAGCCGCGTTGTAGTATTTCTTGACATTTTGAACACCACGAGGAAAAGATATTTCTTCTATCGGTAATTTGTTGAATTCATTTCTTGAATTAGTAATGAAATCCCATACATCATTTTCTGTACCGTTCATCAATGTTCGAATACCTTCTTCTAGTTTCTTTCTACACCACATCGGTGTTGAAGACTTCGCTGTCTCGATACCCATCATTTTTAGTTTCGGTGTTTTGAATCTTACACCTTCTGAATCATGTACATTGAGAATATATCTTTTCTTTGCTGTCCAGATACCTTTGTCTGCTATGACTTCTCTACCCATTTCCATTTTATTCTGATACGCGTTTGTATAAGAAGCTAGTTCTTCATAATTAGAATTAATCATAGGTTCTATTTTTTCTTTCGCGATAGTGTCAAGAAATTCTACAGGATTCTTCGGATTGACTCTATCAACTAAATCTTCAAATGTTACATAGATTGAATCTGTATCAATCGCGACAACATAATCTTTATCAGTCTCAAGTAAGTTATTAAGAAACTTGTTAACAGCTCTTTCTACCCATTTGATACTCAACTGACCTGATGTTGTGATACCTTCTGCTATCTCTCTATTGAAGTATCTGAAATATTGATTACCTAGAGCACCATAACAACTGTTAAGTGAAATCTTTCTAACCATCTGATTATTGTTATACTTGACGATATCATATTCACATCTTTTTCTTTTTGTTAGATCATTCTTGTCGATTGTTTCTAGTTCTATCTGTTTATCAATCATCTTTCTTTTGAATAAGACTCTTTGATCATACATTTCTTCTAACAACTCAGGTAGAAAACCTTGTTTATCAGTTCTGAACAAAGCACCATTCGGTGTGACTGTTGTTTCAGTCAACATACTTAGATCAACTTCACCTTCTAATAGTTTCTTTACATTGATCTCTTGATTGAATATTTTCTTTTGATAAGTATCTGGACTCATATTGTATTGCATAATCAAATGAGGATACAGACTGTTCAAGTCAAAAGACATTACCCATTTGTGTTGTCCGACTTGAGGTTCTTTTACATACGCTCCGATGATTCGTGAGTCTTGAGCTAACTTCTTCGGTGGCGGAACCATACCTCGTTTCTTTAAGAAGTTATAGATAATTAAATCCCAATATCGAACTGATCCGAATACATCTTCGAAATTACACTTCGCTTGATATGCCATAGTGATAACCAACTCCATGAGTTGTAGTTTATCGTCTAGTTGTTCAACAAGTTCTGTATCTCTGATATTATAATCTAAGAACTTTTGATAATCATTTCTGTAGAATAGATGCATCGCTCCGAACTCTGAGTAATCAATTTTCTTCTTACCCAATTCAACTTCTGCTATGTGATCTAAACGATATGTTTCTCTAGTAATGTATGTAAACTTCTTGTACATTTCAAGATAGTCAAGAATCGCAATCCCTGCTATGTTGTATGAGATCATTTTCTTTTGACCCATGTACAACCATTCTCTTGATGTAATCAATTCATGAGGTGATAACTTACGAACTGTATCCCAATCAAATAGTTTCCAGATACGATTAACAAGATACGCGATATCGAAAGTCTCTACATTCCAACCTGTAATGATGTCAGGTTCTAGTTCGTCCCATATTCTCATGAACTCTAAGAGTAATTCTTTTTCATGTCTTGTCTTATGATAAATCACATTCGGATCATCATTCTTGTAATCAAAATTATCAGTACCGATTACATGAGTTTCTTTATGTCCGAAAAGTTTCATAGTAATCGCGTTGACTTTTTCTTCTGCTTCTGTCGGTTCCGGAAATCCATTTTCACATTCACACTCAATATCAATGTTGAGTATGTTAATGTTCTTAATGTCGAAATCTATATCAGAAGGATATGTCTCAGCGATATAAGTATACTCCCATTGTTCAAGACCATGAATATCTATACCTGTATTGTCATATTGTTTCTTCCAATGTCTTGCTTGACTCGGAGAACTAAACTTCTTCGATTGTAGATACTCACCTGCTATTGATTTATGAGGTGTTTCTTTGTTTGTAGGGATATACAAAGTCGGTTCGTATTTCATTCTTTTGATATACTTCTCTCCGTTCTTAACACCTCTCGCGAGTATTAAGTCTTTGTATCTTTTGATGTTAGTGTAATAATGCATATAATTTATTATAACAGCGTTTTGCCATTATGTCTATACCATTCAGGTTTTTGTTTTATTCTTTCTTCGATTCTTTTTCTGAGTATAGCGTAATCTCTATCGCTAGGTTTCCAATCATTATAATACTCTGTTGGAAATTGTGTCACTTTAAATAAGCGTGTCTTATCTAATTTAAAGTTTCTTTTAGTTAGTTCTTCTTTTATTTGTTCGTATCTATTATAAAGATATTTACCTTTGTCATAGAAGAACATAACATGACCTGTACCCAAAGTTAGTTCTTTAGGTATTCTTTTCTTATCCCACTTGTGCGATGATAGTGATTTTTGAAGAGCTGAACCGATCATGAATATCTCTCGATACTCTGCCATTAAATGTTGATCTGTTAGTTCTTCTACAGGTAATATGTTTATTCTTGTCAAACTACTTTTTGTGGTACAAAGTGTTTCTCAACAGCTTGAAGTTTTTCTTCTGCTGTAGTTAGTTTGTCAAGTTGTTCATCAATAGCTCCAACAAGATCAGAATGTTCTCCGATTCCTACTGAGTTATTCATGTAGATAGTAATATTAGCTTTCGCTGATGCTACTTCACCTTGATATCTTAATATAAGAGCTTCTCTTAATTGTTTATCTATATTCATAATATATCCTTAATGTTAGATAGACCTGAGTCTATCCATTAATCTATGGGCTCTATTGTAGACTTGTTTCGCCCACTTAGAATCCAATCCTTGTACTGATGCTTCTACCCAATTACCTTCATTGAGTGCTGAGAACATCATCTTGAACTTTTTAAGTCTAGTAATACCTAGATTAAAAGCCATGTTAGCGACGATCAGTTTTACTTCTTCTGGATATGTAGCCCATTCTGATAAATGACCTTCACAATCATTTAAAACATTTCTAATATCTTGATAAAATAATTCATCACATCTTGTTTGAGTGATTTTAAACCCTGTACCTTCTCCGTACTCAGGATCACTTTCTAAGATTAAATGTCCGACACCGACTGTTGGATAACCTAGATGATCTAAGTATACTTCAAGTACAACTCCTTCATCAGCTGACACTTCGTCTTTCAATCGAACCATAAACTCGTTACTATATTCCATTTTTTAATTCCTCTAACCCTTGATTGGCTAGTAATTCTATGAGAATATTTCCCATAAGTTGATTAAATGTTTCATCCTCAGAAATTGAATCTTTCATTTCTTCTGGACAAGACCTCACTGCTCTTTCAAAATCTACAGTAGGTTCTTCTGATTCTTCTCTAGGTATTAGATTTATTTTACCATATTGATAAATTACATCTTTATAATTACCAGTAAGAATCTTAATTGCTCTTTCTCCGTTTTGATGTACAACCTCTGTATAGAGACCACTATCGAATAACGGATAATGAGTATTTAGTTCTTTATCTATTTTCGGCATAACCAAGTAAAGCTACAAATACTAACAACCCGAAAAATCCTGTTGTTGTATTTAAAGTATCAAATATATAAGACATATCATATCCTACTAAAAGACTTGTTACTACAAATAGTCCGAACAAAGAAGCTACGACTTGTATAAGTCCTATCGACTTCATTTTGGTTTATTTTTAGAGCCTTTAGGTCTTCCACGACCTCTCTTAGCTGGTGTTTTCTTAACAGCTGTCTTTCTCACTTTCTTAGTAGGTGTTCTTCCATCTTTGTAAGCTTCGTTAGTACTAGGTGTAGATTTATCATCAGCGACAAACTTACCTTTACTATCTCTAGCTCTTTCACCAGAAGGTTCACCAACCATGAAGTTTACGAATCTATTCCAAATTCCCATTATATTTCTCCTAATTGATTATTAAATTGTTTATTTTTCTAAACATACTATCTATTATAACAGCAAAAGCTGAGGTGTCAAGTTTTTCGACACCTCAACACAAATACTATTTATTCAGATAAGAATTGTTTCTTTTCTGTTTTCTTTAGTTCACCAATTTCAATAGTTCTAGCTTTCTTTTCTTCTGGAACTACTCTTTCAGCATAAATCGTTAGAATACCATTTGAAAGATCCGAACCTTTGACAACTACATCTTCTGCTAGAACAAAGTTCCTGTTGAATTTTCGTTGTGAGATTCCTTGATGTATAAATCCATTATCTTTATCACCTATGTCACCTGTAATAGTAAGATTATTTTCTTTAACTGAAATAGTTAAATCATCTTCACTAAAACCAGCTACAGCTAATTCGATAAGAAAAGTATCTTCTACTTTACCTTTACGAATATTGTAAGGTGGATAATTAGATTGTGGGATTGATCGAACTCTGTCTAATGAATTGAATACATTATCAAAGCCGACTGTGAATGGAGATAAATCTCTCCAGATTTGCTCATTAATAGTCATTGTGACCTCCTTTGTTAAGCAAGGTTAAAATAAGAATCCCGATAATCGGCGATTCCATTGTAGATCAAGAGACTTATCAAAGCTCGTACTAATCGCTAAATTAATGACACTAAAGTCTCTTTCTCTAATTATATTTATAACAGTTTTATTAACTGTTTTTCATATACTTAACCATTAGTTCATCTTTTTTAGACTCCCAAAGTTTTTTCATCTCTGGGTCTTGAGCTCTATTCATAGCTTGTCTAAGAAAAAAGATTCTCTTGGTTAAAGATTTAGGTTCTAACCTAATAGGTATAGCACTCATAAATTTCCTTCTTCTAAATGTTGTTTATTACCAATATACTTTTTGTACTTGATTCGATTTAAAACTGTTTGTTTGAATTTGTTGTTTGGATCAAAGTCATTGATTGAATGACGATTAACTGTAGCCCTACAAGTGAAAACATCACCTTCACTTAATATATGTGGAGCTCCATCAGGACCTTTAGTAAAGTCATGATCTACTCTTATTTGTGTAATATCAGCGAAACACATTAACTGAGCACCTTCTTTATTCATAAAATTATGAACTGTAAACCCTCGTCTTGTTTCATAGTTACTCATATACTTAAGAGTCATATCATATCGTTTCTTTTCTGTACCAACATAAACTCCACCTGGAAGTATGTTTTTATTACTTTCTCTTAACTTATCTTGTTTCGCTTTCTTTTTTGTATACACCATTGTTCGTCTAACACCTTCAATTTGTCTAGGTGAAAGAGGTTTGTTCTTACAAATTTGATCATAGATATCACCTACAAAACCATTGAGATTCTGATTAGTTTTAATCCATTGTAATAGATCATTTTCTTTTTCTATAAACTCAGCTCTGTTCATGCTTGTCTTGGGTCTTCTTCGAATCTCTTTTCAACTAATTTATCGACTAATGTATCATAGTCCATAGTATTCATCTCTGAAACAGGTAGTCCTAATTCATCTTCAATTTGAACTTTATCCATATGTAAGACACTCATTAAGATGTTTTCTTGTAATATCTCGTTATGTTGACAACTCATTTATTTTCCTTATTTTTCATTATGTACATAGTATAACAAAAATGTACCCGCGGTATCAACTATATTCATGGGTTTTTACACCCAATTTCATCTCTCAGCTTTTTTAATGAGGTAAGGCCTCCTCGCGAAGTTGTGTTCATCACTTCCCAACCAGACCGCGGTCCAGCATTTCCATGTCCGTTTATCATCTTCAACCAACCAACCACTTATCAAGATTCAACTTCATTATGTATATTATACAAAAAGTGTACCCGTGGTGTCAAATGTGACAGTTATGTGACATAAATAACTATATGAAATATTTAAGAAAATACTATAAAAACTTTCATAAGATGATGAAAGCAGGAAGATTACAGAAAATTTGGAAGACTGTTACTTAGTCTTTATATAACTTACGAACTTCACCTTCAATTAAAGGCGCGTACATTTTGACAGGTTGTTCTTTACCTTTTACTTTAACTTCACCCAAAGCTGAGAATGATATATCAGGACATTCGTTGTATGTAAATTCAGATACAATGATCGGTGTATCTTCTTGTCTTGTTTGAGCTTCTAATCTAGCACCTAAGTTAACAGCATCACCGACAACACTATAGTCCATTCTACTTTCTGAACCCATATTACCTACGATACAGACACCTGTGTTTACACCTGTACCAAACTTGACTCTTGGTAATCCCATGTCTTTCATCTTTTCTTCTAGTTCATCACCTAGAAGTTCTATTTCTATTGATGTTTTAACAGCCATCTCAGCGTGATTTTCACATGGAATTGGAGCGTTCCAGAAAGCCATGATACAATCACCCATGTACTTATCAATAGTACCACCATTCTTCAATACAATCTTTGTCATTTTATCTAAGAACTCATTGATCAATTCTACTAATCCTTCTGGATCATCTTTCTCCATATAACTCTCTGAGATCGGTGTAAATCCTACAATATCAGCGAACATAAAACTCATCTCTTTTCTTTCACCACCGAGTTTCATTAGACTTGGATCTTTGACAATCATATCAACATACTCTGGTGATATATAGTTTCCGAACTGACCTTGAATTTGTTGTTTTAATTTGAAATTAATATAGAAGTTGTTAAAGCTCGAATGACTAAATAGAAGTATAAACAGGATAAGTCCGTATGAGAAATCGAACAACATTCCGTAAGCGAAAGCTTCAAACCCACCAGCGACAACGCCGACTACACTCCCACCGAATACGACAGCTGATAACCATATCGGTAGATAATAAACGGATAGGAGAAGTAGAAGTCCCACGAAAAACAGTAGACATACCTCTACCAACAGAATGGATTGAGGTCTGGTAATCTGTTTACCACCTGTTAGAGTATGAATTACTGAAGCTTGTATATCATGAGGGTATTTCAATCCCATTGGTGTAGTTACTAATGGTGATATCCCTTCCGCAGTTACTCCAATCAAAACTGTCTTACCTTGAAAATCTGTTGTTCTATCCCATTCACCTTGAACATCTCCATACTCATATCTCTCAAAAGTATTAGACCAATCTACATAGATTGAACCTGTATAATCTGTTACTACAGGTTCATATGGTGGGATTCTCATGTTCTCAATACCTGTTTCTTCTACTTTCATTGTATATGATTTCTTACCAGACATTACTCGAACAACTTCCATACCAAAACTTGGATAGAGTTTATCTTCTACTGAGATAACTAATGGTATTCTTCGAACTGAACCATCGACTTCAGGAGATGACGATAACATACCGGCCCCATCAGAGCTTTTTGAGAAAATATTATTTACAACTGACTTGTACTTATATGCAAAGGTATTAGCATCACCATTACCTAAAGTTGCAGTTCCTACATGAGGAGCAATACTCTCTAAGCCCTTCGTTGAAGTTGTAGATGACATGACAATACCATTATCTTTAATCCAAGAGTCAAAAACAAGATCACCACCAAATCTATCTTCATCAGCGAACATAGTTGTGAATCCAATGATACCAGCATTACTGTTTCTTAAATCAGATATTAACTGAGCGAACTGTTGTCGTGGAAAAGGCCATTGACCGAATGTCTCTAAAGATTGTTCTCCGATATCAATAAGAACTATTGATTCGTTTTGTACTTGAGGTTCAGACTTCTGATAATAATCGAAATTGATTACTCTGAGTTGTTCTACTATACTTGGATCATAGATTCTTAGACTAACTAAACCAAGAAGGACTATGATACAAGTCCATATTGAAGTTAATTTCATTGTTGAGTTACACTAATTGTACACCCACCAACAGTTACACAATTTTGAGATAAAGTATATGATTGGTTAGTATTTCCTTTTTGAACTAAAGTTAAGTCTGTTGGTTGTGTTCCTAATAAATCTACTGTAGCGGTATGAGTTCCGTTGTCTCTTTGATTAACAGATACATCATTACCATTTGAATTTCTAATTGTAAGTGTTAATGTTTTATTTCCGTTCTGTGCTTGTCTAGCGTATACTTCGTTATCGTTTGTATAGATGTTAGCTGTAATAGAATGTTGAATACCAGATGTATCCATCTTTTGACTTCCGATGAATGTATTATTATTACCATGAATATCTAATCTAACAAAGTTGCCACCAGGTTCGTTGCTGTCATAACTCCATGTTGGACTTGTACTATCGTTGAGAGAATATCCTTGTCCAAACTTAACTACATTATCATCACCCCAAACATGAAATTGAAAATCGTTATCATTACAACTTGAAGTTGAACACTTTTGACGAATATCCATATTATTTCTTAGTCCGTCTAAATCACCACCCCAACTATATCCTGAACCCCAAGCATCAGTATACCCAATATAATTTCCATCTCCTAATTGTAAAAGATTAACAGTATTGTTATTGTGATTAAAAGAAAATCTAATCAAGTTGTCATGACCGATTTGTTCAATATTTAGATTTAAATTATCACTAGCACCACCAGCGACTTGATCTAAATGAATATGATTAGGATCAGCCAGACTGTTTAATGATAATAACGACACTATCGCCGTCATTAACAATAATTGAATTTTGTACACCTTCATTATTACTCTCTATTTTTGTACCTTGTTCTATTGGTACTCTTATATCTATGATTCCATTTACTTCTCTATAAAACCATATCTGTCCTGAAGCTTCATCTATGATTGTATTGTACTGAGTAGTTTTATCAAATCCTAACGCTGTTCCAATAATTGTACCAGAAGTATCACCAGCACCAGCTTTGTCTCTCTGTTTTTGTTTTAGAATATTTACTTCTTCAAATAGTTTTAAAACATCTTGTAAGAAATCTACATCTAACAAGTCCATATCTAATTCATTAAATTCTAAATCTTCTCCACCGTCGTCCCAATCTTCTGCTAAGAAATCTATATCTAAATCGTTGAAGTCTAAGAGACTGTCAGAACTATCATCGCGAGAATTAGCTTCTTCGTTTTCAGCTTCTTTAACTT
>Ga0222715_10002854_pt1 | contig 15611 bp, 15 predicted proteins | sample C33_9DmetaG_FD_165056 | JGI IMG/M metagenome (GOLD analysis project Ga0222715, IMG submission 165056) | Estuarine water microbial communities from San Francisco Bay, California, United States - C33_9D | ecosystem: Environmental > Aquatic > Marine > Unclassified | place: USA: California...
TAAATATAGCTCCTTTCATTTTTTTTTAAGTTGACATTAAATATTTTTTGGGTGTAGTTCCAAACTTTTTTTTGAAGGCATTTATAAAATGAGTCGCTGTACTATAACCCACTTTTAAAGCTACTTCATTTACATTGTAATTGCCTGATGAAAGCAACCTTTTTGAAACTTGCATTTTATAATCTAACAAAAACGAAAAAACAGAGGATCCATAAACTTGCTTAAAACCCTGCTTAAGTTTTTTTAAGCTAATCTCAACTTCGTTAGAAAGTTCAATTAAAGTCGGAGGTTCAATCATTCTTGAAATAATAATTTCTTTTGCCAGCTTAATTTTTTTAATATTATTATCGTCGGCTAAAAATGGACATTGTTCAATATCCATTTCTTTATCTTTACTAAAATACAAACTCATCAGCTCATATATTTTCCCTCTTAAATAAAGTTTATACATTGTTAAATCCATCGATTGCTGATACATTTGATTTAAAATTATAGCAATCATTGGGCCAATGTTTTTTTCTTTATAAAGCTTATTTCCAATGTTATCAGTGTTCAAAAAAGAAATTTGATCTGCTTCATTCGAGAACAGTCCATGAAATTTTTTAATAGATATTAGGATTGAAAGAACTTGGCTATTTGAATCCAACAAAAGATCTATAGGAAGTTCTTTATTTGGATTGTAGAGTAAAATGGAGTTCTCACTTACAACATTAAAAATATATGACCCTTGATTAAACAAAAATTTTGAGTTTCCCTTAAGACAAAAATGAAATTGAATATAATCCTTTGCGATATTATAATTGTAATTTAATTTTAATTCAGATACATTAGACTGTTTAAGGAAAATTATACCATCATCCACTTTAAAACTTTCAGTAGTTCCTTTAGCGATATTTTTTATATTCATTGTTTTTTTTTTCTAATTTAGAACAGTTCTAAATTGTGTCTAAATGATTTTGCTTTTTTCGCAGTAAAAGTATAAAATTTAATGTTATTTTTCTAGTAGTATTTAGCAAAAAACTTATGGAGTTATTAATAGAACCTTTAGGGTTATTTTTTAATTAAGTCTGATATTATTTTTACGTATTGAAAATAGACTGTTTGAAAGCTCCTTTTTTTAACGTTATTGGAATAAGCTACCAAAATGCTAATACTAGTGTCAGAGGAAAATTCAGTTTAAATTCTGAAAGCTCTAAAAATCTCATTATTCATTCTTTAAATGTTGGAATTGAATCTCTAGTTGTAAATTCAACATGCAACAGAGTAGAAATTTATTCTTCATCTCAGGATTTTGATTTACTTATTAAGCTATTGTGCAAATATTCGCGGGGATCCTTAATAGATTTTAAAAAATACGGATACATTATAAAAAGTGAAGATGCTATTAATCACATATTTAAAGTAGGAACCGGATTAGATAGTCAAATATTAGGGGATTTTGAAATAATTGCTCAGCTCAATAATAGCTTTTTAAGATCTAAAAAACTAGGCGCGGTAAATTCTTCATTTGAACGCTTATTTAACATGGTTAAACACGCTAGCAAAAGAATCAAGAATGAAACTAAAATATCTACAGGGGCGACATCAGTTTCTTATGCTGCTGTTAGATATATTTTAGACAATGTGAATGATTTAAAATCAAAAAAAATTCTTTTATTCGGAGCTGGAAAAATTGGACGAAACACATGTGAAAATCTTGTAAAACACACCTTCAATAAGCACATTACATTAATAAACAGATCAGAAGAAAAAGCTAAATCAGTAGCTGGCAAATTTGAAGTTTTAGTTGAAAATATTTCTAATCTTAATTCTCAGATTTTAAATTGCGATATTCTTATTGTAGCAACTTCAGCCGACATGCCAACTGTAAATGCTGACATGATAAATAGATCTAAATCTTTGACAATTTTGGATCTTTCTGTTCCAAAAAATGTTGATGAAAAATTAGGCCAATACAAAAATATAGATTTACTCGATCTTGACTATTTATCAAAAGTAACCAATGAAACATTAGAAAATAGAAAAAAATTTATCCCAGACGCCGAGCTTATAATTGATGAAATTATTGAGGATTTTTATTTATGGGTTGAAAGTAGAAAATTTGCCCCTACCATCAATGCTCTAAAAGTAAAACTTAAGAAAATCCAAGAACAAAAAATTTCACTTCTTAAGAAAAAAACCTCCTCTTTTGATGACAATAGTGTTAAAGAAGTCTCTGAACATTTGATACAAAAAATAACAAATCAAGTTGCTAATCATTTGAGAGATAGTGATGATTTTGAAGAAGAATTGGAATCTATCAAAACAATTTTTCAAATAGATCACAATGATTACTAAAATTAGAATTGGGACAAGAGAAAGTAAGCTTGCTATATGGCAAGCAAACTATGCAAAAAAAAAACTCCAAGATTTAGGCATTAATTGTGAAATAATCAAAATAAGATCTGAGGGTGATATTAATCAAATTACCCCATTATATGATTTTGGAGTAAGCGGAATTTTTACCAAAAGTTTAGACCAAGCATTATTAAATAATCGTATAGACATCGCAGTGCATAGCTTAAAAGATGTTCCGATTAATATGGCTTCTGGGCTAACTATTCAATGTGTTTTCGAAAGAGCTGATCCAAACGATCTTATTGTTTATAAAAAAAAATCAGTTAATCTGCAAAAAAAACTTACTATAGCCACTAGCAGCATTAGGAGAAAAACTCAATGGCTTAAAAAATATCCCAGGCATGAAATTGTATCTCTGAGAGGAAATGTAGGAACAAGAATTAACAAATTAAAAAACAATGATTGGGATGGAGCAATATTCGCTAAAGCCGGGCTTGATAGATTATCAATTGATCCAGAACATTCTGAATTAATAGAATGGATGGTGCCTTCAGCGGCTCAAGGTGTAGTTGGAGTGGCAACAAGATCTAACGATTCGGGAATCAATGAATTATTAAAATCTATCTCTTGTGAAAAAACGTACTGGTGCGTTACTCAAGAAAGAAAGTTTCTAAAGTTAATGGATGGGGGTTGCTCAGTTCCAATTTCAGCATATGCATTTATCAATGATGACAAACTTCATTTCAAGGTCAACATCACTTCTTTAAATAGCAAAAAATCAGCAACAGTTTTTCAAGAGCACGAAATATCTGATGAATATGCTTTCGAAAAAATATATTCTACATTAATGCTTGAAGGCGGAAAAGAAATACTTAATGAATTAAAAAAGAAAGATGAAAAAAATTAAAATTCTTTCCACAAAAACATTAAATGAGGACTCAAAAAAAATATTTGATGATAAAAAATTTGATTTATTTGAACATGATTTTATAAAAATAAGCTCAATAAATTTTGAATTACCAGAGCATGATGGAAGCTGGATTTTTACGAGTCAAAATGCTGTTAATGCTGTTTTTTCAATCTCAAAAAATATTAACATAATCTTTAATAAAATTTATTGCGTAGGCGAAAATACTAAGTCAATTTTATCAAAAAATGGTCAAAAAGTAGAAAAAACTCTTAAAAATTCATCAAAATTGGCAAATTTTATATCAAAAAAGGCAAAAAATGAAAAATTCCTTTTTTGCAGAAGTAACATTAAAAATAATGATTTTACCGCTTTTTTTAAAAAAGAAAAAATTGATTTAAAAGAAATTGTTGTTTATAATAATCAGCCTAACTCAGTAACATTAGACGATAAATTTGAAGCAATTATGTTCTACAGTCCTAGTGGAATAAATAGTTTTTTAAAAAATAACAAACTAGATAGTTCCTATTGTATTTGCATTGGAGATACGACAGCTAGTTATGCAAAAAATTACTCTTCAAATGTGGTAAGCTGTAAAACGCCATCAATTAAACATGTAATTAATAAAACCATTAAATTATTTGAAAATGAATGATAATGCCCCCCTATTTTTAAAAGCATTGAAGGGCCTACCTGTTGATAGACCTCCTGTGTGGATTATGAGACAAGCTGGAAGGTATTTGCCTGATTTTATGACCCTAAAAAATAAGTATGATTTTTTTACTAGATGTCAAACACCTGAGCTTGCAACAGAAATCACATTAATGCCAATTAAACAGATTGGTTTAGATGCTGCAATAATCTTTAGTGATATTCTCGTTGTTCCTCAAGCAATGGGTGTAAATGTAGAAATGAAAAATAATTTTGGTCCATTCATAGAATTCCCTATCAGAAATAAATCTGATGTTTTAGGCTTAAACACAAGCAACGTTGAAGAAAAATTAGACTATGTTTTCAAGGCTGTAAAAATGACCAGAAAAGAGCTTCCAGACCATATCCCTTTGATAGGTTTTGCTGGATCTCCATGGACGATTTTATGCTACATGGTTCAAGGGAGTGGGTCCAAAACATTTGATATAGCTAAAAGTTTTTGTTTTGAAAATCCTGAACTTGCCCACATGTTATTAAAAAAGATTACCAGCATAACTATTGAATATTTAAAAAAGAAAATTGAAGCTGGAGTTGATGCGGTTCAAATTTTTGATTCTTGGGGAGGAGTTCTTTCACATAGTGATTATAATATATTTTCCTTTCCTTACATAAAAAAAATTAATGATGCTTTAAAGGCACTAAAGCCCATTATTATATACCCTAAGGGTTGCTGGCATGCGATAAATTCCTATTCAAAAATAGGAGCTTCCGGATTAGGAATTGACTGGTCGTGTTCAGCAAGGAATGCAAGGTATTTGTCAGGGAATAATATTACTCTTCAAGGCAATATGGATCCTTCTAGACTTTTTTCTCCAAAAAATGAATTGATTAAGCTAACCAAAGAAATGTTAAACGAATTTGGCAATCAAAAATACATAGCAAATTTAGGCCATGGTATTTTACCTAATACGCCTGTTGATAACGTAAAAGTATTTGTAGACACAATTAAAAGTTTCTCTAATGATTAAAGAAAAATTTTCAAATTTTATTGATAATCTTCAGAAAGATATATCATCTTCACTTGAAATAATTGATGGAAAAGAAAAATTCAAAAGTGAACATTGGATAAGAGAAAAAGGTGGTGGTGGACTGACTATGGTAATTGAAAATGGGGACGTTTTTGAAAAAGGAGGAGTAAATGTTTCTAAAGTTCATGGACAGCTGCCAGAATCTATGTCTAAAATGTTAAAAGTAACTAATTCAGAGTTTTTTGCTTGTGGAATTAGTATTGTAATTCACCCAAAAAACCCAATGGTTCCAACGTTCCATGCAAATTTAAGATACTTTGAATTATATGAAAAAGATGAATTAAAAGATTCTTGGTTTGGAGGAGGTCTAGACTTAACTCCCTATTATTTATTTGAAAATGATGTAATTCATTTTCATAAAGCATGTAAAAACACATGCGATAATTACGATTCAAATTTTTATAAGGATTATAAAAAGAAATGTGATAATTACTTTTGGAACAGTCATAGAAATGAAGCTCGCGGAGTTGGTGGAGTGTTTTTTGATTATTGCAGAGAGAATAAACTTATGACCAATGAAAGATGGTTGTCATTCATTAAAGAAATGGGGCAATGTATAAAGACGTCTTATTTGCCAATAGTTGAAAAAAGAAAAAATATGCCTTTCAATGAATCAAATATTAATTGGCAACATATTAGAAGAGGCAGGTATGTTGAATTTAATCTTCTTCATGACAAGGGGACCTTGTTTGGTTTAAAAACAAACGGTAGAATAGAAAGCATTTTGATTAGTATGCCTCCAAGAGTAAAATGGGAATATAATCATCTTCCTGAAAAAAACAGTAAAGAGGATTCTCTATTAAAAATATTACAGTTCCCAAAAAATTGGGCTTAAAACATAAGTTATGTATCCATTAAAAAGAAATCGCAGATTAAGATCAAAAAAATCTTTAAGAAACTTAGTAAGAGAAACAACCATTCACCCTCACGATTTTATTGTTCCTCTTTTTTTAGTTGAGGGGAAAAATATAAAGGATGAAATTCCTTCAATGCCAAATTATTATAGGTTTAGTTTAGATAATATAAGTAAAGAAGTCAAGCAGCTATGGGATTTAGGTGTTCAAGCAGTTCTTCTATTTGCAAAAGTACCTGAAAGCCTAAAGGATAATTACGGAACTGAAGCTCTCAACAATGCTGGTTTAATGCAGAGAGGTATAAAAGAAATCAAAGATTGCGTTCCGGAAATTACTATTATGACAGATGTTGCTTTAGATCCTTATTCAAATTTTGGACATGACGGAATTGTTGAGAATAATGAAATTATTAATGACAAAACAAATGAAATATTATCTAGGATGGCCTTATCTCACGCTGAAGCTGGTGCTGATGTTGTGGCCCCTAGTGATATGATGGATGGAAGAGTTTTATCCATTAGAAAAACTCTTGAAAAAAATGGGTTTCACCACACTGGAATCATGAGCTATGCAGTTAAATATGCTTCAAATTTTTACGGTCCATTTAGAGATGCTTTAGACTCTAAGCCAGGATTTGGCGATAAAGAAACATATCAGATGGACTTTACTAATAGATTTGATTCTGTGGATGAAGCAAAAGCAGATATCAAGGAAGGAGCTGATATTATAATGGTAAAGCCTGGTATCTCCTATTTAGATATTTTAAGAGATTTAAAAAACAACATTAATTCGCCAATTGCAATTTATCAAGTCAGCGGGGAATATTCTATGCTCAAAGCTGCAGCTCAAAAGGGTTGGCTCGACCACGATAAAGTTATGTTAGAGCAACTTATTTCAATGAAAAGAGCTGGAGCTACGATGATAGCATCTTACTTTGCGAAAGATGCAATAAAATTACTTTCCTAATTTTCATACATTAGTGGTATATGAAAATTTTTAAAAGTAAGATTGGCTTAATAATAGCTTTAATTCTGATTTTTGGCGGATTTATTTTTAGTTCTGAAATCGTTTATTTTTCTGAACTAATAGGAACTGTCTATAAAATTCAAAGAACTGAAGCTGATATAACTGATTATAAATATTTTGATAATGTTGAAATAACTAAAAGTTCATACCCCCAAAAATGGCCCGTTCACAAGAATTACAATAAAGTTCCTGAAACCGAAAAACTAAAAAATTTACATGAAGAGTTCGGAACCGTAGCATTTCTGATAATCAAGAATGACTCTATTTGGCATGAGAAATATTTTAGTGATTATGATAAAAATTCTCACAGCAACTCTTTTTCAATTGCAAAAAGTATAGTTTCTGCAACAATGGGTAAGGCTATAGAAAAAGGATTCTTTAAATCCATGGATGATAAAGTTGGTGATTATATTAATGGGTATAATAATGGATTTGCTTCGGGATTAACAATTGGGGATTTGGCTAGTATGTCATCTGGGATGGATTGGAATGAGAGTTACACTAACATTTTTGGAGTTACAGCAAGATCTTATATTACTAGTGAACTAAATGAATTGATTAAATCGAGAAAAATTATAGAACCCTCTGGAAAAAGTTTTAAATATTACAGTAGTAATACACAACTTTTATCAATGACTATTGAAAAAGCAACTGGAAGAAAGATTTCAGACTTAGTAAAAGAGTGGTTCACAGATCCTCTTGGCTTTGAAAATAATGTTTTTTGGCAAATTGATGGCCAGAAAAACAACAGTATTAAGGCATATTGCTGTTTTAATTCAAACGCTAGAGATTTTGCTAGATTTGGAAAATTATATAAGGATTTTGGTAAATGGAAAGGTAATCAAATTCTAGATTCTACATTTATTGCAAAATCAATAAAACCCCGATTTAAAGAAGGTTCTGAATATGGTTATGGATTTTGGCTAGGAGAAATTAATAAAGATGAATTTTTTGCTATGAGAGGGATTTTAGGCCAATATGTTATAGTTATCCCCAAAAAAAATACGATTATAGTAAGACTTGGTGAAAGAAATAATGAAAAAGACAATAACAGGCCTAAAGACTTTGATATCTATTTTAAAGAATCTCTAAAAATGCTTGAAAATTCTAATTGATAAATGAAAAACACTAGCCTTCTGTCATTAGAAAAATTAACAGTAAAAATAGATAGTAATACAATTTTGTCAGAAATTTCATTTCAACTAAATAAAAACGAAGTATTAGGAATCGTAGGGGAATCTGGATCAGGAAAATCAATAACAGCTTTATCAATTTTAAATCTATTAAATAATAGTAGTTTTCAGTCTGAAGGTTCAATTGTTTTTGAGGGGATTGAATTATCCAATTTATCAAAGAAAAAAATTCAAACAGTAAGAGGAAAAGACATCTCAATAATTTTTCAGGAACCCATGAGCTCATTGAACCCAAGTATGAAATGTGGACATCAAATTTTAGAAATAGTTACCAACCACAATAAAAGTAACAAAGAGTCTGATATAAGGAAGGTTTTAGACCTTATTGAAAAAGTACAATTGAAAAATCCTAAGGTTGTTTACGAAAAATATCCTCACCAATTAAGTGGCGGACAACAACAACGAATAATGATAGCTATCGCTATTGCTTGTAATCCTAAAATACTGATTGCTGATGAGCCAACGACATCTCTTGATGGTTTAGTTAAAAATGAAATTATTTCTTTAATTAAATCCTTACAACTTGAATATAAAATGAGTGTTATTTTTATATCACATGATTTAAACTTAGTGTCCAAATTTGTTGACAATCTAATTATATTAAAAAATGGTTTTATAATTGAAAAAGGCTGTGCTAGCAAAATATTTAAATCCCCAAAAGAAAGCTACACTTATGATTTGATCCACTCTACACCACCAAAAAAAAACAGACCGTATAGATTATTAACTAAAAAAATAAGAGAAATTAAGTTTATTAAAAAAGAAGACAGAAAGCTTTTTCACTCAAAAATATATAGTCAACCCCCTATTTTAAGAGTTGAACAATTACATTTTTCATATGGATTAAATAAAATTATTAATAATATCTCTTTTGATGTTTTTAGCGGAGAAGTTCTTGGAATAGTCGGGGAATCTGGATCAGGGAAATCAACAATTGCTAAATGTATTTTAGGATTAGTTAAACTCAAAAAAGGAGTAGTGTATTTTGAAAATGAAAACATTAAGCATATAGAAAATTCTGTTTTTAGAAAAAATGTTCAATTAATTTTTCAAGACCCCTATTCATCACTTAACTCTGAAATTTGCATTGGTGATTCAATAGTTGAGCCAATGATAGTTCATAGAATATTTAAAACAAAAAAAGAAATTAAACTTAAAGCACTGAGTTTACTAAAACAAGTGGGGCTGAAAGAAAAAGATTTTAATAAATATCCTAACCAATTTTCGGGTGGTCAAAGGCAAAGAATTGTAATTGCCAGAGCATTAGCTCTTAATCCAAGAATTATTGTCTGTGATGAATCTGTATCTGCTTTGGATGTTTCGATTCAAGCTGAGATTTTAAACTTATTAAATGATTTAAAAGAAAAATTTGGATTTACCTATGTTTTTATTTCTCATGATATGTCAGTAATAAAATATTTTACTGACAGAGTAATTGTGATAAAAAAAGGTAAAATTATTGAGCTAAATGAAACCGATTCATTATTTAATTTCCCCAAAAATAAATACACTAAAGAGTTGTTAAAAGCTAGTGATTTTTAAATGGATTTTAATATTCTAAATACTTGGATTTTTGAATTAAACTCTCTTTGGAGAATCATAACTCTTACAGTCTTGTTATATGCAATATTAAGATTTGCTTTTAATCTTTTAAAAAATATACACTTCAAACCTATTGACCTTCGAATCGCTTTATTCGGATTAATTTTTTCTAACATTTATTTATTTATTGAACTGATTTCATATTTTATATCTCCTGAAATAATGTTATGGTCCAATGGATTTAATCAAATTTTAAAAAACAACAATGATTTTTATTTTTTGATAGCATCTCCATTTTATATTTTTTTTGGTGTTATGTCTATCAATGTAGGTTGGTCATTATTGAAAAAAGCAACAACAAACAAAAAAAGGCTCTCAAGAATTATATTCTTTTATACAATTGGAGTGATTTTTTTTCTTACAGGATAGCTTAAAGTTATTTAAAAAAAACACTCTCTTAAGAAAGAGAGTGCTAAACCAAACTATTAATTAACTATTGAAATCTATCACTATAAATTTAATTTTAATTTAAGTAGTAGATTCACAAAATTTTGTTAATCTTTATAAAATGAATTTAAGATATGGTGTCTTGGGTGGCGGCAGTTGGGGTACTGCTATTGTAAAAATGTTATCTGAAAACAATGACATTATAAATTGGTACGTTAGAAACGAGGAAAATGTTTCTTTAATTCGACAAAAAGGTAAAAACTCAAAATATTTAAGATCTGTAAACCTGAAAATGTCTAAAATAAATCCCAGTTCATCTATTATTGAAATTGTAAAAAAATCTGATGTTTTAATTTTAGCTATTCCATCTCCTTTTGTTGAATATGAACTAAAAAAAATCGGAGAATTACTTATTAAAAAAAGGGTTTTTTCTGCTTTAAAAGGAGTTATTCCTGAGTCTAATTTAATTGTTAGCGAACATTTAAATAAGTTTTATAACGTACCCTTTTCTCAGATTGGAATTATTACTGGGCCATGTCATGCTGAAGAGGTAGCCTTAGAAAAGCTGTCCTATTTAACAGTTGCATGTAAAAACGAAAATATTGGAACTGAAATGGCCAATTCTTTAATGTCTAACTACATTAATGTAAAGTTCTCCAAAGACACAATGGGCGTTGAATATGCCTCAATGCTTAAAAATGTTTATGCAATTATGGCCGGAATTTGCCATGGCCTAGGCTATGGAGACAACTTTCAGAGTGTTTTAATTAGCAGTTGTGTTAGAGAAATGAAAAAATTTGTTTTTAAAATTTATAAAACCTCTCGCGACATAAATGACTCTGAATACCTAGGTGACTTACTAGTAACTTGCTATTCATCATTTAGCAGAAACAGAACGTTGGGAAATATGATTGGCAAAGGATACACCTTGAAATCCGCAGTTTCAGAAATGTCAATGATTGCCGAAGGCTACTATGCAACAAAGAATGCTTATGAACTTATTTCTAATAAGTGTCAAGAGTTTAAAATAATTACTTCTGCCTACAAAATATTATATGAAAATAAAAATCCTAAAAAAATAATAAAAGAACTGACTTTTGATCTAGATTGAATCTTTAAACTGAGTGTTAAATCTAATATCATTATCATATAAAATTCTAATATCCTCAATTTGGTAAAGAAGCATTGTTATTCTTTCAATACCCATGCCAAAAGCAAAGCCAGAGTATTTGCTTGAATCAATTTTACAATTATCCAAAACATTTGGGTCTACCATTCCACAGCCCATAATTTCAAGCCAGCCTGTTCCTTTTGTAATTCTATAGTCGGTTTCAGAATTTAAACCCCAATAAATATCAACCTCAGCACTAGGTTCAGTAAACGGAAAATACGATGGCCTAAGTCTAATTTTAGATTTTCCAAATAATTCTTTAGTAAAGAAAAGTAAGGTTTGTTTTAAGTCAGCGAATGAAACATTTTCGTCTATATACAACCCTTCTATTTGATGAAAAAAACAATGTGATCGAGCAGAAATATCTTCATTTCTATAGACTCTCCCAGGTGAAATAGTTCTAATTGGAGGTTCGTTATTCTCCATATGTCTTATTTGAACTGATGAAGTGTGTGTCCTTAAAAGTAAATCAGGATCTTTATTAATAAAGAAAGTGTCTTGCATATCCCTAGCCGGATGATGCAAAGGGAGGTTTAATGCAGTGAAATTGTGCCAATCATCTTCAATTTCAGGGCCCTCTGAAATATTAAAACCAATTTTATAAAAAATATCTATTATTTTATCTCTAATTATTGAAATTGGATGTCTAGATCCAAGTTCAATCATAGAGGCTGGTCGAGTTAAATCTGAGTTGCCTGACTGTTTGCTTTCTGATTTATTTAGAGCTTTTTTTAATTCCTCAATTTTATCAATTACAGTTGATTTTAATTTATTAATAGATAATCCATATTCTTTTTTTTCACTGTCTTTTACTTTTTTAAACTCAGAAAAAAATCTAGAAATGTATCCTTTTTTTCCAAGAAACTCTATTCTAAATTTTTCAATTTCATTACTATCATTACTATAAAAATCTAATGCTATTTTGATTTTTTCCTCAATTTCCTTAATCATAAAATAAATAATCTAGTGATTCAAAAATACTCATTTTGATTTATTCAATAAGCTGTTTTTCAATAAAATAATTAATAATAGCTTCTTTCATTAAAATACTTTGCTCGCCTGACTTTAAGTTTGGAAGTTTCTCTATAACTCTGTAATGAGGCCAACCCTCCTCGTCTACATAATCAAATTTATAAAATCCAAACGGTTCAAGTAAACGACATACTGCAATATGCATCAAATCAATTTTCTGATCTTTATTAAATTTCAAGTCTGGCTTACCTAATTCTTGAACTCCAATTAAAAAAATAATACTTTCTATATCAAGCTTTTCTCCGTTATTAAATTTTTCAGATAAATGATCTGAAATCAAATTCCATTTTTCTTTCAAATCATTTTTTATTTTCATCATACATAATTTGCTCAAAACAATATAACTATATTTGTAAATAAATTCTTTGAATTACCTAGATATTTTTATTGCTTGCTTAGTCCTTCTAGGGTCTTATCGTGGCTTCTCCAAAGGTCTAATTAATGAGTTAAGTTCTGTTCTTGCTATAATTTTAGGAGTTTACGGATCATTAAAATTTTCTGATTTAACATTAACTTTTATAAACATAAATTTCACAACTCAATTAGAATCAATAAATGATAGTTATTTAAAGATTTTTTCGTTTGCTTTCACATTTATTATAATTATTTTTTCTGTTTCACTTCTTGCAAAACTTTTAACTAAAATGGCGAAAGTTATGTTTTTAGGGTTTGTCAATAAACTTTTTGGGGGTATATTTGGAGGATTTAAATATGTCTTGATAGCATCTTTTTGTTTAGTATTTTTTGAAAATCTTAATTCTGAATTTTCTATTATTGACCAAACAATTTTAGAAGAACTTATTTTTTACAATCCTGCTTTAGAAATTGGAGAATATTTGTTAAATCTTATTGACTATAGCAAAAATTCAATCAATTTTTTTAATTGAATTTAATTCTACCCAACCGCTAGCACCATTGCTAAGTTCAACTAAAACCCAATCACCTAATTCCTCTTTTAATTTCACTTTTGTTCCTTCGTGCAAATTAAACTGAACATCGCTTCTATAGTTCGGCTCAGTTCTAAAATCTATTTTTTTGTCAAAGATTATAGCTTCTGTATTAGATTTTTGATTTTCAAATTTTGTAACTCCTGTTACAATAAAAACAATAGAAATACAAAAAAGAATTGATGAAAATGTAAAATATTTTTTTTTAGAATTGCTATCTCTTTTTAAAAAGTAAAGAATAAATAAAAGTAAAAAAATATAAATTGAAATTATTCCAAAACTTAACCATTGATTTATTGTTAAAAAGTTAGAAATATTTATTAAAATATTCGATAATTGGTTTGAAGGAAGCACGTCTATTTTATCAATTAACATATTTTGAGTATATGCTAAATTATTTAGCGTATCAATATCATTTGGATCCAATTTCAAAGCTTTTTCATAATAATAAATACTATTGGGAATATCATTGAGTTTATAATAGGTGTTTCCCAAATTAAAATACAACTGTTTTGAGTGTTCTCCATTTTTGATAATATCTGTGAATAGATTAATGGCATTCAAATAGTCCCCTTTATTATAATCTTGTACTCCCTTTTGAAATTTTACAACATTCTCTGTTTGCGAAAAGGCAACACTTGAGATAAATAAAACTATAATTAATACTAATTTTTTCATTTAAATTACTTTATCAAGTTCTGAAATGACTTTTACTGCATTTTTATAATCTTTATTAATTGTGACATTTGATGCAGGGGTATATCTTGCGTATTCGCAATTTTCAATTAATGTTATAAATAGCTGTTTAGATTCTTTATCTACATTTTTTTCTACAAGTAGCTCTGATATTCTGTGTTTACTGTAGTCTGAAGTTTCTATTGAAAGTTTTGATTTTAAAAAGTTATGTAAGGCTTTTTCAAGCGACACATAAAACAAGTCTTTTTTATCTAAATTTTTCTTGGCCTCAGATAAATATTTTCTTGCTAGTTTATTTGTTCTTCTTGAGTTGTGCTCTGCTCTTTCAGAACTAGTAATTTTGTTTGATTTAAAAAACCCTACTATGATTATTATTATAATTATTGGTAACAAAAGAAGTGAATAGAAACTTATTGAATAAATAAATGGTTTAGAATTAATCTTAACTAATTCGGGATTAGTTTTAATAAACTTAAATTGATTAATCGAAGGAAGAATATTGTTTGAAACAATTGATGTGTCAGTTATAGGTTTATTGCCCTCCAATGAGTTTGGCCCCTCCAATACGTTTATTACGATTTCTTTAGATTTCACAATTTCATACTTTTTTGAACTAGTATTGAAAAAAGTAAATTCTACTGCATTTATAGGATACTTTCCTTGAAACTGTGGAACTAAAGTATATGTATTAGAAATACTCCCTTTCATTCCTGTGATATTGGTTGAAACTTTTTCATTATACTCTGGATCATATTTCTCTAATGAACTTGGTGCCAGAAGAGGTGGTGGAGAAAATAATTTTAAATTACCTTTCCCTGAAATTTTTATAGTTGCTTGCAAAGATTCGGAGGCATTTAAATCAGTTTTAGTCGTTTTAAGATCAATCTCAAAATCTCCAACAGCTCCATTAAAACTTTCTGGTGCGTTCGAGGGCAATTCTTTTACTTGAATTATTCTTTTTCCGGCAGTCACTTTTTTAGACACTTGATTATAAATTCTGTTTCCAAAAAAATCTCTTCGGCTTGTAGGAACATCGACCGAAACGTCTAACGATAAAGGGAGTATTTCAAGTTTACCTGTTTTTTGTGGATACAAAACTGTTTTTTTCCATGTTACATAATTATAACTGTCCCCTTTAAATGAACCCCTTTCAATTTGAAGTCTTGGAATTTTAATATTTTGAGACCAAAAATTTTCAAATTCTGGAGTTTCAATTTCTCCAACATTTGTAACATTGATTTGAGGAGAAAAATAGAGCTTATAAATAATTGAAATACCTTCATTTAAAAAAGGATCTGTATTCGAAACTTCTGCCACTAAGTGTAAATTTTCATTTACAACATAGCTCGGATCATCAGGATCTTTGCTTAAAGAAACTGATTCACTAACATTTACTTTTAAAGGGAGGGTTTTAAAAACCTGTCCATCTATTTCAATTGTAGCTTGACCTATAGTAATAGAGCCTTTTTCCAAAGGGCTTAAAAAATATGAATAACTTTTAGAAAAAGTTCTTTTACCGTTGACCCACATATTACTAACGGATTGATTAGGTCCTCCAACAACTCTAAATCCTTTAAAATTTGGTGGATTAAAATTGTCTCCGTCTTTATTCATTTTAAAATCTACTCTTAAATTTTCGCTAAGTCCTAATGTTTTTTTACTCACAATTGTTTCAAAATTTACAGAATCTTCTTGTGCAGTCATTTGGACAATTGAAAAC
>Ga0222715_10002859_pt1 | contig 15590 bp, 24 predicted proteins | sample C33_9DmetaG_FD_165056 | JGI IMG/M metagenome (GOLD analysis project Ga0222715, IMG submission 165056) | Estuarine water microbial communities from San Francisco Bay, California, United States - C33_9D | ecosystem: Environmental > Aquatic > Marine > Unclassified | place: USA: California...
CTCAGGCGCGGCCTGCGCCAACTGTAGTTTTGTCTGCGCCAGCGCAATGCGCTGAGCCTGACTAAAGATGTTCGGATCGGACACCGGCAAGACATCGACGCGGTCGTCAAAATCCTCCGCCATAACCGTCGCTTCGGCCCCCTCGACAGCGTAGGGATAGCGCTGGGGAAGGTAGTCTTTGATTACACGGGCCAGCATACGAAGCTCTTGCCGCAGGGCATAGTGCATCCGCTTGTGGACCGCGGACATGATCCGCGAGCCCTGCTCCAGAAGCGCGACCGTCGTACCAACAGCCGCCTGCTGATTGCCGTCGCCAACCTTCATGTCCGTAATCGTGGCAAACCGACGACCCGCATCAACCACAAAACCAAGGAGCTGGAAGAGCGTCTGGTCGGGACCCTTGAACGGAAGCGGCATCAGGCTATCCGAAAGTCGGCCACCGGGCGCATCAACGTCCCTGAACTCACCGGGCTGTAGCGGATCATCGTCGTCCCTGATCCGCATACCACGGGCCTTGAAACCGGCGGGCAAATTAGAGAGAGTACCCGCGTCGATAAGCTGGCGAAGCGCCGCAGTCGCGGTTCGGGACAACCCACCGATTGTATGGATGAGACCCAGCCCGTAGAACCCAAACCCCGGAAGGAATTTGTAGTGTACGAAGTATTGGATTTTCTTACGGAGTTCGTCGTCCTCGCGATAATTTCTGCGGATGGACAGGACCTGACCATTATCAACCGATATGGTCACGATATAGGGAACCTTGATGCCGGTGGGGTCACCGTCTTCGTCAAGGTCCTCATACCCTTCTAGGTCAAGGTCAACGTGACACTCCAAAAGCGTACAATCGTAATCGACGTTAGCCGGAGACACACCCTCAATCCGGTCCATCTCTTCCTGAACGCTATTCGTGGAATCCGTCGCACCCGGAATAACCGGAATGTCGCGATAGAAACCCCTGACCTGCAATTTCCGCAGGTCGTTCAGCGACATCTTCACAACCTGTGAAATGTTCGGGCACGTCTCAAGATCAGACGTGTCATAAGGAACCACGAGGTTCTCCGCCGGTATAAAACGGCTTACCGCTCTGTCCAGCATCTCGTCATAATAGACCTTTTTAAAGGTCGAACCGGCAAGCGGGAGATAGAACAGCATCTGATCAAACTCAGGCGTGTACTCCTCCATCACGTCCGTGATGTAATAATTCATGAACTGCTGGACGCGATGCGCCTGCTTCTCCCTGTCCGCCGTTTCAGCGCCAATAATAGCGCCGCGCACAGGTCCGCGGGCCGGGAGCATTTCGTTAAAGGCCTGAGCCTGAAACTGCGTCGCAGCCTCGGCGAGAAGGGGATGCGTCACGCCCGTCGCACCACGGAACGGCTGCGTCCTCTCGGTATACGAAAAGCCCAGAAGCTCTAAGCCGTCCGCATACGCGTCTTCCCACTCCTGACGGCTCGCCTTGTTGGATTCGAACTCGTCAAGCAGATTGCCGGAAATAGCGCCCAACTCCGAATCCGGAATCTCTTCTGCCAAATTAGCGTAGAAGTCTTCGCTATCGCCGCGCATGTCATCAGGATCAAAATCAACGACCGTTTCGTCGCCGTCCTCGTAAATCTCAATACCCTCCGGAACCTCTTCCGAGAGCATCTCCATTACATTGTTTTCCATCGAACCCGGAAGTTCGACCTCGATCTCAGCGGCGAGGTCTTCCTCGTCCAACTGAGACGGGACATTGGTGTCCATCAAACCGGCCATGGGCCGCGGTTCTATAGCCATGGATCACGTACCTTTCAAAATCCGCCTTATCCTATACCTTTGTACCAGAATAAGCACTACTTTTCATTTTTGGCTTCGAGAAGCTTTATCCTAACTTGCAAGTCATGAATGATGTGCATGAACTCTTCGCGCAGCTTCTGCCGCTCAATGCTGTTAGCAGGGCTCGCAACAATCTCGCCCTGCGGCGTGACCAAAAGCATCAGGTAGCCCTCGGTCTTTTGTATCCTGCTCTCTAGCTCGTTGAAGCTGGTGATGAGATACCCCACCGCCGCGAACAAGATTGGCGCGAGCGCGGTCAGAACGGATTGAATGTTTAAGTTCATTTCCGGAACGCAGCAAGCAAAAGCGCCGCGACGACCACGCCCAGCAAAATAACTTCGCCGTAAGACATTACAACCGCTTGGGACATCGTAAACCCACCCCCTAGATAGCCTTCGTAGTAGACTGCATGAACAAACCAAGCCCCGTCGAAGACGCGGCGACCTTGGACTTAGGCATGATCCGATTGACTTGGTCCACGACCCTCGGATCAGCGTTCTTCAAAACCGCGTTGAAATCGCCACGGAACCCGGCCTGCTTCAAGAGCCGTGATCCGAGGGCCGCGGACCGTGGATCGGTAGCCGGAATCGCTTGAGTGATGGTGACGCTCTTCTCTATGCCCATGGGTTCGACCTCTCCGCCTTCTGCATATCCACCCGTAGGTGTTCTTTCAGCCATGCCGCCTCGTATCAGTAGTACGCGTGTACCCGCATGCCAACTTCTTCCTCTTCCCAGTCGTCCGTCGGCAAACGAACAAAATTCCCCTGACGATAACGCATCAATGCCTGCGTCATACTATCCACCAAGTCATCATATTCCCCGTTAGGAAAAGCTGCAACTTCTTCTATTAGCTCGTCCGCGAACACCTCGTCGGGGGCCCAGACCATTCCAGCCTCAAAAAGCGGCGATACGGCATGCACACGCGTGACCTTGTCCGCGCCCTTGGACGGCGTGAAGTTCACAACAGGAATGCCTATCTGACGTAACTCGTGCGTCAACGGAGTACCGCTCGCCTTCGCCTCCACAATGACGGTGTCGGGGTCCCAGTAGCCATAAGCCTCGTAAGCCTTCTCCTTCAACTCCGGGAAATCCCACCGACCCTTCTTACTATCCAGCAAAATAAGGTTCGGGGGGCCCCCTTCCTCCGGACGAAATACACCCCACGTCGTTATCGCACTAAAGTCAGCCGTCTCACGCTTGCTAAACGCCGTGTCATAACTCTGGATGACATACTCCAACTGAGGGACAACATCCCGTTCCCACCTCTTCCACCAATCACGCGGAATAATCGCGTTCTCCTCACCCGTCGGATTCTGCTGATACTGAGCATTCCACTTAGACGGAGGAATAGATGCGCGGACCGCGGTCAAATCCTCAATAGACCAAAACTCCGGCCAACAAGGCTCGTCATTGTCAAAAATAGCCGGTAATTCGACAACCTCCCACTGGTCCGCCAAAGGGTCTTTAGCCATAGAACGAAGCAACTGACCCGTCATGTCCTTCTCTGACCACCGGGTCTGTACCAAAACAATAGACCCTCCGGGCTGGAGCCTCTGACGGGGGCCCCCCGTGTACCACTCCCACGCATCGTCAAAACCACTGTTCGACATCGCCGTCTGTTCCGAATGCGGATCGTCAATAATCACGAGGTCACCACCACGGCCCGCCAAGTTCGAGCCAACACCAACAGCGTAATACATGCCGCCCTTGTTCGTGTCCCAGCGACCCGATGCCTTACTGTCCACAGCAAGCTTCACCTCGGGGAAAACCTCATGGTACTCGTCCGTCTCCAAAAGGTTCTTAACCTTACGGCCAAAGTTTACCGCTAGTTCGGTCGTATGTGTCGCTTGGATGATCTTCATCCGCGGATCACGGCCCATCATCCATGCCGGGAACAAGAAACTGGCGAACTCGGACTTCGTATGACGGGGAGCCATATTGATTATCAGGCGTTTTAGCTCGCCTCGTGCGACACGCTCAAACTTGTCCGCAATAATCTTGTGGTGTCGTCCTGCTATGAACTCGGGCCACATAGCGCGGACAAAGGTTAAAAAGTCATTTTGACATTTTTCGTTGCGTTCTAGCTGCGCCAAACGAAGTTCGAGCTTCAGGCGTTTCGAGTCTAGTTCGGGAGAGAGAGACTTAGACATCTTTCCGGGGCCCCTGCGAATTGTTTCACGTGAAACATATGGGATAGTTCTTATCAAAACAAGTCATATCAAAATATCACATATCGTATGTCAAAAACATGGTCTTACACCCGTGTTCCCCCGGCGGCGGGGCCTGCGCTGGCTGGTCGCGGATCGCCGGACGGCGGGCCGGGGCGGATGACCCGATATGGGAAGGGACCCGGGGCTTTTTGCGGTGCCCTATCTCGCAGCTGGGAGCTGGGAGCTGGGAGCTGGGAGCTGGGAGCTGGGAGCTGGGAGCTGGGAGCTGGATCCGATCGCGCCGGGGGCCGGATCCGATCGCGCCGGGAGCCGGGAGCCGGGCATAAAAAAACCCCGGGGCGCGAACCCCGGGGGATGGTGCGCGGCGCTGGGCCGTTAGATCAGATCGACGTTGACGACCAGTTCGTTACGGATCACGTCGCGGGCCGCGTCTGCGGCCACCTCTTCCACGCGATATTCGATCTCCGCCCAAATGGCCGCGCCGTCGATCTCCCCGGCGACGCGTTCGGCGACGCGTTCGGCGATGCGGGTTATCACATCGACAAGGTCCGCGCCGTCGGTAGCGTCCGGGCTGTTGGTGCGACGCTCCAAATCGGCGAGTGCCCGGCGGGTCGCGTCGCGTTCGTCGCGGAGCTGGTGAAGGTGGTGTTCAAGCTCCGGGATGGTGCCCGTTCCCCATCCTTCAACCGTTACGGTGGGGAGCACCGGGCCGACCGGGCTGTTAAGAAGATCGCCTGTGTTTGTGTCGTTTTCGTCTTTCATGTGTTTGTTCTCCATGTATCGGGCGGACTTGCCCGCGCCGTTTATCTCATAATGTCGCATGCGATGCAATGCCCTATAAATCGCCGCCAGTGAGCGGGAAGCGGGGGCCGCGGTCCGTGTACCCCGGGGAGCGGATCGCGGCCCTGTGGCCGCCTGAACGCGGCGGGCGGTAGGTTTAAGAGGATAGGGGGCGGCGGGCCGGGGCCGAATTAACGATATAAAAAAACCGGGGCGCTAGGCCCCGGTTGTCGTGTCGCGGTGTCCCGCTCTTATATCGCCAGAAGAAAAACCGCCAGCAATAAGAGGTAAACAATCGTAGCGATCGTTACACTGGCGGTAATGTAAATCAGCGCCCGGATCATGCGGCCAGCAACTGAAGGGCAAGCTTGTGAGCCCGGGCTTTTTGCGTCCCGCCGGTCCCGTCGCCGAACAAGTGCGACGCGATGGCGTGCTCTGTGCCTCGGTTTTTAATCGGGCGCTGATCGGCCAGCCATGTAACGGTGTTAAGCGCCCCCCATAACGTGCCCCGCGTCGTCGTGAGATCGTGGCCGGGGTTGATGCCGGGGGCGGGCGGGAGCACAACATCGTCGTCCAGCCGGTCTAGCGCCTCGCCGCGGGTGATCCGGTCGAGCTGTTCGGAAACGATCCGGGCCGCGTCGGTTTCGTTTTCACGTCCTACCGCGACGAAATCCTGCCCGCGATAGTATGCAAAGGCCTTGCGGACACCTTCACGGTGTCGGACGCGACCGCCGTCCTCTACCTTATCCGTTCCCGGGAACACGGCGCGGAAATACTCCAGCGCCTCGGCATCGGTTAGAGCCCGGGCCGCCATCTGCCGGGCCGTCTCACAGAACCCGTGGAAGCTATCGCGATTCAAGCCAAGGGCGGTTTCCACGGCGTGGCGGTCAAGCGGAACGCGGTGGTCGTGCCGGAAAATGTCCGCGTCGTTTTCAGCAAGGGCGAACGTCAAGGTATTATTGCAGACGACGCGGGTTTGGACACTGGCGAACGTGTTAGCGTCGCGTCCCGTATGCCGGACGGTGAAGAGCGGGCGGGACGTGATCGCGTCGCCGTCGCCGACTTCTTGGGTTTCGTTTGCCTCAAGTTGTACCCATGCGCTAGCGCCGCCAAACAATGCGCCCGCCGTTACGATATCAAAGCCTCGCCGCTCGCGGATGTCGTCGGCAAGTTCGAGGATGGCGCGATTTTGCACCGGCTGCCATTGCCCGGCGATAAAGGGGCCGGTTACGTGCCCGGTGTCCGTGCGCTCGATATAAAAGGAATCGGGAATCGGTGTCCCGTTTGCGCGGTGGTTCGGGCGGCATTCGACGCGATAGTTTAAACCGGCGGCATCTGCCCATACTTCAAGCGGGGCGAATGCCGGGACTATCTGCGGGGCGGTTTCTGCGGCATGCCATGGGGCGGCGTCACCTTCCCGATATGCCATTGCAATTCTGCCGTCGGCCTGTGTTGCTAGTTCGTGAGCCATTGTTCAGTTCTCCGTGATAAAAAAAACGGGGCGGAATTACCCCGCCCCGATGTTCTCGCATAATCTCGCATGCGATGCAAGGGTTTATTTTATGCCGCGTTAACTCTCCCGATATCGCCCGCAATGTGAGCCCGCAATATAATACCGGGGCGCAATGTTTTGACGAATGCCCGGTGTGCGGCGGCGTCGGACTCGGCGGGCTCTTCGCGATTGGATAAACCGCGCCAATGTAAAGCCACGTTACCGCCGCCCGCATAACATCCGCCACGCTCGGAATTGTCTCCCGCTTTTCGTTTCGATACGCCGTGTGCGGTAAACACGATGAAATAGTCCCGTTCGGCACGGGAACATAAGGGGCGGCCATTGCCGCAACCGGCGCAACCGATACCGGTTGTTTCGTCGGGACAACGTACGCCCCGGACACCGTTCGCCATTGTTACTTTGTCGCTATCGCGCCCGCTCCAATAATCGGCGGGCACGACGGCCACGCTGGCATTGCCTAGCGCGGTTTCGTTCGCGGCGGCCTCGAGGGTCGGGGCGGAATAATTAAACGTGCATTGTGCCCGGTCGCCGGTGTTACGTTCCGCCCATAAATGCGGGGCGAAATGCGTAAACAAGAAGGCAAGCCCGCGTTTTGGTACGGAATGCCGGACAGCGCTCTCATACTCGCGGTCTATCTCGCGGGTTTTTGTTTCGACCGGTTTCAGCGGGCAGGTATCGGGGCAGGTGCCATACATGTCGCCGGGTGCGGCGCGATAGGTGACGGCAAGCCCTGCGGTCTTTTTGGCGCGGCTGGCGGCGGTGCAATTCAACATGATCTTTCTCCGTGATATGGGTTAACTCGCATACATTAGCGCAAGAAAAAGCCCGGCGTCAATACCGGGCTTAATCTTTTTAATAACTGCGGCGTCGCGTTCGTCGTCGCGTCGTGCGCGGCGGTTTAGCGTTCGCATATTTTTTCCAGTCGGGACCGTATAGCAGGCGTCCTAATAGGCTGAGCAAAAACATCAAGCGGCCTCCGCTTCGATTGCAACGTCGCCGCGTTCGTCGTCAAATCGATAGTTAACAGGCTCGTCACTCTCCTCTACGTCAAATCCGACGGGCATAGTCCATGACATAAAGCGGCGATGGGCGGACCGCCTTGCCTCATCAAGCGTTGCAAAAGCCTGACCATTCAAGGCGCGTTCTCCTGCCGGGAAAAGAAAAACAGGTTTATAGCTCATAAGTATCTCCATCGGTTGTTGAGGGTTGGGAGTCTATGCGATTAGAGCGGACATATCAAGCCCATAATTCGGTCCCAGTCAAAAGGCGGTTCGGCGAACAAATCCTCCGGGCATTTTATGCCGGACATGCGGGCGTCTGCTGCTTTCGACGCATGGTACACGCGGATCGAATCGCCGTCTTTTGGGGTAGAACGACGAACAAGAACCCATGCGCTGCCGTTCTTGTGGTTGTCCAGCCATGTTACCTGATGCGGGGATAGCTCAATGGCGGTTCCGCCCGTGTGTTTTAATTCGACGAAATGAAACAGGCCGTTCTCGTCCTGTATGACAACATCAGGAACTCCCGGCGTCGCCCACGTCTCCAGCCTCGTCATCATCAGTTTCCGGGAGCTCTTCGAAATCCCTTCCTTCATCGTCTTCCACAAGCCGCTTTCGCGCTTTTGCGCGGTTTTTGGAATTGTCCGGCTCTTCGGGAGTAATGTCGATGGTGATCGGGGCATGGCTCTGCTTTATCTCCTCTAGGGCTTTCAGTACTTCGTCCTTGGACATGGAATCAATAGACCCGTGGCGAATCTCACTTTTGCTGACGTAAATATCGCCCTGCGCCTGACCGCGGCGATACTCCGCTTGCACCGCAGCGGAATAAGCGCCGTTCTGAAGCGCCATGTCTCGTATAAGCTGAAGGTCTCGGAGGTGCCGCTGATATGTCACCCCATACTTAGCGTCCAGCTCCGACCTATAGGCGCGAATGGCGGCCACCACATGGGGACACTTGTCCGGGTTGGTAAGCTCATAAGCGCGGCTGTGTGCGCTGCTGGCAGGGTATCCTGCGTTGATGGCGGCCTCCCGTAATGTGATCTGCCCGTCCTTGCTGACAAGCTCTTTAACAAAAAGCTCCTGCTTACGCGTTAACGGGGTTTGGGCGGTCAAGGGCTTGCGCCCTCGGGTCTCGACCCAGTTCGGGTCGGCTTCGGACTTCTTTACGCGATGTTTCCCCATAGCGTTTCTTTCAACCGTTAATTCACATGAGTTCGGAAGTTATTTTCTATATATATATAGGGGGAAAATCAAAATTTTTCTGAACACCAGCTTGAAATGCTATCGAATCACCTAGTTAATGGAACCTAGTGGAACCCTAAAATGGAACCTAAAAAGTGAGGAATACTGCGGGTTACAGAGCAAAGGTTCCACGGTTCCACCGGTTCCACGTCAAAAATAATTTTTTTCAAAAAAAATAATTTCCCCCTATATATATATAGCGAAAACAAACCTCGACCTGTTGAGAGGCCCGTGAGCCGTGATTAAGGGTTAGTGCTTACTGACTAAGCTGCAAAAAACCCCACCCGAGCAGGATGCCCAGATGGGGTTTAACGCGGTTGCAGCCTTTTCCGTCATGAAGGGCTACACAGGCCCGAGGTCCCCGGATCGCAGGACTGCTTCATTACTTTCGCACCGGTGGGAGAAAGCGAGAAAGCGGGACCTCTATGATTTGGTTGTCAGTCCTTCTAAGGCTTGTAGTTCGAGGTCTTTCATTGCGGCGTGTGCGTCGCCGTCGTATTCGTCGAGCAGGTCTCCGACGGCGGCTATCAGGATTGATTCCATAGACCTTTTGTGGAGTCCTGTTTCGGCGGCTTGTGCGTAGTCTATGGCTGCCTCTATTACGCTGATTTGGTTTTCGGTCATTAGATCACCCACCGCACTTTGCTGCATTTCTGTTCGAGTTCCGCGGCCCGTGCTCTGAGGCGTTTGGCTTCTGCTTCGTCTCCGCCGGTCCATTCGGCGTCGGCTGCGCGTTCGCGCAGTTTTCGGACGAGGTATTCGTTTGTCACGAGTTCGAGTCCGAGGCTTTCTTCGAGATCAATCGGCATCGTCGGCATCCTTGTCCGCGCCTGTTTCTAGGCTACGCAAGAACTCTGCCTTATCGGCTGCCACTTCGGCGTCGGTCCTGTAGGTAACGTCGCCGTACCAGCTTTCAGGCATGCGGAAGTTATCGCCGCCGAATACGTCCTTCATCTCCATCCACACGTCTTCGGCATCGCTGATGGTTTTGATATCGACAGTGTAGGTGTCGAGGAGCTCGCGGTTAATGCGCCGCATCATGTTGATACCTTTAAGGACGGTATCGCGTTCGGAGGTGTTGAGTCGTGCCATAGTAATTCTCCTGTTCGTATGGTTTAGTCGAATACGGTGTCGGGGTGCTCTAGCAGTACCCTCATTTATTTTACTTTTCGGCGCATAAGCCAGTTGTACTTTGTGGTTGTCTCGCCGCAGCGGGCGCATTCGAGCGCGGTCCACGCAAAGTTGTACACTTTATGGCTATGGCCGCAATGCGGGCAGAAGATGACCTTGCCCTTCTTTGAGCCCTGCGTGAATTTTGGTACAGGGACAAAGTGGTCGGGGTTTTTTACGTCGAGAGCGCCCTCGGACCTCCGGTAGAGGTCTTCCATGAGCACTCCTACCTTCTGCTCAAGGTCCGTGAGCCGTGATTTCCGGTTTGGGAACAGTGCGTCGATAATCGGGATAAGCATATCTAGTCTCCTTGGTTTAGATATGCGACCTTACGGGATTATCTAGGCACCGTCAATAATGTTTTCACCTCTGCGGACTTTTTCTACAAATGCTTTGAGGTGTGGGTTTCTGTCGATTTCGCCTTGGTCGTAGAGGTTGGCGGCTTCTATGCAGCGCATAAAGAAGAGGTCTTCTTCGCTGAGCGGGGTGCATTTGTCGTCTCTGTTGGGGGCGAGGTCGGCGGGTCGTTTAAGCTTGCAGAATAAGCGTACAAGGCGGTCTACCTCGGGGCCGAACACGTTTTCGACGTCTTTTGAGTCGAGGGGGAGGCAGGCGTTTTGGTATGCGCTTGTCCCGTAGATTGAGTGCAGGCCCCCTGCGATGGCGAGTGTGTCGTTAGCCCCGGCGCTTTTCATCAGGCCGTACACGCGGAGGAGGTGATCGGCTAGGGAGCCGTTCTTGTGTGGTTTTTGGAAAGCACCGAGGTCCGTGATGAATCCCTTGAGAACGTCTTCGACGGGGTACATGGCCTTGAGGTCGATGGCGAACTTGAACATGAGGGTGGTCCGCACCTCGGGGCATATACGCGACAGTGCCCGGGCGCAGTGTGGTACGGTTCCGGGGAAGGTTATTGCGCGTCCGTATTTGGGGAGCACGGCATTGATAATTTCTGTTTTGCTTGGGTTATAGAAGGTTGTCTCGCCGCCCCACTGCGCCTCCCACTTCTTGTTGAGGTATATCACGCAGGTGTGGTCCGAGGGCCGCGTTGTGTCTACGTGGGGGTATCCCTCGGTGCCGTAGGTATGTTTGTTGGCGTATGATCGGATGAGCGTGGTGTTTTCAAGGTTGTTGCCTTGCGGGTCTTTTGGCCGCAGGAACTCCCAGATGGGTTTGAAGACCTCGGGCAGTAGCTGTACCACGTCTATGGTGTTCAAGTGCCCGCTGTTCGTTATATCTAGGTTCCAGTGGCCGAAGGGGACGCTTTTGTCGGAAGGCCAGCCGTGGGTCCAAGCGCCGCGGTCAAGCCAAGATTGTGCGGGCTCCAGCAGTTCGTGAGGCACTTGTTTTGTCTTAATTACCGACGCTGAAAGGGACACGGTCAGAGCTCCGGTTTCCCGTCGAGCATGTTTAAGCGCATTTCAATGTAGCGCCGGGCTTTGACAAGGTCCTCTCTTTCAGATTCCATCATCGACATGTCGGCCTTTGCCTTATACCCGGCGCGACTCACGTATTTTATCACGTTACCTCTCCAAAACTCCATGTCATTACGCATGACGTACTCCCCTGTGGGGATGGCTAGGCGCGTGTAGTGGTCTGGGTTTTCGACAGTCATTCGCGGGTTTCCTAGTTTGCTTCGGTTAGTGCGTCGTAAAGTGCGTTCACTGTGGTTCACTTCAAGAAAAGGTGTGCAGTTGTCAGGGGAAAGACGTCGGGGTCCTCAAGAGCGTCTTGGTATTCCTCCATGAACATGTGTTTATACGAAGGCATGAGGCCTGTTTTTTTGAACTCCTCCTCTTGCTCTGGCGAAAATGTCACCACGCCGCCGAGTTCGTCGGGATCGGTTTTATCCATGACGGCACATATCGCGGCGGTCGAGCTCAGGTTGGCCTGAACGAGAGCTAGAAACGACGCAATTAGCGTTTGGCCCGGTGGCATACCCGTTCTCGCTAACTTTTCGGCATAACGCATGTGCATACTGGCAAGGTGGTGGTCTAGCTCCTCCGTCATCTCAAATATCATTTCAGTCCCATCTATCGTGGGGTTCTCGTCCGATATTTTTTTGCCCCCGGGGAAATCGATTACATCTGCCATGTGATTGCTCCAAAGATTCCGTGCAGGAAGCTCTCTATAAAAATCTTGAAAAGTATCTCTTCCATTGGGTTAAGCTCCTTTGTTCGGTTTACCGGGTTCTATCTTCTCCCCCAGACGGTCCAGTTTAGCGATCAGTCTACCGTGGTCCAGCACGAGGTTTCGAACAGAAACCCGGGGAAGGGCCACGGTCCGCGATCTGCCGGTCTGGGTCGTTTCCACCAGATCGAGGTACTGGGCTTCGGTGGTATACAACTTCATCCCTGAAGTATCCGCTTCCACGCGGTACGCAGAGCCTCCGCCTGCTTAAATCGCTCCGGGTTGGACTCTCCGGCCCGCATTAGACGCTCAGACTCTCTATCTACTGCGTGAGAGACCCAGCGGACGGCCTCCGGCCAATCTTTGACCTTCTCAATTGCTTCGTTGTATTCCTCTGTCATTTTGTTCTCCTTTCTTTTGTAAGACTAACGCACATTTCCCGCAAAATACCCTCCGGCCTACAAGGACCGTTGCGGGTTTCTGACAACCTTCTTTTTCGCAGGTCATGTGGGTTTCCCTCGTTAGAGAGCTACCTTATAATGTCGCATACTCGGGGTGTCAATAAAAAAAAGGGGCCTGTCGCCCAACCGACAAGCCCCTTCCCATGGAGAACCTCTCTTCAGCAAAGACGACGCGTACATTTGCGCTAAAGCATCGGAGAGCCGGAAATATGTCCTTGCGGCTTTAATGTGTCAACCCTTATCAGGCCATCCCGCCGAATACCGGCAGCTCTTTGCACGTTTTGCAGATAAACTGGTTCTTCGGAATTACGACCTTTTTCCCGCATTTTAGGCACTTGCGGTGCCAATGGGAGCCGTCTTTTAAGAGATTTTCGGACACTCGGTCGAGTTTCGGAGGTTCGGGTGGCGAGGAGGGTTTGTTCTTTCCGTACTCCCGAAACTTGAGGCCCATGACCGCGCCTCGTGTGACCTCCATAACTTCGGCGATCTGCCCTGCCGACATGCCTTTGTCGAGCATGGCAAACACCCGTTGCTTATTCCCCTGCGTCCATGCCTTACGCTTTTTCATTTCCACCGGTAAAAGATATGGTTGTCTATCTGTACTGTCCTGATCTTCGCGGACACCCAAGACGGGCTGACGTATGTTGCGTGATAGAACGTAGCGCCCTCTGTCACGTCGAACACCTTACCCTGAAGCATTGCAAGGGCAACGCTCAAAGAGGTGACCGCCGACTCTCGCCCCATGTCCATCTCGTCGCTTTTGCCGTCACAATAAAAGCTAAACTGGCATCGGTGGCGAACTGGTATACTCGGTCGCGTCTTGTATGTCGGCCCCTGCTTTACGACATCACAGATATTGTCCGGGAAGCGTGGGTCGGCGACGCGGTTCATTACAACGGAAGCTACCGCAACCTTTCCAATAAATGGTTCGCCCCTTGCCTCAAAGAAAATCGCCTGTGTCAGACAAAGCAGAGCTGCCGGGAGGTTCATTTACCCTGTCCGCGATAACGCTTAAAGCTGCGCTTCTTCTGCTTGTTCACGGGCCGCGAATGAACGCTCTGGCCTATGGACGTCTTCTTCGGCCTTCTTAAAGCCTTGAAATCTACCGTTCCAATGGCGGATTTTGATGCTTTAGCCATCGGTCATCGGCAGGTCTACTGACGCCGCCTCCGCGGGGTAATTATGGCGAAAGGTTTCGGATTCGGCATGTATCAGACGAAGCTGACCGCTAAGCGTTCTACCCTCTTTCTGCGCCCGCACCTTGATTTCCCGGTATGTTTCAATGGGAACGAGGACGCTCTTCCACTTACTTGTGTCCATCTTAAACTCCTGTCTTAGACATAAGCGAACATATAGGATGTTATCGACGAACGCAACAGGAAAGCAGGGGTTTATCCCTGTTGGTGGGGGACTTTCCGCCGGTGACAAGACGGGTGGGAGACTTTCCGCCGGTGACAAGAACAAAAAAACCCCGCCTAAACGGAACAAACCACTTAGGCGGGGAGTTTAACGGTCCAGACGTAGGGGGAGAGACCTACGTCGCCGTTCCCCAGCTTGCGCCGATCTCAACGTCGCAAACGCTGGGAACCTCCAGAGGCACCGCGGCCTCCATAATCTTTGCGATGCTCTCGGCCTCTTCCCTGTCCTTTACTGACACGGCCAGTTCATCGTGAATTTGGATAAGCGGTACTTTACCAGTTTCGTAGACATTTATCATCGCTTGCTTGGTCATGTCCGCTGCGGAGGCCTGAATAAGCCGGTTAAGTGCTTTATATGTATATGCCCGCTTTAACCGGGCGGTAGGGCCGTATTCTAGGACGGCTTCTTGGTACGGTAGGGCCTTATTCATTGCGAACGTGTCCGGTTCCCAAAGATCAAACCGGCACTTCCTACCCCGTAGCGAACGGATAGCTCCACCACTAGCCTTATCGTTCAGTCGGTCGGTGACGCCGCGCATCAGCATTTTCACGAACGGTACGCGTTCATGGTACTGGTTGATAAGCGCTTTTGCTTCGTCGATAGGGATGTCTAATTGCTCAGAGAGCTTGTTGACGCCCATGCCGTACATCATTCCAAGGTTAATTGTCTTGGCCTGCTTACGGTTAATCTGAGCCATCTCCGCGACCATCGTGTGGAAGTCCATGTCCGGGTCGTTGCGGTACCCTTCAACAAACTCGTCAACTCCTCGCAAGGGAAGGTTACGGGCCTTGCCGAAGACAGACGCGTAATGGACCAAGATGCGCGGTTCTTGCTGCGAGAAGTCAATAGACGCCCATTCCTCACCCTCTTCCGGCAAGAAGAGAGACCGGATCATGGGTCCGAGTTCAGGGTCGCGGGCCGGGATTTGTTGTAGGTTGGGGTTGTTCATTGAGATACGGCCCGACACTGTACCCCCGTCGTCTGAGCGAATCTGGTTGATGTGTCCGTGAATCCTGCCGTCCTGACCAACGTGCTTTAGGATGCTTGCGACGAACGTGCCCTGAATTTTATTCAAGGCCCGCGCTTCGGTAACCAACTTAGCCAGTTCGTGCTCGTGCTCTGACAAGAAGGTTTTGGTGAACGACGGAGCGCCTTTTTCCGTTTTAGGGTAGGCGATAGAGAGCTTGTCGAAAGCCTCGGCCAGACTACGTGCTGCCCAGATTTCAACAGGCTTTCCTGCCACGTCTTTTATGCGCGTAAGGACGTCTTTTTCTCGGCGTATCAGCGCTTCCTTTGTCTTTTCCGCAGCGTCTAGGTCAATTCGGACGCCTCGCCACGTCATCTCTACGAGGCAGGGGAGAAGCTTTAGTTCGAGGTTTACAATGTCTTCTAGGCCTTCGCGGCCTATCTTTACCCGGAAGTAATTCCACAGTTCGAGAGCCAGTTCGGCGTCCACCTCGGCGTATTTGCCGACGTACATAGACGGCATCTTCCACATCTCGGCTTTAGGGTCGATGCCAAAGGCGCGGGCGGCTTCTATCAGCGCCTTCTCGGACTTGACCTTGTTCAAATAGTCGTAAGACAGTGCGTTAAGTGAGAAAGAGCGTCGGTTTTCGTCTATAAGACTGGCGACCACCATCGTATCTATTATACGGCCCTTGACTTCTATGCCAGTGGCCTTGAGCCACCCCACGTCGTACTGAGCGTTATGGAATATCTTATCGGCATCTGTGGCGCAGACCTTCTTCATCCATTTCTCGACCAACCTGCGGTCAAGATTACCCCCGCCAAGGTGGTTGACGGGGAAGTAGCCGGACCAGCCGTCTATGGCTACGGCATAGCCTACTACCTCCCCGTCCTTACGCGGCCAACCCGGACCAAGGGATGTCAGGTGGGG
>Ga0222715_10002861_pt1 | contig 15580 bp, 22 predicted proteins | sample C33_9DmetaG_FD_165056 | JGI IMG/M metagenome (GOLD analysis project Ga0222715, IMG submission 165056) | Estuarine water microbial communities from San Francisco Bay, California, United States - C33_9D | ecosystem: Environmental > Aquatic > Marine > Unclassified | place: USA: California...
GATGTGCTTAGTATAGATATGTTGCCATTAACGTTTAGCTGAGATGCGTAGGACGCAGAGGTAAGACCAACCAGAAAATTCCCACTGCTGTCGATACGGGCGCGTTCGGTGGCGTTGGTTCCAAACTTTAATGATGAGTTGTAAAAATTGTATACAGTTGCTTCGTTTGACGTATCAATACCAACATACAATCCATTTCCTGCGCCTGTTCCGGTGGTTCCGTTTGTAAATTGAGCAATGGCGTTTGTAGAGGCTGTTGAGTTACTTACATGAAGTCGTGAGGTAGGCGAACTCGTCCCAATCCCTACGTTGCCACCATTTTTAACAATTAAGCGCGTCTTATCAGACCCGCCGCCAAGATAATCCCGAACATGGAGAAGGTCTTTTGAACTTGCGGACGCGGGATCATATATATCAGTTAGGGCAGTCGGACTCGTCGCCCCCACCCCCAAATTCCCGCTCGCATCCAGCGTCATTGGCTTGTACCAAGCACCGTCGTACGCCCAAAACTCAAAACCAGAGGCAGTACCACCAGAATATGCAGTTATTGTTGCGTTGTTGTTTGAATTGTTATAGCCAAGGTCAACGCCTTTTGTGGCGGCAGCATTAACAAATCGACCCACCGCATACCATCCGCCACCGGTGTTATAACCGTCCTTCCGAGTGTCGATGGGTGTTTGAGGCGAACTCGTCCCAATCCCTACGTTCCCAGACGAATCAATATCAATGCTAGGTGAACCAGCACTAGGATTTTGTATGCTCTCTACTTTGAGTATCGAAGCCATTGTTACGCTCCTTTAATTACTGCTAGTTCGGCTTTTACTGAATCAAGTTCTGCTTTGAGTTCATCAACCTTATGCGTTAGTTGTGTAACAACTTCACCAACAATGTGCATTAAGTCTGTATCGTAAACTTGATGACGCATTGGCGCTTCAATTACCTCGATTACATTCCCGTCATCGTCTTTTACTTCTTTGTCACTGCCCCACTTTGAATAATCAACAAGTTCATGAAATCCATTTTTATCGGCGGCGACTTTGACTAACTGAGCGCCATATCCGTTATTGAAGTCATCGTGCGATTGGTCTTTATACTTGAACCGGCCCCATGCGTCTTGCATGTCCTTCATAAACTGCCACGAATTGGCTGAGTATCCGGAATCTTTAAAAGTCTTGAATTCTTTTTTTACATTTAGGTCAGATAAATTAACATTATTAGCGGAATAATTAGCGATCCCACCATTAGACCTGACTATGAATCTGCTGGTGGTCGAATCGACAAGATTCAGAAATTCGTTTGTTGCGCCGTTGGGCGAAGCGGAAGGGTAAGAAACGATGATCCCGTAAGGGCTAGAAGTTGATGTATGCCTTGTCCACATCAACCATTCAAGGTTGTCGCTTGCCGTAAATTCGTGAAATTTGCGGCTAATGTCAACATATCCGCCGACGCTGGTAAAGCGGGCATAACCACTGCTGTCGATACGGGCGCGTTCGGTACCCCCTCCACCTGTTGATGTGGCGCTACTTCCGCCTGTAAAGAATCTAACTGCACCAGAACCGCCCGTTGCAAACACATTAAAGTGGTTATTACCACCGTTTGTACCGATGCCATAAGCATCGCTGCTTTTTGATGTGATGTTTCCCGCAAACGTAAGGATGCTGTCAGGCGAACTCGTTCCAATCCCCACATTACCGGATGAGTCGATACGCATGCGTTCGGTGGCGTTTGTGGAAAAAACTTGCGCACCAGCTTCGTTATTTGTGAAAAACGTGTCTACACCGTTTTGCGCAACCAATAAACCGCGACCAGAAGCATCTGTTGTTGTGGAGTTTGTCAGACGGATTCGGCTTATGGAAGAAGAAACCTCATGTACATGCAAACGTGTGTTTGCCGCAGGCGAACTCGTTCCAATCCCTACGTTCCCAGACGAATCAATCCGAAGCCGCTCACTCCCACCAGTAGAAATAGCAGCAGTATTAGCAGCGGGGAAGAAAAGACCAGTATCTCCGTCAGTACCCGTTACAGCAGGAGCCGCAGCAGAGTTGTCAGTCCCTTTAATATATGTCGTCATATTCAGTCCTTAAACAATCACCCAGACAGAGCCGGAAGACACAGTTACGGTAATTCCAGTATCTACCGCCACCGGACCAGCACTCATTGCATTTGATCCAGAAGGAATCGTGTAGTCCGCCGTCACTAACTGTGAGTTCACAACAATCCCGTTGCTCGCATTAAGGTCGGTAGCAATAAGCGACGCGATAACAACATCCCCAGAAGCATCTATGTTTACGCTCTTCCCGGCAGGGTACGTAACGAATACGTCTTTTGTCCCGCCACTGAAGTTCACCAAAGACCCGGAATTAGACGACGCAAGAACAGTATCTCTGGACAATGTAGTACCAGAAGCGGTGTACGTTCCAATACCCACTTCCCACTCATTAGTTCCTTGCCCGGCTATACAGTAGTAGGTAGTGTTCCCATCACCAATAACAGAAAACGACTGATACCCTGTTGACGCACCAGCAAGCGTGACAGTCCCAGAACCGGTGGTGGTCGTTGTTTCTTTTACGCGGTCTTTAAGTATGAGTGCCATATTAGTCTACCGTAGAAATTTTTACCCAGTTAGTGGGGGCTTCTCCCGTAATCTGTGACCACCCGGCGTTCGTATCAGATGAAACTGCGGCCCAATTCGGGTTTTGAGTACTATTTATTAATTCCCACAAAAACCGCCCAAGTGTGGAATCACTAGCAATACCCTGCTCAGCTATTATGGCGTTAAATATTGGGGCTGCAGATACAACGTCCCCAGCAGCAAGGAACTCTTGGATCGAAACCGGGAATGTAATACTTGCAACACTCGCCGCCGCCCCCGATCCAGACTCAACAACCGCCACACTCAATATAATGTTCGGAGTAATTGAGTCATCGGCAACGGCAGATTCGGAGACGGCCCCGAAGAACACATAAGAAGAAGATAAGAACTCTGATCCAGTCGCGTTCTCAGAAACAGCAGGGGCAAACACCGCCAGAGAAGAAGCCGAGTCTTGCCCCGACGCGGAGTTAAATACACTCGGGTATAGGTTGTTAACCGCAGAAATAACATCAGACCCAGTAGAAGATTCTACTAAGCTGGATACCCAATCTGCGTAGGAAGCAAACGAGTCAGCCCCCTGCGCCTGCTCCAGAACCGCAGAATACACGGCCACTAAAGAGGAGACGGCATCACTGCCCTGCACCTGTTCGCTCAAGGCTGCCCCGAATACCGCCTGCGCTAATATCGAATCAGCTACATTTGCTGCTTCATCTATGGCTGAATTGTAAGCAACCCCAGAGAGCGCTGAGAAAGGTGCCGCAGAATATGCGCTTAACCCGAACACTCTAGCGCCTTAACCACGGTTAGGCGGCATCCAAACTGAACGTGTATGTTACATTCAGCGTATCGCCGGATACAACAGAGCGGTCTCCCGGGGAAGTAAAGTCAGAGGCAGAAAACAAAACGCCAGTTGAACCCCCCTTGGTGTCATCGCTTACCAGAAATGCCCCGCCCACAGTAGCCGTTGCGTTAATAGTAAACGTCGCCGGGGAAGCAGAGTTCGTAGCCACTGACGGGTCAGCCGTAGTCGGGGTTCCAAAAGTACACGCCGGACGAGTCGCGTTGCTGTAGGGGGTTACTTCCGTCCAGCCAGCATGGGAAGCCATCGTATCGCCGGCCGCCGGGTCATTAGAAGCCGCCGCACCGTAGAGGCCAAGATACCAAGCCGCCGTGTAGCTGGAACCGGTAAAATACTTGGCATTCATGTCCTGCAAGCCAACATTTACAACCAAGTTGTGGCTCTCAGCAACCCATTTCAGGTTGCCGTCTTTATCAAAACACTCCATCCGATAAACACCACCGGCTTTAGCATGGTCACCTTGTTGGGTGCCCCGAGTCAGCGTAGCGGCGAGAACATCGGATACTTTCGACTTTTCGTTCATCTCAAACTCCTTATGAAAGCCTAATAATTGCCGACGTACTTGTTGCCGCCGGGAACTGCACTTGAAACGTAGTTGTTGAGGTTTTATTTGACCCAAAATCCAAAACGCAGATTGCAGGGTTTGTTGCTCCGTCATACTTGTAGATCAGCGCCCCACGGGCTGTAATCGCACCAGACCATGACACGTCAGAAAACGACAAGTACATCACACTGCTGCTACCCGTTTGAGCGCCAACGGTCGGAACCTGACTGATCGTAAGCGTAGCCCCGCCAGCAGAATAGCCGGAATCAGTGACTTCGCCGGTGGAGATGTACGCAGTCGTGTCAGAGTCGAGCGTGGCCGTGTTGGTATAGAGCGCGATCTTGAATACATCAGAAGTACCAGCAGCGAAGTTAAACGCCCCGCTAGGCAGCCCCGTCTTGAATGATACGCATACGGCGTTTCCGGTAAATGCCATCTTAGGTCACCGCCTGTCTGTATTGCCCAGACCGGTACGCATCCTGACGCTCCATGCCATCGCCCATACGCTTCGCCATAGCCAGAGATTCCTGATATTTTTTCTCATACATGGCTATCATGTCGGGTTCACCCTTCATGAACGTATAGGCTTCAACCATAGAACCATAGAGCAACACGGGATCAAAGTTTTCACTCAGCCATGTATATCCACTAGCGGCCACAGTAATGGACTCGGGGTAGTAGAAATAGTGTAACTCCATCGTATACACACTATCCGGCGTCGGCCCAAGAATAAACGTCAGTTCTGACTCGTCTGTGGAAACAGGCCCAAACAGCGCGTAGTACGCTGGCAACCCTGTGTCGGTCGGGACCGGATAAGACTCACGGATGAAGTTAACGTCTTTGTTCAGGAGATAGTTGTAAGCCCCTGATCCATCAACTACCGCAAGCGAATAAACCGCCAGAAAATCGTTCGGGCAGTTCAGGTATTTATTGTTGGTCGAAGTAGAGCCGGTAACATTTTTTCTAAGCGCGGGGAACTGTACGGTGTTGTAGATGCGCTGTTCGGCCTGAGTAATGAAGGTGTTGATCTGCTCGGCGCTTGTGAGGGTCGTAGCTGACCCTGAGCTGCCAGTAAAGCTGGTGTCTGGAAACTCATTCTCAAGGTATCCCTTGATTGTGGTAAACAGCGTTGCGTAATTCATCTATCCCCCTTACGCCATCGGCCCCCGCGCCATCTTGCCTTTGGTGGCTGCACCAGTACCGCGAATCTTGACGCCGGAAGTTTTTATCCCGGTCTGCGGGTAACCAGCGGTATTTGGAATCGGAGCCGGTTTCGGTTGTTTGTATTTGCCATTATCTGCCATGTTCTTACTCCTAAGTAACAGACACAGTAACTGTGCCTACCGATACCCCCATCAAAAGCACGTTAGGGGTCAAACCTGAATCATTAGCCCGAGCCCCACCAACCGGTGCCCAGCCCCACTGAATAATCCGGCTACCACCTTCTGGGGTGCCCACGTCGTTCGGCGTTATCTGCAACCCACTATTACCAGAGGTATTATAGCTCACATCGGGGCGCGGCTCACGCACGGCTTGAGGGTCATTTACGGGGTACAGACCAAGGGATAGCTGAGGTTGATCCGGCTCCCAACACTGGGGGCAGACCTTGATTTTGACGTTCTTGGTCTTGATGACCAGCGTCTTTAGCTGGGTCAGCTTGTAACGGAAGCCGCAGCGGTCGCACTCCGCAATCGCGAACTTACCGGAGGCGAACTGATTAGGCATTTCAGGCCCCTATAAACTGCTGCCGAGGAACAAACCTTACAGGCGCTTTCTCCCGGTCTTCCTCCGCCGCCAACTGGAACTGCTGCTCGTAGTCCATCTTCAACTCCGCCCGACGCCCCGGGTCCACATTCGGGAGCTTCATCGACAGGTAGTACGCCAGCCCCGCGACCATGCACGGGAGGAACCTGAACGGGATGTCCTGCCCATTCACACCATTGCCAGCATCCTGCATCCTACGCAGCCGCCAATAAACAAAGGTGTAGGTCTGGGAGTTATCCGGTTTCGGCCAGACGTGAATCTGGGGGTACTGAACCGTGTTGGTCGCACTGGTAGCACCGGTCTTACGCTGAAACCATACCTGAATCGGGCGACCATTCGCGTTCTTGTTGGGGATCGTCGCGTAGGTACTAACCGAGATACGGGAGATGTTGATGTCCGTCTGGTTCTGCCCCGTGCCGGTACGAATAACATGGTCCAGCAGGTCAATAGTATCAACCGGCATGTCGTAATCCGCTACGTTGTAGGTCAGGACCTGAGACCCCTGCTCAATAGTCCACAGGTTGATACCGCGATTAGCCCACTCAATAGTCAGCAGATTCAAGGACCTACGAGCGGTTCGTAAGTCATAGCCTGAACGAAGCTCAGACCCACAGCGTTCGAACGCCTCCTCGACCAGCTGGTTCAGGTCCAGATTAAAGTCAGTGCTGTCCGTTGTTTTGTACGCCATTATCTAAACCTCGCCGTCTTTTTAGCAACGCCTTTGGGCTGCTTGACAAACTGTTTTCCTGCTCTCCTACCAAGTCTCTTGCTTTTAGTAGTCGCCGCGTATTCTGCGGAGGTCAAAGACTTTATCGCCGCTTCTGGTAGGTACCGCTCGCCAGTGGCCTTGGGACCTTGCGTTGAGGGCTTACCAGACTTGGTGCGCCATTTCTGCTCAGTCCACGCTTTTAGGCTTTGCTGGGGCTTTCTCATGTTTCTCCAGATACCGGACCGCCTTCTTTAACAACATTATGCTGTCCTGCAGCATCCCTATACCGCTATTGCATTTTTGACACAGAAGGCCACGTATATTTCCCGAATGGTGGCAATGGTCTACGTTTAGCACATGCCCTTCTGTCTCACAAATACTACACTTGCCGTCCTGTTGCTTCTTTAATGCTTCGTACTCTTCTACACCTATTCCGTACCGATCCCGGAAATTTTTACCCCGTACCTTCTCTTTGTTTCTGGCGCGATATTCTTTGAATCGTTTTTTCTCACAACTCTTGCATCTGCGCTCCAGTATGTTCCTAGCTTTTTCTCTATTCGTGAATTCAGAAAAAGGCTTATCCTGCTTGCACTTACTGCAGACTTTAGTCTTTGTATCCGCCCCCTTTGGCTTTGTACTCTCTGGCAAGCATCTGTGCTTTTCTCGCGCTCCACTGTCCCGGTTTGCCACCTTTACCTCCGGCTTTTACGCGTTCAAAGAGCGATTTGCGCATCCCCGGCTTGGTGTAATTCCCAGCCTCGTTTACTTTACTTTTTGAAGCCTTACCACCCTTTTTAAACTGCTTTTGGTACGTTACACCTGCACCCGACAGACGGCCAAATAATTCGCGGTCTTTGGGTTTTGCAATAAAGCCTTCCAAATACGGCGATATAGTGGCGTTTTTACCTGCCGGTATTTCATAAGTTAAACGCCCACCAGCACTTACTGCAGATTCGTCTCTACCCCCTCCGCCCATAAATGAGAACCGAGGTTTGCGTTCAGCAGGCTCCCGATCGATGCCCCGTTTTTTAGGCTCTGCCCGGTCTTCAGACTCAACCTCCCGGCCCTCAGAAAACTTACGAACCGCCCCGCCCTTTTTGTAGAGCTTGACAGGCTCATTCCCATCCCGTTTCTTGATGGTTCTGGGTTTGGGCATCTTGGAGGGGGCTATGGCCCCCATACCCCGGCTCGGCCTCACTTTCAGCGACCGCCTTTGCGCATGGCGATCAGCTTGCCTTTGGTTTTACCGCGAACTTCAATGCCGCCACCACGGGCCATTTTTGCGTGAGCTTTGGACGCAGGCGCGGCAGCGTGAGCTTTGAGGGAAGTAGCGATACCACCACTCTTCATAGCCTTTTTCTGCATATCGGCTTTCGCCATCCCCCGGCCTTTAGACTTCATTTCAGCCATTTCGTGCTTGAGCATGAATTTCGGGGCACCCTTCTTTTTCATGAAGGACACTTCTTTTTTCATCATTGCTTTGGATTCTTTCATTTCGCCACCTTTAGCTTTGGATTGGACAGAATGGTACGGCATGTCCATGCTGCCATGGGCCGTATTGGGTCGGTTTACTTTTGCTTTGGTGCTGTAACCTTTAGCTTTGTCGGCACGAACATATTCCTTCCCAACCGACGAGGGAATCCCGACCTTCTTTGCGAAAGCCGGGTTGTTGGCCACAGCCGCCATAAGGCGGTGTTGGGCTGGAGATTTGGAAGGCATTAAATCAACCTACCTTTGGTTTTACCACGTTGAGCAATACCGTCAGCACGTTTGGAGGCTGAGGATTTTACGGAGCCGCCTTTTTTCATGCCTGCTGTCGGTGCTTTGATTGCAGGAGAACCCGCCGCCGTAGCGGCGCGTTGTGTTTTTTCTTCCTCCCGGTCTTTCAATCCCCGGTATGCCATATTGCCCGCGAGACCAAAACCTTGCAGCAGCTTGGGATTATCAGCAACGAGTGCGGGGACAATACCCAACGCACCGCTCTTCAAAAAGTCTTTTGCGCTCATACCATCCGCCCTTTGGTTTTACCACGTTGAGCAATACCGTCAGCACGTTTGGAGGCTGAGGATTTTACGGAGCCACCTTTGGCTTGGCGTACCGGTTGTGTTGCTTTTTTATAACCACTTTGGTTCGCCCTGTCTTGTCGCTGATAGGCAGCTTCCAGCTCCGCCTTCTCATCTGCAGTGGCTGTCCCACTGGCTATAGCGGCTTCCAACATGCGACGGCGGGCTTCGCTTTTGGGGTCGCTCATATCGCTTTTTTCCTTTTAATCAGCACACTGAACGGCTTGCCGGAGACCATTTCGGCTATTCGCATCACCGTCCAGATAATACTGAACAGCGCGGCAATGGCGGGCAATACTTGAAAGAACGCCCCGAACGCAGTGAATAGTGAGGCAATATCAAGAACAGTTTTAGTTTGTTCAGCAGTATGTGTCATATCAGCATTTCCATGCCCGGAGGCTCTTATTGATACGGGAGTTCGGGTCGCTGGCGGTCTTCTTCGAGGTAAGTTTCTTCTTCATACCCTTCATACGCGCGCAGAAGCTGTCTCTCCGAGGGCCTCCTTCGGGCTGCGGCGCTTTCAAGCCGGGCTTTCCGGGATTGGCGCGATTGTAAGAAGCCCTCCCCTTCGCGTTCAGCCCACCTTTGGGACTCTTCCCTTCTTTTCTTTGCCATGCAGGTGACTTGGCCATAATTACCCGTAGTAGGCAGTTACAGCAGCAGCTCCATTGATGTCAAGATACAGCCCGTTCTGTGCAAGGATTCCCTCGCCCGGGATGACTACCGGGAAAGTCCCAGTAGAGGCTGTACTCACAGTCAACAGCGCAGTGCCGGAGGCTGCTGAAGCATTATCGTAAACAACCAGCGCGGCACCAGCCGAAGTAACGGTTACCGTCATGCCACGAAGGCGCGTACGCTCGGCAAAAATTGCCCCGTCGCCGGTTAGATACGAGCTTTTTACATCAGTTTGCATACCCATGATACAGCCCTCCCTAGGTTAATTAGGAAGCGGAGATAGCAGCAAGGGTATCGCAGCGCAGCCAGTCAGTACCATCAAAGAAAGCGATAACCGGGCTTCCGGCAGCGCCGTTCGAGAAGTACGCAATAGAGCCAGTGGTGGCGGAGGGAGCGGTAGCGACAGTGAAAACACCCAGATTTACCGGGCCGGAAAACGAAGTTTGAGCCATGGTTGGCATCCTTTCGTGTAGTAGCACATCCCCACCACGTCTCTACTAAGTCTGCTGGGTCAGTCGTAGTGGGTCAATATTTCCCAGACTTGGTGCTTTATAGCATCTTGTTTTTGGAGTGTCAATACAAAGAAAAACCCCCGCCGAAGCGGGGGCAAAAGGGGAGGACCTTTTAGTTCGAACCACTTGAGCCGAAGATGCCCAGCGGATCGGACCAGCCGAACGAATAACGCTCGCGGCTCTTATACCGGACGTTACCCGTATCGAAGTCTCCGTCCATGCTGTTTTGCAGCGGGGTACGGACGAAGTGCTTCAGGCCGTTCGGCACGTCAGTGCAAAGGAACCAAGCGTTGGTATCGGTCAAGAAGTGATTGACACGATAGCCTTCCGGGATGGAACCATTGCTCTTCAGCGCGTTGATGTCGTTGTCGGCGGTAGCCACACGCAGTTCCGTTTCCAGAAGACGCGTTGCAACGAACATCAGGGCCGGGGGAACGACCAGCTTACGCGGTTTGGCAGCAATCAGCAGGCCACGCTCGTCCGTCCAACCAGCGATCTGAATAACAGCGGCTTCCAGAGAAGTCTCATTCAGGTCGGCTTGGGTCGCGAACGTGTTGCTGTTGGTGCCGCCAGAAACCAGCGGATGAGCCGTCGAACACAGAACAACGCCGTCACCACCAGTGTAGCCAGCGGTAAATGCGTTATTCAGGACAGCCGCACCTTTAACTTGCTTGGTGTAGGCCATCGCACGAGCGAGCGCTTTGGTATAACGCGACGACAGGGAGTCGTACAGGTTATCTTCCACGGCTTCTTCGGTGATCGAGAAGCCCAGCGCAATCGTTTCGTGGTTGTAACGGGCAGTCCAAGCTTCTTGCGCATTGTCATACGCAATCGCGTTACCCTCGTTTTTCACGGGGGCGGCGCTGAAGCCCGACAGCTTCGTTTCTTCCTCGAACGAACGCTCGGAACTTTCGGTTTCAAAAATCTCCTTATGCTCTTCGCCGTAACGAGCATATTCAAGACCAAACAGTGCGTTCAGTCCCGGGAGCAGTTCTTTGAGTAGCTGTGCGCGAGAAATTGCCATTATCTATTCTCCTTATACGCCGGTGGTGTTGTTGTACGTATGGGTGTTGATCTTGACGATCAGTTCCACATACGCATCCGACCCAGTGGCGGTCGCGGGCACAACGTCAACAATACGGATCGGCAGCGTGTTGGTCGTAGCCGTCGTATCGTCAATCGCCTGCGCGGAGTCACCAGTGTTGGCATTGCCTGCATTCAGAACCACCGAGGTGTTCTGGCCAACAGCCGTACGGCCCAGCGGGGCAATCGTCGTGCCCGAAGACACAACCGCCACTTGGAACAGCGCACGGGGATCATCAACAACATAGGCCACAGCGTTGGTCACACCAGACGACGGAGCGTACTGGGCTTGAACGGTTTGACCCGATGAGTTGGTGTATTGAACGCCCACACAAACACCCAGTGCTTGCGGAGCAGCGGTACCGTCAGCAACAACTTTGCACTTGCCGCTTGACAGCATTTCGACGAGATCGCCGTTGTACATAGCGCCGGAGTCAATCGGCACTTGGCGAGTAGAACCCGCGTACGGTGTTCCACCAATGCTATTGATGGGTTTAAAACCGTAAGGGGCGCTAACAGTGGGATAAGCCATTGTTTATACTCCTAAAGTTATTTTGAGCCCTTACCAAAGGACACACCAGAACGCTTCTCATTGAAAAGCGGCATCCGAGCATCATTGGTCTTCATGAAATTGTTGTCCACGGCTTCCGTCTGTGATTCCGTTTGACGGTCAAACCACTCTTTACGAGCTTCGACCATCTCAGAAGGGGCCTTGCACAACACTAAGCCACCGATCTCAATACCGTCTTTGAAACGGCTGTTGGGATCAGAGCCCATGTACATCATTTCCGGGTGATCTGCGGCTTTCACCGGTACCCAGCCTTCACGCAACTTTGCGGACATATTCGTCGGGTCTGCTTGACCCATGATGCTAGTCCGAATCCAACGAAACGCCCAACCCGGTTGGGGATTTGGCGTAGGGAGTGTCTGCGGGGGAACCCATGCCGCACGGCGTTTGGTAGTTTCCCGAGTATCCGTATCACGAGCAGAACGATTTTCAGCCATTATTGTTCTCCAGTTTAATCATCTCTTTCGCATACTGTTCAGGAGTCAGACGAAACTTCTTCGCTAACGCCAGTTGAGTCTGCGTCAATCGCACTTTGTTTGGCGCGGTGCTGCGCGTTGCCGGAGCTACAACAGTAGCTGGTTTGCGAGGTTTTTCTTTAGCCCTCGATTGAGGCTGCTCTTCCGGCTCTTCTTCAGGCCCTTGGCCATCGAAATACTCCGGGAAGCGCTTTTTCATCGCCTCGTCTACTCGGCGGTAATACTCATCCGTTCTCGGATCGACACCTTGCCGGACTAGCTTTTGATGCAGACCAAGGGCGAGGCTAGTCATCTCCTCATCTACCCCAAACCATGTATTCTCCTTGCGCCAATTTTCGGCTTTCGGATCATAAACAGGCTGCGGTTCTTGCGTCTGTTGTTGGGTTTGTACAACAGTTTCCTCTTCTTGTAAAGGGGGTCTACGATATTGTGCTTCTTTGAGCTTGATCTTGGCATCGGTCAGGGCTTCCTGCGCAGCCGCAATCTTTACGGGGTCCCCTTCCTCGTAGGCGAGTTCCATCTGCTTCCTCGCACTAATGATCTCGAACTCCGCAGCTTTTGTAACCTCTTCGGAGAACGCCTTCTCACCAGCGCCAAGCTGCCCACGTAGTTTTTGAATCTCTGCATCGCGAACTTGTGCAATCCGCAAGGCTTCTTCCGCCTCACGACGGGCCGCTTCCTTCTCACGGCGTTCGTCGTGCCAGACCTTCTTCATCTGAGATAAGCGCTTTTTGACCTTATCGGAGTACTCTTCGAGGTCGTCTTCTTCGAGTTCTTTCACCAGCTCTTTCGGGAGCGGTTGCCGACCACGGTCTTCAGGCGGCGTGTCATCCACAATCTCTATCTCAATCTCGTCTGTCTGCAATGCGTCTGCGCTTTTTTGGACTTCTTGTTCCTGCTCATCCGGGAACTTGAATGCTGCTTCAGCCATGAGTCATCTCCTTATTTGCGCTTAATACCGCGAGGGTCTTCTACGACCGCCTCGACAGTATCGTCGTTGATGATGCGAAACTCTTTGCCGTGAATGTCAAGGCGGGTACCAGAATTAGACCGGACGATAATGAAATCGCCTTCCTTACACCATGCTCCGGTGGGGAACTTGCTCTGGTCTTTGTACGCATCCGGCCCAAGCTTCACTACAAACAGTACCGTGGTCAGAATCTCCTCATGATGCAAGGTGATGTCTGCCTTGATAATCCCACTGTCGTACTTCTGTTCCATGTCCGGGATAGCACACAGAATATGGTACCCGGTGGGGTCCGGTAACTGCTTTGCCTTTCTTTCCGCTTCTTCTTGGTTCTCCTTCCACTTCTCTTCAAGCGCCGTCATCGGAGCGACGTTACTCATCTGCCTTCTCCATTCTTTCTGCGAGGTCTGTTAGGTGAACATCTGCGAGGTCAAGACCCCGAATAACTCCGCAAATGTGTTTGTACTCTGCGTAATCTTTGGCCTTACCTGTGACCAAGAAATCGACCTGTGCCGTGCGCTCTTCTGCGTTCTTGGAAAGAAGCAGCTCTATAGCGTTCATTTATTACCCTTTTTTCCTCTGTTGTGACTGGGACTTGCGTATGTCCGCCCCGATTTTTACTCCCGCAATCAACTCCTCGCGACGGCCCTTATCTGCCTCTGAGGCCGCCTGTACTGCCAGCGCTTTCTCCTTGATGCGCAGTTCATCTGCCTTGGTCGCGGCGTTCACGGCCAGCTGTTTTTGTCTCAGCTCGATGTCTGCTTGCGCTTTCATAGCCTTGGTCTGTTCGGCCTGCTGTTTGATCTGCAACTCCTGCTGCTGCATCTGAATGAGCGGGTCTTGTTGGAGCTGTTGCGCCTGTTTCATTGCGGCTTCCTGCTGGTCTTTTTGCAACAAGCGGCCTGCGGCCTGCGCGGCCAGCCGGGAGACCTCAACCTCAATTTCTTCCGGCAGGAAGTTCTCATCCATCTCAGTGTCCGGCATCGGGGGCAGTGCAACACCCAATTGCTTCTCGATCTCCTTGCGGTACTGGAAGGCAACGTGCTCGGTAATATGCGCTGCAGCTGCGGCCATGATGGCTTGCGCCATCGGACTTTGACCAACCATCTGAGCAATTTTCGGGTCTTGAATCGCTGCCATATGAACAGCAATATGGGCTTCGTGATCTTGATACAGAAATGCCTTGACCGGTTTGCCATTGAGAATGTTCATGTTCTCCGACACAGGATCGACCGGTTTCATATCAGACTCGAGCGGCACCAGCTTGTTGGCGTTCTTAATACCCAGCACTTCAATCATCTGGCGGTGGAGGAGCTTCAGGTCGTATATCTGGGGGGCGCTTTGTGCAAGCTGCATCACCGCCTGATACTGCACAACCTTCTGACTCATGGTGGCCGCATTGGGGTCAGAGACCGGGATTACCTCCACCATGTCGTAGTCTGACTGCTTGGCTCGACGGCTGCCTATTTCTGGCTCGTAGCTGTATTCTTCCGGCGTGGTGTCCCGGATAATGATTTTGAGGAGCTTGAACTCCTGCTTCATGGCGTAGTGGATGCGAGCCTGTACAGCACTCATGACCTTCAACATCCGCTCCAGAATCGCGAGTGTTGTACCCACCGGAGATTGCGCAGACATATCCGAGACTTTCATATCTGCGGTAGCCGCGAAGCGCTGGCCGTCTGCGACGATCTTGTCCATCAGCATCACGAGGGTCTGACTCGGCTCTTTGTACGGAAGCGGCAGCAGGTTGTCTCGTATCGTCCCGCTGGGCACATCAACATCGCGGAACTCGCCCGGAGCAATCGGTGTGTCGTCCCCTTTGATCCGCAGCCCACGAGCTTTGAAGCCCCCCGGCAGATTCGCAAGAGAGCCCGCATCCACCAACTGACGCATGAGGGACGTAGCCGCCGTAGCGTGGCCACCGATCAGATGAATAAGACCAAAACAATAAAACCCAAAACCGGGGATGTAGCCATAATGCACAAAATGCTGGCGTTTTTGTTTGGTCTCGTCTTCCGGGTCCCAGTTACGGCGAATGGCCAGAATCTCCCCGGTACCTTTTTCTATCGTGACCACATACGGTACGGCAATGCCGTCCATGTCTTTAGCGTACTTATCCTTGAACCCCATAGCAGCAAGATCAAGGTCTACGTGCATCTCGAGCGCCAAGAATCGGTCATCAACGTCGGCTGAAAAACCCTGTTCCGTCGCCTTTTGTTTCTCGATTTCGTCCATCACCTTGATGGGGTCACCAAGGTCAACATCGCGATAAAACCCCGCTACCTGCAGACGGCGAAGCTCGTTTTTGGTCTTGCGCATCCGGTGGGTGACACGCTCTGCTGACTCAATGTTAGACGCACCATAGGGTACAACCACATCTTCTGCCGGGATAAACATCGCCACCTGACGGTTAAGCGAGGGGTCGAAGTAGACTTTCTTAAATGCATTACCAGACAGACACAGCGAGAACAACATCCGCTCGTGCTCAGGACGATACTCCTGCATCACTTCTGTCAGCTGGTAGTTCATGTCCTCGCGTACGCGGGCCGCCGCGTCTTCCTTCTCCCGGGTATCTTTACCGATAATCTGGGTCTTGACAGGACCTGCAGCGGGGAAGGTCTCCATGATGGTCTCGGACTGAAACTTGACCGCACTCTCCATCAGCATCGGGTGGAACACGCCACAAGCCCCCGCCCACGGCTCACTGCGCTCTTCATACTTAATACCAAGAAGCTTCAGACCTTTTACATATATGTCGATCCAGTCC
>Ga0222715_10002867_pt1 | contig 15559 bp, 7 predicted proteins | sample C33_9DmetaG_FD_165056 | JGI IMG/M metagenome (GOLD analysis project Ga0222715, IMG submission 165056) | Estuarine water microbial communities from San Francisco Bay, California, United States - C33_9D | ecosystem: Environmental > Aquatic > Marine > Unclassified | place: USA: California...
ATATCACCGATGTTAATAAACAACGGCACAGTCACGACGGCGCCAGAGCAAATGGTCGCCGGCTTGTCCCCGCCGCTCGCGGTGTTCCCCTTCAAGCCCGGGTCGGTGTCGACGACTTCAAACGTGTACGGGTTCGGCACTTCGCAGCCGATAACCTTACCGTTCCATTGCACAATCTGGCAATCCATACCCTCCTTAACAAACTTGCTCACGGCTACAGGCGGAACGCGAAGCTCTTCGAACGTCTCCATGTTCATAAACATATAATCATCGCCATCCATGTACGTGTATTGCATCACGTCTCTGCTCACTTCGGCGAGCTCAAACTTTTCACCCGAACGAAACGTCTTTTCATTCGTGTTACCAGTCAACAAGTTACGCATTTTCGTGCGCACAAACGCCGCACCACGACCAGGCTGGACGTGCATAAACTCTACGAAACACAGTCAAAAACACGCGCGCGACGTCAGTCCGGTTGCTTTATCCGTCCGCGCGCGCCGCTCGCGTCACCCTCGCACACACGCACCAGTAATCTTCCACGGCGCTGAATCGATTTCAAGCGATAAACCAACTTTAAAATCCGCCGTCGAGCACGTCAACGCGTTCACCTGCACCGCGATGCGCGTAGAAACACGCGATAAAAGTCAGTCTGTGCGCGCGCACCCTACACCCTCAGCGCGCCCATCCATCGCCCATCCATCGTCGTCGTCGTCGTCGTGCGTCGTACCTTGACGACACCTCGCGAACGCGGCGTCGTGGTGCGCGGTGCGCTGTTCGGACGCATCAACGCGCGCGCGTTCGCGATGGCGTGCGTGGCGGCAAACATCTTTTCGATGCGACGCGACGAGTGGCGCGCGCGCGGCCGCCGCGGCGGTCGACGTCACGCGCCTCGGCGCTGTGTTTCCGTGTTACATGGGTCTGTGTTCGACATGATATGGGAATCTGTGTATACATGGGGCTATGGTCTATGGTATATGTAAACGATTCCTGGCCTGGTCATGATTGGTCACGCGATGGACTCCCTCGAATTGGGGCACGCAGGAGAGCGACGGGTGGCTGGTGGTACCCGGCGCGCGACTCTTTTACTTTGCCGACGACGCGGCGAGAAACACCGCGGGGTCGACGACCGCAGGGTCGTTTGCCGTGGTGGATTGGTCGGTGAACGTGCGCACGAGCTGGGACGCGGGGGCCGGGGAGGATGGCGAAGCGTCGACTTCGTGCGACGGGATGTGCGCCGCGCGGTTGTGCGACGGTTTGCCGAGCCGAGCGGCGGCGTGCTTTGAGACTTGGATGTGTGCTGGAGCGCCAGGTGGAAGATACTGGTGCGTCGATGTCGATGCTGGTGTTGTTGTGGAGTCGGGGAGTGAAGATGGTTTCTTCACGCGCGACGGCGACAACGGTGGGGACATGGGCACGGAGACGTGGCCGACTTCACTCGCCGCTATTTGCAGGTCGGATTCGACGGCGCACTTGGAATCATTCGAATTAAGTTCGGTGGCTTGAATCTTCCATTCGATGATTGCTTTGTTGGTGTACGCTTGGGATTTGCGTACGGCAGCATCCATTTGCTGCGCCGTCAACGCGTTGGCCATCCACGCCGACACCCCGGGTGGGCGAAGGTGCAAATTGATGCGGTGGTCTCGGTTGAGCTTTTCCAAGTGTTGCTTTGTCGTCGTGGCTGTCAACGCACTCAGTACGTCTGCATAGGAAGGGTTGTCCAGACTCTTAACTTTGGTTTTGCCCGTGCCGAATGGGTTGAGACGATCCCAAAGCAAACCAAACCCGCTTATGCCTCGATCGTGCGGCGTCAAGTCACGAAACGAAATGAAATCTTTATCTTCGACATCGATGACGATAACCGTCTCCACGCCCATCTCTGTGCGCATCACATCCACGGGAACGCTGTTTAGATATCCACCATCGACGAGCAGCTCATTGTTTTCATCTCTAACGGGTGGCAACAAACCGAGCACCGTCATCGACGCTCGAATTGAACGCCACAGTAATCCAGATTTGTGCACCGTCAAACATCCTTTGGTCAAATTGGTACTGCAACAGAAAAAGTTGAGCCATAGATCTTCAATTTCAGTGTCGGTACCCACGGATGATTTCACTACGCCATCGAGGCCTTTACCGCTGAAGAGCGAGAGCAGTGGCAGAGTTAAATCCGTCAGCAGATGATGCGGCGAACTCAAGACGTGCATGTTTTCACGTAACATGGGCAGCATGTGCGATGTTGATAAAGAACGCGCGTACATTCCAGCAGTAAGAGTGCCTTGACTTGTACCTCCAATGCAGTCAATCGGAATACCATTTTCTTCGAGCGCGCGTAGAGCACCGAGATGCGCCAAACCGCCGCCGCCGCCGCCCGTCAAAATCACGCCGACACTATGTCCAGAGATGTATCGAGCCAATCGCGCCATGTCTTCTTTTGCACTTAAACGAACGTGGTGATGACGAGCAAGAGAACTTCTGTTCTTTCGCCAGCTATGTGTGTTATGCGGCGTGCTTCCTGGCTCGTGAATCAACACCAACTCTGATCGAGCGCTGTTCCGCGTGCGCCAAATCAAACGTTGCTCGTGCATCAAAGGTGTACTGTTAGTTCGGTCAGCATGAGCGACGACCAGCACGCAATCTGCTTGACTCGCACATACTTTACTCCAGCTCGAATTATGCGCGTCGGCTTGTAACACGATGAATCGATGCACTTCCTCTTGTTGCGCCATCCAACCAGTGAGCTTTGAGCGATAAAACAAATTATCCAAGCGTTCCGTAGTGCCGTCAACAAAAGTCTCATCTATGGATGATTTATCGAGTAACAATGTCGAACCGAACAAAGACAGCGCTTGTTGAAGTGCGCTTGCAAAAGAATCAATCTGTGTGGCACCATCAGCGGGAATGAGACAAATCGTCACGAGTTCTGCGTGGGCTCGATCCCCGCCGTGAAAGTTGTTTTGTAGCTTACACGCCACCAACTCGAGCAAGCGACTTGAAACCTCGGCGTGGTATGCGTTGATGATCGTCAACGCCCCGTGCGACATGCGAACTAATTCAGTGTCTCGAGATGTCACCGCGGTGGATGAGTATTTGCCGTGTGCGAGGAGCGGCGCTTCGCCAATTGTATCGCCTCGTCCTCGTTCTCGCACGACGTCAAATTTCTGCCGTCGCGATTGCTTCAATCGAACTCGACCACTAATGATGATAAACATACTGGTGGCATCTTCATCAACCAAGAACACGTGTTCACCGCTTCGCAACCAAACTCTGTTGAGTCCGAAACCAATAAAGTTGCGAATGAGCACCCCCAAGGAACTCGACGCTTGACGCAACAGCGCAATGTACGCTTCAATCTCTTTAGCACATAGAGTGTCGAGAATCTCCCCCGTAACGACGAGCACCTCACAATCTTCTGCCGCACTTTGATTTTCTCTAAACGGTGAGCGAGTCATAAAGTGTGCGGCGCCTAAAAGCTGCAAAGCGCGCACAGGAGCTCCGCGAACGCCGTCACCCTTGGGCCAAGGTACGGCTTCTCGTACAATCGAACCCTTAACTAGAATGTAAAACTCCTCAGTGGGTACATTCTCTTCAAACACGGGCTCGCCAGCGAGAAATACTCGCCGTTCACAGTACTTTTCAAATACTGGCATGTGTTCGAGCATTTTTGAGTCTGTGAGCGCGCACGCGTCGTCCGCCTCGGGCTGTCCTTTGAGCGACTTTCGCGGCATTCCTAAAAAATCTATGAGCGAGAACTGCGCCACACGCCACAATCGAGCGATCGCTTGCTGCAGATAAAGCTGTAATGTATGCGGATGCCGCCTCACAAAGTCAAGGAACACACTCTGTGACACGCGAACGACGCGCGCGCCATCCTCCATGGCGATGCAACTCACGCTTCGCGCGTCGCCATCCAGCACGTCGATGTCCCCGACCGACTCACCTTCCTGAAGAATATTCGTCAACAACGGCGGAGCGCCACTTCCAGATTGTGCTTGTAAGTACACACCCACCGAACCTTGCACCACAATGTATATCCCGCTCGAACTCTCGTCCCCTTGTCTAAACAAAATTGAATTCGCCCCCAACGTCAGCTCCTCGCTCGCCTCAAACAACTCTCTCGAAAGCTCCAACTCCAGCACGCTGAAAAACTTTGTACTCGCGAAGAAATTAGGCGTCTCTTCCTTATCTCTCGCACCATCATCGATGATATCCCCGTACATCGTCCCCGCCCGTTCGCTCCCATCCGTGTCGCTCGTCCAACAGCATTCCTCCTCGCGACTGCCGCTCGTGGACATCCCAGCCCGCGGCGTACCACCGACGACGTCATCCAACCCGCGCGCGCTGTCACCGCTCGCGCGAACACCTTTCGCCGCGTCGTATCGCGCGAACACCACACCACTCGCGCGCGCCATCGACCCACCGTCGTCCACATCGTCGCCCTCGGCGTCCCGGTGCCGCTCCGCCGCCGTCGGTGCGTCCGACAAGATCGCCGCGAACGCGCGCGCGCTCGCCCGCACCGCCACCGCCGTCGCCGCCACCGCCGCCGCCGTTTTCATCACCGTCATCGCCGCCGTCGCGACGCGCGACCGCGGCCGCGACGTCGACGGAGTCATCGTCGCGCGTCGTCGAATGCCGTTACGAGCGCTGAAAAAGTGTCGCGTCAGCACGCGAATGCGCGGCATTCATCGACGCCCGACGGCGATCGCAGCGACGCACGGCGCTCGACGCAGCGCGAACTCGTGACGATGGTGGCGATGATGACTTTGGGCGCGACGGTGCGCGGGGTGAGGGCGATGGCGACGCGCGAAGGGCGTGGTGACGCTTCGGCGCGCGCGGTCGCGGGACAGCGACGATCGGGACTGGGACGGGCGATTCGGTGCGCTGGGGCGACTCGCGCGTCGTCGCCGTCGTCATCGTGGTCGGCGACGACGGATGAGGATGGTGTGCCCGGAGATGTCGCGCGTCGCGGTGCTGCGATCGTGGCGCGTGCGATGCGAAACAACGCCGTCGTGGCCGCCGCGCGGGCGCCTCGAGTCATGTACATTAGCAAGCTCAAGGATGCGCCTTTGAGGACGAAGTTTTTGGCGGCTTCGGCGCTCGCGGTGTTGTCGTACACGTGCGTGGCGATTGCGAGCTATGAGTTGTTTGCGGCGATCATGCCTGCGTTGACGAACAACGGCATGAACGCCGCGAACTGGGCCGTGTACAAGCCTTGGATTGTCGTGTGCCAACTCGGGTGGTTCGCCGGTAAGATCACAGCCGTGCGCTCGGGTGCAGCGGCAGTGCGCAAGTTCTGCAGCGTCAATGTCTTTCCGATGGCGTATCTCACGTATCACTGCTTCAGCGTCGGTGCGTGGGATGCCCCGGTATGGGCGTTGTTCACCGCCGCGTACGCGTACTTTGGGTACGTCGAAAAAAAGTAAACCATCAATCCAGAATAAGAAACTCACGCAGAGGCGCAGACGCGCCATCGCAATTCACCGAGAACTCGACACCACTTTTTGTAATTCCCATGTCCCTCCTCATCGAAACACTTGAACCGCGTAACTTCGAAGCGCGCGCGTCCTCAGGAAAAGTCTCTGAGCTGGAGAACGAAAAGCGCGCGCACTGGCACACTCAATCTGTATTCTGGGGCGCCCCGCGCGAACTCGCCTCGTGTTCGCGTGAAACGTGCGCAGCATACGTCGCGAAGAGGCGCGAGAGAGCACCGAGTGAAGCCGCGAACAGCCGTCCTCGTTTGTCGCGCACAGGGACGCGCGGGTGGCGCCGACAACCCCAGTTTTTGGCGGAACTCGACGCACCATGCCTCACCGCCGCCCGCCGGTGAGCGGGCGCAATCGCGTGGTGACAGTGGGCGTGTGCGCGATGGATAAGAAGACACGGTCGTCTGCGATGAAGGAGATCTTGACTCGCGTTGAGGCGTTCGGGGAGTTTCAGATTGTGATCTTCGGTGACGACTGCATTCTTAACCAACCCGTGGAGGAGTGGCCGAAAGTTGACGCGCTTATTTCGTTTTATTCGAATGGTTTTCCGCTACAAAAGGCTGAGCAGTACGAAGCGTTACATAAACCGTTCGTGGTGAACAAGCTCAGTGAACAATGGACGCTTCTAGATCGAAGATTGGTGTATAAACGGTTGCAGGAGCACGATATACCGGTGCCGAATCACTTGGTGGTGAATAGAAACGATTATATCAAGAAGGGAGAGTTGCGGAAGAAACCAAAGGGAGATGAAGTTGCTTTACCAGATCAGCCTACGTTCGAACCTATTGGGTTTGATCAAGATGAAGCCTACGTCGAGCTCAATGGCAAGCGGATTTACAAGCCTTTTGTTGAAAAGCCAGCCAACGCGGAGGACCACAATATCTTCATCTACTATCCACACAACGTCGGTGGAGGGTACAAAAGGTTGTTCCGTAAGATTGGTAATCAATCGAGTCAGTACTATCCTCCTCCAGAAGTCACAGATACAAATCAGGCAATTTACACTCCTGTCCGTCAAACGACGTCGTTCATTTATGAAGATTTCATGTCAACAAACGGTACTGACGTCAAAGTCTATACAGTTGGCCCAGATTATGCTCACGCCGAGGCACGGAAAAGTCCAGTCGTTGACGGTCGCGTGCAGCGCGATGAGAGCGGGAAAGAAGTGCGGTATCCGATTTTACTGACCCCTGAGGAGAAAGAAATTGCTCGACGCGTGTGTCTCGCTTTTGGTCAGCGCGTGTGTGGCTTTGATTTACTGCGCACTAAAGGACGTAGCTACGTGTGCGATGTGAATGGTTGGAGCTTTGTGAAAAACTCGAAAAAGTACTTCGATGATGCAGCGGTGTGCTTGCGTGCCATGATTCTCAAAGCTGTCGCCCCAGATCACTACAGCACCCAAACTGCCCAGAAAGCTGCGGCGTCAGCGAGCGTTGAAGATGAAGCAGACATTATCCTTGAAGAAGGTGAAGAAGATACAGAAGATACAGGACCGATTTCACCGGATGAGCCAGCAGAAGAACTTCGGGCGGTTTTGGGCGTGATTCGTCACGGCGATCGTACGCCAAAACAAAAAATGAAGCTTCGTGTGAGTAATCCTGAACTTTTGGAACTCATGCTCAAATGCACAAATGGACGACCGCGCAAGCAAGCCAAGCTGAAGACTCCTCAATTGCTACAAGAGCTCTTGAATATTTGTCGCGACATTTACACAAAACTGATAGAACATCCACCTAGTTTGCAAATCGAAGACGAGCAAGCTCGAGAGGAGTTGGAAGAGGAACTCGAGGCTTGGAAGCAAGTCGTATCCATTTTGGAAGAAGGCGGTCACTTCAGCGGTATTAATCGTAAAGCTCAGCTCAAGCCGCTCGAATGGCAGATGAAAGAATCTGAAACTGGTGGTGAATCTCAAGAAGTTGTCACTGAAGCGCTTTTGATTCTTAAATTCGGCGGTGTTCTGACATACTTGGGCAAATATCAATCCGAAGCCTTGGGTAAGGTTTTCAGAGTTCGCATGTACCCGAGAGGAAACTACTACGGCTCAGACGCAGACGGATTGCTTCGCCTTCACTCGACATATCGTCATGACTTAAAAATTTACTCATCAGACGAAGGTAGAGTTCAAATCACCGCTGCAGCGTTTGCAAAGGGTTTGCTTGCGCTCGACACCCACATCGGACAACTCACGCCCATTCTGGCCTCCCTTGTCACCAAAGATGCCAAGCTTTTGGATTTCGTTACTCATGATGTAGAAGAAGACATCTTGCACTCGAAACACAAGCTGTATACCGCCATGACGCAAAAGCTCGTGACGCCTGGTGAAAAACCAAGTAATAAGGCAACGACTGAGGACGCCGACGCCGACGATATTGGTGGACTTTCACAAACGCTCCGTTTTGCGTCTTTGAACAAATTCAAGGTGGTCACTCAGATGGTCATGGCAGCACATCGTTTTCAAGTTGCTGGTGAATCATCTTCGTCTCGAGTACTGACTCGAACAATGGATCTCATGGGGGTGCCTCAGCGACCCTTACAGAAGCTCGAGCGCTTACTTGAGCTCACAAAGGACGTCTCATTGCAACTGCGCTCCATGCTCATGACGCAACAGAACAGATTCAGTTCGAGCGATAATGTTCACGTCGACAGATTGAACTGGGCGCAAAAAGGTTCTGCAATCGCTCCACGTGGCTCGTTGCCGAAGGGCGGCTTACAGCAGCTCAAGAACATGGTTGTTCCCGCTGGCGGCGAATCATTCTTATTGATGTATGCGAGATGGAAAAAGTTGGAGCAGGATCTTTTCCACACGCGTAAAATGAGATTCGACATTTCCAAGGTTCCAGACGTTTATGACGCGGTCAAGTATGACGCCATTCATAACGAGCACCTTGCTTTGGTTGGCTTATCTGAGCTCTACGGAATTGCGAAAGAACTTGCAGATTGTATCGTTCCCAACGAGTACGGTACGACTGCGGAGAGCAAACTTCGTATTGGTGGTACAATTGCCAACAGCTTGATTAGCAAACTGCTGAGTGATTTAAACAACACTCGTGAAGAGTCGTTCGCAGTTGAAAACGGCGGATTCCATATCGATGCTCGACGTGTGTCAATTAATGACGATGCACGACGCGCGTCAATGAATGATCACCAAAGACTTGAGACATCAACTCCGCCCGCAACCATGACGACGGATGACGACGACGAGGATGAACGCGAACGCGAGGAAGAGGAAGAGAAAGAAGAGCTAAGTACGACTCGATTGAACTTACGCTACGCGACGGCACACGGCGTGCATAGTCCGTTCCGTCACGTTCGCACGAGATTGTATTTTACGTCTGAGTCGCACTTGCACTCAGTGTTGAATGTGCTCCAATACGCACACCTTGACACAGAGCGCCAAGTTCAAGACCGTGGACGCGAGCCAAACAGTGCGAATAACTCAGCGAGCGGTACTCCCGTGGCTGAGAGTAATTACCACTCAAAACGGCCTCCTGGTTTACCTCTTAGTCCACAGAAAGAATCGATCTCGACGTCTCAAGCGTCTCCTTCACCCCCGGTTCGCCAGTCGCTCATCAACGACAAGTTGGCGCAGTATTTGAGGAGCGAAAAGGAGTTGGACTATCTCACTCATATCGTTTTCAGAATGTTTGAACGCTTCCATGTGCCTCCGACCGATCCAAGACGATTTAGAATCGAGATCCTATTTTCAAATGGCATCGGTAAAAACCCATTCAAATCAAACATTGTTGAAATGTTCACCGCCGGAAACGGCGAGGACGAATCGGATGGGCGAGAGCCATCAAAGAGTAGCACTGATACGCTCGACGAAGATATCGAAAGCGCAATGCTGGACAACTTGATGCAAGAAATACAAATTCAGAATGACGATATCGAGCCCGATCAGGACTATCTCACGCTAAGCACGATGGAGGATTACTTGGTGAATTACAAGCGCAGGTACCGCTACGGCGAAGAGTCTTTCGACAGCGGCACGCCCGGAAGACAACCGCGCTCGACGAGCGTGGGGAGCGATCGAGAGCGCGAACGACAGTTCCCAGGAAATTGGAAGAATTTGTTTCCGACGTAGTTTGTTTGTTTGAAAAGAGATAGTAAGATCTAAAATTAATAAGCTGCGTTTAAACAAAACGTGATAAATATTTAATCGCCACGTTCCCAGACAAGCATGCTGCGCTTGCCAACCATCACGTCAACGAGTTGACCAAGGCGCTTGAAAACAGATTCTTGCACGTACGGCACGCCATACTTTTCGCACACAGCCTTAACACGCGGTTGCATGTTTTGGTAGGCGCGCATGGACATGTCCGGGAACATGTGGTGCTCGATTTGGTAGTTCAACCAGCCGTGCATGAAGTCGTTCACATCGCCACCAGTCTTGAAGTTGGCGGAGCCAATGACAGCGCGGAGGTAGAAATCATCCGAACGAGGCTTAGTTTCAGACTCGAAGCGGTAGATGTCGTCACCGACGTGGTTAGTGGCAATGATGATGAAGGAGTGGATGTTGGTCATGACGTCGGCGAGAACAGACGTCATGAAGAACGCAAGCGCACCAGCAGGGCCAGCGACAGCGTAGCCCAAAGCCGGCAAAGCAGCGAACGACCAGAGCGCATACGGTGCGAAGCACTTGATCATTTCGCCGAGGGCGGCGAGTTCACCCTTGAAGGCACCTTGGGTGACGGTGAGCACGGTGGACGGCAAAGTGCCCGTCTTGAACGGGTTCTCGGCAACTTGACCATTCTTCTCGGCTTCGCGCGCACGGCGAGCGTGAAGCTCCTTCAACGTGTTCGGCGCGTAGTAGAACCACTTCCACACGAGCGCCAAACCGGCGACTTGGAGGTAGCGAGACACCATCGGCGTGTTGCCTTCGCGGAGTTCGCTCATGTTGCGCTCGACGAGATCCGGATCGGCATCTTCACCAAGTTGGTAGTGGTGCAAGTGGTTGTGCTCAACATCCCAAGCTTCCGGGAGCATCCAATCCATCCAGTCGGTGCATCGGCGCCACAAACCACGCGCAAACTTACGGCGGTGGAAGCGACCAGTGACTTCACCATTCGTGCTTTGCGCGGCGTTGTAGCCACCGTGGCACGTGTGGTGACCAACCATCGTCCAGCGCGCGCAGATTGCGGTGGACATCAAGAGCGCCGCGATCGGGTTCATGCCGTTCAACCACGCCGGCATGGGGTAGCCAGCCATCGGCATACCAATCAAAAGCGCCAAGCCACCAAAGTAGCACAAGTTGGCCCACGTCAGAATCTTCTTCAAATGCTTCACGTCGCCCTCGTAGTGCTCCGGTGACTTGTACTCCTTCTCAATCGCACGCATCTCCGCCGCCCAGCCCGCGAGATCAAGGTTTTCGCGCCACTTCCCAGTCGCGTTATACTGCATCTTCTCCGCAAAGCTCTCCATCGCCGCCGCGGCGCCGTCGTCCCCGATCGCAATCGCGCGATTCGCCCCCGCGTCGTCCCCTCTCGCCTTCATCGACGACGCACCCGCGCCTTGCCCACGCACAACCACAGACGCACCACGACGCATCGACGTCGCCGCCGCGCATCCACTTCGCGCACCGTTCGCGCGTTTCGCGCTCGTCAACGCCTTCTTCGGCGCCAACGTCACTCGCGACGTCATCGTCGTCATCATTATCCTCGTCCGTCCGTCGCGTCCGGCGCGTGCGGTGCGGTGCGCGTGCGTGTGTCGCGCGCGTGCGTGTGTCGTGCAAACGTTCTACGCAACCCGCGGGGGTGGCGTGTCGCGCGTGTCGTGTGCGAGAGTGACGATGCGCGCGTGTAAAGCCGCCGCCAAAATCACCCCGAGCGTGCTCCACGCCGATGGATGGGCGTCGAAAACGCCCCGGCGCCGCGCGAGGCTGCCCGGGCGCGCGCGCGGGCGTGTTTTGGACCGACCGCATCGCCTATGGGCAAGCAGTGCGCGCGGCGCCGCGCGAGGGGGCGACGCGCGCCGACCGACGGCCGCCGGGCGCACCTTATCCTGGTGGTGTGAGACACTTTACGGGGTTTGTTTTCTTGGGGGTGTGATTGGTGGATGTGTGGGTGGAGTGGGGGGTGACGTCATCGGGAATCTTGTCGTGGTGGGCGTGTGCGGTCACGCGCGCGCGTGCGGTCGGTCGGTGCAGATGGTGGGTCGGCCGGCGCGCGCTCGGGGGGCGTCGGAGGGCGCGCGATGTCGATGATTGCGTGCCGTAGACGTGTGCGATGCATGCTTATTCAATATCGCGGAAGAATTCTATGGTGGAGCGCAAGGCGTCGACGAAGATGTCGACTTCGTCGGGGGTGTTGTAAAAGTAGAGGGACGCGCGGGCGCTGCCGGCGGCGTTCAAATATCGATGAAGGGGTTGCGTGCAGTGATGACCGCTTCTGCAAGCGACACCAGATTGGTCTAGGAGGGTGCATATGTCGTTGGCGTGAATACCGTCGACGTTGAAGGCGCACAGGGAGGCGCGCCCGCGGGACGGGGGCGGGCCGTAAATCGTCACGCCTTCGACGGCGCTCAACTTTTCGTACAGGTACTTGCCGATTTCGACTTCGTACGCGTGCACGCGGTCCATACCGATTTTTGTCAAGTAATCGCACGCCTCGCCGAGAGCGATGGCTTCGGCGATGGCGGGTGTACCAGCCTCAAATCGCGCCGGAGGCTCGGCGTACGTGCTCTTTTCGAGAAACACGTCGGCAATCATTTCACCACCACCCATCCACGGGGGCATGGATTCTAAGACATCCATGCGACCCCACAAAAATCCAATACCCGTAGGACCGCACATCTTGTGCCCACTGCCTACGATCCAATCTACTCCTAGCGTTTGCACGTCAACCGTCATGTGCGGAACGCTTTGACACGCATCAAGCAAAACCTTTGCCCCGACCCCACGCGCAAGCTTGACAATCTCCTCCACGGGCGCCTCGCAACCTAATACGTTGCTCACGTGCGCAGTGGTGATGAGCTTAGTTTTCTCGTTCACTAACGATCTAAGCTCATCCATGTCGAGCTCTTGCGTGTCCTTGGTCAATCCGACAAACTTCAACACGCACCCGGTGCGCTCAGCCAGCAACTGCCACGGGACAATGTTCGAGTGATGCTCCAAAACGCTCAAGATGATTTCATCCCCAGCCTTCAAACTGCTCGTTCCCCACGTGTTTGCCACTAAATTAATCGCCTCGCTTGCGTTTCTCGTAAACACGACTTCTCTATCCGTCTTCGCGTTGATAAACTTTGCAAGCTTCGCCCGTGATTGCTCGTACGCATTCGTCGCCTTAGCGCTCAAGTAGTGCACTCCACGATGGACGTTCGAGTTGTAATCCTTATAATAGAACATGTGCGCGTCGACGACTTGATTCGGCTTTTGAGACGTCGCCGCGTTGTCGAGGTACACCAACGTCGCCCCAGATTCCGTCTTCTGATTCAATATCGGAAAGTCTTTGCGCGTCTCCGTGGCGATACTCGACGTCGCGGCATCCATTGCGATCGCACGCGTGACGGTAGCGCGTCGCGTGCGACGCGTTGCCGCGCCGTGGCGTTGCGCCGAAGCGGCACCCATGGGGGTGTGGGACGTCACCGCCGCCGGCGACATTGCGTGCGCGTGGTGGCTCGTGTCGACGACCGCGTGCGTGCGTGCGCGTGCGTTTATACGCTGAAACTATTCGCGTCGACGACCGTGTGCGGGCGGGCGGACGTCGTGCGTTCGCGTGCGTCGTGCGCGCGGGTGTGACGTGCGCAGAGAATTTTCTTTCTCGAAGCAGGGGGACTGTTGACAAATCATTACTCGAGGGTGCCCATTGGGCGAATAGGAAACGAAGACGACGACGATGACGACGATGATCTAATCGTGTGCGTGTAAAAATCACAATCACGGTGCTAGTTTCTAATCAGCGAGGCATGACGTCGGAACGAGCGACGTATCTATATCCTGGTGGAAGCGCGTTGTTTGCGCGTTCGACGTCTGGCGCGGTTAATAGGGCGTCGCGTTTGAGAATGCCGCCGCGCAAACCTCCTGGGCGACGTATACCACCGCCTGGAACGGGGTTACCTGATCCATCCATTGATGCGAACGAGCCAGATCTCGAAGGCGGGTTTCCTGGAAGCATGCCGGATTGTCTGAAGTTGCCTCGGCTTTTCTTGTTGCCTCCTTTGGAGGATGTCGGAAGCTCCCCGTTGTCGCGCTTGTTCGCGCGCATGGTTTCTCGAACACGCTGCAACGCACCATGCATGGATGTTCCAGCTCCAATACCAGGAAGACCACCCGAGAGCTGACGCTCCAGCGGTTGTTGGTTGTACAGCTCGACGAGTGCGGGAACCGGGTCGCCCGTGAGACCCGCTTCGACATCCTTCAAGCGCTCGGCGCCGGAGTGCTTTTCACAAAAGGCGGTGAACTGTCTACCCTGGCTATCGACGCTCCGCATGTGGCATGCCGCTCGTCGACAACACAGTGGGTGAAATACAATTTGGCAGTGACCAGAGCAGCAACGCATGAGTGTCCCGTGGGAACGCGTGCAATAGCTGCACGAAGCGTTACGACGCTCTCGCGGGACATCGTTTATGCTTACAGGCTTCACCGCCTTTGCTGCATTGTTTACGACGATTGATGCTTCCGGAACCCATTTGGCGCAAGCAACATGACACCATTGCTTACCGTCGAGTGTTTGCTTTAGTGCTCCAATTTGAACGGGGCATAACGAGCAGGAAACTCCCTTGTACAGCGCCAATTTGCCTTGAAGCGTGATGTGCGCTGATTTCCCAGACTGTCGTGAGTCTGGCGCACGTCCAGTCGCCAACGCGTCCGCGCACACCCAACACGTCCACTTCGAATCAACTTTACCCGGCACACCATAGCACGACGGATGAACCACGAGGTCGCACATCGAACACTTTATTGTGGTTTTCGTTTTGATCGCTTCGCTTGTCCCCGCGCACACACAGCACGCCGTGTTATCACCGATCGAATGAAATGGATCCAGAAGAATTTGCGACATTGGAGAACGAATTGGAGATCCGCCAAGAACTGGCGAATTACTCCTTGGCGTCCCTGGCCATCCGAGTGACTTCAAGTGGCTTGCGGTGCCATCAAAGTTTGCGAGACCAAACATTTTCTTCACTCGCGCCGGAGCTGCTTCAATCGCTCGCATGACTGTCTGCGTGCTCAAAGGTTTGTATCCCATTGGAGCCACTGTGGGTTCTAGTGTGATTGCAGCTGACCCAATCTCTCGTTTCGGTTTCGACTCGCGACGTCCTTCGGGGGCAGATGCATTGGCTCGCTCGAGAGCGGCACGCTGTTCAGCCTCGCGCTTCTCCTTCTTTTGCTGGCGTTTGACCTCTCGAATCGCCCCCATGAATGAATTTGCCTCGTCTAACTTCGCTTTTCGCTCCGTGTGCGCCTTAGTATCTTCGTCTATCCTCTTTGCTACCTTTTCAATCAGATTCTTCACGTTGTGCTTGTTTGCTTGTGAGTTCCACAAGAGTTCGTATTGATGTGCTAAAATTTCGCCTTCCACTTCGTCTGCTGGTGCACACGCCAAGAGCACAGGATCGGCTGAAAATGCGTTTTCGAGCTTGGCTAATTCGTCTCGAGCGACGCTGACCTTATAAGGAACTTTTCTAGGTTTGCTGGTACTTGGCATTCCAGGAAGTAGAATTTCCTCGTTCACCCCTCTCTTTAAGCAGTTTACGCTGGACCCGGATTTACCGCATTTGTGTGCTAACGTTTTGAGCTTTGCGCAAACGTCACACGCATAATTGGCGGTACCATCTTTTTCTGACGACTTTTGCTTCGAACTGGTACTCGGCAAGCCCTTGTTGCTCTCTTCGCTCCAGTCGGGCAGAGTAAACTGTCGATCAAGCAGCAACTGCGTGTGCGTCGGAATCGCTTCGATAGTGCTCAGTAACCCAATGTGACGAAGTTCTCCTTCTGAGCCGAACGCCCGTCTACATTCCTGCACCGTGCGCTCGCGAGTATCTTCGTCTTCTTCAGTCTCCTCACCAAATTGCTCTTCACCGATGGTCACAGTCGTTGTCGCCGACGACGGCAACGCATCAACGAACTCCTCACACTTTGGTGC
>Ga0222715_10002870_pt1 | contig 15555 bp, 14 predicted proteins | sample C33_9DmetaG_FD_165056 | JGI IMG/M metagenome (GOLD analysis project Ga0222715, IMG submission 165056) | Estuarine water microbial communities from San Francisco Bay, California, United States - C33_9D | ecosystem: Environmental > Aquatic > Marine > Unclassified | place: USA: California...
AACACTGGCAATTGGAGCTGATTGGTGGCCAACAAAATATACTCGCCTAGGGGTAAACTATTTTGATGCTGATGCTGATAATGGCACGGCTGAAAATGCAAGCGGACTAGTCGCCCGTTTGCAGTTTGATTTTTAATATAACTGGAAACTAATACAATGCTAAAAAAATCTTTATTATTATCTTTGATGACCTTCGGACTTACCGCTTGTGGAGGTGGAGACATAAAGCCCGACTCAATAAAATCAGAAGTGCCTGCTTCTACTGAATCTAGAGACCAAATAAAAATCGTAGGGTCTTCAACGGTTTACCCCTTTGCTACAACTGTTGCAGAAAACTTTGGGCGGTCTACATCATTTAAAACGCCAATAGTAGAAAGCACAGGATCAGGAGGCGGGCTGAAACTTTTTTGCTCTGGCTTAGGTGACAATCACCCTGATATTACCAATGCATCTCGGCGGATTAAGGCATCAGAAGTGGAGCGTTGCGCTGAAAATGGAATTTTCGACATAGTCGAGGTTAAAGTAGGTTACGACGGTATCGTCATGGCAAACTCTCGTAAGTCAAACCAGATGAACCTAAGCCTTAAGGATGTATTTTTAGCTTTAGCTAAGGATGTTCCTGACGGCAGCGGCGGCCTAAAGCCCAATAGTTATAAAACCTGGAATGATGTAAACCCTGCTTTATCAACTAACAAAATTGAAGTTATGGGCCCCCCTCCAACATCAGGAACGCGAGACGCCTTTGTTGAGCTTGCCATGGAAGGAGGCTGTAAGACCTTTGACTGGATTAAAGCATTAAAAAAGACAGATAAAAAAGCTTATAAGTCTCTATGCCATACAATTCGTGAGGACGAGCATTTCATAGAAGCAGGTGAGAATGATAACTTAATCGTACAAAAACTTAATGCAAACCCTAATGCCTTGGGTATTTTTGGGTTTAGTTTTTTGGAGCAAAATGCTGATAGTGTTCAGGGCAGCACAATAGATGCTATGCCGCCTACTTTTGAAAATATTGCCGAGGGATCATACCCTGTATCTCGGTCCCTCTATTTTTATGTTAAAAAAGATAATGTGAATAAAATTCCAGGAATATATGAATATTTAGCTGAGTTTATGAGCGATCGAGCAAGTGGACCAGATGGGTACTTGGCGGAAAAAGGGCTTATACCAATGAACTTAGACGAACATTCAGAATGGAAGGCTAGCGTACTTGGCTTAGAGCCTCTTATGTTGAATTAGTGAGGCCCCAAATTCAAAATGAATTACGGCGAAGGAATCGCCGTAATCAAATTAAAGAGTTTGTTATTCAGGGTGTCCTGATTGCAAGCTCTTTTGTTGCTATATTAACTACGATTGGAATTGTGGCATCTTTAGTTTTTGAGGCCTTCCGATTTTTTGAAAAAATCCCGTTAACAGAGTTTTTATTTAGCCTTGAGTGGAGTCCTCAAACAGCGATACGCGCGGATCAAGTCGGGGCGAGTGGAAAATTTGGTGTTATTCCTCTTCTTACAGGAACACTCTTAATTAGTTTTATTGCGATGTTAGTCGCAACCCCACTAGGGCTCTTATCGGCTATATACTTGGCCGAGTTTGCTAAGGCTAAAACTAGAGATATTGTTAAGCCTTTACTTGAGTTGCTGGCGGGGATTCCAACAGTTGTATATGGTTTTTTTGCAGCTTTAGTTGTGGCGCCTATTATACGAGCTACCGGATCAGGCGCAGGCTTTGACATCTCCTCTGAAAGTGCATTGGCAGCGGGATTGGTTATGGGTGTGATGCTTATACCATTTATTTCATCTCTATCGGATGATGTTATAAATGCAGTTCCTCAAGCATTAAGGGACGCTTCTTTTGGAATGGGAGCAACACACGAGGAAACTGTAACAAAAGTGATTATACCTGCCGCAACACCAGGAATTATAGGTAGTCTGTTACTTGCTATATCTCGTGCAATTGGAGAGACTATGATTGTGGTTATGGCAGCTGGCTTGGCGGCTAATTTAACACTTAACCCGTTTGAGGCTGTAACAACAATGACGGTTCAGATTGTTACTTTGCTCACGGGAGACCAGGAGTTTGATAGTGCTAAAACTTTAGCAGCTTTCGCTATTGCATTATTTTTACTCATTCTCACCCTGGGCTTAAACATTATAGCCCTTCGTATTGTAGATAAATATAAGAAAAAATATGCCTAACTATATTCTCAGTACATCTAGACAGATGGCAAAGCGACATGCCCGTGAAAAGCGGTTTAAGTGGTATGGTAGAATAGCGATATTTATATCGATCGCTTTTTTAGTATTCATGTTTTCTGCTATAATATTCAGAGGAGCAAGCGCTTTTCAACAAACAAAAATTTCTCTCGATATAAATTTTTCAGAATCTATTCTAGACCCTTCATCATCCCGTGACCCCGACTTATTAAAAAGAGCAAACTATAAGCCCATAGTGGTGGAAAGTTTATTAAGTGTAATTCCTGAGGTAACTGAGCGGCGAGACAGAAACCGTCTATATAAATTACTTAGTACAGGAGCTGTCTTTGACCTTGGTGAAAAAGTTGCTGACGACCCTAGTATTTTGGGTAAAAGTAAAAAGGTCTGGTTATTGGCATCCTCCGAGGTTGACCTATTTATGAAGGGCAAGATAGATCCAAATGTTAGTGAGGATTTAAGGCGTTTAAAGGACAGGGATATAGAATGGATAGAAATACTAAAGTCAGAAGGAAGAATTAAAAAGAAGTTTAATAAAACTTTATTTACTAATGGAGATTCTAGGGAGCCAGAAATGGCGGGAATTTTAGGAGCTGCAATTGGTTCTTTTTTTAGCTTACTTGTTTGTTTCCTAATTGCTTTCCCTTTAGGTATTTTGACTGCGGTATATTTGGAGGAGTATGCAAAGAAAAATTTTATAACTGACTTTATAGAGGTTAATATTAACAACCTTGCAGCTGTTCCGTCAATTGTATTTGGACTCTTAGGCCTCTCAATCTTTTTAAATTTCTTTCACCTTCCTCGCTCTACGCCGCTCGTAGGAGGAATAGTCTTGGCTCTAATGACCTTACCAACAATTATTATAGCGTCGCGTTCTATTTTACGATCGATACCTCAAAGCATAAGAGATGCAGCATTGGGGTTAGGCGCGAGTAAAACACAAACTACATTTCATCATGTTGTTCCCTTAGCTATGCCTGGCATGTTAACAGGAACTATATTGGGTATGGCGAGAGCTTTAGGAGAAACTGCCCCACTACTAATGATTGGAATGGTAGCATTTATTGTAGACATACCTAAGGGGGTTACTGATGTCGCCACATCCTTACCTGTGCAAATTTTCTTGTGGGCGGATAGTCCCGAGAAGGGTTTTGTCGAGCGCACCTCAGCAGCTATAATGGTTTTGCTTGCTTTCTTGATACTAATGAACATATGTGCTGTATACTTACGTAAACGATTAGAAAGACGCTGGTGATATAGCTAATATGATTATTGAAACAAAGACATCACAGGCAATACAATCTAACACGCCCACAATAATGACCGCTAACAATGTTGATGTTTTCTATGGAAAAAAACAAGCTATCTGCAATGTAAGTTTGAATATCCCAGAAAATCAGATAACAGCTTTGATAGGGCCATCAGGTTGCGGAAAGTCAACCTTTTTACGCTGCTTCAATCGCATGAATGATACTATAAATATATGCCGCGTTAGCGGCGAAATAAAATTTTCAGGACAAAATATTTACGACCCAAAAGTGGATGTTGTGGCTCTTAGGTCTCGTATTGGGATGGTGTTTCAAAAAGCAAACCCTTTTCCTAAATCAATTTTTGAAAATGTAGCTTACGGTCCGCGCATTCATGGACTTGCAGAATCTAAAGACGAGCTGGAAAGCATTGTTATTCGATCACTAAAACGTGCCGGGTTATATGACGAAGTTTCTGATCGATTAAGTGAACCAGGTACTAGCCTTTCGGGCGGTCAACAACAGCGCCTATGTATTGCAAGAGCGATCGCAGTTGACCCGCAAGTCATTCTAATGGATGAGCCCTGCTCTGCTCTTGACCCAATAGCAACCGCAATCATTGAAGACCTGATGGAAACGATGAAAGAAAAATATACTATTGTTATTGTTACCCACTCTATGCAACAGGCTGCTAGAGTTTCACAGCAAACAGCTTTTTTTCATTTGGGCGAATTGGTAGAAAGCGGAGATACTCAGGCTATCTTTACAAACCCTATTCAAGAAAGAACTCAAAACTATATATCAGGACGGATTGGATAAATAATGATTGAAAACCATATTGTAGCATCTTTTGATAATGATATGAGTAAACTTGAATCTCTTTTTCAGGAGATGGGGGATATAGTTTTGGTGCAACTCAAAGATGCCACCCGGGCACTCCGAAAGGAAGATCGCGATCTTGCCAAAAAAGTTGTTAAGGGAGACAAGCAGCTTAATGAGCTCGAAAGAGACCTCAATGACCTAGCGATTAAAATTTTAGCCTTGCGGCAACCATTTGCTATAGACTTGCGTTATGTTCTTACAACGCTCAAGAGCGCTGGTCACTTAGAACGCATGGGCGACCTAACAAGGAATATGGCTCAGAGAACGAGGACAATTGCAAAAGCTGAAGCCGAAACTGGTCCAATTGAAACTTTAATTCGAATGAGTAAACTTGTTCAAGGCATGACGGAAACTATTTTGGAGGCTTATAAGTCCCGTGATGGTGAACTAGCAAAAAAGGTGCGCGCGCAGGACGAAAAAGTAGACATGGCTCATAATTCACTTTTTCGCGAACTCGTAACATATATGATGGAAGACGCCAGTAACATATCTGCATGTATGCATGTTTTATTTATTGCAAAAAATATTGAAAGAATGGGCGATAATATTGCCGATATTGCCAAAGAGATAATTTATATGACAACGGGTGACTGGCCTGAGGGCAAACGGGCTAAAAGTGATAAAACCAGTAAAATTATTTTTAGCTAGTAATTTTAGTAGCTTCACTAATACCTTTAAAACAATCAGTAATTAACCTTAATTAAGTTAGGGCAAAATTCTAACAGGATTTTAGAGAGCGTGAAATTATGCAACAAAGAGAATCACAAAAAGAACTGGTTAAAGAGTGGTACAGAGCTTTAGCAGCTAGCGATGCCGATGCAATGCTTGCTGTTCAGCAAGACGATGTTATTTATAATGTTCATGGAACAACCCCTGTTTCAGGTCGTTTTCAAGGAAAAGATATTCTAGTAAATGATATTTTTCCTAAAGTTATGGGAATGCTACAGATGGATACTTTCAAGTTTTGTACAAAATTAAAAATTGTATGCGCTGACGAACACAGAGTTGTGACAATTATGCAAGCCGATGGCTACGCATTAAACGGAGTGCGCTATAATCAAACTTATTGTCATATGTTTGGGTTTAAAGACGGACTAATAGCAGAGGTATGGGAATTTTTTGATTCAGTGCTAGCTGAAGCAGCTTTAAATAATAACCCATTAACCAAACCCAGTGAAGCGCCTGCTATAGCGTTTGATTTTTGATGGCCTAAAAACTATTATCTTTTATAGACTCCATCGCCACAAATGTAGATGTGCTTGATACATTCGGAAGAGATGAAATCACCTCACCTAAAATATACCTGTAAGCCTGTATATCTTTTGTTCTTGTTTTTAATAGGTAGTCAAAAGAACTAGCTATCATGTGGCACTGTTCAATTTCTGGTATTTCGACAACAGCACTATTAAATTCATTAAGAGCTTTTTCTCTTGTGTCTGAAAGCTTAACTTCAGTAAAAGCAATATGCTGTTTTTCAAGTTTTTTTGGATTAAGAACTGCTCGAAATCCTAAAATATATTTTTCTTCTTGTAGTCTTTTTAATCTAACCTGGACTGGTGTTTTAGACGCCCCTATGCGTCTTGCGATATCTGCCACAGACAGCCGACCATTTTTTGAAAGATGTTTTATAATCGCTTTATCAAGTCGGTCTATTTTATTTTTTTTATTCATAATTTTATTCATAAGTTCTTTTATTTAATAATATTAAATTAAATTAGTATCTAATAGTTCATTTTAAAGTCTAAACGTCTTTCAACAAAATGCTACTAAAACCTTAGATTTAATCAGTTAGGCCCAATATGGATGATTTATTGGTATTGAGAAAAAAGATTTTAATTCTTTCAAGAACTGATGAGGCCTATGTAATAAATCAATTACGGAAGAGATTTTTAATAAATAAAACGCTGAGAAAAAAAGCTAAATCACGTGCCTATGAACTAGTTAGTTATTTGAGAACAGATGGAAAAATAGGATTGATGGAAATTCTATTGAGCGAATATGGTTTATCAAATGATGAGGGACTGGCCCTTATGTGTTTGGCTGAAGCGTTGCTTCGAATTCCTGATAAGGCGACAGTTGACGACCTCATAAGTGATAAAGTAGCACCATCTGATTGGGAAAGACATCTCTGGAAATCTAACTCATTAGCGCTAAATGCTTCTTCATTTGCTTTAATGCTTTCGGGGAAAATTTTAAATGAAAAAAAATCATCAAGTTTAGTAGATTTATTAAGTGCTGCCGTCAGTCGATTAGGCGAGCCAGTAATCCGAGTTGCTATATCGCGGGCTATGAAATTAATGGGAAAGCAATTTGTTCTTGGCGAAAGCATTGATAAAGCCATTAGTAGTTCAAAATCTAACCAGAAAAAAGGAACTTTATATTCATTTGATATGCTTGGCGAAGCAGCCATAACCGAAGAGGACGCTGAAAAGTACTTTAATAGTTATAAAGCAGCCATAGAAAGATTAGGCTTAGAAGCTCACAATGATGACATTCTTTTAAATCCTGGAATTTCACTAAAGCTTTCTGCACTTCACTCACGTTATGAAGTTCGCAAGTCAAAAAGAGTAATGACCGAGCTTGTGGAGAGAGCATTAGCATTAATAGTAATGGCTAGGGAATTAAATATAGCTGTTACTATTGATGCTGAAGAGGCCGATAGATTAGAGCTTTCATTAGATGTAATTGAGGCACTAATAGGCGATCCAAAGTTATCCAGATGGGATGGCTTGGGTGTAGTTGTGCAATCCTATAATAAATCTGCATCGGCGGTAATTGACTGGCTCTCAGCTTTATCATGTAAGTACAATAGAAAAATAATGGTAAGACTAGTGAAGGGAGCTTATTGGGACACAGAAATTAAAACAGCGCAAGTTAACGGAACTAGTTATTATCCTGTATTTACAACTAAGGCCGCAACAGACGTATCCTACATATGCTGCGCCAAACAATTGCTCGATGATGGACAACACTTATTTCCACAATTTGCAACGCATAACGCGCACACAATGGCGAGTGTTTTAGAGTTATGTGAAAATAGAAAATCCTTTGAATTTCAAAGGTTGCACGGGATGGGCGCCGCCCTTCACAAAAAAGTCATGACAACAAATCAAACATCATGCAGGGTTTATGCACCGGTAGGTAAGCATGAAGATTTGTTAGCATACCTTGTTCGAAGACTTTTAGAAAATGGAGCGAACTCTTCTTTTGTTAATCAGGTCTTAGATAAGAACAACCTAATCGATGATATTATAAGAGACCCTTTTGACCAACTAGACGGTTTAGAAGGCTTGTCACCAAGCATACAGCTACCTGTAAATATATATTCACCAAATAGGAAGAATGCAAAAGGGTGGAACCTAAATGATTTTACTGACCTTTTCATAATTGATAATGAAAGAGCTCCATTTAAAGCAATTGAGTGGAATGTTAGTTCTTTTATAGATGGGACGGTTAAGGGTAAAAATATATATAATATATATAATCCCTCTAATCCAAGTGAGCGAGTGGGAAGTGCTGCAGAAGCATCAATGGAAGATGTAAACTTAGCTATAAAGAATGCTAAATCATGGCAAAATATTCCAGCGGAAGAAAGGTCAAATATTTTAAATAAAGCTGCTGATCTTTATGAAAAAAATGCAGGCCAAATAATTGCTATATTAACCCGTGAGGCGGGAAAAGTTATTTTAGATGCTGTAGCAGAATTACGGGAAGCGGTAGATTTTCTACGTTATTATGCTTCAGAGTGTGTGAGAATAAACCAAAAGGAAACGAGGGTAGCAAGGGGTATAATAACATGTATTTCCCCCTGGAATTTTCCTTTAGCGATTTTTACAGGACAAATTTCTGGGGCCCTTTCTGCTGGCAACGCTGTTCTTGCTAAACCAGCAGAACAAACGCCTATAATTGCACATTTTGCAGTTAATTTATTGTATGAAGCAGGTGTGCCAAAAAGCACACTTCAGCTTTTGCTAGGCAGAGGAGAAACTGTCGGAAAAAAATTAGTCTCTAATGTAAACATAGCAGGCGTATGCTTTACGGGATCAACTTCGACGGCTCATTCAATAAATAAAAACATAGCTAATTGCCTTTCACCGGATGCTCCTTTGATTGCTGAAACCGGCGGCATTAATGCGATGATTATAGATTCAACTGCACTTTTAGAGCACGCGGTAAAAGATGTCATTACCTCAGCGTTTTATAGTGCAGGGCAGAGGTGCTCTGCACTTAGAGTTTTGTATGTGCAAGAAGATATAGAACAGAAATTTACACATATGCTAAAGGCAGCAATTAAAGAGCAATTACTTGGATGCCCTTGGGAAATTGAAACCGATATAGGTCCAATTATAGATAAAAAATCCTATGATGCTATTTCTCGGTATGTTCAAGCCGCAAAAAAAGACGGACGCTTAATTTTTTCACATGAGGCCCCATCTTCTGGTTATTTCATAGGCCCAAAGATAATTTCTGTAACGGGTATTAAGGACTTAAAGTCAGAAATATTTGGACCTGTTTTGCATATTGCAAGTTTTAGACCGGAGCAAATTCCTTCAATTATAGAGGATATAAATGCCGCAGGGTATGGGCTAACTTTCGGTTTGCATACTAGGCTTGATAAGAGAGTAGAATTCATTTCAAATAGTGTGAAAGTAGGAAATATATATATAAATAGAAATCAGACTGGAGCAGTTGTTGAATCCCAGCCTTTTGGCGGCGAGGGCCTATCAGGAACTGGACCAAAAGCGGGAGGGCCGCGATACGTTAAGCGGTTTACTACTTCAGAGAACTCTTCAGTAAAGCAACACCCGAGAAAGAATATGGTTGCCTGTATTAGAGAAATGAATGGGCCAACGGGAGAGTCTAATAAGACTTATGATTACCCTAGAGGCAAAATTCTTTGTTTGGGGCCTGAGCCAATTGACGTTAAAAAACAAATTAGAATTGCTCAGCTGAATGGATGTGAGACTATCTTAAGAAAAAGTTATTTGGAAAATGATGAAAGTTTTTCATACCTTGAGACATTAATTGACATACAAGCAGTTGCCTTTTGGGGAAAGAGTAGAGATTTAAAAAAAATTCGTATCGCTTTATCAAAAAGAAAAGGCCCCATTATTCCTTTAATGTTAGAAACAGATATGAGTGATCATTGCATCATTGAAAGGCACGTATGCGTTGATACCACTGCAGCTGGCGGTAACGTTACTCTGTTATCAGCAGGGTAGCTTTTTAAGAAGATGGAATAAATATTATTCCTGGACTATTTAAAGTTCATGGTTATCATGTGGTTAGTTTGGTATTAAAATTTCTGAACAGATACGTTTCCACGATAAAAAACAAGACTCGCAAATATTAGTTAGGTGGCCAAGTACGTATCAATCAAGAAGGCTCTCTATTAAAAAATGAATCAGAAACACTTTAAATTTATAGATTTATTCGCTGGGATCGGCGGCTTAAGAATGCCATTTTCGGATCAAGGAGAATGTGTTTTTACCTCTGAAATAGATAAATATGCGAGAAAAACCTATCTTGCAAATTATCGAGATGATAAATTTCCAATAAATCAAGATATTACTAAAATAGACCCTGAGGATGTACCAAACCATGATTTATTGCTGGCCGGTTTTCCTTGCCAGCCATTCTCTAAAGCCGGTAAAAGGCAGGGCTTTGAGGATACTGAGGCGCGGGGTACTTTATTCTTTAATATTGTTGATATTTTACGCTCAAAACGCCCTGCGATGTTTCTACTCGAGAATGTTGCGACTCTAAGAACGCAGAACAAGGGACAAATTTTTGAAAGATTACTTGATGAGCTTGGCCATAAAAATCGAACATTATTCGACGCCAGAAATGATATAGATTATGAGGTTGTATCCGTAACTTTAAACTCTCGGCAGTTTAATGTACCGCAGAACAGGCGACGTCTTTTCTTGTTAGGGTTGTCACGAGATGTTTATCCTGAAGATATAAGAGTGCAAATTAAAAGCTTAATTAAAGGGTTGGAGAAATATGAGCACGTTAGAACAAAGCTTTCCGATGTGTTAATGGACCACCCTTACACTGGAGAGCTTTCCGACTATGTGATCTCTAAAAGACTTTGGAGTAGCCATAAGCGAAGAAAGAAAGAAAATATAAAAAATGGCAAGGGGTTTGGATATAGTGTCGTTACAAAAGCAAGCGCTTATACCCGCACAATGAGTGCTAGATACTATAAAGATGGCAGTGAAATACTAGTAGGTATTGAGGGCGCACACAAAAACAGATGTCCAAGAATGCTGTTCCCTAGGGAAGTTGCGCGACTACAGGGGTTTCCTGACAGTTATATAATAAATAAAGTTTCTAGGACGCAGATTTACAAACAGTTTGGAAATTCTGTTTGTGTTCCCATTATTAAAGAAATATCTAATATAATTATTCCGTATCTATAAATACTGTTAATAATCAGTAACTTAATACAAATTTAAAGCATTGTAATTGGAAAAAAATTCCCGTATATTACAAATATGTGTATTAATATGTAATATATGTATATTTTATGATTGACATTCACTCATATGAATATATATTATATATAATAATATAGTTCAATTTATTATTCATATAGCTTGTTATTATATTTTTTACAATTGAAAGGGAGGCATTAAATTGGTAGTATAATGTATTTTTGCTCAAGGAATTTATTACATATATGGTATATGTAATAAGAATGAACCGACAGTGGGGGTTTCCCGTTTCCTCGACACAACAGGTTCTAGCATGTGGACCCTGACCCCCAGTTATTTTTTTGGTTCTCTAACTGGGGGTCAATCTCGTGAAGTCTCCCTTAGAGCCGCAGTGCAAAAATATTACTTTTTTGGAGTTAGATAGATGAGTGAAAAAAGAGAAAGATTTAAATCGTTGGCCGAGAAAAGGGTTGAACGAGTTTTAAAGCAAATTCGTTTGATTGGTAATCTCGCAAACAGGAACCATTACGATTACACTCCTGAAGATGTTAGTAAAATTATAAGTGCGATCGAACAAGAGTTCAAAGCAACAAAAGCCAGGTTTAACTCATCGCGTGAAAAAAAATCATTTAAATTATAGGAATTGTTATGTGGCAGAACTCATTAAATAAGGGTGAAGGAAGAAATAATGTTGAGGTCTTAAATTATTTTCAGACTGATAACGGATGGAAAAGCCGAAAATATATAGAAGGATATAGAGAAAATTTTGAAGAAGTAAAAATTCAAGAGATGCCAAAACATCGCATAAAAGAAATGGGTGATAAAATTAATAAATTCAAAGAGCTTGCTGAGAAAAGAATAGAGAATGCTTTAAAACAGATTCAATTAATAGGAAATTTATCAAATAAATATTCTTATGATTACTCTGAGGAAGACGTTAATAAGATTTTGTACGCTATCGACAGTGAAATTATGATTTTAAAAGCTAAGTTCAAACCCTCTCCTGAAAACAAATCATTTAAGTTATAGGATAGGACTATGGAAACAACAGAAATACCTTGGGTATGGCCCAACCAAACAGCAATCCCCTCAAATGGAGATCTTAGCGAAGCAGTTTTTGATGGCGAGGTGACTAGTTTGCATGAGGCAGTCGTGCGAGAGGCAATACAAAATAGTTTGGATGCTCGTGACAGTGATATATATAATGATGTAAATGTTTATTTTGATTTTTTTAATGAAGAAATAAACAATAACCACAGAATGTATTTAGGTGAGCTTATAAAATTAAGAAAAAAAGCTGATCACAGGGTATCTCCACTTTGGGATGAAGGAAAAATAAACTGGCTAACAATACAAGATACCCATACAACAGGTTTAGAGGGAAACACATTATTACGGAATAACTTCAAAGGGGAGGAAGCATACTGGAATTATTGGCTTAATTGGAAAATATCAAACAAAGGGAAGGGAAAGGGTGGTGGTAGAGGAATAGGGAGAGCTTCTTTCCTTATGGCATCAGATATAGATACGATTTTAGGTTTTACGAGAAGGAAATCAGATTCTAAAAAGATCGGATGCGGTACATCTATTTTCAAGCCAAAAACATATATTTTAGACGGTAAACAATTAAATAAAACCCAGCAAGCCTTCCTAGTGGCCAGAGAAAGTGATGAGGAAAGGAGTGTTTTTGAATTAATAAATGATGAGAAGTTTCTGTCTAAGTGGGAAGAAACGTTTAAATTCACGAAACATTATACTGATAAGAAAAATACAGGCCTAGCCATAACAATACCTTACCCAGATGAGAGATTAACTGACGTCTCTGTTATTGCAGCTGTAATTGAGCATTATACTCCTGTTATTTTAAATGGAATCTTAAATGTTGAAGTAGATACAAATATAATAAACTCACATACAATTAATACTCACGTAAGGAATAAAAAAGTAGTAGAAAAAATCAAAAGTGTTGAAATACAGGAAGGCCTGGTTCGATATATAGATTTAGTAAAAAGTTTAGTATCGGAAGAAAAATTTAAGAAAATAAAACTGAAATCTGGAAACATTAAAAAAGCAAAAGATGAATTAGATGAAATAAAAAAAGAATATATTAAGGCACTATCCGACAAGCTTAAAAGTAATAAAAAGGTTTGTTTGGAAATTGAGTTCCCATTAGTAAAAGATGGAGACAATAAAAACGTTTCAATAAAACTCGTCGCCCAGCAAACTCCAGCTGATTTAAAACCAATAGATAGATTTTTTAGGCGGGGTATGTCCTTGACAGATATAAGGACAAGAGAGCGCAATAATATAGATATGGTAATTAATGTTGATGATCAGGATTTATCTGATTATTTAAATCTTTATGAAGGTGCTTCACACACAGGGTTTGATTCAAGTAATAAGGTTAAGAACAAAGTACGCGAAAGTGGATACAAGGATCATGAAGTAAAAAAGTTTGTAGCGCATTTGAGTGATATTATTAGAAATTTTTTATTACCAGATCAAACCAAAAAAAACCTAGAGGTTTTTAAAAATATTTTTTCTGTACAGTCAATTGAAGAAGTCACAAAGAGAAAACGAAGGAAAGGGAAAAAACCTTTAGGACCTGAGGGTAAAGTCATAGTTCCGCCCATCTATAAAAAACCAAAAACAATAAAATGGAAAACATTAAAAGATGGTTTTGAAGTATTACAAGACGTTAATTCTGCACGTGAAAGTTGGCCAAGAAACATATCGTTCAAAGTGCAGTACGTTTCTTCTGGAACCTCATCTTGGAGTAAATATGATTTTGAAATCGAAAAGTTAGATTTAAAATATGAGGGGTGCCAGGTTACTGTAGAAGACAACGAGGTTAAGGCTATTGATTGCACAGAAGATTTTAAAATTAGTTTGTGTGGTTTTGACCCCAATAGGGAGCTGGAATTAATTAAAATCAGAAATAACAAAGTGGGTAATCGAGATGAGTAGAGAATCTATTTACTTAACTGGCCGCACAAATATTAAAAACTCAGCGTATTTTTTGGATCTTAAAATTAAAGATTCTGCATCTTTTTTGGTTTTGGGTATAAACGATAAAGAACTATTTAAGAATTACCCTGAATCAAGTAAAATTTTTATATATATTAGTGACAAAAATAACTTTTATTGCGCTGATTATGGTAAAATTGGGAAGTATTTCTCTACAAAGAAAATAAATAGCAATCTATCAGAAAATGCCACTTATTGTCTTAAGATAATATCTGACGAAGACCCCAATAGGTTTAAAGTTCTTGCATCATCTACATACAAAACCATCAAAGGCTCAAAACAAAATACAAAAGGTATTCTTTTTTTTACTCAAGACGATATTGGTCAACTGGTATGGAAGCTTATTACTAGTGAGCATGAGTTTCCGTCGCTCTGCTTAAATAAGAAATTAATTAATGCTGATAAATGGGCACAAAAAGAAATTTTTATAAGTACTGTTTATCCTACAGTTATAGAAAAGGTTTGGATTTTTATATTTAAAAAAGAACTAAAAGAAAGAGAATGGGTAATAAAATGGAAAGAATTTTCACAAGCATACATAAATGATGACCCGCCTTTTGAAGATGATGTTGATGCCCAGGAGGATTGGATAAATAGATTAGTTGAAAACATTAGCAACAAAAATAAGTTTTTTGATGAATTAGAAAAATATTTAGAAAGTAATGACCGATGAATAGTTATGATGGTTTATTTAAATTCACAGAAGATGGCATGCAAAAGCTTGTCTCTGTTATGACAGGTGAAGAGAATGAAGATAGTCTAAATGATAAAAGTAACCAATACTGCATTAAAATAGAAGGTACAAATAGTTATGAGCCCAAAACCCATAAAAGTAAGAAAGGGTTTGTGCTTGACATATTTAAGGCATTTGGGGGTGAGGTTAAGGAAGATATTTTTCAAGATAAAGGTCTTTGGGCCTGGTTATCTTTTGTTTTACGTGATTATTTCTACAAAAAAGATGTAAATGGAAAGTTTAATGTTCCGGAATCACTTAATTCGAGAGCGACATATATACCGGATAATGATTATACCCTTAAACGACGACATAGGATACTGACACCCGCTTTCTTTTATTGGAAATACGGAGACCTAGCTGATTTAATTTGTTCCACTACTAAACCTAGAGAGGATGGAGAAATATTTTCTGGCGGAGAAGTTTTAAACAACATAACATCTCAACAGGAGATGGATACTCCAGTTTTCACTCATATTGCAAGGAGACTATATTATAATGAGCATACAGGTTACATTAAATATGGAGCAGCTTCAGGGGCCGGAGCAGCAAGGCGTTTATCGACTATTAGGAGACAGCTGGAACACACTTGGGACTTACATGGAATACCACAAAAAAATTTATGGGATATGCTACCAAAAGAATTTGATAAATATAAAAAAGACACTCCAAATGATTTTGATTGGGATAAAGAATACAGTATTTTAATTTCTCAAAAAATCTGTAGTCACTAGCTAATAGAGTCTTTGAATAATCCGAAAAGTCCTGCGCCAAAATTAGTAATGCGTCGTTTGCTATTTTGTTTTAAGTTGTTGAACATGACTATAGAGTTATGAACGGTTGATCTTTCTAATTCTTTAAATGCCATTTCCCAACCCTCAAAAGCTCTTTCACTAATTTCGTTTTCATAAAGAATTTCTACATTAGTATGTCGAGGGTCTATTTTTATTTTTTCGTATAAGGAGCGTACAGCATTTTCTTCTCCTTCAATAATTTGTAAAAAACTATTACCATCA
>Ga0222715_10002872_pt1 | contig 15551 bp, 21 predicted proteins | sample C33_9DmetaG_FD_165056 | JGI IMG/M metagenome (GOLD analysis project Ga0222715, IMG submission 165056) | Estuarine water microbial communities from San Francisco Bay, California, United States - C33_9D | ecosystem: Environmental > Aquatic > Marine > Unclassified | place: USA: California...
TGTATCTGGGGCAGGAGCAGCAGCACCTCCAGTGCCACCAGTAGGTGTTGATGATGGTCCAGGACCACCAGTTTCACCACCAGATTCTCCCCCACTCATCAGTGCACTGCCTAGGAGAACTGTACCCCCAATGGCAAGAGCACCACCAACCAATCCCCTGCCACGCATCTTCATGACACCAGCTTTGGTTGCCATGACGACTGCCTTACCTGCTTTAGCAGCAAGACCTAGTGCTTTAGGAATTAGTCTCAGACCTCTGAACAATCCTCTGATATCCTTGATAATCTTCAGAGGATTCTTTAACCATCTAACGGTAAAGAATAGTGAAAATGCACCAACTAAAAATTGTAAGAATCCTTTAAGTCGATCAAAGAAATTGGAATCACTTGCAAACATGTTGGTGAATCCTTCTAGTGCTTGGAATACACCAAACTCAACTATCTTATAGAGTACCTTTAGAACATCTACAAGTGCAACCAGTAATCTAGCAAGTGTCTTTGCATTTTCCAGGTTAGACAACCACTTCAATGCAACAAAGGTCAGAAGTGTTTTGATGAACTTACCAAATGCTTTTCTAAATCCAATTGCTTCTGGAAATGTATCATCCTCTTCTGTACTTGAAGATGATTTTGCTTTTGCTTCTAAAGCATCTTCCTTTGCACCTAGTCTTGCTCTAGATGCTCTAATCCTTGCTTCTCTAGCAAGTCTTCTCTTCTCTGCTGCTTCCTGCTTCTTCCTTTCTCTATCCTCTTTCTGTATACCCTGAATAGATTTGGATACTAGTCTAGCATTTACAATGCTTGCTCTGGTGGAGTCATCAATACTCTTTTTGATTGAAGATAGAATTGCTCCTTGAGAATTTAATGCCAGACCAATTCTGTTAGCAGTCAAAACTAATTTTCTTTCAGTCTCTCCTCCACCACCCTTTGTCTGGTATTTTTTTCCAGCAATAGTAGCACCAGTCTTGGCAGCACCAGGATTTACAAACTTATAGTAATTGACTTTTGCCATCTATTATCGACCGAATGTAGAAAGTGGTGAAGGGGCCGCAGCACCCATTCCACTCGATGCGGAAGCAGACATGGGGGTTGGGATAGGAATAACAACTCTCTGCACCGCAGTGACCTCTAAGGCAGATCGAGTGATGCCAGGATCTAGTACACTTCTGTTATTTATCATGGGAGCACCAGGGTTCCTTGCTGCTGAGAATGCTCTGGCAGCTGCGAGACCACCAAGATTCATTCTCTGTTCTGATGATCCATCAAGATTCTTGTGTGCATTATCCTCACCATCATGGAGAACCCTCTTAGGTAGTCCAGATAGTCCACCCTTATTAAATCTCTTAACAATTCCACCAAGATTCATTCTCTGTTTGATCATCTCACGAATCTTGTCTCCACCACTACCCATGGAGTCACCCTTATAGAGTTTGAGGAGGTCCCATCTTGCACCATCACCTCCCCACATAGTAGGACCATAATTATCAGGACTCCTCTTTGCACCTGCCATCGGTGGTTTATGAAGAGACAACCTACCATCTTTACCCGATGCTGCTTCAGCATGAGTCATCACATTTTTTACATTAATATCTGCCTTTGTCCACCCCCATGTCTTAGCAAGAGCTGCTACCTCCTCTGCCATTGACGCATATTGAGATGGGTTTGCCCAATCGTAAGAACTAGATGGTCCTGCCATTGCAGCAACAGCAATACCTACACCTCTGCTATTTCTATATGCTGTATGTGCTCTACCTCTATTTGAATATGGTGCTTTTCTGTGAACCTTTCCATCACCAGTAACGACTGAATGATATGTACCATATGTACTAGTTTTTTCTCCAGCAGTCCAGTGTAGATAAATTTCACCCTTCGATCCTGCTTGAGTTGCACTAATATCTCCACCAGAGGCGCCTGGTGCCTGTGGTGTCTTTGCTGCTAGAAACTTGTCAACAACTGCCTGATTCTGACCTCCAGAAATATCAACCAGAGTACCACCCATCATCTTGCCAGTGTTTGTTCCAGGAACACCTACAAATGTTCCACCAGAATAGAAACGGACTCCCTCATCTGTTCTTTCAGCAAAAGTATTCTCATCAATTCTATATTGATCACCAACTCTCATTCCATAGTTCTTGCTGGGATCAAATGTTGCCTTGAGTTCTTCTTCTCTTGTTCCCAACCCAAGTCCTTGACGAATAGCATCTGGTGCATTTCTAACATCAGGGATCAAACTTGTGATATTCTGCCACCATCCATTAAATACACCCTGCAGCAACTGTTTAATTGGTGCAACTGTTGCATCAAAGAACTGAGTCAGACTATTCTTTACCTCACCCGCAGATGTAATTACTGTATTGACAGAAGCATTCTCTGACAGGTTTATAAACCCTTTACCAAAAACACCTGATGCTTTTTGAATTTCTTGCTCAAAAACATTTGCAAGTATTCTGCCACCAGGCATCACATCTAGAATGCTGGAGAGTGCTCCAACAAAATAACTTCCAGATTTGGATCTAGGATCGTATGCGTCCATGTTAGCAGGACGACCACCAAATGATCCACCTGACTGAGCACCAGGAAGAGTCGAACCAAACTTCTTGATTCCCTCCATGATTGGACCAAGACCCAATCCATTAACAAGTTTTGTTTCCTTTTCTTGTATTCCAGGGACAAGAGTACGAAGTAGATTATAGGTATCGATTCCAAGTGAAACAAATGGTCCCCACTGTCCACCAGGAACTAGGCCAACAAGATCGAATGCAGCAGATGTGAATTCTAGTAGTGCTCCAATAGGATCACCATTTTTTAGTGCTTCATATGCAAAGTATAGATTGGCAATACCACCTAGAATTGGGATTGCTTTTGATCCCAACTTCTTCATCAGTCCACCACTACCTTCACCACCAAGTTTGCTCAGTATCTTGGCACCTTCTGGTCCAAGAACATCCATTAGTTGTTTCTTGATGCTGCCCTTTAGAGCACTCAATTTATTCAACAGTGGTTTGACGAAACCGATAGCAGGTTCCATAAGTTTTTTCATGGCAGCATCTTTGATGCCATTGAGACCCTTGCCCATCTCAACTAGACCAGTTCTAAAATTAGATCCTAGTTTTCTTACACCGTTGAGTGCATTCTGACTACCCTCAACAATTCCCTTACCTAATTTTCCTCCACGATCAATAACAAATTCACCAGCACCACGAAGAGCACCACCTGCTTTTTGTCTGAGTTTCTCAATCCAACCTGGCTTTCCTGATCCAGTTGGAGGTTTCTTTCCAGGTAGATCTGGACCACCAGTTTCTTTTGGTGCTGCAATACCACCAATTGATCTGATGATATTCCAAATGAATGCCAATGTACCAACAGGATTCAAAAGGAATCCGAGAGATGCTATGGGCGCAGCTGCACTAAAGAAATCTCCAAATCCACTCATCATAGATCCAAGATCACCTGTCTTGAATCCATTGATCACCTTGACTAGTCCACCACCAGCAGTTCCAATACCCTCTACGATCCAGGTTGTCCATCCAATTAGGAACTTACCTAGTGGTTTTAATACTAATCTGTAAAAATTATTGAATGCATCAGCAAACCTCTTTGCATTGTTGGGGTTGCTCAACCATTTAAAGGCGGCACCAGCAACAAAAGCAAACAATACTTTGCCAGCAATTGCTCTGAAGAATGAGAAGATTCCAGATAGAACTCCTAGTCCCGATCCTTCCTCATCCTTCTCCTTTCCTTTCTTATCGACTACCTTTTTTGCTGCCTGTTCTTTGTTTTGTTTCTGGAGATTCGTTGCAGCTAGTTGTGGTCTCTTCTTTTGTTTGTTTAATCTTGAAAGAGCAGTTCTTCTCTTCTCAAGATCTGCATACAAACTCCCTTGAATTTTTTGATCAACATTTCTTCTCCTCTGAAGAGATGTTGCGATGGCAGATAGAATTTTTGTGTTGGAGGATATCTGCTTGCCAACAGAATTGAATGCCTTAACTACAGGCGCAACACCTGATCCTCCAACATCCTTGTACTCTGATACTTTGGGTACTAAACTAGATTTTGGTTTTGCTAGTACGTCTGCCATTTATTCGATATCAAGTTTTGATCCTCGACCACTACGTTGTTTTTGCATCTCTCGTTCTTGCTCAAGATGCTGTGTTAGCATGACGATGTACAGATCCCTTTCCCAAGGTATCATATTATCTATCTCAGTTAGACTCCATTTGTGATGTTGCACCATTGCAAAATTCGTTCGGAAATAATTTTCCAAAGAATTATACAACATGCTTATCCGAAAAAAGATGCAAGACCCTCAATCGTTACTTCACTCTTCTTCTTGGTGTTTGGATTCGTAACCTCAGTTGTGTATGACAACTTGGGCATAGTCTCAAAGAAACCTTGAATCTTTAAGAACTGTTCGTTCGTCAGACTCTCAAGAAACTCATTCATTTCTTTCTTTGAGCAATCAGTTGATTCCCAAACCTCTTCACCTTGGAAAATCTGAGAGATGCAACTAGCAGCAATAGAGAATACTTGCTCGATTGTATCTGACTGAGTTCCTTCACCAGAGATATTTTCTTTAACAAAGGTATCAAGACTAGGATACTTCATCACAACACCAGTGTTGCTGTCAAGCATAATCTTAGTGTTGTGCCCTTCTGGTTTGACCACTTGAACATCCTCTAGAGGGACCATCAGTTTCACTTCAGTCTCACCATCATCAGGTGCAGTGATGATTACTTCTGCCTCTTCACCAGCAGACTTTGCACGAATACGAAGGAACAGAAATTCAATATCAAACGTGGGAAGATCATCGATCTTACGTTTGATTGATGTGCAGCTGCGAATAATATTCTTGACTGCATTCATCATAACTTTCTCATCCTCAGACTCCATTGCCATGAGAAGAATTTTTTCTTCCTTGACTAGGAATGGACGATACTTTACTTTTTCACCTGTTGATGGCAACTCGCAATCGTACTCAGGTACGACCATTTTTGGTAAAGGCATAATGCTTAATACAATTCAGTTGAAATTATTTATCAATCTATTCCATACCTTTCTCTAAGTCTAGCCTGCTCAGAGGTGGTTTGACTATTAAAGAATCTTTGATTCTCACTGAGGTCAGGCATTGGACCATCATCCCAAGGGTTTGTTCTCTGCTTGTTTCTTACTTCCTGTTCCCTTAGTTCACCACTGAATTGAGAGAATGCTTTGCCCGACTGTTCAAATCTATAACGTTCAAATTTAAAACTTACTCTGTACTTTAAGAGATTTGTTCTACCTGCACTCAGTTGGAATGGTGTGATGTTATATGGAAGAGCATTTTCGATGTGCCACACACCAGTAACGGTGTCTGCAAATCTACCCTTCTCCAATTTAGCAATCCAAATGTCTGGTGCGACAACTTCATCATAGTATGCAACTTGATTTCCATAATCATTGTGCATATATTCAAACCATCTCTCAAAAATTCTATTGATGTCTAGATTTTTGGGAGAAAGAAACTCCATTGTCACTTCACCATAGACTGTTCCAGTCACATAGTTGATACCAACACCATGATCTCTGTGCTGAGCAGTTGTCATCTGTTTTGTTGGTGTGGTTATAGATTCGCAATAGAAATCTAGAACATCATTCATTGCCAACCCACCAATTTTTTTCTCTGTTGCCAGGAAAAATGACGGCAAAGCAATCTGCACAGAATATCTACTGCTGGTTGCAGTTCCTGCAGCAGACAATCTTGTTAGCATATTTTGTAAACTTTTTGCCATTAACCGCCCCAAACTTTTGTGCCAGGAATTTTTCTACCTCCACTTGGTGCCAAAGGTGATTCATCTACAAAATATTCTAGAGGTAATTGAACTGAGTCCCATTCTGTACGAGGGAGATTGTACAACGGAGACTTCTGTTCGTTATATCTATATCTATGTAGCATAGATTTGGGGAACATCAGTTCATCCTTCGACTGAGCATCTAGTATCTGAGTGACAACTCCAAGTCTTGAATTGGGACTGATGTAGTGAAAATTAACTCCCAACCATCCAGTAGAATCTACTGAGACACAGTATGCCATGGGATATCTATCATACCACTCCATTCTTTCTGGTTGGAATGCAACGTAATGAAAGTAATATAAGTTACCAACCTGAGGTCTAGACTGCTGGAATCCTTGCACTGCTTTGTGAAACTGTTTTCTATACCAAGTCTCACTCTTCCCAGTACCTTTAGTTTTAGTTCTTATATCAGTGAAGATACTCATATTTGCAACTCTTTTTCTGTGATGATCTTAAATTCCCATAGTCTATCCTCACAAAAATCAACTGCTGCCTTCCACTTTGCTTGATTCACAGCATAAGTTTTAACCTCAGAGATATATTTTTTTGTTTGTCTCGACGGTTTCTTTGGCACCTTACATTGTGCCAGAGGTTTGACTTCAACAACGTACCTTTTAATCTGCCCAGTCACAGTTCTCAACTTAACATAGAAGTCTGGAAAATATCTATGTTGTCTGCCATCTACAGGTGATATATAGGGTATGAAGAACTCCTCACTACCCCATTCAAGGATGTTGGGATTGGTGTCGCACCAAACCATGAACTTACGTTCCCACAAACTTCTATAAATAATTTTTGTAGGATCACCTTTATACTTTTGGAAATTTGATGGTGTGAACTTACCTTTGTACGCCATACCCAACGTTTAGAAGTATTTATCACATGGCAAAGACGCAATTCAAGTATCCAGATTTTGTGAAGGGTGGTGGTCCCAGAGATTATCTGAAGATTGCCGTGGTCACCGATAGTGGTCAAGGTAAATACCAATTCTTCAGTAAAGGTTCTGGATCAAGTGGACAAGACAACATTAAGTCAAATAAAAAGGAAGGTCTGGCAACAATATATCTTGCAATGCCCAGAAGTTTGCAAGTAAGTTATGGTATGTCATATCAAGGGGTTGAACTTGGGTCCCTTGGTGGTGGTCTAGTCAACACCTTGGCAGAACTTGGTGGTGGTACTGGTGATGTTACAAGTATGGCAACATCAATTTCATCTGCAGCAGCAAATGCTTCTCCAGAAATGGCATTGAACTTAGGTGCATCTGCAATCAATGCTGTGATTAGTGGTATGGGATTTGCTGGTGGAGTTGATGCAAACTCTGTTGCTGCATTAACTCAAGGTGCTGTGCTGAACCCCTTTAGAGAAATTACATTCAAGGGTGTCAACTATAGAAATCACAACTTCACCATAAAGATGGTTGCACACAACGCAACTGAAGCAAATGAGATCAAGGGTATCGTTAACACTCTAAGATATTACATGCACCCATCACTAGGTGGAGGTGGTGCAAAGATCGCAGATGCATTCAACAGTGCAGTCAACTGGAGTGGAACTCCAGGGCAAAATGATCAAGACCAACAATCTAGTCAACCTGGCAATCCACTATCAGGATCGTCAGCAACAGTTGATTATGCATCTGGAAATAGGTGGTTAGGTATCCCATCCTATTTTGATCTTGCTTTTGTAAGAATGGATAATCCCACTGGCAACGGATCGAAAAGAAGAGTTGCACTGACGGGTAATAATGAAATTAAGAATATATATCGACCAGGATACTGTGTTCTTCAAAGTTTAAATGTAAACTTCTCTCCTGATGGTCAATATGTTTCAACCAAAGATGGTTATGTGATGGCAGTTCAGATTCAAATGTCATTTAAAGAAACAGTTATGCTACATCGTCAAGCACTCGTAGAACTGGGAGAGTATTGATAATGGCAAATTATTTTTCATACTTACCAAACATCCAGATCTCTGAAAGAACTGCAAGAGAAGCATTTCTAGATCAGAATGTCATCAAGAACATCTACAGAAGAGTATCTGTAAGAGATGATCTAGCAAAATATATCTTTGCTTACGATGATTACATTGTAAGAGATGGTGAACGACCAGATAATGTGTCCAACACTTTCTATGATACACCAGATTACGATTGGGTTATCATACTTTGTAACCGTTACACCAACATCTATGAAGAGTGGCCAATGGACACTAACACACTAGATGATTATCTGGAAAGAAAGTATGGCACCAAACTATATGATGTGGTGCAGTATGAAACGGAAGATATTACAGATAGCAAGGGAAATATTCTCGTTAGTGCTGGAACAATTGTCAATTCTAATTTCCTCTACACAACATACGAAGGAATTGTATACGGTCAGAATGCTATTCAACCGTTGACAAACTATGATATAGAGTATAGAAAGAATGAAAGAAAGAGAGCAATCAAAGTTCTAAAGGGTAGATACATTCCACAATTTATCAAAGAGTTTGAGGATCTAATTAAGTACCCACAGTCTGAAGATAGAATCAATAAGGATCTAAAGAAAACTCAGATCATTTAAAAAACCTATAGGCAAAAAAATACCCCGAAATTTTTTCGGGGTATTTTAGTATTCACCTTTGCATTTTGATTTACCAAAGGTACTCACTACTATAAGTACCGCATGGTTTGACTACGATTACTGTATCGGTAGTCAGATATCCTCTGTGATATCTATCACCAGGAACCCATCTCTCTTTCTCCATTCTGTACCTACACATTTCTCGTCTAGGTCTGTGGTGGTGATGGTTATGATGGTGTTCTTCTCTGAACGGTTCCCAGAATTCCCCCCAAGTAACTGCTTGAGCAGGAGATGCTGATGCCCCAACCAGCAACGCACCAGCAAGCAGTTTTCTTTTCAGAGACTGCCTGCGTTGCTTTGCTTGACGCAGTGCTTGCGGTTTAAGATGGCGTTTCTTTTCCTTCTTAGAATGGTGTTGCCAGTTGGGGGTAGTCATCAGAAATCCTCTTCTGCCAATTTCTTGAAGTAGTCTAGACTATCATCACCCTCTTCGGAGGATTTGTGATCAGTTACCTGACTGGTCCAGGAGGGTGCTTTGGAAGCAAACACTTCTTCCTCTTCTTCTGCAACCTCTGCATCGAGTTGTGCAGTGACACGTGGTTGAACATTGCCAAGAACAAGATTCAGACGTGCCTCCAGTTCCTCAAAGGTCTTGAAGTTCTTAGCATCAGTGAACTCATTGAGAGCATACTGTTGCTTGTAGATTTTCTCCAGTTGACCATCGGAGAACTCACCCAGAACAGAGGATGATTCAAACTCAGATTTATCGTAGTTCCAGAAACCATCCTTCTTCACGATCTTCAGTTTGAAGTTAGCACCTTCCCACATGTTGAACACATCAACGGGACGTTCATCTTCAAACTGAGGTTTTGCTGCCTCAACAATCTTGTCGAAGATCTTCTTGCCATACTTGAACAGGAATACCTTACCCTCATTCTCAGGGTGCAGGGGATCCTTCACCACATAGATGTTAGAGTAGTAGGACAGTTTGCGTTTCTGCTTGCGAGCAGTTTCTTTATCACGTTCCAGACCACTGTTCCAGAGATCACGGTTGATCGCACCGACAGGATCATCCTTGCCGATGGTGGTCAGGGAGTTCTCAATGTACCACTTGCCAGAGGGACCTTGGAATGCATGACTCCAAACCTTAGCAAAGGGCAAGTCCTCACCTTCAGAAGGAGGGAGGAAACGAATCACAGCATAACCATTACCAGACTTGTCAAGTTCTGCCTTCCAAAAACGATCATCGACATTGCTGCCACCAGAGGTGGGGTTGGAGATTTTTTCAATCTCATTCTTCAGGTTGTCGAAGTAGGAAGATTTCTTGAGTGCTGCGAAAGACATAATTGGATTACCTCGTATTTGTTGGATTAACGTATTGAGTGGATTGACTCGTCCACATGATTCATGATAACACACTATTTAGGCGGTGTCAACCTGTCCTGAAGACGTTGGATCATGGTATCGGCGTGTTGACTGAAGGTGCCTTGAAATCCAAACCGTTGCCCGACGGCATCGATCTTACTTCGGATCTCTTGCAACTCAGGATTTTCATAACTCTCCAGAGATAGTCTGGTGTAGAAAATCTTTTGACGTTCAATCAACTCAATAACTTTTTCTATTCTCTCATTCTTTGATTCTGCTGTGAGGGTAGACATCAAAGCAGGATTTAGAAGTCGCACCATATCTTCATGGAGAGAAAAGATGCTTGCTAGTTCTGCACGAACTGCGGGTGCATTGAAAAATTCGTCTGACATTATTCTGTTGTAATGGGACACCCAATTACACAGGGAGAATACCTCTACTAGTTCTTTTAACGTAGTTCAGATACTGTGCATCCCTTTTAATTTTTTCTTTCAATGGTTTGGATAAAAGTTTGGGTACACTTTCTAATTCCAATCCAGTTTCTTCACAGTATACTACTACAGCATCAATATAATTGATGAGTCCGTCAGATTCTTTTACGATTTTTTCAATCTCCATGGCAAACTTTACAGGAGTTAAAAACTTCTGTTTGATAAGTTCTTCTTTTTTCTTATCATCAACCATTTAGATTCATCTCCTGAACAAACTCTGTCATGTATTCCTTTAGTAGTGCTAGTTGCTCATCGATATCTTTCTTGATGAATACTTGCGTACCACCTGCTTCATTTGCAATGATCACAACTAGTTGCTTGACCTCACGTTCTGTAAGTTCATAGTACATTGTAGCATATGCACAGCACTGAACAAAGTAGTTTTCGATCCAGTCAATCTTCTTTGTTTTGTTTGAAGTCTTGAAGTCGATCACACTAAGAATGCCATCATACTCAGCAATACAGTCAACTCTACCAGCAAGACCTAGGAAATCAGAATAGAGTGCAGTTTCCATGCAATGAATGTTACCAATGCGATCAAGTTCCCTCTTGGAGACTCTGAATAGCATGTTTGGAATGATTTTATTTTGCCATTCCGATGCGTTGTAGTTGTTGCGAAGATAATGTTCAACGATTTCATGATACACGGATCCTCTGGCAGTAGCACGACCCGATTCACGAGTGGCAACTTCCTCTCCAACTCTATTTCTCCATTCCATGATGGCTTTCTTGGATCGGATTCCAGTTACCGTAGTAACAGAGGGATAGAACTTTCCATCCCTCTCGTAGAATCGCATACCATTGCGTTCGGTTGCCTTCAGTTGTGGGATTTGTAAATCCTCTTCATGATATAACCAATTAAACATTACAATCCTAGATTCAATTTGCTGATGAGGTAACTGCGGACAAGACCAGAACGAACAATATCGTTGATGTCAAATTCTACTGTTACGAACTCATCCATAGTAGCACAGATTCTCATGAAGTCAAGTACACCAGTACGTTCATTAGACTTCACCAAATCTGATTGTGTATAGTCACCACAGAACATGATACGAGTATCTTGACCCACACGAGTAATCATCGAATCAAGTTCATGGAAGTTCAGGTTACTAAACTCATCAATGATAATGATTGCATTATCAAATGTGGTGCCACGAATAAATGATGTGGACCAGAATGAAATAGATTCTTGTGATCTTAGATTATCATAGAGCATTTCAAATGCATTGTCATCTGGCATCTCAAACATATACTTCACCATATTCTTATAAGGAATCTGGTAGAGATATGATTTATCCTCATGGTCTCCAGGAAGGAAACCAATCTCTCTAGTAGGAACTAGAGAACGGACGATATAGATTTTTTCATATGGTGTTTCAGGATCCAGAACTTGCTTGAGTGCTAGGTACAGTGCTACGAATGTTTTACCTGTACCTGCACAACCATGCAGAATAATATTCTTACCTTCATTCCATGCCTGAAAAACTTTCTCTTGATTTTCAGTGATTGGGTTGATGACTGCAAGTTGATCTGTACTGATCGGTTTGCGTCTATCAGCCCTCTTTTTCATCACTGGTCTATCATCCACTGCTCCTTCCAATTTAAAGGAGTTTGATAAATTCTTACGACGTGGCATAGGTTTAAGTAAATCTACTAAGGTTTGCACCAGGGTGTGCCTTCTGGACTTTGGCCATCACTTCCTTGAAACCCTCGGACTGCCTGGGAGTACCGTAGGTTGCTGCGACACTTTGATTCCCAAAGTATCTCTCAAGTTCAGGATGATCTTCTTTGTATTTATCTAGATCATGGATGGACATTACCTCGGTGGTAATTTCACCAGTCTCTTTATTTCTGAAATCGTATGTTGGCATTAGTCTAGGGTAGAATTTGAATACATGGTTGGGTGTCAGGATCATAGTCCTGGTGACACTCACAATCTTCAGTACACCAGTCCAGAGCACGAGAAATGGTGGGGAACTCACAGATGAAGATCTTCTTGACTGCTTCAGCAACATCCATGTGCTCCTTCTGAGTGCCATGTCCAGTGCGAAGATCAATATAATGCATCCATGAACGCACAGATCCCGTCATGTAGATTCTGGTGGGCACTGCCATGGGCAAAATCATGCGGGCACACTCCTTTGCCACTCCTGCTTCCAGCATCTCTTGATACACTTCCATCGTCTGCTTGAAGTGATACTGCATCCAGATCTCAAACTTCTGTTTGATGAATGGATCAAGATCATCGATACTCTTCTGACGATTGGTAGTATCTTGACGACGCAGTTCGGGCAGGGGAATCTCATCACTAAGCAGAGATGAATCTGCGTAACGTTGTGAGAACTCTTGGAATGTGAAAGACCTATGACGCAAAATTTGAGCTGCGATTGCTCTGGTAGTATTGATTTCAACAGTCAAGTGTGCCTGCTCAAAGATACTCCAGTGCTGATTCTTAATGCAATACTTAATCAAACCCTCCACACTAGGATTCTCCTGATTGTTTGGATTGCTCACACGAGCAACATAACCAATTGTTTTTTCTGCATCAGGAGTCACAGAAATCTTACAAACTTTACTCATTTCCTAAACAACATAAACGACAGAGCAAGCAATCCAGTTGCTTTAAAGTATCCAATAGCAGGAAGTGCAAAAATGGATGTCATTAACCAGTTCCATAGTAGCATAAAGAACAATGGAATGGCAAGAACTCCTAGTGCAACACCAATGAGTTCGGAAGGTTTAGTAGGTTTAGTTTCTTCTTCAGGATCCTTCTTCTTACGAGGATCAAATAATACAGTGCTCATTTCTTCTTACCTTTCTTAGGATTGTCCCATAGTTTAGGGTTGATTCTACCTTCGGTCTGGGTAAACCTTTTCAAATCATTCCGATAGTGATCCCAATACCAGTCAAAGATTTCCATCCTTTTATTTGTAATTACAATGTCATACCTAGTCACACCATCTAAAACGTATTCAACTAAGTATGAATTGTATGGCAGCTGCCTATTCTCTGCTAGAGATGGATCACAATCCTGTTCATAGATAATCATTCTGGACCTCGACTACCCCACTCAATAGATGGGAATGCTTCTTTTACTGTAGCAAGTGTAATGCGATACTTATCTTGCAATTTACGATCCTTCACAAGACAAAGCAACTCTGCTTCCTCAGCATGAAGACCTTCAAGTAGTGCGATAAACATCGTTTCACGTTTTACTTGATTCAGGTTGTCTGCACCACCCTTGAGATAGTAATACAGTTTGGTATATTCTCTTGTGAGTTGTGTGTGATTGGTTCCCTTCTCAGCATCGTTCGGTGTGTAAGGAACTTCACCTTCTGGGAGAAGTGTGATGATAGATTCATCATAGTTCCAAATCAAAATTGAACGAAGTGCTGGACTATTATGTTGTGAGAGAAGTTTGATCTTCTCTGATTTTGTTTTTGCATTGCTTACCTTCTGAAAAACTTCAGAAAGCAAAAGGTTGTTACTTGTCCATCCAGACATAATTAAAAATCTCCTACGTGGTTAATCAATTCAAGAAGTTGGTTTGAGACAAAATATTCGTACACTAGTCTACGATTATTCTTGACGGCATTATCGAACGCATCGATAACCTTGTCTTCAATCTCCTTAGGTATATATTTGAAATCGATGAGGGTACTATTTCGATTATAGTATTGCATCTGTTCAGCAGTACAGAAATCTTCTGGTGCTTTATCCAACCATAGGGAGAAGTTCTTCTTGCTGATTGCCCTCTGTCTAAGACCCTTCACGAACGTTTCGTCGGGTGAGAGGCAGTTGGGGATACCATCAGACTTATCACCCTTCAGAACGTGTTCTAGGATGTATAAGTGAGGGTCCTGACACTCTACGAATGATTTCTTGACAGGGTTGTACTGCTTGACGTAAGGATACTTTTGCAGTTGAACAAAATCTTTATCACCAGAGAGGATCAGAACAGGAACTGGTGGTTGCATATCTTTCTGCAATCGGATGTTCCTCATGCCTTGATCTTTGGTCATCACTGCAATCACATCGTCTGCCTCAGTACCATCAACACACAGAACTTTGTATGGAAGATACTTGCTGAATTCATCCCTGAGTTTATTCAACACTTCAAAGATTTGATTCCAGTTGTGGTTGGAATTTTCTCGATCTTTCTTGCGAGTTGCTTTGTATTGGGGGAATACCTTCCTCCTCCAATAATTTTTACTGTCATAGCAAAGGACTAGTTCGCCAAACTTCTCACCAAACTTCTTCCGATACATTCGGAGAGAGGTGAGAACCATGTGCCGAACTAGTCCCTCTTCAAGTTCTCCATTGCGTACATTAATTTGCATCATCAGGTTGGAGATCATCACCTGATTCATATCAACGAGAATCATAGTTTCTCAATCGTCTTCGTCATCCAGTATATCATCATCTCGGTCAACACGCAAGTAAAGGAGGTCGCCAACGTTAGTCAGTTCACCATCCTCGTCATACATTTCGGGGTGGATCACCTGCTTAGCATAATCTGCCTTTTCATACCAGGCATCAAATACTTTGCTGGCGAACCACCCCGAAAGAAAACCGATGATGAATGATCCTAAAATTAAAAACGTTGAGAACAAAAGAACAGCAGTGTAGTCCATAAAGTTCTCCTCTATTTCTGATGTTAGTATTTAGTGACTTAAATGAGATTGTTTTCAGTCAAGTATTTAACTGTATCAGTACATCCTCCAAGTTTTTTACCCTCATAAAGAACCTGTGGAAATGTAGATCCTTGTCCGAACTCATTGTAAAATTGTTCTCGGGTAAAATCAGTACCTAGTTTATAGGTAACGTATTTTTTGCCAGCAAGTTTAAGTACCTGCTGAACTTTTGAACAGTAGGGGCATCCATCTTTTGAATACACTACGAATGTCATTTCTTTTCTACCTCTTGTTTAAGTCTACCGAATGAATGAATTCTTTTACGGACACCAGGAGGATACTTAGGTGGAACTGCAGGTTCCATATCCCTGTGACCACGTTTGCGATTCCGTTTGGGTTGCTCAGTCATAGATCCTCCTTGGTTACCATAATATTTTAGCATAAAAAAGGGGACCTGTGAAGGTCCCCAGGTCAGTTATGGAACTGGATCAGAAGCGATACTTCGCACCTGCCTTCACACCATAACCGTTGTCAGCACCGTTAGCACCAGTTGCGAACGACAGTTCACCGTACACACCCAGGTTCTCGGTTGCATCAACACCCAGACCAGCCTTGCCACTGATCACGGTGTCGGTAGTGCCACCATCGGGAGTCACGATGCTAG